>OGUM01002408.1_pt1 | contig 10887 bp, 6 predicted proteins | sample 1553631 | NCBI WGS metagenome assembly OGUM01 (sample SAMEA2580228, study PRJEB22360) | human gut metagenome | biome: human gut; feature: human-associated habitat; material: faeces | place: Denmark | collected 2008/2010 | reverse complement strand
GACCTCCTCGCCGCAGTATGTCGGTATGCTGGGCATGCACGGCAACTACGGCCCCAACATCCGCAACCAGGAGTGCGACCTGCTCATCGCCGTGGGGATGCGTTTCGACGACCGCGTGACGGGCAACCCCAAATGTTTCGGGGCGAACGCCAAGGTCATCCACCTGGAGATCGACCCCGCGGAGATCGGCAAGATCATCCCGGCCGACGTGGCGGTCGTGGGCGATGTGAAACGCTCCCTGCCGCTCATCACCGAGCGTATCCGCAAACGCGACCACAGCCAATGGATCGCCGGATTCCGCGCCTGCGACCAGATCGAATACGAAGCCGTCATCCGCAAGGCCGTGCATCCCGCCGAGGGGCGTATCCGCATGGGCGAGGCGGTCGCCGCCGTGGCCCGGGCCTACCGCAACGACGCGGTGCTGGTGACCGACGTGGGCCAGCAGCAGATGAACGCCGCGCGCTATTTCGGATTCCGCCGCACGCGCAGCGTGGTCACCTCGGGCGGTCTCGGCACGATGGGATTCGGACTTCCGGCGGCCATCGGGGCCAAACTGGGCGCCCCCGACCGCGAAGTCGTCCTTTTCGCCGGCGACGGCGGCCTGCAAATGACCATTCAGGAGCTGGGCACGATCTTCCAGTCGAAGATCCCCGTGAAAATCGTCCTGCTGAACAACTCGTTCCTCGGCATGGTGCGCCAATGGCAGGAGCTGTTCTACGACCGCCGCTACTCCTTTACGGAGATGGTCAACCCCGATTTCGGGCTGATCGCCCGCGGCAACGGCCTTTCGTACCGCTGCGTCGAACGGCGCGAGGAACTCGACGAGGCCATCGCCGCCATGAAAGCCTCCGAAGGCGCCTTCCTGCTGGAGGTGCGCGTCGAGGGCGAAGAGAACATTTTCCCGATGGTCCCGGCGGGCGCCCCGGTATCGGAAATCCGGTTCGAATAAAACGAAACAGCGTATGGAACAGGAATACATCATCACCGTGTTTTCGGAGAACAAGGTGGGCCTGCTGAGCCAGATCACCACCGTCTTCACCTGCCGCGACGTGAACATCGAGAGCCTCACGACCTCGGAATCGGCGTTGCAGGGCATCCACAAATTCACCATCGTGGTCCGCACCACACCCGACCAGGTCGACAAACTCGTGCGGCAGGTCGAGAAGAAGATCGACGTGCTGAAGACCTTCGTCTACACCCCCGACGAGGTCGTGCAGCAGGAGATCGCCCTCTACAAGGTGACCCGCAGCCGGGGCGTCGAACAACTCGTCAGGGAACACAACGTCCGCATTCTGGAGATCGACGAGGACTACATCGTCGTCGAGAAAACCGGCCACAAGGCCGACACGCAGGCGTTGTTCCGCCTGCTGCAACCCTACGGCGTACAGCAGTTCGTGCGCAGCGGCACGGTGGCCATCATCAAGTCGCGGCGCGAGCTGCTGAACGAGTACCTTGAAGAAATCGACCGTTTAAGGGCCGAATCCGATGAAGAAGGGAGCAAAAGCGAAAAATAACTTTCAGAACATATAACAAACTCAAAATCACGAAAATCATGGCAAAGATCAATTTCGGCGGCGTCGAAGAGAACGTCGTAACCCGCGAGGAATTTCCTCTGGAAAAAGCGCTCGAAACACTCAAGGACGAGACCATCGCCGTCATCGGCTACGGCGTGCAAGGCCCCGGACAGTCGCTCAACCTGCGCGACAACGGATTCAGGGTCATCGTGGGCCAGCGCGAAGGCTCCGCGAGCTGGGACAAGGCAGTAGCCGACGGCTGGGTGCCGGGCCAGACGCTTTTCGGCATCGAGGAGGCCGCCGAGCGCGCCACGATCATCCAGTACCTGCTCTCCGACGCCGGGCAGATCGCCGTATGGCCTTCAATCAAAAAGCACCTCACGCCGGGCAAGGCCCTCTATTTCTCCCACGGCTTCGGCATCACCTACAAGGAGCGCACGGGCATCGTGCCCCCGGCCGACGTGGACGTGATCCTGATCGCCCCGAAAGGCTCGGGAACCTCGCTGCGGCGCATGTTCCTCCAGGGCCGCGGACTCAATTCGAGCTATGCGGTGTTCCAGGACGCCACGGGCCGCGCCTTCGAACGCGTCGTGGCGCTGGGCATCGGCGTGGGTTCGGGCTACCTGTTCGAAACCGACTTCAAGCGCGAGGTCTACTCCGACCTCACGGGCGAGCGCGGCACGCTGATGGGCGCCATCCAGGGCATCTTCGCCGCCCAGTACGACACGCTGCGCGCCAACGGCCACACCCCCTCGGAGGCCTTCAACGAAACGGTCGAGGAGCTGACCCAGTCGCTCATGCCGCTGGTCTCGGAGAACGGCATGGACTGGATGTACGCCAACTGTTCGACCACGGCCCAGCGCGGCGCGCTGGACTGGTGGAAGAAGTTCCGCGACGCCACGAAACCCGTCTTCGAAGAGCTGTACAGGGAGGTGGCCGCCGGCAACGAGGCCCAGCGTTCGATCGACCTGAACAGCAAACCCGACTACCGCGAGAAGCTCAACGAGGAGCTGCGCGAGATGCGCGAAAGCGAGATGTGGCAGACCGGCGCCGTCGTGCGCAAGCTGCGTCCCGAAAACAACTGACACAAGGCAAGGTCCTGAAAAAGGCCGGCGGCAGCAGTCGCCGGCCTTTTTCGCGCAATTCGGTTTTGCACCCGTTCAATTTTTATGTATCTTTGCCTGCCGGAACACCGGCAATCCAAACAAAACTACTCAATATGTACAGCCATGACAACCGGGTGGTCATCACCCTCGACGCCGGCGGCACGAACCTCGTTTTCGGCGCCATGCAGGCCAACAAATTCATTGTGGAGCCGATCACCCTCCCGTCGCATGCCGAGAACCTCGACAAATGCCTCGCGACGATGGTCGAAGGGTTCCAGGCCGTCATCGACCGTCTGTCCGAAAAACCCGTAGCCATCAGTTTCGCATTCCCCGGCCCGGCCGACTATCCGAACGGCATCATCGGCGGTTATCTGCCCAACTTCCCGTCGTTCCGCGAAGGCGTGGCGCTGGGTCCGTTCCTCGAAGCGAAATTCGGCATCCCGGTATACATCAACAACGACGGCGACCTGTTCGCCTACGGCGAGGCGCTGGGAGGCGCCCTGCCCGAGGTCAACGCCCGGCTCGAAGCGCTGGGAAGCCCGAAGAAATACAAAAACCTCGTCGGCTACACCTTCGGCACGGGACTCGGCGTGGGCCTTGTGATCGACAACCGGCTGAACCGCGGCGACAACTCATGCGTCGAGACGTTCTGCCTGCGTCACAAGAAAATGCCCGAAATCATCGTCGAGGACGGGGCGTCGATCCGTGCCGTGAAACGCGTCTACGGCGAAGCTTCGGGCAACGTGAACCACACCTTCGAACCGAAAGATATCTGCGAAATCGCCGAGGGTAAACGCCCGGGAGATGTCGAGGCTGCGAAGAAGGCTTTTGCCGAAATGGGCGAGATCGCCGGCGACGCCATGGCTACGGCCGTGACGCTGGTGGACGGACTGATCGTCATCGGCGGCGGCATCACGGCGGCCCGCAAATGGATCATGCCCAGCCTGCTGAACGAGCTGCGTTCGAAGATGCACCAGCTCAACGGCAACGAGTTGAACCGCGTGCAGATGAAGGTTTACGATCTGGACGACGAGACTGAATTCCGCGAATTCGCCAAGGGCGCGCAGCGGCCCCTGAAAGTCTACGGCACGGACCGCTACGTGGCCTACGACCCGCAGAAACGCATCGGCGTGACCATTTCGAAACTCGGCGCGAGCCAGGCCATTTCGGTCGGAGCATACGCTTTCGCCTTGAGCCAGCTCGACACGGAAAACGCATAAAATAGATCGACCATGTATAAATTTCAACCGATTCTGAAATCCCTGATCTGGGGCGGCGAGAAGATCGCCCCTTACAAGGGAATCGCCACCGACCAGCGCAACATCGGCGAAAGCTGGGAGCTTTCGGGCGTCAAGGACAACGAGTCCGTCGTCGCCGAAGGCCCCGAAGCCGGGACATCGCTCCCGGAACTGATCGCCCGTCACGGCGCGGCGCTGTTGGGCAAAGCCAACTACGGGCGTTTCGGCGAGGAGTTCCCGCTGCTGATCAAGTTCATCGACGCCCGGCAGGATCTCTCGATCCAGGTGCACCCGAACGATGAGCTGGCATGGGAACGCCACAAATCCAAGGGCAAGACCGAAATGTGGTACGTGGTGTCGGCGGATAAGGACGCGCACCTGCGTTCGGGCTTCTCGAAGCAGGTAACGCCGGCCGAGTACGAGGCCAGCGTCGGGGACAACACCATCACGGACATCCTGGCCGACTACAAGATCGCACCGGGCGACGTGTTTTTCCTGCCCGCGGGACGTGTGCACTCGATCGGCGCGGGGTCGTTCATCGCCGAAATCCAGCAGACCTCGAACATCACCTACCGCATCTACGATTTCAACCGCCGCGATGCCAACGGCAACACCCGCGAACTGCACACCGAACTGGCGAAGGGCGCCATCGACTACACCGTGCTGCCCGATTACCGGACGCATTACGAGCCGGCGCAGGACACGCGCGTGGAGCTGGTGTCGTGCCCTTATTTCACCACGTCGCTCTACGATCTGACCCGCCCCGAGACGCTCGACCTCGCGTCGCTCGACTCGTTCGTCGTGGCGATCTGCATCGAGGGCTGCGGCACGCTCACCGACGACAGCGGCGCAGCGGTTCCGGTGCACCAGGGCGAAACGGTCCTGATTCCGGCTTCGGCCCGTTCGCTCGCCTTCACGCCCGACGGCGGCATGAAGATTCTGACAAGCTGGATCGGCTGATCCGCCTCTTCGGCTCAACGAAAAAACTCCGGCCTGCGAAAATGCAGGCCGGAGTTTTTCGTTACGGCAAGCCGGAATCACTCCGCCTTGAACCACGCCTTCGTGTCGTAGGTCGCTCCTGCACCCGTCTTCACCACCGAAGCGTCGACCGGGAAATACCCCTTCGCCGCATCCATCGAAGAGAACGGAGCTTCCACGCCGTCGCCCATCTGGTTGTTTGCAGGCGTGTAGCTTCCGGTATGCTTCGCCGACCAGAAATTCGTATCGCTGACCGGCGCGGTGTAGAGGTAATTATAGGTTACCTCCGCCTTGTCAGCCGTAAATCCGGCCGTGTCATACACACCCGTCAGATAATTTTTCGCGGTAACACCGGTATAATACCCGACATTCTTGGTCACGGTCAGCCCTGCGAGGACATAAGCCCGGATCATAATGTTCGGCTGGTAAATGTTATAAATCGTATTGTTCGTCACCTCGACCTGAAGCCGGGTCGTCTGGAATGCCTGCGACCTGTCCCCGCAGTTGATCAGGTAGTTCTGCAAAGGCGTTTCGGCATAAAATACGTTGTTATCCAGACGAATCAACTGCTGCGTATGCGCGTCCTTCGCCTTGGTCGAATAGAACGGCTTGTTGGCGACGGTCATCTTCACGATCGAATTCCCGAAATAGACACTCTTGAAATTCTGCGTATTGTGCGAATCGTAAACCACATTGTAGGCGGCATCCACGGTACAATCCTCGACATGCAGCGTCGGATCATAGGTGGCATTGGTCGTCGTAAAGAGGTTGTAATTGCCCGAAGCCGCGATATGCAGGTTCTTGAAAGCCGCATTGTACTTGCAACGCAGTTCCGGCCCGGAGATCGTCGCCTGCGCACGTTCGGGATAACGGCCGATCAGCACGATGTCGCCCATATTGATCGACGCGCCCGAAATCGTGAACGACAGATCGGCAGCATCGGAGTTGTCGACGAAAATCAAACCTCCGGCCGTAATGATCGCAGCGGTCAGTTCGGAGGGCTTGAGCAACTGCGCTTCCGGATAGACCGTCTTATTGATCGTCAGGTCGCCCAGCGCGATGTCTTTCCCGTCCTGATAATCCTGGTAGTAGTCCGCCTCGGCGGTAACGGGAGCCTCCGCCGTCGTGTTCCCGACGCTTGCCACCTCGCTCGTCAGATCGCCGGCATAGGCGACCACGTAGATCGTATAGGCCGTATTGGCTTCGAGATTCCTGACCGTCACGCCCGTACCCGCACCGGCCGTGCCTTCGGCAAGAACCCTGGCGGCGTCGGGAGCCGCTTCCGTCGATTTGAGGCAGAGGTATTTCCAGCCGTCGGCATTGGCCGAGGGCGCAACGTCGAAGGTCAGCGCCGACTGCGTGGGCTCGACCGTCGCGGAGTTGGTCACCGCAACCGTCGGAGCGACGGGAGCCGTTCCGGTGCTCTCAACCTGGATTTTGGCCACCGTCGAAAGCCCGCCGGCCGCAAAGGCCTCGATCGCCACGTCCTTCGACGTGTCGGCCGTGGCGCGGGTCACGGCTGCGGGGGCCGTCACGATCAGTTCGGCCCTCTCATCCACGGCATCGGTCAGGCGTGCCGACCAGCCCTCGGGAGCCGACAGTTTCACCTGCTCGACACCTCGGATCTCCACCACGAAACGCTTGGTGGCCCCGGCGTCGAACGTCTGCACGCCCTCGGTCGGCGTGACGATCCGGCAGAAGAAATCGCTCACGATCGGAATGCGCAGTTCCTCGCCGCCGAGCAGCCTGATATAGAGGTCGCCGCCGTCGACCTTCACCTCCTCGAAGAACTTGTCGGTCACCGTACCCGAGCCGATGGCCTTGACGGGCTGCCCCTTGGTGTCCTTCACATTTTCGAAGGAGGTGCCGCCGTCGTAGCTCACCTGCCAGTAGCCGGTGGCCTCGTCGATGCGGAACCGGGGCGTCGTGCCGTCCTCGGCCACGGCCTTCACGCCGAGCGAGGTGAACGTGGCTCCGTTGTCGGTCGACACCTGCCACTCGCCCTTGTCGTTGATCGAGACGATCGGAATCACGGCCACGGCCTCGCTGCCCTGCACCAGTTCGATGGTCTCGCCGTTGGTCAGCGTGACGACGTATTTGCCATCGGAGGTCTCGACCTTGGAGATCGTGGCGCCGCCGTAGAGTTTCTGCAACGCCTCGATGTTGCCGTTCAGCGCGTCGACCTGCGTTTCGAGCGCCTGCACGCGGCTCTTCAGGTCGTCGATCGCATCCCACAGGTCGTCGTTGTTGTCGCACGACTGGAAAACCGCAGCCAGCGCGACGAAGATCAGGATCAGATACTTTTTCATAATATGTTTGGTTTTTTATTCTATTTCAATGAATTGAGCCATGCGGGGACATACCCTAACCGCTGGCGCAGCTGCGCTTCGTAGAGCGACAGCGGCTCGACGGCCGCGCCGTTGCTTTCGAGGTATTTCACCTGTTCGGCGCTCTCGTCGAAGGTGACCGCCGCGCCGTGGAATCCGACGATGATCGGCGGCATGGTCTTCCACCACTTGTCCGAGGAGAGCCACCACTTGAACGGTTCGGCCCCGAAATCGTGCGCCGCACGCGTGGCGTTCAGATTCCAGATCGTCAGGTCGCCCAGGTGGTTGGGCACGTTGGTTTCGTCGCCGCCGAAACGCCATTGCACGAATCCGCCCGTGCAGCGGTCGACGAGCGTGGCGCGCGGCTGCCTGGAATGCGACTCGAAGAAGGCGTCGTCACCCCACGTGTTGTTCCACAGCACGGCCCCCAGCGAGGTGTTCGACACACCCGAGGCGTGGTACTGTCCGGCGTTTTCGAAATACCCCGTGCTCGTATAGGGCGGCGAGACAGCCTGCCCGCGGCTGCGGTCGCAGACCTTGCCGATGAAGATGCGCGACGAGGACTGCGAGCGCACGCCCGAGTGGCCGCGGTTGCCGCTGATCTCGATGTCGTAGGCCGAGCAGTTGGCGCTCGACACGATCGACAACGCCTCGCTGACGCCCCTGAAATCGACGCGGCGAATCCACGAATCGGTCAGACGCATCATGTTGAGCGGCTTGTAGGCCCCGTCGTCCTCCCACGAAGCGTGGTGGCCGAAGTTCTCCTTCGAGCGGCCCTCGAACGTGAGGTCCTCGACGCCGACATGTTCATAATGGGGGTATTTACGGATTTTCCAGCCCCATTTGGCCTCCACAGCGTACATGATCGGTTCGGCGAAGGTCACGCGGTTGCCGCTTACGGAAGCCACCTGGTGATAGTCCTCGACCGTAATGGTCTGAATATCGGTCATGTTTCCCTCGACCCGGTGCGGCGCCAGCTCCTGCGCCACCAGCGTCGGGTCGTTGTTCGAAAGCGAAAGGCACACCCAGTCGCCCTTCCCGATGCCGGCCGCCGAAGCCACCTCCACCGAGAACGTGCCGCGTGCGGCGTCGCCCGTCACCGTCGTGAGGTCCGAAAGTCCCGAATTGTGCTTGATATTGATCATCATGGGCGACGACCACATCTGCTCCGAGTTGTTCGGCAGGTTGGGCGTGTCCATGACGAGCGTCGTCTTGCCGCGGCCCGCGCCCTTGAGCACGAAATACCCCCCGCGAATGAAAATCTCCTCGCTGCGGTTGTTCCCCTTCGAATCGGTGTATTTCTGGTTGGCGGAGGTTGGGTCCACCACGTTGTCGTCGTCGTTGTGGAGGACGAAACGCCCCTCGGGGAAGTAGATCACCGCCCGGGCATTGGCATTCGCGAGGTTCGCCCCCGCATCGCTCCGCCCGGAGAGTTTCAGCTCCTTGAGCAGCGCTGCCAACGCCCCGCGCGAGGACCTGACGCCCGTGGGATCGGCGCCGTAGTCGACGACGTTGTAAACCTTGTAGCCCAGTCCCCAGACATCGGCCGGAGCCTCCTCGCCGTGCTTGTAACCGGCATACGAATAATCGAGCAGGACGTTATCCGCAGTTCCGGCCTTAAAATTCCGCCATGCCAGAGCGGCGTTGGCATCCACCTGCTCGTCGAGCAGCGTCACGTTCAGCGTGACGAGTTTCCGGTATTTCCTGTCCGAATAGACCGTCACCGAGACCGCCGCCTGCTGCGAAGCGGCGTCGAACGTCGCGGGAGCCTTGACCGTCAGCGTCGTCTCGCCAAGCACGGCCGTCCAGCCCGCAGGAGCGTCGATCACCGCCTCGGCGACGTTGTTCTGCACGACCTCGAAGGCCCGGGTCTCCCCGAGGCGGAAAGTCTCGTTGTCGGAAGCCGTCACCGTCAGTCCGAAATCGTCGAAGACGGGAAGCGTAAGTTTTTCGCCGTCGAGCAGTTCGACCGCCAAAAGTCCGGTCGTCGCGTCGTAAGTCACCGACTTGAAAGCCGAACTGTAACTGACGACGACTTTATCCCCCAAGGCATTGACCGGCTGTCCGTTTTGCAAAAGCGGCGCGTAGGTCGCCCCGCCGTCGAGGCTCACGAGCCACTCCCCGTCGGCCGAAACCTTCAGCTGCGGGGTGACGCCCTCGGCGCCGGGCTTATGGTCGCCGCCCGAAACGGGCCATGCCGAAACGTACTCTCCGCCGACCTTCAGCCGCTCGGAAGTGGCTCCGCCGTCGAGGCTCACGGTCCAGTAGCCCTCGGCGTCGATGCCCATGACGGGAACCAGCGCCTCGATCTTCTCACCGAGGATGACGGGCAACCGGGTTCCGTCGCTCAACTCGATCTCGTACCCCTTTGCGTTGGGTTTGATCCCGACGATGATCGTCGACTCGTCCATCAACTTGTGGAGCGCCACGATGGAGGTGTTCACGCTGCCGATCTTCGCCTCCAGCGCAATCACCCGGTCGCGCAGGCTCCCGATCTCGTCGCGGATGCCGTCGGTGTTCTCACACGATTGCAGCACAAAGGCCGAGGCCGCTGCAATCCACAAAAACAATTTATTCATATCCGATTGATTGTTAGTTATTCGTATCATAGGGAACCACGTCGGACAAGACGCCCTCGCGGAACCACACGTCGTCGTTGTCGCGCAGCAACACAGCCAGTTCGCGGCACAGCGCGGCGAACAGCGCGGGATGCTCCTCCGGCGCGAGGTTGTGCAGCTGGTAGGGATCGGCCGCATCGTCGAACATCAGCACGCGTTCGAGCGTCCCGTCGCGGCCGATACGCAGCTCCATCGTATGCGTTGCGGTCTTCACGCCGCGCGCCTGGGCGAAGAAGCCGCGGACCAGGCCGTCGGCATCGCGCCCGCCGTCGAGGTTGCGCATGTAAAGGGCTGCGCGCGGGCGTTCGGGCTGCACGGCGTCCTGCCGCAGCACGGCCGAGTAGTCGCGCCCCTCGACACTCGCGGGAACCCGCTCCCCGAGGCCCGCCAGCCCCAGCAGCGTCGGCATGATGTCGGGCGTCGAGAGCAGCAGATCGTCCACACGGTGCGGCACCCGCCCCGGATAGCGCACCAGAAAGGGAATGTTCAGCGACTCGCGCCAGATCGAGTTCTTGGGGTCGTCGGTCGAATGGCTGGTCATCGTCTCGCCGTGGTCCGAAGCGAAGACCACGATCGTGTTCTCCGTAAGCCCCGCCCTGTCCAGCGCAGCGAGCAGGCGGCCGAACTCGCGATCGATACCGCTCACGTTGGCGAAATAGTAACGCACGGCGGCGGCCTTGGCCATCGTCGTGTCGGCGTTGTCGCGCACGAGCAGTTCGGTCAGCGACTTGTCCTTGTAACGTTCATACCCCTCCAGGTCGCAGTCGTCGGTCGAAGCGTAGGGCGAATGCGGCGGATTCATGCCGATCATCATCAGGAACGGTTTTTCGGGATCGCGCACGCCGCCCTTGTTTTCGATATATTCGATGGCTTTCGAAACTTCGTGCCGCGGCGACCACTCGTCGACATCGTGACGGTTGCCGTCGGTGTCCCAGTAATGGGGATGCTTGTGCACGTCGTAGGTGCCGTAGGAGTACCAGTAGTTGAACCCGTGGCGGCGTTCGGGCGGCGTGTAGGCGTCCCACTCGGGAACGGCGTCGCTGACGTAGGTTCCCGGACGCTGGGGGTTGTTCTTCGTCGGGAAGTCGGCGTGCAGCTTGCCGATG
>OGUM01002406.1_pt1 | contig 10909 bp, 10 predicted proteins | sample 1553631 | NCBI WGS metagenome assembly OGUM01 (sample SAMEA2580228, study PRJEB22360) | human gut metagenome | biome: human gut; feature: human-associated habitat; material: faeces | place: Denmark | collected 2008/2010 | reverse complement strand
CCCAACCCCCGCCTTGGCGGGGGCTTAATCGCGTCGCGACCAAGATTTCAACCAAAGTTTCACCCGGGGTTTTGCCCCAAACTTCAGCAGGAACTACGACCGGGATGTCGACCAGAGTGCGACTGAAAATACAGAATTTTTAATTCTTAATTTTTCATTTTTAATTGAGCTGATTGCAAATCAACTCCACGGCCTTGTCGATGGCGGCCTGCAAACCGTCGGGATTCTTGCCGCCGGCCGTCGCGAAGAAGGCCTGTCCGCCTCCGCCGCCCTGCATCAGCTTCGCGGCCTCGCGCACGACGGCTCCGGCATTCACGCCGCAGGCCGTGATCTCGTCGCCCAGCATCACCGTCAGCGTCGGCTTCCCGTCCCAGACGGAACCCACGACGAAGACCAGCCTGGGCGAACGCTGGCGCAGGTTGTAGGCCAGGTCCTTCACGAAGTCGGGACGGCGGTCGGTCTGCGTGGCGAAAAGCTGCATGCCGTGACGCTCGGGCGTCGATGCGGCGATCTTGTCGGCCCACTGGGCCACCTGCTCGCGGCGCATCGACTCGACCTCCTTCGAGAGGGTCTCGTTGCTTTCGAGCATCTTCTTCACGGCCTGCACGACCTGCGGGTTATTGAGGTATTCGGCGATGTTGCGCATCGTGTCCTCGGCGGCATAGAGCACCTTCTCGGCCTGCTCGCCCGTGACGGCCTCGATACGGCGCACGCCGGCCGAAATGGCGCTCTCCGAAAGAATCTTGAAGAAACCGATATTGCCCGTGGCGCCGGTGTGCGTACCGCCGCACAGTTCGACCGACGACCCGAAGCGGACCATGCGGACCTTGTCGCCGTATTTCTCGCCGAAGAGCATCATCGCACCGCACTTCTCGGCCTCCTCCTTCGTAGCCTCGCGGTTCTCCACGAGCGGATAGTTGGCGCGGATGGCCCGGTTGACGAGTTGCTCCACCTTGCGCAGCTCCTCGGGCGTCACCTTCTGGAAATGCGAGAAGTCGAAACGCAGGATTTCGGGCGTCACCAGCGAACCCTTCTGCTCGACATGCGCGCCGAGCACCTTGCGCAGCGCCTCGTGCATGAGGTGCGTGGCGGTGTGGTTGTTGGCTGCGGCCTGCCGCTTTTCGGGGTCCACCCGGGCCGTAAATTCGGCCGCGGGGTTCTCCGGGAGCTGGTTCACGATATGGATGATCAGGCCGTTCTCCTTCTCGGTGGCCACGACCGGAATGCGCTCGTTGGCGCTCTCGATCATACCGATGTCGCCGACCTGGCCGCCCGAGTTGCCGTAGAACGGCGTGCGGTCGAAAACCAGCTGGTACGACGTCTTGCCCTTCGACGTGACGCGGCGGTAGCGTGCGATACGGACCTTCTCGGTCAGCGTGTCGTAGCCCGTGAAGACGCTCTCGCGGATGGGGAACAGCTCCACCCAGTCGTCGGTGTCGACGGCGGCGGCGTTGCGCGAACGCTCCTTCTGGGCCTGCAACTCCTTCTCAAAGGCGGCGAGGTCCACGCCGACGCCCTGTTCGCGGGCGATCAGCTCCGTGAGGTCGATCGGGAAACCGAACGTATCGTAGAGTTCGAAGGCGTCCTTGCCCGAAATAAGCTCCTTGCCTTCGCCTTTGGTTCTGGAGATCACGCCGTCCAGCAGGTTGATGCCCGTGGCGAGCGTACGCAGGAACGAGGACTCCTCCTCCTCGATCACTTTTTCGATCAGTCCCTGCTGGGCCTTCAGTTCGGGGAACTGGCCGCCCATCTGCCCGACCAGTCCGGGAACCAGGCGGCAGAGCGTCGGCTCGGTGAAGCCGAGGTAGGTGTAGCCGTAGCGCACGGCGCGGCGCAGGATGCGGCGGATGACATAGCCCGCCTTGACGTTCGACGGCAGCTGGCCGTCGGCGATCGAGAAGGCGATGGCGCGCAGGTGGTCGGCGATCACGCGCATGGCCACGTCGGCCTTCCGGTCCTCGCCGTATTTCTTGCCCGACATCTCCGCGATGCGGCCGATCGTGGGCTGGAAAACGTCGGTGTCGTAGTTCGACCTCTTGCCCTGAAGGATCATGCAGAGGCGCTCGAAGCCCATGCCAAACCCGGAATGCGGAACCGAGCCGAAACGGCGCAGATCCAAGTACCACCAATAGTTTGCGGGATCCTGATTCATCTCGCGGATACGGCTTTCGAGGACGTCGAGGCGCTCCTCGCGCTGGCTCCCGCCGATGAGTTCGCCGATGCGGGGAACCAGTACGTCCATCGCGGCCACGGTCTCACGATCGTCGTTCTGGCGCATATAGAACGCCTTGATCTCTTTGGGATAGTCATACACCGCCACCGGGCGCTTGAAATGTTCCTCGGCGAGGAAGCGCTCGTGCTCGGTCTGCAAATCAAGGCCAAACTTGGCGGGGTACTCGAAATTCTTTCCGCTCGCTTTCAAAATGTCGATGGCCTCGCGGTAGGAACAGCGCGCAAAGGGCTGCGCCACCATACCCTTGAGGCGATCCACCAGCCCCTTGTCCACAAAGCGATCGAACAAATCCATATCGTCGGCGCGGCGTTCGAGGACACGGTTGATCACAAAGCAGGTCAGGTTCTCGGCCAGATCCATATTGTCGTTGATATCCGTGAAGGCCACTTCCGGCTCGATCATCCAGAATTCCGCAGCGTGACGCGGGGTATTGGAATTTTCGGCGCGGAAGGTCGGGCCGAACGTGTAGACTTTGCCGAGCCCGAGGGCCAGCGCTTCGGCCTCAAGCTGGCCGGAAACAGTCAGGCTGCACTCCTTGCCGAAAAAATCCTGCGCATAGGGGTTTTCGCCGGGCTTCGCGGGCGAGTTCAGGGGCAGGGTCGTCACCCGGAACATTTCACCCGCGCCTTCGCAGTCGGACCCCGTCAGGATGGGCGTATGCACATAGTAAAACCCGTTCTGATAGAAAAAGTCGTGCACGGCGTGCGCGGCTTCGGCACGGATGCGGAAGGCCGCCCCGTACTTGTTGGTACGGGAGCGCAAGTGCGCAATGGTACGCAGGAATTCATCGGAATGGCGCTTCTTCTGGAGCGGGAAGGTTTCAGGATCGGCAAGGCCGAACACGGTCATATCCTTGGCCCGCACTTCCCATTTCTGGCCTTTGCCGGGCGACTCGACAAGTTCGCCCGTAACGGCGACGCACGCACCCGTGTTGACGCCTTCCAGTTTATCCCATGCGGCGGTACCTTCATCAACAATACACTGGATGTTGCCGAGGCAGGAACCGTCGTTGAGTTCGAGGAACGAAAAACCCTTGGCGTCGCGGCGGGTCCGGACCCAGCCGCCGATACGGATTTCAGACGCGGCAGACGCCGCACCGAGCGCTTCAGCTACAGGAGTACGCAGCATAGAGCCTCCTCAGATTATATGTTATTTCTTGATTTTTGCCCGTATGAACTCGATAACCACCGGTAGGACCGAAACGATGATGATGCCGTAAATGACGACACTAAAATTGTTCTTTACGATCGGGATGTTGCCAAGGAAATACCCGGCGGAAACCAGCCCCACCACCCAGAGGATGGCCCCGGTGATGTTGAAAGACAGGAACTTGACCGGGGACATGAGCGCAACCCCAGCCACAAACGGCGCAAAGGTACGTACGATGGGAATGAACCGGGCCAGGATAATGGCCTTGCCGCCATGCCGTTCGTAAAACGCATGGGCCTTGAGCAAGTGCTCTTTGTTCAGAAACCGTGTCTCCCGGCTGAATATGCTCGGCCCCACGTGCCGCCCGATCTCATAGTTTACGGCATCCCCCAAAATCGCCGCCCCCAGCAGGACAAGCATACACACGGGATAACTGAGATGCCCGGCTCCGGCCACGGTCCCCGCCGCAAACAGCAGCGAGTCGCCCGGCAGGAAAGGCGTCACCACCAGACCGGTTTCGCAGAACACGACGATAAACAGAAAAAGATACAGCAGCGCCCCATATTCCGCGACAAGTGCGAAAAGATGCTGATCGATATGCAGGACAAACGAAATCGCCTGTTCAAAAAGAGAAAGGTCCGTCATGAAAAAGTCCTGAGCACGCAAATACAGGTTTGAAACGGTTTGGAAAACAGCGCACAGGATACGGACAGACCTGTGGAGAATCAAGTCCTGATCGCCCCTTCAAATGTCCGTAATCCATTTGTCACAATCTCCCTTTACGGCCCGCCCGCGCCCCTGACGCCGTAAGTGCCGCAAGCCGTCCCCAACACCTTTTATTCCTCCAAAAGGAAAATGGCTTGACTTTAAACCGGGGACAAGCTATTGATTCCCCCTGTATTGGCCATCGGTCAATGCGCCAGCATAGCTCAGCTGGTAGAGCAACTGATTCGTAATCAGTAGGTCCACGGTTCAAATCCGCGTGCTGGCTCCAGAGAAATCAAGGGGTTACATCAAAAGATGTAACCCCTTTCTCGTGACTGTCCGCAAAACTGTCCGCAAACTGTCCGCACGGCCTTTTTACGGCTAGGAAAATTTGCTCCCCTTTTACTGGGGTAGCGATCAATTTGGGACATGCGGGTAATTCGGGAAATGGGTAGATTGGCCTTGCGTCACGGGATGTTATGAAAAATTTTGAGGCGGAAAATTTCGCGCGCGATTCGGAACAGATTGATCATTTTTGATCGCCAGTGGGGTATTTTTAGCGCGCAATTCGGGATGGAATGATCACAGGATGATCGAAAACGGGCGGTTCCTCATTGGATCCGCCCGTTTGTTGTTTGGTGTCAAAACGTACGCAAATCGCTATTCATTTTTTTTACTGTCAAATTTGACCACCCTAGCTACAGGAGGGAGCGGGTCACTGTGTGGGATAGCTCGTTTCTCGTCAAAGAGGGAAGCCTGTTCTTCCTTGCGTTGGCGTTCTCGAAGTGTCGCATTTTCTTCGCGTAGGTCGCCGTTTTCCTTCCATAGCTTACGGTTTTCTGTTGCCAGTTCTCGACGCTCTTCTTCTAAGATATCGAGCTTTGCTTCCAGTTTGGCGCACCGGGCGCACGTTTTATCTAACAGGAGAGGTTCTGGCTCCCCTTTCGGAAGGTCCTCGTGGCTGGGCGCAGGAAATATACAACCAAAAAATAACCAGTCTGTTGAGATATTAAATTTTTGTGCAAGCTTAGGAACCCAAGAAACAGGTAGTTTTCCTGTGTTTCTTGCCTTTGATACCGCCTGTGATGTTACACCAAGCTCTTTTGATAATTCAGAATCATTTTTCAAATTCAATACCGACAGCATTCGATCGAGAATCTCGATAGCACTAGTTGCACGTTCCATTGATTAACCTGCAACCGTAACATGCAACCGATAGCTACATGTTTTCGGCAGTTTTACCGCATAATTACAACTTTTTGTAACATTTTAAACGTGCAACCAATTTTATGGTTGACTTAATCAACTTAAAGTTGCAAAAAGAAGGTGTGCGGTTACGTTGTTAGCTACGGCGTAAACCCTACAGAGCAAAATCTTGATGGTCAATCCCACCCCACAGGAGGGAGGAAAATGGGAAATACGCCTTTTGGAACTGCCCGGCGCGAAGTTCGTTGGGATATCCGCCGCGAACTCGACGATCGCGGCCTGACGATGGCGGACGTCGCCCGTATGGCGAAGGTCAGCAGAACGATCGTTTCCGGGACTGTCCATGGCTACCGGCACAGCCCCGCCGTGCTGGACGCGCTTCGCAAAATCGGGGTGCCCGAAAACCTTCTCCATGATCCCAGAAAGGAGGCAGCGGCATGAATAATCCCCCTTACCCCGAAGAACAGATCAAGACCATCCGACAGGAACGGAGCAATATTCTTGCAGATCTGGCGCATTTGGATACCGATGCCGCCCTGTTCGTCCTGATTTCCGCGCTCAATGAGCGGGCTCTGGAGAAAAGTTGGGTTACCAAAGTCAAGCTCCTGCCTCTGGGAACAATCAAAAATGGATAAGGGGACGGCATGACCACGGGAACAGCGAAGCTCACCGGACCCGTCTGTAGCTTCTGCGGTGCCGGGGAAGAGGAATGCGGGCTTCTTATCCAAAACGATAAGATCTTCATCTGTGATCAGTGCATCAAAGGAATCACAGCTCTTTTGAAGGCCAATCCCGGAAGAAAGCACCTTCGGTATTTGCCGAAGAGGAACAAAAAGTAAGGGAAAAGCACAATTACGCCATGCGGCGGGTGCACAACGGCGAATACCGCGAAACCTCCACGCGGGACGCTCCCCCGGAGCGGCATAATCCGGGGCGAATTTATGAGGTGAGATATGAGCGGGATCAAGGAAGCATATACGGAGCAAGAACTCGCTGAGCTTGCGGGTGTATCCCGGCAGGCTATTAGTAAGCGATCCAAGCGTGAGAACTGGGTCCGTTGTCCCCGTTCCGGTCAAGGCGGCGGCTTCGAATATCCCACCATCACGCTTCCCGCCGACGTACGCGAAGTGATCGCGCTGGCCGTTTCCGCCGAGGAACGGGAAAGCCTCCCCGTCGTCCTTGAACCCGCCACGCCCGCCGTCCCTCAAGATCCCGTCGTTTCCCTCGCGCATCTTTCTTCCCGTGAACGGGATGTCGTGTTGTCACGCAAGGTGTTTATTGACGCCGTATACAATTTTGAAATGGCAGGACATACGCGCCGGACGGCAATCATCACTCTGGTTGAAGGATACAAAAACGGCACATTGCCGCAAAACCTCATGGATGCAGCCTATGTTGCCAACGCCCGGCGCGGCTCTTCACGCGGGATTTCCATTACCAGACTTTATGGTTGGTGTTCGACATATGAAACAAAGGGCATCCTTGGTTTGGTTCCCATCAATCCGCAAAAGGATATGACGCCTCCCGCATGGCTCCATGTCTTTCTGCAACTCTGGCAAAAGCCTCAAAAGCCCTCAGTACAACAGTCATACAATGAATTTGTGACACTGATCAAATGGGTTGGTGCAGGTATGCCCGAAGGTACTGTACTGCTTTCGGCTCTTCCCGGCAAAGAAATAGCTAGAAAGCCTCACAATAGCGGCATCCTGAAAGAGTTAGCCGAACACCCGGAAAACGTCCCGTCCGTTCATGCCGTGCGGCGCTGGCTGGACAAGATACCGGAAAAGGAACGGATGCACGGGCGCGCCACGGGCAACGCCTTTCGGAAGTTCTGCGCGTACAAGCGCCGTTCGACGGAAAATATGCTCCCGGTGGAGGGCTTCACGGGCGACGGTACTACGCTCGACGCCATGTTCTATCACCCCTACCAGAAACGGGCGTTCAAACCGGAAATCACGCTCATTCTGGATATTGCCACACGCAAATGCGTCGGCTCTTCCGTGGATACGTCAGAAAACGGCCTCACCGTGCTGGACGCACTCCGGGCGGCTTGCGTGAGCTACGGCATTCCGCAGTTTTTCTATACCGACAACGGGCCGGGCTACAAAAACGCCATGCTCACCAAAGAAGGCACGGGCATTTTGACGCAGCTCGGCATTGTCGCCAAGCATTCGATCCCGTCCGTTCCTCAGGGCAAGGGAGTTATGGAAATAGCGGTCAAAACCATCTGCACCCCTCTCTCCAAGCGTTTTGATTCTTGCACGCATCGGGACATGGACTCGGACGCGGCTCGAAAGTTCTATCTGCTTACCCGCAAGGAAATCGAAAAGACCGCAAAATCCGATAAGTTGCCTACGCTTGATCAGCTTCTCGCGGCGCTCCAGTACCGCATTGAGGAGTACAACGCCACGCCGCACACGTCTCTCCCGAAGTTTACGGATGCCAACGGCAAGCGGCGGAACTACTCGCCCAATGAATATTGGGAAATGAAACTCGCCGAAAATCCCGATTATGAAATTTTGGCGGTGCCTTCAACGGTTCGGGACGAACTGTTCATGCCCACCAAGGAATGCCCGGTCAAAAACTGCCGGTTCAAGCTCGCCGGGCGCGAATATTACGCCAAGGAGCTTGATCTGTTCCACGGTGAAAAGGTCAACGTCCGTTATGACATGCGCGATCCCAAACGGGTAACGGTGTGGACGTTGGACATGGAAATGATCTGTGAGGCGTTTCTTGACGGCAACACCATTGAATACATGGTGCTTTCCGAACAAGAGCAGCGGGAAGCCCAAAAGATGCGCGACGCCATCGGGAGGATCGAAAAGCGCGCGCAAAAGCTGGTCCCCGGTGCAACCATCGTCTGCCCGGACGGTTCCAATGCTGCCCCCGCCACGGCAACCGTCGTCAATTCCATCCGCCGCCCGATTGGGCCGGTGGTCGACGTCCAGCCGTTGCCGGAAGCCGGGGCGGATTGGTCGGACGAAGCAGCGGACAGCCTTACCGAATCCGTTGCCCCGCGTACCGCGGAGCCGCGTTTTGAGTTCCCTTACGAGAAATATGAGCACTACATGCTTCATCCAGAATTGTGGACGCCGGAAATTACGGAATGGATGGAATGGTACGTCCAAACCGAAGAGTACGCGGATTATGAACCTATTTTTGCCAGCAAGGGGCTGGCATGGGAGAAGAAGATATGCGCAAAATGTTCGTAAAGACAGAGAATTACCGCAAGTTCGTCAGCGCTGTGAAGGCCGTTGAACAGCGAGGTGCCGCCGAAGCAGGGATGATGCTGGTCTATGGTGTGCCCGGCCTTGGCAAAAGCCACATCGTAAGCAGTTGGGCCGCCGAAACCGGCGCGATCTTTTTGCGGGCAAACAAGGACTGGACGCCCCGGTATGCGCTTTCCGAGCTTGCCGCAGCGCTTGAGATCGACGGGCGCGGCAACTCGCAAAAGCTTTTTGCGCGTCTCTTGAAGCCCATCGCGGCGAACCAGTGGCCGATCGTTATTGATGAAGCGGAGTTTACGCTGGCGAATCAGGCGGCGTCTCTTGAAAAAATCCGGGATATTTCCGACCGGGCCGAAAATACGGTGATTCTGATCGGCATGGGAAACATTCAGAACGACATCAAGCGGTACGGGCAGATTTCCAGCCGCATCGCGCGGGTTGTCGAATTTTTGCCCGCTACGCTTGAAGACGTGCAGTCCGCATGTAAGCAGCTCGCCGAAGTTGAAATGTCACCTGAGCTTATGGCGGAAATCCATCGCCTCTCGCGCGGCTGTATGCGTGAAGTGCTGAACATGGTTCCCGTTGTTGAGCGGGTGGCGAAGACCAACCGGCTTGCCTGCGTTGGCGTTGATGATCTCGCCGGGATTCCGCTTTCCCATGACTGGCAAAACCGGACGCCCGTTACCGTGAAGCAGTCGGGCGGAAAGAGGAAGGTAGCGTAAATGGACGCGACGATCGGACAGGCCATGCTGGAATTGCTCGCGGACGGCAAGACCGTACTGAGACGCGAAATGGCGTCATGCCTTGGCGTCCCTTCCGAAGTCATCCGTAAATCGTGCGCAACGCTTGTTTCTCGCGGCTTTATCCTTGATATGGAAGGATGTTGCCAGATTACGGACAAAGGCAAGGCGTTTCTCGCATCCATGAAAAACTGTTCAAACGGCCCGCAAAAAGGCGATTTCGTTGCCCGTTCCCGTTTTTCCCTGCGGACCCGCGCTTGGAATCTGATCCGTATGAAGACAGCTTCATGGAGCGTCGACGACTTGCTCATGACCCTTGCCGACGGGACGGAGAAGGACGCGGAGCGAGGTCTGAAACGCTACGTCCGGGCGCTTTTGAAGGCCGGATACGTCGAACGGACGCCACGCAATCCGCAGCTTTTCCGGCTTGTCCGTAATACCGGGCGGCTTGCCCCGGCCCTGAATACCCCGGCGAAGACGCTCACCGATCCCAACACCGGGGAGGTGCATCATGTCTGAAGATTGGCTTTCCCTGCTCCGCGCCCGCGTCGCCGAGATCGGCGTCAGCGCGACGGCCCGCGAACTTGGCGTCAGCCACGGTTCCGTCAGTACGCTGATCCATGAAAAGTATCCGGGCGACACGTGGCGCATGGCCGATCGCGTCATGAAACGCTACGCCCGGAATCCCTGCCCGTACAACGGCGAAATGGTGAGCTATCACGATTGCGCCCGTTATGCCGGAAAAGTCCCCACGTCGAGCCCGGCGGCCCTGCGCCGCTGGCGGGCGTGCCAGAAATGCGAATTCAACCCTAACCGAAAAGGATAACGCTATGATTTCCGAACGTTTCGAGCGCCTGCTGGACGGTCTTGTCGCGGCCATGCGCGAAGATCAGGGGTGCGGTATAAAAGTGGAACTTATCGTCAGCAATATGCGCAACGAAGTCAAAGTACTGAAATCAGCGGAAGAAGCCGCTTTCCGTCTGTGGCTCTCGGAGCAGTACACCAAAAGATACACAAAAATTAACTGGGAAGAACTCCCTAACATTTAAGGAGAAAGCAATGCTTAACGAAAATCGGATCCCCGAAGGTTACATGGAAAACGCGCAAGGGTGCCTCGTGCCGATTGCCAATATCCGCCCAATCGACCTTGCCCGTAACGAACTGGTCAAGGAAAAGATGGAGAGGATCAAGGCGCTGCAAGCGGAAATGCGGGCCGTCAAGGCAAGCCTCCTTTCGGATGTGGACGCCTTTGTCCAGCTTTCCGGCGAGCGGTACGGCGTCAAACTTGGCGGCGTCAAAGGCAACGTGCAGCTCCTTTCTTTTGACGGCAAGTACAAGCTGTGCCGCGATTATGGTCAGCTGCTCACGTTCGACGAGGGTTTGCAGGCCGCAAAAGAGTTGATTGACGGGTGTCTGCGCCGCTGGTGCAAGGATTCCCGGCCCGAGTTGCGCGCTGTGGTCGAACAAGCTTTCAAGGTCGACAAGAAAGGCCGCATCAACACCGGGGCCGTGTTGGGCTTGCGCCGGATCGAGATCGACGATCCGGACTGGAAAGAGGCCATGCGGGCGATCACCGAAAGCCTGCAAGTTCTGGACAGCCGCGTCTATGTCCGGGCGTATGAGCGTGACGCTTCCGGCGCGTACCAGCC
>OGUM01002401.1_pt1 | contig 10922 bp, 10 predicted proteins | sample 1553631 | NCBI WGS metagenome assembly OGUM01 (sample SAMEA2580228, study PRJEB22360) | human gut metagenome | biome: human gut; feature: human-associated habitat; material: faeces | place: Denmark | collected 2008/2010 | reverse complement strand
AGAACGATTGCAACTATGCTATTGTCCGATGTAGACCTCAAGTCCTACACGGATACAGCATACCATAACGAAGAGTTAAAGTCACTAACAAGATACCGATTCGATAAGGTTCGTGAAAGAGCCAAGCTGAAGCAGTCAGTGTCCAGACTGGTCACGATTCTGTTTCCAGAACTGGAGAAGATCGTTCCCTCTCTCCATATTGCTTCGGTTTATGCGCTCCTCAGTGAATATCCCGGTGCAAAACAGATTTCAGAAATTCATCTCACCAAGCTGACAAACCTTCTTGCGACAGCATCCAAGGGTCGTTATGGCAAAGATAAGGCTATCCAGATTCGAGATGCTGCCAGAACTTCCATTGGTTCCGTTATGCCTGCTAAATTTCTGGAACTGAAGCATACCATTAAACTCATTCGGGAACTCACCTCCGAGATTGATGAAATTGAAGTTTCTATTCAGAAAATTATGGATGAACTGAATCCACCGATTCTTTCTATTCCCGGTGTCGGTATCCAGTCAGCAGCCATGATTCTTGCTGAAATCGGTGATTTTTCCAACTTTGAATCTCCTGACAAAATCCTTGCTTACGCTGGCTGCTCTCCATCTACATACCAGTCCGGAAAACTTACAAACTGTTACGCTCACATGGAGAAGCGTGGTTCTCGTTATTTGCGATATGCCCTCTACAACGCAACCAAGTACGTCTGCCACTGGAATCCCGTCTTTGCTGAATATCTTGCCAAGAAACGTGCTGAAGGAAAGCACTACAATGTTGCCTTATCCCATGCCACGAAGAAACTTGTGCGGCTAATCTATGCCTTGCAGAAATCTGGCAAAGCATATCTTGTAGCTGCCTGATTCTCTCCAGAGCCTGAGCCAAATCCAAGAACAACTTAGCTGGCACAGCGAACCCTTGACAAACCGAAGCATTCAAATGCTATTCTGTTTCTGCGAGGGTTGGCCGGGCTTGCTTTGCTATTCTCTCCGTCGCCCTCGCTGCATTGATTATGGCATTTGAATGCTGTTTGTCAGGGGCAGCGGTCGGCAGACGGATTTTTTCATTTTGGGTCTTGACTTTTAATAGTTAGTCTCCCGGTTTATTACTTTGGATTCGTTGCGTCCAGTATACCATGGTTTTCCCCTACGGAAAAGATAGTGAAAAACAAAAATGCCCCCGGAGGGCTTGTTCCAACTCTCCGGGGACAGATTCTATGCACCGGTATCTTTCATCTTGTTCCAAACATTCTCATCCATTATAATAGAGATAGAAAGAAGGTGCCAACATGAAACATCGCATTGTGACGGCTGCGCAGATGAAGGAAATTGAACGAGCCGGGGATGCCCACGGTCTGTCCTACCTGCAAATGATGGAAAATGCCGGACTGGCTGCTTACGCCGAACTGCAAAAGCAGTTTCCGCATCCCGGCAGGCTGCTGGTGGTCTGCGGAAAGGGCAACAACGGCGGCGATGGGTTTGTGATTGCCCGCGCCGCAGCAAAAGACGGCTGGAGTGTGACCGTTTTTCTGGCCGAGGTCGAGCCGAAAACTGCTGATGCCATCCTCAATTTTGAGCGTCTGCACTCCCTGCCGGTGCACATCTGCGCCGACGGTTCCGTACTGGAAACCCAGAGTTTTGACGCTGCTGTGGATGCCCTCTATGGCACCGGGTTCCATGGTGCACTTCGGCCTTCCGGTCTTGCTGCCTGCGGGCTGATGCGTCGTCTGCACAAGAGCGGTGCCTTTGTGCTGGCCGTAGACCTACCCAGCGGCATCAACACGGATACCGGGGAGGTTGCCGAAGGTGCTGCCCATGCAGATTTGACCATAACCTTCGACAGCTATAAGCCTTTGCATATCGCAAAAACCTCTGCGCCCCTGTGCGGAAAGATCGTCTGTGCCGACATTGGCATCCGGGACGAATGGCACCCGGAGTTTTGACGAAGGCTTGCCGCTGCGGAAAAGCACCTGCACGCAAAAGACCCCGGCAGCTTTCAAGGCACGCCGGGGTTCTTTTTGTCATTCTGCTGCAAAATGTCTGCACTTTCTTGGCAGAACGCAGAAAATGCGGAAGCCGCTTGATTTAGCTCGGTTTCCGCACTAGAATGGAAACCAGAAAAGCAAGCATAGTTTCCACAAGGAGGACGCTCATGCAGGAAAAGCTCGATGCGCTGGTGCGCACACAGGCGATGCAGTTATTCCGTCAACAGGGGCTGCATTTCACCATGCAACAGGTGGCAGAGCCGCTGCACATCAGCAAAAAGACCATCTACACCGTTTACCCCTCCAAGGAGGCCCTTCTGCTGGACATGGTAGACCATGCCTTTGCGGAGATCCACCACTGCAAGCAGAAAATTCTGGCGGGCAGCGGTACTTTGCAGGAGAAGCTGCGGGCGGTCATCATTGCCATGCCGACGGAATACGCCGCGCTGGACCTGCGGCAGATGAAGGAGCTGGACGAGAAATACCCGGTGGTGGCGGCGCGGGTGCGCAGTCAATTGGAAAACGGGTGGGAACCCACCATGGCGCTGCTGGAACAGGCTGTGGCAGAGGGGGTCATGCGCCCGGTGTCCCTGCCGGTGCTGCGGCAGATGATCACCGCATCCATCGAGAGCTTTCTGGCAGACCGCAGTCTGGCAGAAAGCGGGGTGCATTATGTGGCTGTACTGGAGGAAATGATCTCGATCTTACTGGAAGGAGTGCTGCCGCGATGAAACACAGTTTTTGCGATGATTGGGAGTTTACCCACCACTGGACCGAAGCCTTTGGCAAGGGGCTGCCTGTACCAAAACAGCAAGCCGTCCGCTTGCCCCATACCTGCCGGGAGGTGCCGCTGCACTATGCCACCCCCGCCGATTACGAGATGGTCTGCGGCTACCGCAAACGGTTCCGGGTGCCGCCGGTGCAGGCTGCGCCCCGGCTGTTCCTCCGCTTTGACGGAGCTGCCCATCAGGCGGTGGTGCGGGTCAACGGCAGGGTTGCCGGGCAGCACCGGGGCGGCTATACCGGCTTTGCGGTGGAGATCACAGACCTTGTGGACCGGGAGGGTGAAAACCTGCTGACCGTGCAGCTGGATACCCGTGAAGACCCGGCCATTCCACCCTTTGGCTTTGTCATCGACTACCTGACCTACGGCGGGCTGTACCGGGAGGTCTGGCTGGAAGCTACGGCAGAGAGCCGCCTGACCGATTTGTTCGTCTACACGCCCACCCTGCAAGAGGCTGTGGTGCAGTGGACCGCAGAGCTCACACCCGCAGCCGTGGCGGTCCGCATCCGGCTGGAGACCGCAGACGGCACTCTGCTGGCAGAGCAGACCGCACAGGCGGCAGAAACCGGGAAGATGCAGTTTTCCGTCCCGGACGCACAGCCGTGGGATACCGAGCACCCGGTTTTGCATCATGCCGTGGCAGAGCTTTTGAACGCAGCCGGACAACCCATCGATCGCAAACAGGTGGTCTTTGGCTTCCGCACCGCAGAGTTCCGGGCGGATGGCTTTTACCTCAACGGAAAAAAGACCTTCCTGCGGGGTCTGAACCGACACCAGAGCTACCCTTACATCGGCTACGCCGCACCGGAAAGCCTGCAGCGGGAGGATGCCCGCATTTTGCAGGAGGAACTGCACTGCACCGCCGTGCGCACCAGCCACTACCCCCAAAGCCCATATTTTCTGGACGAGTGCGACCGGCGGGGTCTGTTGGTGTTCACCGAGCTGCCGGGCTGGCAGCACATCGGAGATGCTGCATGGAAAGACGCTGCCTGTGCAATGTTACAAGAGATGATCTTGCAGAACCGCAATCATCCCAGCATCATCCTGTGGGGCGTGCGCATCAACGAGAGCGTGGACGACGATGCCTTCTACACCCGCACCAATCAAATTGCCCATCAGCTGGACCCCAGCCGCGCCACCTCCGGTGTGCGATATCTGGAAAAGAGCCATCTGCTGGAGGATGTCTACGCCTACAACGATTTTTCCCACAACGGCGTAACGCCCGGCGCAAAGCCCAAAAAGGACGTGACCCCGGATATGGGCAAGGCGCTGCTCATCTCGGAGTGCAACGGTCACATGTACCCCACCAAGCCCTTTGACGATGGCCCTCATCGACAGGAGCACGCCTTGCGGCACGTCCGGGTGCAGAACGCCGCCTATGCCAGCGGAGAGCACGCCGGGTGCTTTGGCTGGTGTATGTTCGACTACCAGACCCACAAGGACTTTGGCTCCGGTGACCGCATCTGCTACCACGGTGTGCTGGACAGCTTCCGCAACCCCAAATTGGCGGCAGCGGTCTATGCCAGTCAGGGTGATACTGACCCGGTGCTGGCGGTCAGCTCTTCCATGGACATCGGCGATAACCCTGCCGGGCAACTGGGCACGGCCTACGTTTTCAGCAATGCCCAGCAGGTCAAGCTCTACAAAAACGATGTGTTCGTCACCGCCCTGCGCCAAAGCGAGTGGACGGCGCTGCCCCACCCTCCCTTTGTGATGGACGATCCCATTGGCGAGCTGCTGGAAACGCAGGAGCACTTTTCCCCCGCCAAGGCAGCTGCTGTGCGGGACTGCCTGCTGGCTGCCGGGAAATATGGGCTGCCGGGACTGCCGCTGGCCTACAAGGTCAAATTCGGCTGGTGTATGCTGCACTACAAAATGAGCTTTGAAGATGGCGTGGCGCTCTACGGCAAATATGTGAGCAACTGGGGCGGCGAAGCCACCCGCTGGCGGTTCGATGCCGTGCAGAACGGCAACGTGGTGCGCAGCGTGACCCTTTGCCCCAGCGCAAAGCTGCACTTGGAAGTCAAGGTCAGCCGGACGGCTCTTCGGGAAAAAGACACTTACGATATGGCGGCTGTCCGGGTACGCATTCTGGACGAGAATGGCACCCCTGCCCCCTACGCACAGTTCCCGGTGCAGTTTGCGGTGGAGGGCAGCGCCGCCCTTGTGGGCCCGCAGACCGCCGTTGCCGAGGGCGGCATGACCGGAACCTATCTGCGCACCGTGGGCACTGCCGGAGAAGCCCTGCTGACCGTTTCTGCCCCGCAGACCCAGCCCGTTGTGCTGCGGTTCACCATTGAAAAGGAGGACGCTGTATGGAACTGACCCTGAAACAGAAAACCGCATTTGGTATTGGTGCCGTGGGCAAGGATATGGTATATGCCCTGTCGGCTTCTTACGTCATGTATTATTATCAGGATGTGCTGGGGCTTTCGGCCAGCTTTGTGGGCGTCGTGCTCATGGTTGCCCGGTTCTTTGATGCCTTCAACGACCCCTTTATGGGGGTTCTGGTGGCAAAGACCCGCACCCGCTGGGGACGTTTCCGTCCGTGGATCTTTTCCGGCACGCTGCTCAATGCGCTGGTGCTCTACGCCCTGTTTGCCGCCCCGGTGCTGGACGAAGCGGCGTTGATGGTCTACTTCAGCGTGGTGTACATCCTGTGGGGCGTCACCTATACCATGATGGATATTCCGTACTGGTCCATGATCCCCGCCGTGACCCGCACCCCAAAAGACCGGGAGAACCTCTCCATGGTGGGGCGCACCTGTGCAGGCGTTGGCTCTGCCCTCATCGCCATGTTCACCATGCTGCTGGTGGGAGCCCTTGGCTGCGACAGCGAGCGCGCTGGCTTCCGCTGGGTGGCATTGATCGTAGCGGTAATTTTTGCAGTGACAGAGCTGGTGTGCTGCATTTCCATGAAAGAAACTACCCCCAGTGAGATGAAGACCGCCACCGTAAAGGAGATGTTCTCCGCCCTGTTCCGCAACGATCAGGCTATGGTAGTGGTAGGCAGCATCGTGCTGATCAACTCGGCGCTGTACCTTACCTCCAACTTCATCATCTATTTCTTCAAATACGACCTTGGCGGTGCAGGCTGGAAAGCCACCTACACCCTGTTTTCCACCGTGGGCGGTGCGGCGCAGATTCTTGGCATGATGGTGCTTTACCCCTTGCTGCGCAAAAAGTTCAGCAGTACGCAGGTATTTCACCTGAGCCTTGTGCTGGCGCTGTGCGGCTACGGCACGCTGCTGGTGTTCTGCCTGACCGGCCTTTCCCACAGCCTTGCCATGCTGTGCATTCCGGGCGTGGTGGTGTTCGCCTGCAACGGTATGCTGACCGTGCTGACCACCCTGTTCCTTTCCAACAGCGTGGATTACGGTCAGCTCAAGACCGGACGCCGGGAGGAGAGCGTTATCTTTTCCATGCAGACCTTTGTGGTCAAGGCTGCCTCCGGTGTGGCGGTATTCCTGACCGGCATCGGGCTGGACCTCATCGGTCTTGTGGGCAACACGGAGGAGACCGGCCCGGTGGCAGTACAAAGCGCCGGAACCCTGCTGGGTCTGCGCCTGATGATGACCGTTCTGCCCATGCTGGTGCTGGCTGGTGCGCTGGTGCTGTTCCGCCGCAAGTTTGTTCTGACCGATGCCCGCGCTGCCGAGATCAGCGCACAGCTCCACGGGGAGGAAGCGCACCATGACTGAGACACTGCACTGGTACGCGGAAACTTCCGGCGGTGTGCGGCAGGGCGATGCCCCGGTACACCCGGGCTGCGGTGCGGTGCATCTTTCCGCCGACTTGCCCGCCGGGACGCTGAAGGCGGTACGTGCCGAGATGCCGTGGACGATGGAAGCAGACGAGCGTCTGTTCATGAACGGCTACCAGACATGGACCTACAGCCCGGAGCTGGACCGGAACGGCAAGCTGCGCGGCACCGACCATATTCCCGGCTTTCTGCGCAAAAAATATGCCTTTGACCGCTACGGCGATTATCATTTTGCGCCTTATGGGCATCAAAAAGGTCAAAGCCACGGCTTTTCCTACTGCTATTTCCGCAGGGGAGCGCAGTTCCGGCTGGTAGCATCGCTGGACGAGACCCCGGGCTACACCATCCTCCGCTACGACAGCGGCAAAGCCCTGCTGACGCTGGAGCGTGACTGCGCCGGGGTGGAACATCCCGGCGGCAGTTTCCCACTCCTTGACCTGTTTTTTGCCGAGGGCGGCGAGACCGAGGTGTTCGACGGCTGGTTTCAGGCTATGGGCATCAAGCCCCGGACTGAAAAGAAGCTGGCAGGCTATTCCAGTTGGTACAACCGCTATCAGGACATCACCGAGGATACCATTCGGGAGGACCTGACCGGATGCCGCAGCCTGCTTTGTCTGGGAGACCTGTTCCAGATCGACGATGGCTGGGAGCCGAAGGTGGGCGACTGGCTGGAAACAGATGCACAGAAATTCCCCCACGGGCTGAAAGGCATGGTGGAGGAAATTCACGCCGCCGGATTTCAGGCTGGGCTATGGCTTGCGCCCTTTGTGTGCGAAAAGGACTCTGCCCTTTTCCGGCAGCACCCGGACTGGCTGCTGAAAGTGGACGGCAAACCGTGGTGCTGCGGCTGCAACTGGAGCAGCTTTTATGCGCTGGATCTCGACAACCCGGCCGTGCTGGACTATCTGCGCCGGGTGTTTGACCTGGTGCTGAACGACTGGGGCTTCGACCTTGTCAAGCTGGATTTTCTGTACGGCGCTGCCCCCTTTGGCAACGCCCGCGAGAGCCGGGCAGCCCGGATGTCCCGTGCTATGGAGCTGCTGCGCACATGGTGCGGTCAAAAGCAGATTCTCGGCTGCGGCGTACCGGTGATGCCGGCTTTCGGGCTGGTGGATTACTGCCGTGTCAGCTGTGACGTAGGGCTGGACTGGGACGATGTGTGGTATATGCGCCTGTTCCACCGGGAGCGGGTGTCCACAAAGCAGGCCATCAACAACACGCTATTCCGGCGGCAGCTCAATGGCCGTGCCTATGGCAGCGACCCGGATGTGTTCTTTCTCCGGGAAGAAAACTGCAAGCTGACGGCAAAGCAAAAACGCACCCTTGCCACGGTCAATGCCCTGCTGGGCAATGTGTTCCTCACCTCGGATATGCCGTCCCGCTATACAGAGGCGCAGCGGGCAGAGTACCGCCGTCTGCGCACCCTCTTTGAGCACGCCACGCAGGTGCAGGCAGAAGCGGAAAACGACCGTCTCTATATCCGGTATCTGCTGGACGGAACTCCACAAAAATTATGTTTCGACCTGTTCTGACAGTGCGAACAAACCATAACAAAACCACACCCGCCCATGTACTGTGCTTTGCACACAATACGCAGGCGGGTGTTTTGCTGTTCTTCCGGTACGATCCTCAGTTTTTTAAATACAGCTTGGGTCTGTGCAGCACCGATAGGGTCACATCCTGCGCTCAAGGTTCTGCCGGAACAGCTCGTACGCCGCCCGCAGATCCTCCGGCAGACGTTTCAAGGTCTCTGCCCGCAGTTCCTGTGGCATCCCGTAAAAGGCTTCGGCAATGCCGCCGGTGATGCAGGCAAGGGTGTCGCTGTCGCCGCCCAGAGAGACTGCATTGCGGAGCGCATCTTCAAAGCCGGTGCTTTCCAAAAGGCGACGATGGCCTCCGGCACGGTCTGTTGACAGGTCTCCACATGGCAATAGTACGGGCAAATTTCATCGCAGGTGCGGCTCAAATCGTAGCCGAAGGTCTGCTCCACATACTGCCGGTTCGCTGGGTTGACGATGGCATCCGCTGTTACCTTGGTGATGTCGTTGCGGATCATCAAAAAAGGCATGCTGGTTTCTCCCTCATGTGTTTTTTCACATTTCCCGCTGCTCCACGATTTCCAGACTGTCCCGCCCGACATGGCAAAGCAGAAACAGCACCCTCACACCTGCGGCTTTCGCTTCGGCCAGCGCTGTGCCAAACTCCGGCTGCGTGCCAACATTCGGCATCACCTCGGTGATGCCTTCCATCTGGATCACAAAGGCTACTGTGCACCGATACCCTGCCCGCTGCGCCTGCGCTAACTCATGCAAGTGCTTCACGCCCCGTTCGGTGGGTGCATCCGGGAAATAACCGATGCCGCCCACTTCCAGTGTGCAGCCTTTGACTTCCAGCAGGTATTTCTGTTCGCCCTTTTCCATGTAAAAGTCGATACGGGATCTGCCATAAGCAAACTCCGGCCTGACAAGGTCAAACTCCTGCTTTGAAAGCCATTCTCCTACCACCTTGTTGGGTGCCTGACTGTCCATGTTGACCCAGCCAAGTTCCTGCTTGTGTACCGCCACAAGGTCGTATTTTGTCTTGCGCTTCGGGTTGTCCGACACTTCCAGATGCACCGCCGCACCGGGCAGCAGCAGTTCCTTGCACCGTCCGGTGTTTTTGACATGGACGGTTTCCACCGTGCCGTTCACATCTACATGGGCAATAAAACGGTTGGGGCGGTCAAGAAAAATGCCGTCCGCAATCTCTCTGTATTTCAATGTTTACTCCATTTTTGTCTGATACGCCTGCGCCGTCCGGGCATCAAAGCAGCAGAAGATGACCCTCATATCGTAGTCGACGTGGCTTTGCAGCCAATCTGTCACTGTATCCACCGCAATTTGGGTGGCAGCATCCAGCGGATAGCCATAAGCCCCGGCAGAGATTGCCGGGAAGGCAATGCTGTGGATGTTGTAGGTCTTTGCCAGCTCCAGCGAATTGCGGTAGCAGTCTGCCAACTGCACAGTGTCCTCCGGGGTGCCGGAGTAGATGGGACCCACCGTATGGATGATGTACTTTGCCTTCAGCCGGTATCCCTTGGTGATTTTCGCTTCGCCGGTGCGGCAGCCGTGCAGGGTGCGGCACTCGGCAAGCAGCTCCGGCCCTGCTGCCCGGTGAATGGCTCCATCCACGCCACCGCCGCCCAACAGACTGCGGTTGGCCGCATTCACGATGCAGTCACAGTCCAGCTTGGTAATGTCTCCCTGCACTACTTGAATCTGATTCTTGATTTTTGGGGGAATCGTTGCAGACACCTCACTTTTTGAGCAGTTCCAGTGCCTTATCCATAGGCACGCAATCGGCATAACAATCTGACCAGAGGAATTCATTGTAATAGCGATAGCTCTGCTCTCCTGTCATGTATTCGTTGTCCTGCGTGGAATTTGCATAGGCAGGGACGATCATATGAAAATCGTGCTCAAAGCCTGCTTCTATCGTTGCATTGATGCAGAAGTCGGTCATGATGCCGCAGACCATCACATCTTTTTCGCCCTTTGCGGTCAGATATTCCAGCAATCCGCTCTCTTTCTTGAAAGCGTTGCATACAGTCTTGACGAACCGTCTTTCAGTCGGCAGCGGAGCAAACCCGGAATAGACCTCAAATTCATCGTCCCCGATGGAGAAACCGGTGCCGGGCCCATCATCATGCTGGACATAGACGACCTCGATTCCCTGTTCGCGGGCAGTCCGGATCAATTCCCTGATGTTGCTGACAAACTTTTCAAACGCATACAGGCGTTCATCCACGATACCTTTCTGTGTATCCACAACCAGTAAAACCATGTGTAAGCCCTCCTGTTTTTCTTTGGTTTCATTCTACCATAGACCGTTTCTTTCTACAAGCGGATTCAAAAAATCCCCACAGGGAAAACCTGTGTTTCACCTGCAGGGATTGATTCAGCCACCCAAGACGATCAGGATCAGCACCGCGACCACTGCAATAGCGATCAGGCAACCGCAACCGCTGCCATCTCCCCCGCCGCCGCCATTGTTGTGGCCACCACCACCACCGCCGCCAGACGAACCGCCGAAGTTGCGGTTGAAAGCCGTCATGTACTGGGCATAGCCCGTGTCGCCTTTGCCGAAATAGCCGTAATCACCGTTTGCCATTGTATTTTCCTCCGTCTGAAGTGTGTTTTGCTTCTTCTGAGGTCATTTTACCAAAGATGATATCCCATAAAGCTCTCTTTCAGAATTTCTTTGCAATGTCATTCTTCCCGGATTCCCAGATATGTATCAATATCCATGATGCCTTCCCCGCTGACCTCCACCAGATCTTCAAAGGGCACCACGGTGTCGCCCACCTGCAAGGTGCGGAACACCGGGTCGATGCGGTCTGCTTTTCCGGTCAGCGTGATGT
>OGUM01002385.1_pt1 | contig 10973 bp, 5 predicted proteins | sample 1553631 | NCBI WGS metagenome assembly OGUM01 (sample SAMEA2580228, study PRJEB22360) | human gut metagenome | biome: human gut; feature: human-associated habitat; material: faeces | place: Denmark | collected 2008/2010 | reverse complement strand
CAATGAACCATCTCAAAAAGATTGAGGATAGGGTTATTTCCATTCTCAAAACCAATGTTGACGCACGAAGCGACGATATGATGTTGTATCTTCTCGTGTGTAACAGTTTTTACAGCAATGAAAACTCGGTTGGAAAAATGCCTTTTGAGGTCGTGATGAAGAACTACAAGGAACTTGAACTACCCCATTTTGAAAGTGTCCGTAGGACGAGAGCAAAAATCCAGTCTGAACACCCAGAATTGGCTTGTTCTCCCGAATGCCGAAAAGCACGAAAGAGGATGCAGCATCTTTATTCCAACTATGTTATGAACTAAGGATGGTGATTTCTATGGAAAATGAAAAGAGAAAGGTCGGTGATTACACCGTCCTCTGCGCCGTGAATATCGGCTCCCGTGAGATCATTCTTGCCGAGAAAGAGCAGAGTACCAACGGAGAACGCTTCCTCTGCTGCTACGGAGAGCGCAACGACATCTTTGAGAAGTTTACCGAATGTGCCGTTGGCGACGACTACATTGATGCAGCGCTGTTTTTTGCAGAGCGCATCAAGCAAGACGCCGAGAGGTTTCGGGCAGAGATGGAGAAACTGGATATTCCCGTGACGGTTATCACCGAGGCGGACTGCATCCCCGACCACTATAAAAATGACATCAACGGCAAAATCATTGCCATCAACCCGGCAATCCTCAAGCCGGAGTACCAACGAGCCGACCGGCAGCTCTATTATGTGACCGGTGGCTTCGGTGCTTCGGCAAACAGCCGTGGCAGTGCGGTGTTTTGTAAAAACCTTTATGACGGCAAAACAACCCGGTATGAGCGTATGGATGTGCTGGGTGAAATTAAGCCGGAGCGTATGCCTGATTGGGCAAAAGAAAAAGCGGCTGCTTTTAGCCGCACAATTCAAGGAAAAGACCACGAGCGATAAGGAGGCAGATTTCTATGGCAACAAAGAAAACCGCAGCCGAACAGGGCTTGCAGCAAAAAATGAAGGTGCTGGCAAAGCTCTTTGACGCAGGCTGTAAAACCGAAAAAGACCTGAAGGCGCTGACCTTGCCGACGATTCTGAAAATCCCCGATGTGACCGTTTCGGATATGACGGTCATCACCGAGCTTCAGGAGCAGGTCGCAAAGAATCGTCTTTTCTCATACTTGGGAGGTGGAACAGATGAGCCAAGCGACACGACCGAATGACCGCCACATCATTTGGAGCAACCAAAACCTTGATGTGGACGACTGGCGAGAGGACTACAAGGAGTTCCTTGAAGCCAACGAACTGGACGACGACCCGAATGATGAGCAGGCACTCTATGAGTGGATGGAGGAAACCAATTACGACTACCTCTCCGATGAGCGAGTCAACCTGAATGTTCAGCTTTCCCAGCCGATCATTGTCATTGGCGACATCGGCAGATGGAACGGCAGAGTGATGGGCTACAAGGACATCCCCTCCGGCAACATCCGAGATTGCCTGTATGCCGACACCGACTATACCGAATGGTATGTAGATAAATACGGCGATCTTCGTGCCGATGCTACTCACCACGACGGCACAAATCACTATCTCTACCGTGTGTTCAAAGACGGTGTTTCCGAAACACAGATGGAGAACCTGAGAGATAAAATCTATCACGGCAAAGCCACACGAGCCGATATTACCCGGCTGACCCGGCGACTTGGGGATGAGATCGCCGCCGTTTACGGCTTTGACATCCCGAAACAACGAACACCGCAAGAAAGGGGTGCAAGATAATGACAGATTTCACACTGCGACCGCTGACCGTTCCCGAACGCAAATACACCTATGCTCAAAGCTCGCAGCTTCAAGGGCAGACAGGCAATATCGGTTATCTGCGTGGGGACTTCGGCTCAAGCGGCGATCAGTTTTATACCACTTGGTTTGATACCCGACCGCAATGGAAAAGCGATGCGTTCAAGCGGGACTTGGACGATGTAATCAACGCCCTGCGCTCCGAGGAGTACGGACTGCTTCAAAGCCGTTCTCAGATGGTGCGTTATGGGCGTGAGAACAAGGAAAGCGAAATGCAGGGTGCTTATACCACTGAGTTCGGCTTCCGAGCAGATACCGAGAAATATGCGTTCGTGCTTCGTTGTAATCCAACGAGGGGCGACTATAACTTCTACTGCCTCTGCTATGTAAAGGAATGGCTGGACAAGCACATCGAAGAAGCCAACCGGGACATTCGCTTTATTGACAGCCACTATAAGGAGCTGTTCCGTATCCCGGACGGAGAGCGCATCATTGTGACCGACCGTGACGGTAAGACGGAAAGCTATCCCTGCCGCTATATTGATAGCTATCACACAGAGGTCGGACGCAATCTCTTTCACATTTGCGAGTTTGCCGAGCGTATGGAGCAAGGCGGCTGTACCTACGCTCCTATGGAGCCGCCCTTGCCTCCGATGTGCTATTCCGTATTGCCGTCTACCGGAGAAGTCATTCAAATCGACCGCTGGCAAAAGGGCTATACCGCCACAAGTTTTAACGACGGGAACCGTGCGGAGAATGAAGCAATTAAAGATAAGTTCAATGAGAAGCTGGGTGTCAGCAAGGCGCAGGAGCAGGCAATGCTCGCCGGTTCTATGATCCGGTGGGACTCCATTGCCGCCAAACCCAAGAGCTATGATGAGAACGGCAAAGCCATCAAGCCCAAAGACTATGAACGATAAGGAGGTGTCCGCCGATGGCACGAAAATACGACTTCATTTCGGAGCTGTATAACCGAACCTGCAAAACGGTCGTTGCAAACCCCGCAAGCTGGGAAGCGTTTCTGCGCTCTGCCTGCTACAATTACCGTCTGCGCTTTGATGAGCAGCTTTTGGTCCACGCACAGCGACCGGACGCCACCGCCGTTCTTCAGATCGACGACTGGAACCAAAAGTTCGGGCGATGGGTCAACCGTGGAGCACACGGCATTGCCGTCTTTGAGGATGCCGACCAACGCCGCCAGCGGCTTGTCCACTACTTCGATATTTCCGACACGCATCCCAGCCGCTTTTCCCGCAGAGTTCCCATTTGGCAAATGCGGGACGAATACACGGCAGAAGTGATCGACACGCTGGAAAGCACCTTCGGAGAGTTGAACGACAAGGAAACCCTTGCCGTTGCCATCGAGTCGGCGGCAAGAAACGCCGTAGAGGACAACATCCCCGACTATCTCCCCGATCTGATTTACAGCGTGAAAGACAGCTTTCTGGACGGCGTATCCGAAGAAGAAATCACCCACATTTTCAAAACGGTGGTGAGAAACAGCGTCGCCTATATGACGATGATCCGCCTGGGCATTGAAGCCGGAGAATACTTTGAACCCGATGATCTTCGGGATGTGGTGAATTTTACGACGCCTGCCACGCTGAACGCCCTCGGCTATGCCACCAGCGATATTGCGGAGATGGGACTTGCGGAGATTTCCCGCACCATTCTTGCCCTCGACCGTCAAAATCGCATAATTGCAGAGAAAACCAAAGCCGATTACAATGTAGGCAAAGAAAAAACCGAAAGGAGTCCTGACAATGAACGAGATCACTTACACGAGGCAGGGGGATTATCTGCTCCCCGATCTGACAATGCCGGAGCAGCCGGAGCTGTCGATGGGCAGGTACGCCCGGATGCGGAAGAAGTTCCTGAAGGAGCATCACAAGGTACGCTACTACAACCTGCTGACGAGCTGCACCCTGAACGAGCATCTGAACGACACGGAGCGCAGAGCGAACGAGATGGAACAGATGCTGACGGAGCAGATGGCAGCGTCGGAGGGCGTGACGGAGAATCTGAAAGCGACGGATATGATGAACTGGGTTCGGAAGATGAACAGTATCCGGAACCGGGTTCAGGAGATCGTGATGGCGGAGGTAATCTTCGCTTAGACTATTACGACCGAAGTCACGAGGATAAAAGCCTGCCGTTCTTTGGCGGCGATGATACGATTCGTGAAATCCTCGGCACTACGCCGCACCTGAAAGCAAGCAAAGACGAGATACGGGCATTCTTTGAAGCTACCGCTGATGAGAACGCCCGTATTTCTTATATCAAGCGCATTTTCAACAACGACTATACCGAGGTCATTCTGAGCGATGGACGGCGTGTGGGCTACAAGACCTATCAGAATGTGTTGCAGCTTTGGGAGGGCAGTTATCTCTCCCGCACAGCACAGAGCTTCTATGATTGGGGCGTAATTGCCCAGCATTTTGAAGCGATGCGGCTGCTTGGAGAGTTGCAGGACACGATGAAGCCGCTACCATCCATTGACGGGCAGTTGAGCTTGATGACAGCAGGAGCAGAGGAACGAAAGCCCTCTGCTTTTACTTTCTCTCAGGAGATCATCGACGCTGTTCTCACCCGTGGTAGCGGCATCTCTGAGGGGAAAATGCGAATCTATGAGCAGTTCCAAAAGAGCCTGTCTGCAAAGGAAAACGCAGTTTTCCTAAAAAATGAATACGGCTGGGGCGGAGCCTATCCGGCTATTGTCGGAGCCAATATTGATGAGCAGCACGACGGTAAGGGCATTCGCATCTCTAAGAGAATCGGAAACGATAAACCTCATATCGACCTGAAATGGAGTCAGGTAGAGAAGCGCATTGCCGAGCTGATAAAACTCGACCGTTACCTGAACCCCAAGGAAAAGGCACAGTACCCTGAGTGGCTGCAAAGGCAGGAAGAACGCCGTGCAGAGCTTGCCGAGGAACGAAGGAACAGAGAAATCTTGTCTACTGCACCTTCAGAAAAGGCAGAGGCAAAAAATGAGCAATATGAGTACCATCTCGGCAGCACCGTCTATCTCGGCGCAAACGAATATGAAATCCTGTCCTTTGATGACGAGCGTGTGATGCTCTATGATACGCAGTTTCCGCTTTTCAACAAGGAAATGACGAGAACTGAGTTCGACAGCAAGGTGCAGGAGAACCCGCTGAATGACCATTTGAAGGTCGCTAAAAAACAGCCCGAAGAAAAGGCGGTCGAGTATGACATCGGGATGGGCTATCTCGGCAACGGACTGACCGTTTGGAACCGTGCCGTGGAGGTCAATGGGGACTATCAGAACATTGCCCACATCTCCCCCGAAGGTGAGATCACCTTCTATGTGCAGGACTTGCCGCAGAGCGTTGTGGAGCGTATCGAGCAGGCAGCAGAAAGAGAAAAGCCAAAGGATGCTGCTTTGCCGGAGTTCTATCAGGCGTATCTTAAAACCAAAGCTGACAATCCGAGTAGCCTTGTACTGTATCAGATGGGAGATTTCTTTGAAGCCTATGCTGATGACGCAGAGGTCGTCGGGACAGCCCTTGATTTGACGCAGACGACCCGTGCCGTCGATCACAACACCCGTGTCCCTATGGTGGGATTTCCGCAGCACCGCTTGGAAACCTACCTTACAATGCTGACCGACAGAGGGTACGATGTAGAGGTCAACGCTTTGGAGGATGGCGAACGCATTACCCGCACCGTGGTTTCCACCACGAAGGAAGCGCCCATCGACTCCAAACCTATCGGCAGGATCGACTATCTCGGCTCGGACGGCAAGGTCGGTGAAAGCATCGAGTACACCAGTCCTTATCAGTTTGAGAAGGACATCAAGGAGGAAAACTACTACGGTGTGCCGATGAGTATTGTTCTGTATAAGGACAAGGACGGCAACACCATTCCGCACAGTTTTATCACCCAGCTTGACCCACCGCCCAAGGGCTTTGAGATCATCGGCAGCCCGTATTTGCCGGAAAATGCTCTGGACAAGGCGAAGCGTCTCATTGATGATTTTTGCCGTGAGGAGTATCAGCGTGAGGATGGTGCGGACTACACTGACCTTGCCAATGTGGGTGTTGCCTACACTACGACGGAGGACGACAAGCACGAAATACAGGCAAGGGTCAATCTTGTGGATTTTCGCATTGAAACCCTTGCAGATGGAAAAGTCGTCCGCAGTGAGCAGTTTGATTCGCTTGAAGAACTGACCGATAAGGGATTGCAAGCACTGTCCTTTGACGACCTTGTTTATCTCTCCGAGGAAGAACTGGCAGAGGTGGATGCACCCCTTGCCCCCGCTTGGGAGCGCCCGAAGAAAAACCGAGTGCAGACTTTTGATATTCACCCCGAAATCCCTATGGCAGACCGGCATACCTTCGACCTTGCTTCGCACGAGGTCGAAGAGGTCAACAAGAAGGAGCGTTTCCACCGCAACTATGCGGCGATCACCGTTCTGAAAAGGTGTCAGGAAGAAAACCGCTTCGCCACCCCGGATGAACAGATTATCCTCTCTAAATATGTGGGCTGGGGCGGTATCCCCGAAGCCTTTGACATAAACGCAGGTACTTGGCAGACCGAGTATGCAATGCTCAAAAGCATCCTGTCCCCGGATGAATACGAAGCCGCAAGAGCCAGCACTCTGACCGCTTTCTACACACCGCCTGCCGTCGTCAACGGCATCTACAAGGCACTTGAGCAGATGGGTTTCCGTGAGGGTAATATCTTAGAACCGTCCTGCGGGATCGGTAATTTCATTGGATTGCTTCCTGAAAAAATGAAGGAAAGCAAAATCTACGGTGTAGAAATCGACCCGATCTCTGCCTGTATTGCCCAACAGCTCTATCAGAAAGCCTCTATTGCCGCACAACCTTTTGAAGAAGCCAGCCTACCGGACAGCTTTTTCGATTGTGCCATCGGCAATGTGCCGTTTGGAGATTTCAAGGTAGCAGACAAGCGGTACGACAAGTACAACTTCCTGATCCACGACTATTTCTTTGCTAAATCCCTCGACAAACTCAGACCGGGCGGCATAATGGCATTGGTCACAAGCAAAGGCACGATGGACAAGGAAAACTCCTCCGTCCGCAAGTATATTGCCCAGCGAGCTGACCTCATCGGCGCTATCCGTTTACCGAACAACACCTTTAAGGGCAACGCCGGAACAGAGGTCGTATCGGACATTCTCATCCTGCAAAAGCGGGACAGGATCATCGACATCGAACCGGAGTGGGTACAGCTCGACACCACCGAGGACGGCATCAAAATGAACCGTTACTTCGTACAACACCCCGAAATGGTGCTCGGTGAAATGAAGATGGTATCCGGGCGGTTCGGACCCGAAGCCACCTGTGTACCCTATGAAAATGCCGACCTTTCGGAACAGCTTGATGATGCCATTGCCAATATTCACGGTGAACTGATGGCTTATGAGGTGGAAGATGAGCTTGCCGAGGAGGACACTTCCATTCCCGCCGACCCCACCGTCCGCAACTTCTCATACACCGTTGTGAACGACAAAATCTACTATCGGGAAAACTCTCGTATGACGCCGGTGGACTGTTCGGCAACGGCAGAAAACCGTATCAAAGGAATGATCCGCATCCGTGATTCGGTGCGGACGCTACTGGAGATACAGACCGAAGATTATCCCGACAGCGAAATCAAAGCCGAGCAGGAAAAGCTAAACCGGCTCTATGACGAGTTCACCAAGAAGTACGGACTCATCAACAGCCGAGCCAATGTTTCCGTCTTTTCGCAGGACAGTTCCTATTCCTTGCTGTCTGCACTTGAGGTGCTGGACGATAACGGTGAGCTGGAGCGCAAGGCTGACCTCTTTACTAAAAGAACCATTAAACCGCATACGCCGGTTACAGCCGTGGACACCGCCAGCGAAGCGCTCGCCGTGTCTATGGGCGAAAAAGCTTCCGTGGATATGGCTTATATGTGTGCGCTGACCGGCAAGACGGAGCAGGAAATTTTCGCAGATTTGAAGGGCGTAATCTTTCTCAATCCACTTTACGGCTACGGAGACAGCACGGAGCCAAAGTACCTGATGGCGGATGAATATCTCTCCGGCAATGTCCGGGAGAAGCTGGCACTCGCCAGAAAGTCGGCGGAGCTTTACCCCGAAGATTATACCGTCAATGTGGAAGCACTGGAAAAGGTGCAACCCAAAGACCTGTCTGCAAGTGAAATCTTCGTCCAGCTCGGTTCCACTTGGGTGCCGGAGGAAATCGTTCAGCAGTTTATGTTTGAGTTCCTTGATACGCCCCGCTGGGCTTACTGGAATATCAAAGTGCATTACTCCAAATTCACCTCCGAATGGAATGTGGAGGGAAAGTCCTACGACCGAGGAAATGTCAAGGCGAACAGCACTTATGGTACGCCACGCATCAATGCTTATAAGATCATCGAGGAAACGCTGAACCTTAAAGATGTCCGCATCTTCGACTATGTAGAGGACGCAGACGGCAAAAAGAAAGCCGTCCTGAACAAAAAAGAAACGGCGATCGCACAGGCAAAACAGGAACTGATCAAGCAGGGCTTCCAAGATTGGGTTTGGTCTGACCCAGCCCGCCGAGAGCAGCTTTGTCGTATCTACAACGAGAAATTCAATTCCATTCGCCCCCGTGAGTACGACGGCAGCCACATCGTTTTTTCGGGAATGAACCCCGAAATCGAGCTTCGGGACCACCAAAGAAATGCCGTGGCGCACATTCTGTACGGCGGCAATACGCTGTTGGCACACACGGTTGGTGCGGGCAAAACTTTCGAGATGGTCGCTGCTTCTATGGAGGCAAAAAGACTCGGACTTTGTACGAAATCCCTATTTGTCGTCCCCAACCATCTGACGGAGCAGTGGGCGGCAGAGTTCTTGCAACTCTACCCCTCCGCTAATATCTTGGTTGCCACGAAGAAAGACTTTGAAGCAAAGAACCGCAGGCGCTTTTGCGGTCGAATCGCCACCGGTGACTATGATGCCATCATCATCGGTCATTCCCAGTTCGAGAAGATCCCGATGAGCATCGAGCGTCAGCAGATGATTTTGATGCAGCAGATGGACGAGATCACCGAGGGTATTGCCGACTTGAAGCGCAACCGTGGCGATAGGTTTTCGGTCAAACAGCTTGAAAAGACAAAGCGCTCCCTGAAATTAAAGCTGGACAAGCTGAACGATCAGAGCCGAAAGGACGATACCGTGACCTTTGAGGAGCTTGGCATTGACAGGCTTTTTATCGACGAGAGTCACTACTACAAAAATCTCTATCTCTATACCAAAATGAGAAATGTAGGCGGTATCGCACAGACCGAGGCAATGAAATCCAGCGACCTTTTTATGAAGTGCCGCTATCTTGATGAGCTGACCGGAGGGCGTGGAACAGTCTTTGCTACCGGCACACCCATCTCCAATTCGATGGTGGAACTCTACACCATCCAGCGCTATCTCCAGTATGCCACACTCCAAAAGTACGACTTGCAGCACTTCGACTCTTGGGCGGCGATGTATGGAGAAACCGTGACCGCAATCGAGTTGACACCCGAAGGAACGGGATACAGAGCTAAGACCCGCTTCGCAAGATTTAACAATCTGCCGGAGCTGATGGCGATGTTCAAGCTGGTTGCAGACATCAAAACCGCCGATATGCTTCATCTCCCGGTGCCGGAGGTGCAGTACCACAACATTGCCGTGAAGCCGTCTGAAATTCAAAAAAGGATGGTAGAGTCCCTCGGAGAACGAGCCGAGCGTATTCGAGGCGGCGGTGTTTCCGCCAGCGTTGACAATATGCTGAAGGTCACAAATGACGGCAGAAAGCTGGCACTTGACCAGCGTATGATTGACCCGCTACTCCCCGATGAGGACGGCAGCAAGGTCAACGCCTGTGTTGGTGAGGTCTACCGGATATGGAGCGAAACGGCGGATCAAAAGTCTGCCCAGCTTCTGTTTTGTGACCTTTCCACTCCGAAAAGTGACGGCTCGTTCAATGTCTACGACGACATCCGAAAGAAACTGATCGCCCGTGGCATTCCTGCTGATGAGATCAAGTTTATCCACGAAGCCGATACCGAAGCAAAAAAGCAGGAGCTTTTCAAAAAGGTTCGGCGTGGTGAGGTGCGAGTGTTGATTGGCTCCACTGCCAAGATGGGTGCCGGAACCAATGTGCAAAACAAGCTCATTGCCTCTCACGACCTTGATTGTCCGTGGCGACCCAGTGACCTTGAACAGCGAGCCGGCAGAACCGTCCGTCAGGGCAATGAGAACCCTGTTGTCGGGCTGTATCGGTATGTAACAGAGGAAACCTTTGACGCATATTTGTATCAGCTCGTTGAGGGCAAGCAAAAATTTGCGTCGCAGATTATGACCAGCAAATCACCTGTCCGTAGCGCCGACGACATTGACGAAACGGCACTGTCCTACGCCGAAATTAAGATGCTGGCGACCGGAAATCCCTATATCAAGGAGAAGATGGATTTGGATATTCAGGTTCAGAAGCTGCGTCTATTGAAGTCCAGCTACCTCTCCGAGATTTACGCCTTGGAGGACAAGATCATCAAATATTTCCCTCAGCAGATCGCTGTGAAAACGGAGCTGATTTCGGCACTGGAAAGCGACCTTGCCACCGCACAGGAGCACCCGAAACCCGCAGATGACCGCTTTGTCGGCATTGAGGTAAAGGGCGCTTTTTGCTCGGAAAAGGCGGAAGGCGGACAGAAAATCATTGATGCCTGCCAGCAGATGAACTCACCTGACCCAATAACCCTCGGCACATATCGTGGCTTTGGATTGGAGCTGTCGTTTGATACGATGGAACGAACCTACAAGGTCAAAATCCGAGGTGCCGCTTCCCGTACCATCTCTTTGGGTACTGATCCTGCCGGCAACATCACCCGCATCGATAATGCAATCGAGAAGATCAGCGATAACCTCGAAGCCGTGAAAGCCGAGCTGGAGGGCTTGGAAAAGCAGTTTGAGGTTGCCAAGGAGGAAGTGAAAAAGCCATTCTCCAAGGAGCAGGAGCTGAAAGAAAAGACCGACAGGCTGAATGTTCTGAACGGTCTATTGAATGTGGATAAGCGTGACAATGAGCTTGCGGACGATGCCCCCGATGAGGGCGAAGAACTTCCTGACCGCAATCCGAAAGAATTGGAGCGCTAATTCAGATACAGAGCCGCTTGGTTTTCAAAAGAAATCAGGCGGCTATTTCTATTTTGAAGGAGGTGT
>OGUM01002372.1_pt1 | contig 11025 bp, 9 predicted proteins | sample 1553631 | NCBI WGS metagenome assembly OGUM01 (sample SAMEA2580228, study PRJEB22360) | human gut metagenome | biome: human gut; feature: human-associated habitat; material: faeces | place: Denmark | collected 2008/2010 | reverse complement strand
CCGGTCGCGGCTGCGGCCCTGGTCCACATAGGAGTAGTGGGCGCCGGTATATACATAATCACCGGCAAGATTCACATGGAAATCGTTGAGATGGGCACGGCGTCCGCCGCGCTTTTTATTCTTTTCTGCCATGATCTTTCCTTTGGGGACGGCTGGGTGCGTCCACGGCTCGCTGTCCACTACGCACCAGTCTGTTCGCCGATGGCGGACGGTTTTTGTGCATTTTACTTATCGCCGCCCAGGATTAAAATGTTTTCCTAATTGTATCATGAAACAATAGATTTTTCAACACTAAGATTAAACTTTCTGTGAATATTCCAAAAAAAATGACAATTATCCATTTTCTTTGTATTTTTATTCTCTTGCGCCGGATTTTCTGCTGTTTTTATCCGCTAACTTTCGCCGCAGATTAACGGTTAACAATTATATCTCGCAGATGTTTTCGGTGAACAGTTAGGTCAATTCGATCATGTTGTGGCAGAGCTGATAGTACTTCCCCTTCTGGTCCAGCAGCTCCCGGTGGTCGCCCCGCTCGATGATCCGCCCCTGCTCCAGCACCATGATGGCGTTGGCGTTGCGGACGGTGGAAAGCCGGTGAGCGATGACGAACACGGTGCGCCCGGCCATCAGGCCGTCCAGCCCCTGGCCGATAAGCTTCTCGGTGCGGGTGTCCACGGAGGAGGTGGCCTCGTCCAGGATCAGCACCGGAGCCCGGGACACCGCCGCCCGGGCGATGGCCAGCAGCTGCCGCTCGCCCTGGCTCAGGCTGCCGCCGTCCCCGGTGATCACCGTGTCATACCCCTGGGGCAGGTGCCGGATAAAGCTGTCGGCGTTGGCCAGCTTCGCCGCGGCCCGGACCTCCTCGTCCGTGGCGTCCAGCCGTCCGTAGCGGATGTTGTCCGCAATGGTGCCGGTGAACAGATGGGTGTCCTGCAATACCATGCCCAGCGAACGGCGCAGAGAGTCCTTCTGGATGTCCTTCACGTCGATGCCGTCATAGGTGATGGTGCCCTCCTGCACATCGTAGAACCGGTTGATGAGGTTGGTGATGGTGGTCTTGCCCGCGCCGGTGGAGCCCACAAAGGCGATCTTTTGCCCCGGCTTGGCGAACAGCGATACGTCGTTCAGTACCGTCTTTTCTCCGTCGTAGGAGAAGGTCACGTGGTCGAAGCGCACGTCGCCCTTCAGCTCCACCAGCGTGCCGTCAGGCTTTTTCCACGCCCAGCAGCCGGTGCGGCGGTCTGTCTCGGTCAGCGTATCGCCATGCTTTTCCACCCGGACGATGACGGTCTTGCCCTCGTCCACCTCCGGCTCGGCCTCCATCACGGCGAAGATGCGCTCCGCGCCGGCCACCGCCGCCAGCAGCACGTTCACCTGCTGGCTGATCTGCGAGATGGGCTGGCTCACCTGCTTCACATACAGCAGGTACGCGCCCAGCGAGCCCACGTCGAACATTCCGCCGATGGCCAGCAGTCCGCCCACGCAGCAGGTGACGGCGTAGTCGATGCGGGACAGGTTGGCCATGGCCGGCATCATGGCGCCGGAGTAGGTCTGGGCCGCCGTGGCGGCGTCCCGATAGCTGTCGTTCAGCACGGAGAACTGCGCGATGGCCTTGCTCTCGTGGTTGAACACCTTGATGACCTTCTGGCCCTCCACCATCTCCTCGATATAGCCGTTCATGGCGCCCAGCGCCTGCTGCTGTGCCTGAAAGCTCACGCGGCTTCTGCCGCCCACGCCCTTGACCACCAGCAGCATCAGCACCAGAAAGGCAAAGGTGATCAGCGTCAGCACCCAGTTCATATACAGCATCATAACAACAATGCCGATAAACGTCAAGGCGCAGGACACCACACTGGCGAAGCTGGAGTTGATCATCTCCGACACGGTGTCCATGTCGTTGGTAAAGCGGCTCATCAGGTCGCCGGACTGGTGGGTGTCGAAGTACCGCAGGGGCAGGTCCTGCAATTTGTCGAACAGGTCCTGCCGCATCTGGGCCACCGTCCGCTGGGAGATATGCACCATGATACGGGCGTAGGCATAGGAGCACAGGCCCGACAGCAGGAACAGTCCCAGCAGCAGCGCCAGCATTTTCAGCAGGCCGGCGAAGTCGCCTACCAGAATATAGTCGTTGATAATAGGCTTGAGCAGATAGCTGCTCATCACCGAGCCCACGGAGCTGACCACCAGGCAGATGAACACCACCGCCAGCGCGCCCTTGTAGCGCCCGATATAGCGCAGCAGCTTGCTCACCGTGCCCCGGAAGTCCTTGGGCCGCTGGAAGCCGTGTCCCTGGGGCCCGTGGCCGCGCGGTCCGCCGCGTTTTTGTTCAGCCATCGATGCTCACCCCTTCCTGCTGGGAGCGATAGACCTCCCGATAAATGTCGCTCTGCGCCATCAGCTCCTCATGGGTGCCTATGGCGGAGATGTGCCCATCGTCCATCACCAGTATCAGGTCGGCGTCCATAACGGATGTGATCCGCTGGGCGATGATGAGCTTTGTGGTGCCGGGCAGCGCCGTTTTCAGCGCGCCTCGGATCTTCGCGTCCGTGGCGGTGTCCACCGCGCTGGTGGAGTCGTCCAGGATCAGTATCTTCGGCTTCCGCAGCACCGCTCGGGCGATGCACAGCCGCTGCTTCTGCCCGCCGGAGACGTTGGTGCCGCCCTGTTCGATATAGGTGTCGTACCCGTCCGGCATCTTCTCGATGAACTCGTCGGCGCAGGCCAGACGGCAGGCCGCCTCGATCTCCTGATCGCTGGCGTTCTCGTCGCCCCAGCGCAGGTTCTCCCGGATGGTGCCGGAGAACAGCGTGTTCTTCTGCAGCACCATGGCACAGCCATCCCGCAGCGCCTCCATGGTGTAGTCCTTCACATTGTGGCCGCCCACATACACCGCGCCGCCGTTCACGTCGTACAGCCGGGGGATCATGCTCACCAGCGTGGTCTTGGCGCTGCCGGTGCCGCCTAAAATGCCCACCGTGGCCCCGCTGGGTACGGTAAAGCTCACGTCCTCCAGATTCCAGGCCTCCGCCGTGTCGTGGTACTTGAAATACACATGGTCGAAGCGGATGGAGCCGTCCTCCACCTTCAGCGCCGGGTCGGCCTGCTCGTCGGTGATGCGGGGTTTCTCCTCCAGCACCTCGGCGATACGCTTGCCGCAGGCGATGGCCCGGGTCAGCATCATCAGTACCACGGATACCATCATCAGCGACATCAGTATCTCACTCATATAGGTAAAGAACGCGATCAGGTCGCCGGAGAGCAGCGTGCCCTCCCACACGTAGTGGCCGCCGATCCACATGACCGCCGTGATGGTGCCGCCCATCAGGATCATCATCACCGGCATGAACAGCACCACAAAGCCGAAGGCGCGCTCGGCCATGCTTCGCAGCTTCTCACTGCGCTGGGTGAACTTCTCCTTTTCCTGCGCCTCACGCACAAAGGATTTCACCACGCGTATGGCGTTCAGGTCCTCCTGCACCACCAGGTTCAGCTGGTCCGTGGCCCCCTGCAAAGAGGTGAAGAACGGACCTACCCGCTTGATGACGATAACCACCGCGATGATCAGCAGGGGAATGACCACCAGGAACACCTGGCTCAGCCTTGTGCTGATGATCAGGGCCATCACCAGCGCCGTCACCAGCATGGTGGGGGCCCGCACCAGCATACGCATTCCCATAAATGTGGTCATCTGTACCGAGGCCACGTCGTTGGTCAGCCGCGTCACCAGACTGGCGGTGGAGAAGCGCTCGATGTTGGCGAAGGAGAAGCGCTGTACCTGCTCGTACTCCGCCTTCCGCAGCGCCGCGCCGAAGCCCATGGACGCCTTGGCGGCCAGTGCCGCCGCGCCCACGCCGCAGCCCAGCGCCAGCAGCGCCATAATGACCATTTTCAGCCCCGCCATCAGGATATAGCCTCTGTCTCCGTTGGCGATGCCGATATCCACGATGTCGCTCATCACCTGGGGCAGCGTCAGCTCCAGCACCGCCTCTCCGGCGGAGCAGGCGATGGCAAACAGCATCAGCAGGCGGTAGCCCTTGGTATAGGGCGCCAATTTTTTTATCATGCTTCCTCCTCCTCGTCGGTCAGGTTCCGTCCCGCCCGCAGCAGGAACGCGGTGAACTGCGCCTTTTCCTCCTGTGTGAAGCCGCGCTCCAGCCGTTCGTTCACCTGGCGCAGCACGGTCTGGAAATCGTCATGGAACCGCTGGCCCTCCTCTGTCAGTGCCAGAATGCGGCACCGTCCGTCCGTGGCGCTGACGGTGCGGTATACCAGCCCCTTCTCCTCCAGCCGGTCCACGATGCCGTTCACCGTGCTGGGCTTGATCATCAGATGGCGCTCCAGCGTCTTCTGGTTCACGCTGTCCTCCGCGTCATGCAGGAACATCAGCGTCCGGCACTGCATGGGCGATACGTCGTAGCGCTTCAGCATCCGCCCCATCAGCTTATGCACCTGGTGATCGCAGTAGCCGAACAGCGCGCCGAAATGCGCCGGGTGCTCGTCAAAGCAGAATTTCATGGCGGTCCTCCTCCTTCTTTGCTTTTGAATTTTTAGCATACAAACTATTAGCGTGCTAAATGGTAGCACCAATATTTTTTGTTGTCAATAGGGAAGAGGGGCGGCTCTGTAAACGATCTGTGAACGGCGGGCGCGCTTTGTGAATGATTTGTTAATTCTTTATCAAGCCTGTTGACTTCCGCCCCGGATGCGTGTATGATACGCTCATCCGAAAGGATACCCACCCATTGTATTTCTCTCTCCTTTTACCGAAAAAAAGGCGGCGCCGAAGCGCCGCCTTTTTTCGTGTCTGTCGTTTCCGGCGCGGCTGAACTGCGTCTGCGCCGCACCGCCTGCCCTTCGGCCTCGTTTATATCCAATGGCTATGAGGGCATGATGAAAGCAAACGCGAAACAGGCGGCAAAAAACAGTTGCCATCGCGGAAGAATTGTAGTAGAATATATCTCACGAACTTGTCCTCCGCCGTGAGCTGCGGGGCCGGTCTCGCGCAATGGATACCCACGAATCATGTCAGGCGGGGAACCGAGCAGCATTAAGAGGGATCATCCATGTGCCGCGAGGGTGCCGGCCCTGTGGCTCACGGCGGAGGACTCGTTTATTTTGTTTGTCAGCAGGGAGGTGTGCCCATGTACCAGGCGCTGTACCGCAAATACCGGCCCAAGACCTTTTCCGAGGTAGTGGGCCAGCAGCACATCACCGATACGCTCCAGCGCCAGGTGGCCGACGGTCAGGTGGGCCACGCCTACCTGTTCACCGGTACCCGCGGCACCGGCAAGACCACCTGCGCCCGTATTCTGGCCAAGGCCGTCAACTGTCAGCACCCCATTGACGGCGCGCCCTGCAACCAGTGCGCCGCCTGCCGCGGCATTGACGACGGCTCACTGCTGGATGTGACGGAGCTGGACGCCGCCTCCAACGGCAGCGTCAACGACGCCCGCAGCCTGCGGGAGGAGGCCGTCTACCCGCCGGCGGTGCTGCAAAAGCGCGTCTACATCATCGATGAGGTGCATATGCTCTCCCGCGACGCCTTCAACGCCCTGCTGAAGATCATGGAGGAGCCGCCCGCCCACCTGCTGTTTATTCTGGCCACCACCGAGATCCAGAAGGTCCCGGCCACCATACTCTCCCGCTGCCAGCGGTTCAACTTCAAGCGCATCCTGCCCCACGATATGGAGCAGCAGCTGCTGAAGGTGGCGAAGGCCGAAGCCATCGACCTGACCCCGGACGGGGCGGACCTGCTGGCCCGCATGGCCAACGGCGCCCTGCGCGACGCACTCAGCCTGCTGGACCAGTGCCGTGCCGCCGGCGCGGTCGTGGACGGCCGCAGCGTGCTGGACACGCTGGGACTGGCCGGCAGCACCCAGACGGTGCAGCTCATGCGCCTGCTCCTGGCGCGTCAGGGGGGCGACGCTTTGGCGCTGCTGGACCAGCTGTACCGGGGCGGCAAGGATGTGGGCGCGCTGCTGGGTGAGCTCAGCGACCTGTGCCGGGATATGACCGTTCTGGCCGCCGCGCCGGAGGGCGGCGCCGCCCTGCTGGGCGGCCTGTATGATCGCAAGACCCTCTCTGAACTGACGGCGGAGGTCCCCATGCGCCGCCTGCTCTATATGACCGATACCATCCAGCGCACCGCCGCGGCCCTGCCCCGGAGCATCCGCCAGCGGACGGATGCCGAGCTGTGCCTGCTGCGTCTGTGCGACGAGAGCCTTTCCAACGACACGGAGGCTCTGGCGGACCGCGTCTCCGCCCTGGAGGACGCCTTGAAGAAGGGCGTCGTCCCGGCGGAAAGACCCGCCGCCCGTCCGGCGGCCGCGCCGACTCCGCCGCCCCGGCGTGAAGTGTCTCCGATCCCGCAGGAGACATCTCCCGCACCGGCACCCGCACCGGTCCCCACGGCCCCCGCACCCGCGACGCCTGTGCCGGAGAGCGCCCCGGCGGCTCCCGGCGCCGGAGGTGACAGTCAGGTCTGGGCCGCGCTTATCGAGCACTACAAGGGGCCCCTGACCATCCCCGACCGGGTATGGCTGAACCAGGCGACAGGTACGCTGGAGGGGGATGTGCTCACCGTTTCCTGTGCCAACGATCTGGTGAAGCAGCAGCTCAGCCGCAAGGCCATCGAGGACGTGCTCTGCGGCGCCATGTGGGCCGTCCCGTCCGGGTGCAGTTCACCGTAGGCGGCGGCCCCGCTGCGTCCGTGCGGCGCGCCCCGGTCCGCCCCGCGCCCCGGCCCACGCCCGCCCCGTCGGCGGACGACTATGAGCGCCCGCCCCTGCCGGAGGAGGCGCCGCCCGCCCCGCCGGACCTGCCGCCCTGGGAGGTGCCGGCTCCCCACAGGGACAAGCTGGACGAGTTGGTGGAAAACGCCAAACAGCTGGACAATTTTCGCATCAAATAAGCCGACAGTTCATGCTGAGCGCACCGGTGTCTCACATGGAGCACACCAATGTTACACAAAGAGCGCATCGGTATTACACATGGGTAAACCGATGCTGCGCATAAGATGTCCGATAGTTTACACTGGCAAAATGAACAGATCGATATAAAGGAGAAACGAATATGGCAAAGGGATACAGCGCCCGCAGGGGCTTTACCGGCGGCGCCGGGATGATGCAGCAGCAGGCGCAGATGCAGCAAAAACTGCTGAAAATGCAGCAGGATATAGCAAAAGCGCAGGAAGAAGTTGAAAAAACGGAGTTCACCGCCTCTGTGGGCGGCGGCGCGGTAACGGCAGTGGTCACCGGCAAAAAGGAACTGACCAAGCTGACCATCAAGCCCGACGTCATCGACCCGGAGGATGCCGAAATGTTGCAGGATCTGGTCATTTCTGCGGTAAATGAGGCACTTCGGCAGGCAGATGATGCCATGAACAACTCCATGAGCTCGCTCACCGGCGGGCTGAACATCCCCGGCCTGGGCCTGTAAATCGTGATAGAAAAGCGCCCGCCCTGCATAACGCAGGGCGGGTGCTTTTCGCGCAAAAAGGACAAAATATTCGGATGTTTCGCGCGATATATTGACACATTCGACAAGGCGGTGTATTCTGTGTATGTAGAAATTTTGTTAAATTTCTGCTTATCATATGGATAAAAAACGGGAGAAATACATCATGGAAAACGAAAAAAACGAGATGAAAAAGAAACCGGGAAAGGTGCTGCCGTGGTTGGCCGCTGTGCTGCTGGCGGCGGCCCTGGCAGCGCGGGCGGCGGTGCCCGTGCCCGCGGGCCTGTTTATGCAGATCTGGAACATCGGCACACGGCTGATCATACTGTTTTCCGGGTTGGTGCTGTTTTCGGCGGCGGCCAGAGCCGTATTTCAGAGAGTGTCGCCCAGCAGCAACCACGGCAAGACCGTGTTCACGCTGGCGGACAGCGCTATCCGATATCTGCTGATCATCGTGGGGCTGCTGTGGGCGCTGTCTATCGTGGGCGTGGATGTGCGGGCGTTGCTGGCCGGCGCCGGCGTGCTGGCGCTGATCATCGGCTTCGGTGCGGAGAGCTTGATCGCCGACGTGATCACCGGCACGTTCATGCTGTTTGAGCACCAGTACGAGGTGGGCGACATCATCGTGGTGGGCGACTTCCGCGGCACGGTCACACAAATCGGCATCCGTACCACGCAGATCATGGACTCCGGCGGAAACGTGAAGATCATCAACAACTCCGATATCCGCAGTCTGATCAACCGATCCAATGACCTGTCCTTCGCCGTGTGCGACATGGCGGTCCCCTATGACAAGGAGAGTCTGGCGCGGGCGGAGAAGGTGCTGGGCGAGGTACTGCCGAAGCTGCATCGGGAGCACCCCGACCTGTTCAGCAAGGCCCCGGCCTATCTGGGCGTACAGTCACTGGACTATGAAAATCGCGCCGTTGTGCTGCGGGTGGCGGGGGAGACACATGAGGAGAACATTTACAAGGCGCAGCGTTTGCTGAACCGCACGCTGTTCATGGCCTTTGAGGAGGAGGGGCTCTCCTGCCCCGTCCACAGGGTGGAGCTGGATCGGGAGTAAGCCATGAACGACAAGGAATTTTCACCGGCACCCGCGGAATTTTCTCCGCCGAGGCCGGAGTTCTCCGCGCCGCCGCGGGAGTGGGCCGCGCCGGGGAACGAGATATCCCGCGACGACACCGCGCCGCCGCAGAAGAAGCGCCGCAGTCTTCCGGCCATGCTGGTGGCCGGGGCCGCGGCGGTGGCCATCGGCCTGTCGTGCTGGGGCGCCGCCGTGACGGACAACACGCCCCGCGCCGCGCTGACGGCGGAGCAGTGCGCCTATCTGGACGCGGTCAGCGAGGCGCTGCTGGAGGAGGACATCCCCGGTCTGGAGGCGCTGGCGCTGGATCCCATGATGCGGCAGCTCTGCGAGGAGGTCATAGAACCGTATTACTACGACGTGCTGCTGCCCTACGACGCTTCCTACAGCGATATGGTGCGCGAGGACGAGCTTTATACCTACTACCGGGACATCGATTATGACGGGAAAACGCTGGGTGCCATTAATGATGCGGTGGATATCTTTAAGCTGGGGAGAAACCTGCATATCTGGTACAGCAAGTATGAGAGTGGAGATCCCTCTGTTGATTGGGATGATACGTCATGGCGGTATACTCAAAGGCACGGCGATGAACATACCTACCACTGGCTTGTATGCGACAGCAGGGCGGAGGGCCTTAACAATCTGAAATTTTCAACGTGGAAAGAAAAGTGGACCGTGGACGGAGTAAGATGGCCCACGGATATCCATGATGTCAGACAGTATCGGGCGGCCTATACGCAGGGCGTCTGCAAAAGCGTATGGATCAGTGAGGGAGACGCTGTGTATGTCGCCGATGACTACCGGGACGGCATGATATATGGGAGCGTATGTCTGGAAAACGGCGAGGTCACCCTCCGCACCGGAGACGGGCGCTATGAGACGACATTTCCCGTTGTCAACGGGAGGGCGCAGCCGGGAACGGATGTAGAGGTCGAAATGCGATCCGATGAAAACGGCAATGTCTACGCATCGGCGCTGCTCTGGCATACGCCGGACGGGGAGACGCTTCGGATAGGGCTGCAAACGCACTGGGGGCAATCTGCCGATGCGTCCAATGCGGAAGATCTGTATCATATTATCGTGCTGGAGCGTACGAGCATAGGATGATCCCAATAGACTGCCCGGAGGCTTCGCCGGATCAAACGGACCAATAAAAAATATTCCCTTAGGCCAACTGGCCTAAGGGAATATTTTTTATCCGAAATAAGCCACCAGTAGGTCCGTGACCACGCCGTAGCTCTTGCTGCCGTCCGTGTCGCCGTTGCTCTTGAGAAAGCCGTCATACACGGTGTCCGAGACCTTTGAGACGACGCCCCGGAACTGCGCCCAGTAGGCGTTGTCCGCCCGCAGGTCAGCCACCACCGTGTCCGGCAGTGCGTCCCGTATGGTCTGCCACGCCTCCCGGTCGGCGCTGTACAGAGCGTTGAACAGATACCCGAACCCCGTCAGCCAGCCGGAGTAGCGGTACCCTGCATCCTCTGACCGGACAGCGGCCAGTATGCCGATGAAATTGCACGCCTCCTCCGCCGTGATGCCCCGCTGGTGCGCCAGCTCATGGCATACAGTGGCCGGCAGAAAGGCCGCCGGACTGTCCATGTTGACGTTCGGCTCGCCGGTGAAGGGGAAGTAGAACCCGGTGAAGCGCAGGGCACTCAGCGCCCGGGAGCAGGCGAAGCCCTTGGCACCGCCCGTTTCCGCCCGCAGGAACGGGAACTCGCCGCAGAGCACATCCAGCGCGGAGGCGCTCCGGTTCAGCACCGCCTGCCGGTCCAGCGTGCAGACACCGCTTTCATCTCTGGGGACGTCATCGGCGCAGGCGGCCAGATTGCCGGCAAAATAGGCCGTTACCTCCGCCAGCGTCTCCGCCGTGGAAGGCCGGGCATGGATGCCGCTTTTCTCCTGGAAGCTGTCGGTGTTGTACCCGATGCCCCAGGTGAGGCAAAAGCCGGCGTACACCGTCAGCACGGCGCAGAGGGCGGTGAGCGTCAGGCGCAGAGCCATGCCCCAATGGCGGCCCCGCGCGGCGATGATGCGCCGGGGCACATTGGCCAGCCACAGTATGGCGCAGAACACCGCCGTCAAGATCAGGACCTCACCTACGGAGAGCGTCAACCTCCCACACAGCCGCCCCAGCCACTGCTCCGCCGGCAGCACGGCGCCGTACCACAGCCAGTTCATGGCGGCGCGGCTGGTGCGCAGGGCGAAATACGCGGCAAAGAACACCGCCAGCGCAATACACCAGCGGCACAGGGCGCGGCGGCTCATAGGGGCAGCGCCCTGCCGGTGAAGCACATGACGCAGTGGGCGCGGACGATGACCTTGCCGGTCTCGTCGGTCATTTCGGCGGAACAGAAGGCCAGCTTGCCGCCCAGGCGATCCACCTTGCCCACGGTGGTCAGGGTGCTGCCGGCGGCAGCGGCGGACAGGTAATCGATGGTGGCGTTCACCGTGACCACCATCTCCTGCCGCAGCGTCATAAT
>OGUM01002360.1_pt1 | contig 11067 bp, 10 predicted proteins | sample 1553631 | NCBI WGS metagenome assembly OGUM01 (sample SAMEA2580228, study PRJEB22360) | human gut metagenome | biome: human gut; feature: human-associated habitat; material: faeces | place: Denmark | collected 2008/2010 | reverse complement strand
TAGCAGCCCCGGTTCTGCGCCGGGGTTGTGACGCTGAAGCCTTACCTGGATCCTGCCGTGTACGCCCGCCTGGAGGCACGCTTTGCCCACCAGAAGGAGCACGCCTGTGAGTGGCGCGATGTCATCAACACCTACTTCTACCGCAAAACGGGCATCGGCGATGCCCACGGCCGCAAAATTTACGAATGATTAAAAAGCGCCGCCGCGTGGAACTTTCACGCGGTGGCGCTTTTTTATCCGTGGGAGGCCATCTGGCGGTACTCGGTAGGGGTATAGCCTATCTGTGCCTTGAACAGGCGGTTGAAGGTTGCGATCGAGTTGAAGCCCGACCGCATAGCGATCTCGGTGATGGGGATCGTATCGTCCACCAGCAGTGCTTTGGCATAGATGATGCGGCGCGCCACCAGGTAATTGTGGCAGGTCATGCCCGTGTTTTCCTTGAACAGGCGCGAAAAATGGTAGACACTAAACCCCGCGCGGGAGGCCAGATCCTCGACCGAGAGACGCTCGGTGCAGTGGTTGTTGATGTAGGCGCACAGCTCTGCAAAGCGGCGCATGTGGTCCTGCTGCTTGGGGTAATCCAGCACCTGCTCGCTGTTCTGGCGGTGCTCATACCGCCCGAAGATCGAGAAAAAGTGCAGCATCAAGGCCATGATCTCGCTCTCACGGCAGACGTTCGTGCTGAAATACTCGCCCTCTATCTGCGCCAGCACCGCAAACAGCTGGTCGGCCAGTTCGGGGGCCTCCTGCCGGGTGACAAGGCGGAAGGGGTAGAACGTGTTGAACAACTCGGCCATGTCCTGTATCTGATGAAAGTACGATACGCTGTAGTTCATGATGTATCGCTCCCCCGTTTTGGGTGCGCGAATGCTGTGCAGCTCGCCCGATGCGATAATCAGCACATCATGGGGCTGCAGCGTCACGGTCTTGCCCGCAATCGTAACCGTGTAGGTACCCTCGATGGGGGAGATGATCTCGCCAGGGGCATGCCAGTGCAGTGGGAAATCGGCGTCCTCCATGTTGCGGTAAAAGCGGATCGCCGTTGAAAAGCGGAAATCGACAGTTTCAGTCGTGCCGTCCAGATTCTCTATTTTGCCGGGGCTCACACTGCCGTATTTTTTGAGCAGTTCTACTTCCATAGTTTGTTTTCCTCGTGGCCTGCTGCCGTAAAAAGGTCGTTTCTTTTATTGTATCGCGGTTTTCCGCCCTAGTCAACAGGTACGGGGATGGAGTTTCCCCACTAGAGTTTTATAATAAACGCAAAGCTCCAAAAACAGAGCTTTAGCACAAAAAGTACAAATACCGTCTATAAACAGAAAACATATTTCGGTGCTTTTGCTGTTTCTTCTTGCGTCTGCGTTTCTGCAGATACTTCTGTTACGATTGTTTCCTGCTCTGTTGCTGCTGTACTTTCTGTCTGTGCCGGTGACAGTGACTCAGAAGAAGTCTGGTCTGCTGCAGGTGCTCCGGAGCATGCTGCCATAGACATTGCCATTACAACAGCAAGCATACCCTTCATCATACTCTTAATTCTCATAATCGTTTCTCCTCTCTGAAACATGTTTTGTTTTTCCTCTGCTTCACTATACAATACCGTTGTAAAAACCAATGTCCAAAGTAGGAGAAATTTGAGTAAATTCCGACACTTATTTTATGCAGTTCTATCTTTATGAGATTTCATCAACGTCATAATACTTAAAATCCCGGAAGCAGGCACTTCCTCCTGTTTCCTCTGCCGCATAGCAGAACAGACCAAACCGGCAACCAGTAAAATGATCCAGTTTGAAGTACAGCTTATGCACGGTTCCGATGGGTAGCCAGTCTCCCTTATTTACCCGGTAATAGCAGCGTGCTTCATCCTTCATGTTACAGAAATCTGCTTCAAGACGAAAATCCATCTGGTGTGATTCAACAACAGTTCTTTCCGTCATATCCAATATACCATTTTCTTTTTTATCCAGCATAAGGACTTCATATTTTCCATGATGTTTTGTAATGCCAACTGCAGCATAACAGCCCTGCAACGCACACAAACCTGCGACATCGCCCTCTTTCAATGCAGAAGCATCAACAGTAACCTCAGCTGCGCAGGACGGATAACTCATCCTTTGCGTAAGCGTATTTACTGCCTGTGTAAGCTCTGTACAAACTTCCCGTGTTGTAATTGTATAGGTTCCCTGCAATGCATCCAGATGATAGTACCGTGGATCTGGATCATGATTAAACTGCCAGCGCGGAAGCAACCCATTACAGAAATCATCACTTCCCACTAATGGCTGATAAATATATCCTGGTCTGGTACTGTGAACCTCTATTTCTTCCGGCACATGTCCGTTCTGTCCAAAAACCGGAAAATGATCCTTCCAGGTAACCGGAACCAGAATAGGAATCCGTCCAACTGCTCCGGAATCCTGAAACAGCATTGCATACCACTTTCCATCCGGCGTATCCACGATTCCTCCCTGTGCCACGCCCTGTCCACAATATCCACGATCATCACAAAGTACATCTCCACCCGTGAATTCTCCTTCCAGAGAATCACTGTAAAAGCATGCTTCCGTCCGCATCCAGCGGTCTCTCAGGGAATGAATCAGAAAAATATAATAATAGCCGTTTATTTTTTGAATATGAGAACCCTCATAGCCTAGCTCCGGGTTCTTATGATCACTGACTAAAAGACGATGTAATCCGTCCTTCTTTGGTGCAGTCAAATCTTCATTCAATTCTGTAATCCAGATTTCATCATTTCCATATACAATATAGTTTCTGCCATCCTCATCAAATAATAAAGAGCCGTCATGATAAAAGCCTTCTATCAGCTGCTTTTTCCATGGACCATCTATTTTTTCCGAAGTATACAAATAAGTCTTACGTGTATCATTTGCCACAAAGCAGATATAAAATCGGCCTTCATGATAGCGCAGGGAAGCTGCCCACATGCCCTGTCCGTAAATATTCTGACCGCTTTTCAGTTGCTGCGCATCCGTATGATCCAACGTCTCATAGACATAAGTCGCATGCTCCCAGTGCACCAGATCAAAAGACTGCAGAATCTCACAGCCCGGCATAAAGTGCATGGTTGTGGATACCATATAATAGGTGTCTTCTACGCGGATTACGTCCGGATCTGGATAATCCAATCTTGTTATAGGATTTACATTCATTGTTTATTCCTTTCTGTTTTATCTCCATATTCTTTCTTTGTTCTATTCTATTTTTACTATTTTATCTTTGTTTCTTATCCGTCTGCCTTTTCAACTCTTCTCTGCCCCATTTCACTATTGCTAATATCACAATCTCACAGTAAAATATAATAATCGAAAACGATCCTGCACCATGTTATTCATCAGAAAATTCCGGTTTGCACAGATTTACCGGGAATAAACAGAAGGAGACCAGCATGAAGGAAAACCGGAGAGACTATGAAGAAAAGTCTGTAAATAATAATCTTCTATGATAATGGTCGAGCTGGAAGCGCTAAATTGGAGCTTCCAGCTCTTGCTATATATATACAACATGATTTCGGGCATGTCAAGAGCAGACGTCAAAAACGTCCTTCTCATCATATAGAGGATCGGATATACCTCATCCAGCGGTCGATTTTGCCAGTCTTCGATCTGAGGCATGATTTTATCTGTAACGTCTGAAATAAAGCCTTCTGATGTTTCAAAACCGTAGATATCTTCGATGGTTTCGGATATTTGACGGGTCGTCATCCCTTTTGCATACATGGAAATAATCTTCTGATCGATATCAGAAATATCCTTCTGACGTTTCTTTACAATCTGTGGCTCAAATGTTGATTTACGATCCTGCGGAACATCGATATCCATGCTGCCATAGCTGCTGTTTACACGTCTTGATTTATATCCATATATCACCATTCTCCGATATTTCGGTGCAAACACTACATGGTATTGACATCTCCATGTCGTATGGCTTAAACTATCTACGTCTTTGTTATTTTTCATTTCAAAGATAAACCTCTCTGTTCCTAGAATGTGGTTGGCAAACCCACACTCTATTCTACAGAGAGGTTTCTCTTTGTCTAGGGCTAAAGCCGTTTTTATTCCACCAGCTTAGCTGGTGGTTTTTCCTTCACTCAAGTTCTTAATAAAAAAGAGGGCCATCGCTTGCGGCGCGGTGGTCCTCTTTTTTGCTTGCTTTTTGTTCGGTCTCGTGGTAAAATAATGCTGAAAGTTATTTCAGTGAAAATGTATTCAGTATTATTGGAGGTGCAATATGTTTATAGGCCGTGAGAAAGAACTGGTGCTCTTGCAGCAAGACTACATCGGCAAAGCTGTGATGGTCTACGGCAAGCGGCGAGTTGGAAAGACCACGCTCATTCAGAAAGCCCTTGATAACTGCCCTTATCAGACCGTTTATTTCGAGTGTTTGAAAGGCACAGTACAAGAAAATATTGATAGCCTCGTTGATGAGCTGGTTCGAGCCAAGATATTGCCAGTAGCTCTGAGCTTCAGTACACTACAAGATGTTTTTACCTATCTTAACACGCTGCCTCAGAAAATGGTTGTCGTCATTGACGAATACCCCTATCTGAAGGTGATGAATGAGCCCACAACAGTTGATTCCGTTTTTCAGAGCATCATTGATAACCGGCTTGGAAACATTGAGCTTATCCTCTCCGGCTCTCACATCGGAATGATGAAGGACCTCTTGCAGGAGAAAAATGCTCTGTATGGACGCTTTGCTGTCACTATCAAACTCAACGAATTGAACTATCTGGATACCGCCAAGTTCTATCCTGACAAAACTCCCTACGACAAGGTGGCGCACTATGCTGTATTCGGCGGTTCTCCTTTTGTGAATCAGGCGTTGCGTCCTACTGCCACGCTGCGAGAAAACATCGTCAGTACAATTCTAAATCCTGTGAGTGCGGTGTACCTGTATGCCAGTCAGTTGCTGTTGTCGGACTATTCCGTCAAAATCAACGCAGAGCGTATCTTTGCAGTCATTGGTAACGGCAAGAAGCGCTATTCTGAAATTGAAGACAAGCTGGATGTGAAGAAGACCGGCAATCTTGCAAAACAGATGAAACCTCTGCGTGACCTCGAAATCATCTCCCGCAATTACCCCATCAACAAGCTCAACGACAGCAAGAAATCCACCTTTGAAATCAACGACAACTTGTTACGGTTCTACTTTACCTTTATCTATAAAAACGCCAGCGCATTGCAAGTGCTAGGCGCAGAGGCTTTCTATGATGAGTATGTAGCCCCTACTCTGACAGACTTCATCTCTCGCCGATTTGAGGGCATTTGCCGTGACTATTTCAGTTTACAGGTTCGTTCTGGGAAACTGAAGGGTGTTCGCAACATCGGCAGCTATTACTATGACGACCCCGTCCACCGCAAGAACGGTGAGTTCGATGTTGCTCTGGAGCTGGCAGACGGCTATGCAATTTATGAGGCAAAGTATTATGCCCAACCTATGACCCTCGATGAAATTCACCGTGAGGCTCAGCAGGTGGCGAACATCAAGGAACTGGCCGTTAAGCAGCTCGGATTCATCGCTATCAATGGCTTTGTGGAGCAGGAAAAGCCTTATACCTATCTTGATGGCAATGACATTTTTGCGGGAATGTAGCCCGAAGCAAGCGGTTGACGCATCACCGCTGCAATTCAACCTGTTTTCGCACAAATCAAGGTCTTTCTCAAAGAGGTTCACCCATGGAAAAAGCCACATACAGTCTATCTGCTCTAAAGCAGTGCAAGGAACTCATCCGAAAAAACCGGTGGAGCACACGGTTAAAGGCCGAGCATAATTCCCGGTGTGCGGAGGTCAATGTTCTGTTCGCATCCTGCCAGAAGCTGCTCAACTATGTCATGTTCCAGCCGGACCTTTCCCCTGCCTACGACTATCAGCAGATGGTCCTTTCGAAGAGCTGTACAAAAAAACAACTCGACAATCAACTTCGTGTTTGCCACGCGTCCAGTCCGCGTCAAAGTTGTAGGCTTCCGTTTCCTTGATGACAAATGAAGAGTGCACACCCCGTCTATAGCTCCAAAGTTTAGGCGGGGTTCGCTCGCTTACTGGGAGTCAATATAGGATTTTACAGCCGATTCTGTTCTGTCCGAAACGCTACACACAAAGTAACTATCGCTCCAAAAATATGGCTTCCAATAATACTGTTTGAGTTGCTCACTAAAGTTTTTACGAATAAGTCGAGAAGTAACAGTTTTATAATTGTTAGCCAATTTGGATAGTTGTACTTGTGGTGGGGCCTCAAACAAAATGTGGATATGGTCCAAGTCGGTATTGACAGCTTTAATAGTGCAATGCCATGAATCAAAGATTGTTTTTGTTTGGTCAAGCAGGTAGACTTTTATCGCACCTTTAAGCACAGGATGACGATATTTTGTTACTACAACTAAATGGTATTCTAGTAGGTAACATGAGTGTCTATTTGTCCTATATAGGTTATTTTTGCACATAGTATATCATTTACAACTAAATATTTTTGTGGTATAATCATACTATAAAGCAACGCTATTGTAAAGGAGGTGAGTGCTTTGGATATTACATCCAGCTATCAAGTCAGAATCGTCAACTGCAGTGTCAACCTTATCGATACGGTTCGTATATATCAGGAAGCGCTCTCCTACCTGATTGGTGTTGTCAGCGAAAACTGGGATGCCGTAAAAAGCATAACTACCGGAGCCTTGGAACAGCAGCGCTATATCGAAAAGCTGGTTCATGGCAATAAAAACCGTGAAGCCAAATATCAGGAATTCGATAAAATGTTCCATAAGTATCCTTCGTACTTGCGCCGTGCAACAATTACAGCTGCTATCGGTGCAGTGAGCAGCTACCGCAGTAATCTTGCTAATTGGGAAAACACCGACAAGCATACGCTACACCTATGTTTCATGTGGAGGCAGTCGTTTGCCTGACACGCGAGGCGTGACAGGCAAAAATATATAGCCCGAAAACCACGATGAACAGGAGGTACCCAGATGAGTGAAATCACGTTGAACAGCCTTCCCAAGACCTTGGACGAGCTGAAGGCTATGCCCCAGGCTGCGCTGACTGTGCCGGAGGAAGTGGCCGCTCTGACAGTGGCGGCGCTGGCGCTGTCCCCGGAAAACCCTGCCGAGACCGAGAAAATGCTGGATTTCCTGCGCGGCCCGCGCCCCTTGAACGGCATCGACAAACAGTTTATCCGCGACCGTTTTCGCGGCAAGGAATACCTGATGCGTTCCTACCTTGTCGGTTCCACACCGGAAAACAACTACACACCTGTGCAGCCGTACCGAGTCACCGTTTCGGAAAACACTTACAGCCGGACGCAGTTTGTCGACGGGTACCTGACCTTATATGTGGCTTGCAGCGGCGCTGACAGCCCGCGCCCGCTAAAGCTGCGCAACAAACCATCCACAGGGCAGTGGTTTTTGTGGGAGCAGCAGCTTTTGACCGGCATCCGTATTCCGCAGGTGGCTGACCCCTGGGCGTAACTCCCCGCCCTGAGACCTTACAGTTTTCCTGACAGTTAAATCGCTCTCGACCCACGGACAGGTCGAGGGCGATTTTTAGTTGTGCATTACGGCGCATAAAAAAGGAATCTCACTTGAATCAAAGCGAAAAAGACATCCCGGAAAAGGACGGAAAAATCACCACGGCATCGGCCGCTGCTTTGATGCCCGCCTTGACATGCCCAAGGCCATTGCCAAGGGCGACGATATCTGCGCTTTGCGGCGCATTAAATCCGACGATAAGCAGGGTGACCAATGAAAAATGTAGACACATCCCTCGGAGAAGCCCCATCTATAGCCGAAAGGCTTAGGTGGGGAGGTTCACATGGGACCGCGCTATACTTTCTGCTAACGGTCTCGACTTTTCCAAGGCATCGATGCGGCGGTCGATGCTCTTCTTGTCGAGGTCAAAGGATGCCACTATCTCTTCGAGATTGCCGTTCTGCGCACCATCAAAACATTTTAAGCTGTGCTGGAATGCTCTCCTGCACTTTTCCCGAAATCCAGCATTGCTCCCTGCACAAACCCAGTAAAGAGAATCCGATCGTCACCCTTCGCCAGTTCTTTCAATTTCTCCATAAAGGAATCCGTATCACTAGAGCCGGCCGATGTCAAGTCTTGGACAACATTTTTCACAAATAAATTTGAAAAAAAAGCAAAAAAATAAGCCCTACAAGGCTTTCAGTCGGTATCGAACCGATCTGAGCCTTGTAGGGCTTAACAGTTTACTCTATATGTTTTTCTTAGACCGTCTGCAGAGAAGTGTTTCCCATCACTTTCTTGAATTCCTCTACTGTCATTCCAGCATCTTCCGCTGCTTCTTCAATTGTCACACGGCCTTTCCTCACCTGTTTAACCAGCATCCGCATCTCACCAATGTTGATGCCTTCGGCCTTTACGCCCTGACTAAGGTTGCACATTGGTTTTGGCATATATCATCCTCGGATATGCCATCGTTCCTTTTTATCATTTCTGTACTCCCATCATTTTTTCTTCGATGGGAATACTGGTGGTGAACGACAGCGACAAAGCATCTTGTCGAATTGAAAATTGACACACGCAAATTCTTCAGTATATGTCCACCTGTATGGAGCATATACCGTCAGGATTCGCATATGGCAGCGGTAATTCTATTTCGTTTTTCGCGTGGAATTGCCAGAGTTATTCATTCGACAAACTCATAATGCGGTTCTCCGTATAGAGGAAAAGCCTATTAAGTTATAGGCAATGAAATATAACTGCACTTTGAGAAAAGAGACCTCAAGGTACTTTTTATTTTCTGAATTAGTTGTGTACCTCCAGATGAAAAAAAATAAGGAGAGGCTTCCAAGGAAACCTCTCCTTAACTGGTATTAAGGGCTATGTCAGATTTTTTTCAGCAAAATATTTACGACAGGTAACTTACCGATACAGCGGTCCGTACTGCTTGCACGCAGCATAATCCGCAGCCTGCTGATCCTGTGTGCCGAAGCTGGCCCATGCGTGGGGGCGATAAACCTTCTCGGCAGGGACATTGTGCATCGTGACCGGGATGCGCAGCATGCTGGCCAGCGTAATGAGGTCAGCACCCACATGGCCGTAAACGGTCACACCATGGTTGGCACCCCAGTTTGCCATAACGCTGTACACATCGGTGAACGCTCCCTGTCCGGTTAGGCGCGGGCAGAACCATGTGGTCGGCCAGGTCGGGTCGGTGCGCTTGTCGATGGTGTTGTGGATCTCATCGGGCAGATCAGCCGTCCAACCCTCGGCAATTTGCAGGACGGGTCCAATGCCCTCCACAATGTTGAAGCGCAGCATCGTAACAGGCATCTCTGCCTTGCAGCGGAAGTGGCTGGAATATCCCCCGCCGCGGAAGTACTCATAGTCCGCACGGCACCAATCGGTGGCGTCCAGGCACGCCTTGATGTCCGCATCGGTCATCTCCCAGAACGGTTTCATCACATGATTGCCCTTGGCATCTACGCAGGCACCGGAACCGTCCAGGGCCGTTGCGCCGGAATTGATGAGGTGAATAAAGCCGTTGGCGGCAACGCCGTCAGGCTTCTGCCCGGTCACACGCTCGCAGGCTTCCGGGCTCCAGTAGGTGCGCACGTCATGGAAGCACGGCGCAGAGCCGGAAACAAGGCTACCCAGCATCATGGCAATGCCGTTGCAGGTATCATTCTCGGTAGCAAACGGGGTCGGGGCCTTCGGGCCGTTCCAGTCAAAGGTGGAAGCCATGATGGCTTCGGTGAAGTCAGCGTTCGGCAGCCAGTCTGTCCACTGGCGCTGACCCTGGAAGCCGCCGACCACAGCGTTGCGGCCCAGCGCTTCCTCATGCCAGCCCATCTCGTCCAGACGCGGATTGCCGTACAGAATGTCGCGGATGATCAGGGTCATCTTGACGATAAACTCCCAATCCTTGTCAGCCGGAACGATCTTCGACTTCGTGATGACGGGTGGCAGATTCTTGCCGAGGTTCTTATCAAAGCCCTCTTTGCAGTTCTCGCGCACCCATGCCAGCGCCTTCTCATATTCATCGTGGTCATAGATGCCGATGGAAATACGGCGCAGAATCTCGACCTCATCCACCCACTCGGCGCGGATGCCGAAATATTTTTGCAGAACACCCGCATCGCAGAAGCTGCCCGCAATGCCCATCGTCACAGCGCCAATATTGACGTAGGCTTTGTTCTTCATCCAGCCTGCGGCAACAGCACCGCGGGCGAAACGCAGAATTTTCTCGGCCACGTCATCGGGAATCGTATCATCGTTGGCTTCCTGCACGTCATGGCCGTAAATGGAGAAAGCAGGCAGACCGCGCTGGGCGTGTGCGGCCAGAACCGCGGCCAGATACACCGCGCCGGGGCGCTCGGTCCCGTTGAAGCCCCACACTGCCTTGATGGTGTTCGGATTCTCGTCGATTACCTGGGTGACGTAGCACCAGCAGGGTGTTACCGTGAGGGTCGCCACGATGTTTTCAGTGGCGAATTTGTCGGCGCAGGCTGCGCTTTCTGCGATTCCGCCGATGGTGGTGTCCGCGATGACGCACTCCATGGGTTCGCCGCTTGCGTGGCGTACTTTACTGCTGATGAGCTCCGCAGCCGCCTTTGCCATGTTCATGGTCTGGACTTCAAGGCTTTCGCGTATTCCGAACTGTCTTCCGTCAATGACGGGTCTGATTCCGATTTTTGATAACATTGGTACTGTTCCTTTCTGATTTCTCCGGTAAACGGCCATGCGTTTACATTGCTTCATGTACAATTATACCAAAAACTCTTCCTGAAATCAAGGAGTTTTTCAGAAAATATATAAAAACATGCGCAAAAAAGTCTGATTGGTTGAAAACTTTATATATGACGAGTGGGGGAAACTCTTACTTTCCCCCACACCCATTTAGTTGTTTTGACTTCGCGCCTACGTGCAGAGTTGCTGTGCTTCGCCGTCTGCAACGGCGACAAGGGCTCCGCACTTGTCGCCCGATAAAATGGAACCCTGGTCGCTGAATTATGGTTTCTCGACGGTCTCAGGCTGAATCGTTTTACTGTCAATCCTCGCCTAGTTTCAGCGCCTTGTTGATGTTTATTTTGCG
>OGUM01002354.1_pt1 | contig 11094 bp, 5 predicted proteins | sample 1553631 | NCBI WGS metagenome assembly OGUM01 (sample SAMEA2580228, study PRJEB22360) | human gut metagenome | biome: human gut; feature: human-associated habitat; material: faeces | place: Denmark | collected 2008/2010 | reverse complement strand
TATCATCGTGGTGTTCGGCTTTGTCGGCGGTGTGTTTACCGCTACCGAGTCTGCTGCTATCGCCGTTATCTACTCTCTGCTCGTTTCCGTGTTCGTCTATAAGGGTCTGGACTGGAAGGGCGTGTGGCACGCTCTGGACGAGTGCGTCAACACCCTGTCCATCGTGCTGATCCTGATCGCTACCTCTGCAGTGTTCGGCAACTGCCTGACCATGCTGCATGTGCCTGATCTGGCAGCAACCGCCATCACCGACCTCACCGATAACCCCTACATCATTGCACTGCTCATCGACCTGATCCTGCTGGTACTGGGCATGATCATGGATATGGCTCCCATCATCCTGATCGCTACCCCCATCCTGCTGCCCATCGCCACCTCCATCGGCATCGATCCCATCCAGTTCGGTATCATCGTGGTTCTGAACTGCGGCATCGGCCTGCTGACTCCTCCCGTTGGCTCCGTTCTGTTCATCGGCTCTGCCGTTGCAAAGCGCCCCATGGAGAAAGTGGCCAAGGCGACCCTGCCGTTCTACCTGTGCATGTTCATTGCACTGCTGCTGCTGACCTACATCCCCGATATCAGCCTTGCTATCCCCAAGCTGCTGGGCGGCTATGTAAGCCCCATCACAAACCCGCTGGGTCCTGTGTTCATCCACTAAGCGCAGCATAAGGGAATACCCCTTACATCTATAAGACCGGAGCCTGTCAGCCCTTTGGGCTGCGGGCCCCGGTCTTTTTTGCTTTTGCACCAAAATGCGGACAGCTTGCACGGCGGGGAACACTATGATACAATAAAGTGTATAGAAGCTGGGAAGGGGAGAGAACACTATGGAGCAAAAACGCCTGTGTCCGTTCTGCATTGGGGAGCTGCCGCCTGCGGCAACCGTCTGCCCCCATTGCGGGAAGATTTTAGAGGGCTGCAACCCGGCGGGCTGTCTGCCGGTGGGCACGGTGCTGGCTGGGCGCTATACCGTGGGCGAGATGCGCAGTCTGGACGGCGAGGGTGTGCTGTACAGCGGCGTGGAGAATCTGGGCGGTTTCCGGGTGACCATCAAGGAGTATATGCCCCTGACGCTGTCGGCGGAGCGGGGCACGGACGCGCTGCTCCGGCCCAAGCTGGGCAGCGAGGTGCTGTTCAAGACCACCCGGATGGACTTTGCCGATCTCTACCGCTCCATCCAGCGCATCACCCCCGCAAACGGTCTGGAGGCTGTACTGGACGTGTTCGAGGAGAACAACACCGTCTACGCTGTGATGGAAAACCCCGGCGGCATCCCGCTGCAGCAGTGGCTGGATGAGCGCCCTAGCCCGGTTTCAGCGGAGACGGCCCGCAATATGCTGCAGCCTGTGTTTGACGGCGTGGCGGCCATGCATCAGGTGGGGCTGGTGCACCGGGGCATCTGCCCGGAAAACATCCGGGTGCTGGAAAACGGCCGGGCACGCCTGACGGGCTACGCCACCGTGGGGCTGCGCACGGCGGGCAGCGGCCTGCACGAGCAGCTGTACGAGGGCTACTCGGCACCGGAGCAGTATTCCACCACCGAATTCGAGGGCCGTTACACCGACGAATACAGCCTTGCCGCCGTGGTCTACCGGATGGTCTGCGGGCAGAGCCCTGTTCCTGCGGCACAGCGGCTGGTGTCGGACTCCAACCCCCGCGCCCGCACGCTGGAACGGGCGGTGCCGGAGTATGTTTCGGATGTGCTCTGGATGGGACTGCAGCTCAGGCCTGCCGAGCGCATCCAGACCGTGCCCCAGCTGTTCCGGGCACTGAGCAGTCAGGAGTATACCACGGAGCTCACCCAGACCCTGCAGCAGGCCGCCCCGCACCCTCAGCCCTCCGAGGAAGAGGAACGGAAAAAGCATATGCTCAGCCTGCGCAACCTGCTGGCGGCCATCCTGATCCTGCTGGCCATCCTGACATTGCTCATCGTGTGGGGGCTGGTGAATCAGGGGCTGCACACCGCAAAGCCTGCGGAATCCACTCCGGCCTCCGAACCGGCCAGTTCGCTGGTGACAGAGCCGGTGAATCTGGCCCCTGACTTTGTGGGGATGAACTACGATTCGCAGGTGCGCAACAACAACAGCTATGCCGGGGATTACCTGTTCTATGTGACCATGGAATACAGTGATACTGTGGAAAAGGGCAAGATCATCCGTCAGACCCCCGAAGCCGGAGAGGTCATCGAAGAGGGCAGCACCATCGATCTGGTGGTCAGCCGCGGCCCGCAGATGGTGGAGATGCCCAACGTGGCAGGCTTTACCCGGGATGGCGCGGAGCAGCAGCTGGCGCAGGTGGGGCTGAATGCGAGCTTCTATCCCATCTATAACGATGGCTCCTATGTTTCGGGCTGTGTGGCCTATTGCAGCGAGGAGCCCGGTGCCATGGTGGAGGTCGGCTCGACCATCATCGTCTATATGGCGGCAGAGGTCGAGGCTGAGGTGCCCGCCACCCCGCCCGAGACCACGACCCCTTCCGCCGGTACCACACCGTCTGCCGGGCAGACGGAGCCGCCGACCGGTGGGGCCGGTACCGAAAACGATACGGATTGAACGCAAAGCGGTCTGCCGGAGAGGGCGGGCCGCTTTTTTGATGAGGACGCTTGAAGAAAATGAATGATTCTGATAGAATTATATTAGAATCATTCAGGGGGGTGCGCACTATGATCATTAAGTCGTCTACGGCGCTTCGCAATGACTACGGTTCCATTTCAAATCTGGCGCATGGAGCGGGCGAGCCAATCTACATTACAAAAAATGGAGAGGGTGACCTTGTTGTGATGAGCATTGAAGCATTTGAACAACGGGAAGAGGCGTTGAAACTCCGGGCAAAGCTGGAAGCAGCGGAACAGGGAAGGCTTGCTGGTGCTCCGGCTTACACGCTGGAGGATTCCAGAAAACGGCTGGAGGAGATCTATCGTCGTGGCTAAGATCGAAATTCTGGAGTCGGCACAGCGAGAACTGGAAGCAATCGCAGAGCTTCACATGAATCTGGTAGGGCCGAATTCTGCCCGAAAAATCACGGATCGGATCTTGGATTCTCTTTCGCGGTTGGAACGTTTCCCGCTGTCGGGTTCGCTTCCAAGAGATGCCGAACTGCTGAAAAGCGGCTATCGCTATGTGATCGCCGGGCAGTATCTCTGCGTCTATCGGCTGATTGTGGATACTGTGTTCGTCTACCATATCGTGCATGGTGCAAGTAATTACCCGGTTTTGTTCAAACGGCTGCTGCAAGAAGAATTGAAGAGAGAAGATTGACGCAAAGCGGCCTGCCGGAGAGGGCAGGCCGCTGTTGCTGTTTCTGTGTGGGTTTGTCATTTGCAAGTGGCTTGACAGAATCACCGCCTTCCTCGGGACGAGATGCAGGCTGAAAGGCCATTTTACCGGATATTCGACAATTTGCCTTAAAACATTGCCAAATGCTCCAAAATTTGTTACAATGGTGCTGATGATTTGCCCACCGTGGGCAAAAAAGCAACGGATGCGTTCGGCTTTCCTGCCGGGGCAGATCTGCGGAACATATTTTTATAAGGGGGCTTTTGCAGATGAAAAAACGATTGATTAGTATGGCACTGGCAGTCAGTATGGCAGTCAGCATAATGCCTGCACCCGCTCTGGCAACAGTAGGGGGGGGGGTACAACCCTGGGAGATGATGCGATAACGCTGTCGGACGCAACGGGCGGCACTTCGAGCGGTACAGCTACACCGGTTTCAGATTTGACGGGGCTGACAGCTGCTGCTACAAACGGCGGAAATGTCCAATTGAGCGGCGATATTACGTTAACAGGCACTCTCTCTATCAATAATAAAATACTGAGCATTGATCTGAACGGCCACACCATTACAGCGGCAAATAACCAGAGAGCGTTTAACATCAATGGCGGAAAGCTGGAAATCAAGGATAGTGTGGGCAACGGTATCATTCAGGGCAATGGTACGGTAACAGGTTCCGGCGGAGCAATCTATATGAAAGGCTCCGGCAGTGCCCTGACGATCAGTGGCGGCACCATTCAGGGCTTTACCGCAAGCACAAGCGGTGGCGGTGTGTACATGAGCGATGGCACCTTCAACATGACCGGAGGCGCAATTGAAAATTGTACAGCACCAGAAGGTGCAGGCGTAAAAATGTATCCTGACTCTGGGAACACCTGTACTTTTACCATGAGCGACTCGGCTGAAATCAAAAATTGCAGCAATGATGGTGTTTCGATTGCTTGGAGTGGAACGTCCAAGTTCATAATGAGTGGAGGAACCATCGACAACAACAAAGGATATGGCTTATGGACTTCCTCTGGTAGCAATACAGAGATCACACTGAGTGGCGGCACCATTACAAACAGTGAAAGCTATGATATGGTCATTCATAAAGGTGTTCAGCTGCGTGTAAATGATGCTACCGTCAGCGGAAAAATCCAAAACCGTGGAACGATTACCGGAACGGAGAATGCTGAGTTTACCGGAACAGTCGTAAATGAGTCTGTGGGAAAGATTGTAAGCGGAAAATTCGAAAGAATTGAAGATGCTTCCGCTACTGGTGTATGCAATGAGGTAGAATATGAGGCGTATGTCAAACTGATTGGCCACAGATGGCCGGATGAATCAACCTTAAAAGCGATTCAAGACAAAGCGCATGGGAATGCTCAGCTCAAATTCCTGAGCTATGTGACACCGAACGACATGGAGAATACATTGACCATCCCCGAGGGCGTTACAGTTACTGTTGATCTGACGGGCAAGCAGGTTGCTGGAGAAAACGCCGAAAAGAAAATCATCAATCATGGTAATCTGACATTGATTGACAGTGGTACGGGTAGTACCCTGAGCATTCCCATTGAAAACAACGGAACCCTGAACGCCAACGGCGGTACCGTAACTGGTGAAGTGACCAATAAGGGCACAATCACAACGACCGGAGAAAAGGCGACTCAATTCTCTGGAGGCGTGACAAACGAGAGCGATGGTAAAATTGAGAATGGTACGTTTTCCGGCGAAGTGACCAATAATGGCGCAATTAACGATGGTACGTTTTCCGGCAAGGTGACAAACAACGGAACCATTGGCAACGGCAACTTTACCGGTGCTGTGACCAATGAGAAAACCGGTGTGATCTCCGGCGGCAAGTTTGACGAAAGTCAGCTGACCAACAACGGCGGCACCCTGCCCCCGAAGCCGGGCGACAACAAGCCGGATGACACCAACAAGGACAATGACAAGAAGGAAGATACCGAACCGGTTGCTCCTGTTGTCAAGCGGTACGACCTGACCGTCAAGAACGCCGAAGTGGCTGTGAAGGATGCTGACGGCAAGGCAGTGGAATTTACCAAGGCCGAGGATGGCACCCTGACGGCTAAAGTTCCCGAAAATGCCGAAGTGACGGTGAAATACACCGCCCCCACCGATGCGATTGTGTTTGACCTGTGGAGCATTAACAGTGATGCGAAGCTGGATGTGAACGTCAAGGAGAACCCCCTGACCTTCAAGATGCCTCCACAGGCTGTGACCATCGAGGCCATGACGCAGGATGCCACCATTGAAAGCGAAGGTCCCGGCGTGCTGGGTACCGCTGCCATGATCGGTGTTGCCGGTGCCGGTACGGCTGTGCTGGGTTATACCGGTTACATGATCGGCACGGAACTGTACCTGAACACTGTCCTGCCTGCCGGTGCAGCTATCCCCCAGAACACCACCGAACTGGCAAAACTCCTCTGGACCGAAGCTGGCAAACCCGCCCCTGCCGCTGTGATGGCTGAGGATGCCACCGATGAGCAGAAGGCTCTGACTTGGGCTGTTGAAAGCCAGCTCATCTCCGCCGATAAGCCCGCAGACGCTTCTGTGGGCCGGTGGGAAGTGATCCGGGGGTGGAATAGGGTGAAAGAGATGAAGTGATCCTTCGTACAACCTCTCAGTCGCCTGCGGCGACAGCTCCCCCTTTGAGGGAGTTGGCAAAGCTGTTAGGCTTTGACTGAGAGGGCAAGGCAACTGCCCGGAGAGGGTTCGCCCGCTCCCCTTCACGAAGAGAGAAACCCCAAGAAAATAACGCAGAAAGCCCCATCGGTACGAAAAATACCGATGGGGCTTTCCGCTTGTTTAGGATAGGAAAGAGAATGGTTCAGTAATGGCCGGGATGCGGGCTTACAGGTTGGTGTAGCCCATGAGGTAGCGGTCTACCTCAGCGGCGCAGTCGCGGCCCTCGCGCAGGCCCCAGACGACAAGGCTCTGGCCCCGGCGCATATCGCCGCAGGCGAACACCTTGTCCACGTTGGTGCGGAAGTGGTCGGTGTCCACGCAGCCGCGGCCGGTCAGGCTGACACCGAAGGCATCGGCCACATAGCTCTCACAGCCCACGAAACCGGCGGCAATGAAGGCCAGCTCACAGTTGTAGGTGAACTCCTCGCCGGTGGGCACCATGTTGGTGCGGCCGGTCTCGGGGTCACGCTCGGGTTTGAGGTAGGAGATGACGGCAGCGGTCAGGTTGCCTGCATCGTCCTTGAGGAATTCTTTGACCGTGGTCTGGTAGACACGGGGGTCCTTGCCGAACTTTGCCATGCACTCGGTCTGGCCGTAGTCCACCTTGAGCACCCGGGGCCACTCGGGCCAGGGGTTGCCGGCGGCACGCTCCTTGGGGGGCTGCGGCATCATTTCCAGGGCCACCAGATCAGTGCAGCCCTGCCGCAGGGCCGTGCCCTGGCAGTCGTTGCCGGTGTCGCCGCCGCCGATGACCAGAACGTTCTTGCCCTTGGCATCAATGGCCCTGCCGTCGGCAAATTTGCTGTCCAGCAGGCTCTTTGTCACGCTGGTGAGGTAATCCACGGCAAAGTGCACGCCATTGGCATCCCGGCCCGGAACGTTCAGGTCACGGGCCTTTTTGGCACCGCAGCAGAGTACCACGGCATCGTAGCTGTTCAGGATGCTCTCGGCATCCACGGCACCGCCCACATCCATGCTGGTGCGGAACTCCACGCCCTCGGCCTGCATGATCTTGATGCGGCGCTCGATGACGGATTTGTCCAGCTTCATGTTGGGGATGCCATACATCAGCAGGCCGCCCACGCGGTCGGCGCGCTCAAACACGGTGACGGCGTGGCCCCGGATGTTCAGGTACTCGGCCACCGAAAGACCGGCCGGGCCGCTGCCGATGACGGCCACGCTCTTGCCGGTGCGGGCCGGGGGAGGGGCGGCGTGGAGCCAGCCTTTGGCGTAGCCCGTTTCCACGATGGCGTGCTCGTTCTCGCGCACGGTCACGCTGCTGCCGGTCACATCACCGCAGGTGCAGGCGGCCTCGCACAGGGCGGGGCAGACCCGGCTGGTGAACTCCGGGAAGCGGTTGGTGGCGCGCAGGCGGTGGAGTGCCAGCTCCCACTTGCCCTGATAGACCAGGTCGTTCCACTCGGGGATCAGGTTGTTCAGCGGGCAGCCCGATGCCATGCCGCCAATCATCATGCCGGCCTGGCAGAAGGGCACGCCGCAGTCCATGCAGCGGGCGGCCTGGGCCTGCTGCTCCTCGCGGGAGAGCCAGACGTGAAACTCGTTGAAATTTTCAATGCGCTCCAGCGGCGGGACATCCGTGCTGGTCTTGCGCGTGTAATCCATAAATCCAGTGATCTTGCCCATGATCCAGCCCTCCTTACTTCTTCTTCTGCACAGCGTAGAATGCTTCGATCTGTGCCTGTTCGCCGTCCAGGCCGCGCTCCTCCATGGAAGCGATGATCCGGAGCATCCGGTCGTAATCGTAGGGGAGGACTTTCTTGAACTTGGGCAGGTACTCGCTGAAGTTGTCCAGAATCTCCTTGCCGCGGGGGGAGCCGGTGGCTTCCACATGCTCACGGATGAGCTCCTTCAGGGCGGCAACATCGTACTTGTGCTCCACAGGCTCCAGGCTCACGGTCTCCTTGTTGACCCGCTGGTAGAAATCCCAGTTCTCGTCCAGAACGTAGGCCACGCCGCCGGTCATGCCGGCTGCGAAGTTCTTGCCGGTCTGGCCCAGGACCACGACAGTGCCGCCGGTCATATACTCACAGCCGTGGTCACCCACGCCCTCGACAACGGCGGTCGCGCCGCTGTTGCGGACGCAGAAGCGCTCACCGGCCACGCCGGAGACGAAGGCCTTGCCGCTGGTGGCACCGTAAAGGGCCACATTGCCGGTGATGATGTTTTCCTCGGGCTTGTAGCCGATGCCCTCGGGCGGGCGGACGATGATCTTGCCGCCGGACAGGCCCTTGCCCATGTAGTCGTTGCAGTCGCCGGTCAGGCTGAGGGTCAGGCCCTTGGGGATGAACGCGCCAAAGCTCTGGCCGCCTGCGCCGATGCACTCGGCGGTGTAGACATCGTCTGGCAGGGAGCTGCCGTACTTGCGGGTGATCTCGCTGCCAAAGATGGCACCCAGGGCGCGGTCGGTGTTGGAGACCTCCAGCCGGACGCTCTGGGGTGCCTTGCTGCCCAGCTTGAACTTCTTCATCAGCACCTTCATGTCGAGGGTGTTCTCAAGGTGGAAGTCATAGGTGTCGGCAGGCACAAAGTGGACGTTGCTGTTTGCAATGGCCGGGTTGTGCAGGATGCAGTCCAGATTCATCTTGGCGGCACGGCTGCCGGCAGCACTGGGCTTGACATGGAGCAGGTCGGTGCGGCCCACCAGCTCATCGATGGTACGCACGCCCAGCTTGGCCATGTACTCCCGCAGCTCCTGAGCCACAAAGGTCAGGTAGTTGATGATATACTCGGGCTTGCCCTTGAACCGCTTGCGCAGCTCGGGGTTCTGGGTGCAGATGCCCATGGGGCAGGTGTCCAGGTTGCAGACACGCATCATCACGCAGCCCTCGCACATCAGCAGGGAGGTGCCGAAGCCGAACTCCTCAGCGCCCAGCATACAGCTGATGGCAACATCGCGGCCGGAGAGCAGCTTGGAATCGCTCTCAATGCGGACGCGGCTGCGCAGGCCGTTCAGGATCAGGGTCTGGTGGGTCTCGGCGATGCCCAGCTCCCAGGGCAGGCCTGCATTCTTGATGGAGGTGCGGGGGGCTGCACCGGTGCCGCCGTCGTAACCGGAGACAAGGATGACCTGTGCGCCGCCCTTGGCAACACCGGCGGCAATGGTGCCGACACCGGCCTCGCTGACCAGCTTTACGTTGATGTTGGCGTGGCGGTTGGCGTTCTTCAGGTCATAGATCAGCTCGGCCAGATCCTCGATGGAGTAGATGTCGTGGTGGGGCGGGGGAGAGATCAGGCCCACGCCGGTGGTACTGTGGCGGGTCTTGGCGATCCAGGGGTAGACCTTGGCACCGGGCAGGTTGCCGCCCTCGCCGGGCTTTGCACCCTGTGCCAGCTTGATCTGGATCTCTTCGGCGGAGACCAGATACTTGCTGGTCACACCAAAGCGGGCTGAGGCCACCTGCTTGATCTTGGAGTTGCTCTCGCTCTGGTAGCGCTCCTCGGGCTCACCGCCCTCACCGGTGTTGCTCCGGCCGCCCAGACGATTCAGGGCGATGGCGATGGTCTCGTGGGCCTCGCTGCTCAGGGCACCGTAGCTCATGGCAGCGGCTTTGAACCGCTTGACGATGGAGCTGACGGGCTCCACCTCCTCAAGGGGGATGCCGCCGTTGGGATCATAGCTGAAGTCCAGCAGACTGCGCAGGTGCATGCCCTCGGCACCCATGTTGTCCACGGTGCGGGTGAAGTCTTTGAAGGCCTTGTAGTCGCCCGTGAAGCAGGCTTTCTGGAACAGATGGATGGTCTGCGGGGTGAAGAGGTGTTCTTCCTTGCCGCTGCGGAACTTGTGGGCACCGCCGTCGGCCAGCTCCATGTTGATATCCAAACCCAGCGGGTCAAAGGCGGCGTTGTGGGCAGCTTCCACATCCGCCTGAATGTCCTCCAGACCGATGCCGCCCACACGGCTGACCGTGCCGGTGAAGTACTTGTCGATGACATCCTTGGAGATGCCGACCGCCTCAAAGATCTGGCTGCTCTGGTAGCTCTGGATGGTGGAGATGCCCATTTTGGAGGCGATCTTCACGATGCCGTTCAGCACAGCCTTGTTGTAGTCATCCACGGCGGCGTAGTAATCCTTGTCCAGCAGACCCTCGTCGATGAGCTGGGCAATGGTGTCGTGGGCCAGATAGGGGTTGACGGCGCAGGCACCGTAGCCCAGCAGGGTGGCAAAATGGTGCACCTCGTGGGGCTCGGCGCTCTCAAGGATGAGGGCCATGGCCGTGCTCTTCTTGGTACGGATGAGGTACTGGGACACGGCAGAAACGGCCAGCAGGCTGGGGATGGAAACATGGTACTCGTCAATGTCGCGGTCAGAGAGGATGATGATGTTGGCACCGTCCTTGTAGGCGCGGTCCACCTCCAGGAACACGCGGTCGATGGCCTTTTCCAGGCTGGTGTTCTTATAGTAATTGATGGACACCGTGGCGGTCTTGAAGCCGGGCACGTTCATGTGCTTGATCTTGAGCAGATCGGTGCTGGTCAGGATGGGGTTCTGTACCTTGAGCACCTTGCAGTTCTCGGGCTTGTCCTCCAGCAGGTTGCCGTGGGCACCCACATAGACGCTGGTGGAGGTGACCACCTTCTCACGGATGGCATCGATGGGCGGGTTGGTGACCTGTGCGAACCGCTGCTTGAAGTAGTTGAACAGCGGGGGATGCTGGTCACTCAGGACAGCCAGCGGGGTGTCGGTGCCCATGGCTCCGGAAGGCTCGGCACCGGCCCGGGCCATGGGCAGGATCAGCTCCTTGATCTCCTCGTATTTGTAGCCAAAGACCTTCTGCAGGCGGGTCAGCTCCTCGCCGGTGTAGCTGGGGACTTTGATGTTGGGGATCTTCAGGTCCTTCAGCCGGACCAGATTCCGGTCGATCCACTCGCCGTAGGGCTCGCGGCTGGCGTAGTATTCCTTCAGCTTCTCGTCATCCACGACCTCGCCCTTGACGGTATCCACCAGCAGCATCTTGCCGGGGCGCAGGCGCTCCTTGACCAGAATGTTCTCCGGGTCGCATTCCAGCACGCCCACCTCAGAGGACAGGATCATGCGACCGTCCTTAGTGATGTAGTAGCGGCTGGGGCGCAGACCGTTGCGGTCCAGCACAGCGCCCATCACATCGC
>OGUM01002353.1_pt1 | contig 11100 bp, 10 predicted proteins | sample 1553631 | NCBI WGS metagenome assembly OGUM01 (sample SAMEA2580228, study PRJEB22360) | human gut metagenome | biome: human gut; feature: human-associated habitat; material: faeces | place: Denmark | collected 2008/2010 | reverse complement strand
CCGCCACGACAAGAGGTCTTGACGAGAGCGACATGGACAAAATCGCAGAGTTCGTCTACCTCGCGGCAACGGACTTCGAAAACAGCGCGGACGCTATCCGCGCGGGAGTTGCGGAGATCTGTGCAAAGCACCCGCTCTACGAATAAAGACAAAAATCCTACCCGCAACGGGTAGGATTTCTATTTTTATACTCCAAGTATTTTCTTTATCTCGCTCATATGCGGCGCAAAATCGATGTTCTTTATCAGATGCGCGTCCGCGCCCATATTAAAGCATGAGCCGAGCTCTCTGCCGGTGTTCCACATTCTGCGGCTGAACTCCGGGTCGCCGTAGATATTGCCGATATTGAGCTCCCATGCGACTTCGTGCTCCTTTGCGAGGGTCATTATATCGCCGAGCTCGTTGTCGGTTATCGCTTTGCTGACAAGTGTTTTATCTTCAAACGCGCGGACATATCCGGCGGTCAGCGGATGGGCTATGCAGTCCGGCTTGCCGCTTTTTATAAGCGAGGTGACATTTTCCAGCGCGTGCTCGGCATATGCGCGCGGCATGATTTCCGCCGCCTGCTCCCAGAAGTCGAGATGATAGTGGTTGCAGGAATAGAGCCTGTAATCGAGCGCGTTTCTGAGCTTATCGCCCTCGAGAGTTTTGCCGATACCGTATCCCGAAAGCTCCATTCCGTAGAGCACTCTGCACGGCTCGCCGAGCTTTTGTCCCTGCTCTCTGAGCGTTTCGAGTCTCCGCAGAGCCTCTTCGTCGTCGATATCGTCGTTATAATGATCGGTCAGGGCTATTGTCCTGTAGCCTATGCGCGCCGCCTCGGCGAAGATATTTTCGACTGTCATCTCGGGCTTCGCGCAGCGCGAAAACGAGGTGTGTATATGCAGATTGTCGCGGGCGAGCTCATCGAGGTCGAAGCACGGGGCGTGAATATACATATCAGCCCTCCGCGGCGGTCTGAGCCTCGGACTCTGCCGGAGCTTCGGTCTGCACCTCGCCCTGAGTCTCTGCGGGAAGAGTTGTATCCGCCTCGGTAGTCTTGGGTGCCGTTGTTGCGGCGGTCTCGGGCGCGTCGGTGTTCTGAATTGCGCTGATGAAATATCCGTCGCCGCTGACACGCAGGGTCACTTTGAGATATTTGCTCGGCGCGGGCTCAACATAGTTGCCCTTTGCGTCCTGCTCCCAACCGTCGCCGCTGATGCAGCCGACGGTGAGGATTATCGAATCGCCCTTCTTCTGCTGAGATATGACTCGTGGAATGAACGTCGGCATAACGCCGGTAAGCGGGACGATATAAGCCTGCTTCGCCTCGTCATAGGTGAACGTATAAGTTCCGCCGTCAACGGTGCAGTGGACGGGCTTGACATCCGTGCCGAAGAGCTTCGCAAACTGCTTTTCAACATCCTTCTGCGGGACTATGACGCCGGAGACATCGCCCTCGGCGTACTCATACTGGTCTATATCGATATCGCTCTTCATCAGCGACCATATAGATGCATCTATCAGCTGGCTCATCTGCGCGCCGCTGACATCGTCAAACGGATCGGGGTCGTTCATTATGACGGGCGACAGGAACTGCTCATATTTCTCGAACTTGTCGCTGTTGTCCGTAAGGTTGCCGATTCCGCGCACGGCGAAAATTATCACCGTGACAAGACCGATAACGGCGAGGACAACTATCACTATGCCCAGCGGGAACGCCCATTTTTTCTTTTCCTGTGCCGATGTGTTAGTGCTCATGGAAATTCCTCCTTCAGCGTATCTGACCCGAGCCGTAGACAACATACTTTTCGCTCGTCAGATTATTCAGTCCCAGAGGCCCTCTCGCGTGGAGCTTCTGGGTGGATATGCCTATTTCCGCGCCGAAGCCGAACTCGCCGCCGTCCGTAAAGCGGGTCGATGCATTGACATAGACCGCCGCCGAATCGACTTCGTTCAAAAACTTCTGCGCATTGAGATAGTTCTCGGTGATAATGCTCTCGCTGTGACCTGTGCTGTATTTCGCGATATGCGCTATCGCCTCATCAATATTATCTACCGTTTTTATGCTGATCTTGTAATCGAGATATTCTTTTCCCCAGTCCTCTTCCGTCGCGGGCTTTGCGAAATCGAGGACGGAGCAGACTATCTCGTCGCCGAAAATCTCGACATTCTTCTCTTTGAGTCTGCCCGCCACAGCGACTATCGCCTCCTCGGCGACCGCTTTATGCACGAGCACGCTCTCGCAGGCGTTGCAGACGGACGGGCGCGAAGTTTTGGCATTAAAAACAATATCCGCCGCCATGTCGATATCCGCAAACTCGTCGATATATATGTGGCAGTTGCCGGAGCCTGTTTCGATAACCGGGACAGTCGAATTTTCAACTACGCTTTTTATGAGACCCGCTCCGCCGCGCGGAATGAGCACATCGACGAGCCCGTTCATCTTCATCAGCTCGTTTGCGCTCTCGCGCGAGGTATCTTCTATAAGATTCACGGTATCTGCGGGAAGTCCAGCTTTTTCTACCGCCGCTCGCATGAGATTCGCCACGGCTTTGTTTGAATTTATCGCCTCTTTGCCGCCGCGCAGTATAACTGCGTTGCCCGCCTTGAGGCAGAGGGCAGCGGCATCCGAAGTGACATTCGGTCTTGCCTCATATATTATACCGATAACGCCGAGCGGCACGGTGACTTTTTCTATTCTGAGCCCGTTCGGTCTTGTCGATCCGGAGAGGACTCTGCCGACGGGGTCGGGCATCGCCGCAACATCGTCAACGCCCTTTGCCATGCCCTCTATACGCTCTGCGGTGAGGGTCAGACGGTCTATCATCGACTCGAGCATGCCGTTTTCGCGCGCCGCCGCTATATCGGCGCGGTTCGCCTCCAATACGCTCTGCACATTTTCGCGGAGGGCTGATGAAATCTCTCTGAGTGCCGCTTCGCGCTTTGCTCCGCCGGCGCGTGCGAGCTCGCGCTGAGCTTCTTTTGCGCCTTTAGCTATTGATAAAACAGTTCCTGCGCCCATTATGTGCGCTCCTTCCGTTAAGCTTTCGCCTTGAAATAAGTTCCGGTCTGTCTGCCGTCGAGCAGTCTGTAGATATCCTCGGGCTGAGCGCCGTTCATAACGATGGTGTCTATCCCCGCCTCTGTCGCTATCTGCGCGGCGTGGAGCTTCGTCACCATGCCGCCCGTGCCGCGGGTGCTGCCCTTCGTGTCGGCTATCGCCATGAGCTCATCGCTTATCTCCTCGACAACTGGGATGAGATAGGCGTTCTCGTCCTCGCGCGGATTGCCGGAATAGAGTCCGTCAATGTCGCTTAAAATTATCAGCGCGTCGGCGTTGACGAGCTTTGCGACCATGGCGGAAAGAGTATCGTTATCGCCGAAGACTATTTCTTCGACCGCGATGCTGTCGTTTTCGTTTATAACCGGGATCGCGCCGAACTCGAAGAGCTTTTCAAAAGAGTTCGAGAGATTCGCCCTGCGCTCGTCGCTTTCAAAGTCGCTGCGGGTTATGAGCAGCTGACCTATCGTGTTGCCGTATTCGGAAAAGAGCTTGTCGTACATGAACATCAGCTCGCACTGACCGACCGTTGCGACCGCCTGGCGGCTCGGGATATCCTTGGGTCTTGCGGGAAGTCCGAGCTTTCCGACGCCGACGGCTATCGCCGCAGAGGTGACGAGCGCCACTTCTATGCCGGAATTTCTGAGATCTGAGATCACCTGTGCAAGCTTATCCATGCGCCTGAGATTTACTTTTCCCGTATCATATGTAAGCGTGGAGGTGCCGACCTTCACGACTATTCTCTGTGCATCCTTTATTCCCTTCATTGCGGACTGCCCCTCATAAAAATATTATTGTTAATTATATCATTATTTTTTGCCGCTGACAACCTTATTGTAGAACTTAGCTCCCGCCGTTCTGCCGACCGCGCATATGCACGCGTCAGAGAGAGACGAAAACGAACGCGCAAGCGAGCGTATCTCATCGATGCTCACGCCCCTTATTTTCTCCTCGAGCTCCTTTTCACTTATCGCGCCGCCGAGCAGCAATTCGCCCGTGCCGTAGCGCGCCGCGCGGGCAGAGTTAGATTCAAGGGACATTATAAGCCCCGAAAGATAGTGGTCGCGTGCGAGGTCAAGCTCTTCTTCTGTCACGGTGTCGGGGAACTCGCGCAGGACTTCCGCCGCGGTCAGAACAGCCTTTTTCTCCGATTCGCGCGACACGCCCATGCTCACGGCGAACACGCCAGCGCTCAGATACGACGACGCGCAGGCATCGACCGAATAGACGAGCCCCTGTTCTTCGCGCAGGCGGCGGAAGAGCCGCGACGACGCGGAGCCGCCGAGCATTGAGGCTATCAGTTGGCAGGTCCGACCCGAGAGAGGGCGCGGAGAAGCCGATAACTATCTGATTCTGCTCCGTCTTTTTGTCGAAGATATGCACTCCGGGGCAGAAATCCGCCTTGGGTAAAGCGGGTATTACGCTTTTATTTGCGGGCGACGAGAAATAGCGTTTGCACAGCGAGATTATCTTATCCCGCTCGAATTTGCCGCAGAAGCAGGCCACTGTAGACGCGGGAGAATAAAATCTGTCCATATGTTTTCTCAGCATATCGGGGGTCATAGAATTGACCGAATCACGCGTGCCGAGGACATTTTTGCCGAGCTTATGCTCCGGGAATGCCACGAGATAGAAAAGATCCGCACAGAGGTCGGCAGGGTTTGACTCATACATGGCGATCTCCTCGCACACGACTCCCTTTTCGAGCTCCAAGTCATCCGCATCGAGGCGCGGCGAAGTCACCATATCGGCTATCAGCTCAAACGCCGCGGACGCATCGGCAGAGAGGACGCGGGTATAAAAACATGTGCACTCTTTATCGGTATAAGCGTTGAGCTCGCCGCCCATTCTGTCGGATATCGAAGCGATATCCTCGGATGAATACAGGGCGCTGCCCTTGAACACCATGTGCTCGATAAAATGGGATATTCCCGCCGTGTCGTCGCTCTCATAGCATGAGCCGCTGCCGACCCACACGCCCATGGAGCAGCTTTTCGCCCTGCTGTCCTCGCTCAGGAGCAGACGAAAGCCGTTTTCAAATGTTATCTTTTCATATTCGGGCATAGATAAGACCTCGTAAATTGAAGATAGATTATATTATACTATTTAAATATGACTTTTTCAACTTCGGCAGACAGCAAAAAACACTGTGCACCGTTAGTGAGGTGTTCGTAGGTCGGCTTTATTTATATTACTGCAAGTGTATAGAAGTGTGCTATATTTCGGCTTTATAAATTGGGATTTGTCTATCACTCTAACCGTAGCAATGTAAAAGAAAGTGATCAGTTGACTTCTATAATCATGTTTTCCATAGCCGCACCGCAGTGTTTGATATCCAATTGAGACAGGCGAGGGAACGGCTTGCGAAGCAAGACGCACGAGCGCGCACTCGTTCAAGCTCCGGCGCGTTTGCGCGCGAATGTGCCGAGCAACTAATTGAGAGCCGCGAGCTATGTACTGCGGCGTGGCGTTGCCGGGGTCTCGGGGCGGAGCCCACAGAAAGGTAAGCACACATCGGTTTTGCGCAGCAAAACTGCTTGCACTTAAAAGTATTGGATTTTTGATGACAGGCAAGAAAAAGGCGCACAGGAATGCGCCCGCATTTCAGGCGCTTTTTTCGCAGCATGGCGCAAAAAGACTTACTTTTAAGCGATGCTTGCTTGCCTTTTTGTGGGCACAGTTTGCTTTTCTTTTGCAGGCGTTTACTTTTTTTGAATAAAAAGAAAATGCTGAAATGCGGGAAGTATAAAAGTTTGATTGTAGTAGGACGCGATGGTAGAGGGTAAGTTATATCGGACAGCCGCAAGGGATGTCCCTACAAAGTGTATGTAAATAAATTTATGCAGAATTCGGGGGCGGAAATCATCTGCTCTTACACAATTGTGATGATTTGTAATATTGCAACAGCTGTTTATTGTCGGCATTTACGCCTGCAAATCTCAATTTAATATCCCCGATTCCACCGCAGAAAACAAAAAACAGCAGCCGCTTCGCTTTTGAAACGGCTGCCGTAATTATTCTGTTATATCGGATATCAGATGTAATCCTTGACTATGTCATAGAGACCGGTGTCAACGTAGTTGTCTTCGCTTCTGATGGCTGCGCCCCATTTGCGGGCTATTGTGTCGAAATCGTCGTTCTTTATGTCTGCGCGCTCGAAGCCCGGCTTGCTGCCGATGATATACCAGTCGGAGGTGTCTGCTCCGTGGCCGCAGCCCTTATATGACCAGATAGTCCAGCTGAAGTTTGAGCTGTTGAACAGCGTGAGCACGTGATCCCATGTGGCGCTGCCCATGGGCTTGAACTCGCCGACATAGAGCGGAACATTGTAGGGATAGAGCTTTGCAAAGAAGACGAGAAGGCTGTACATGAAGTTGCTTGTGTCATAGAAATGAAGCTGATAGACAACGTTAGTCCAGCCGATGAACCACGGCGCGGGGAGATTATAAAGTCTCCAGATGCCTTCCATGGTCATTATGTGATCCTTGTCAACCTCGCGTATGGCCTTGTAGAGGCGGTTGTAGACGGAGATTGTGACAAGGTTGTTCTTCTGAAGATATGAGTTTACGTCGCAGTTGGGCTCGTTGAGCAGGTCGTACATAGCGACTGCGGGATTGCCGCTGAAGCGCTCGGCTATTGCAACCCAAAGCTCAATTGTGAGCTTTCTCCATTCCTCGGCCTGCTTAGTCAGCTTGAAAAGGCCGCTGTCGCCGATTTTGCCGCAGTGATCCTTGTTGTTCTGATATCCGGGTGCGCCGTGGAGATCGAGAATAACATAGAGTCCGCGCTTAGAGCATTCGGAAACGACCCAGTCGAGACGGCTGAAATCCCACTCGCCGTTTTCGTCAAGTATCTTCGTACCCTTGTCGTCATAGTAGAAGTTGCGAAACCAGAACGGAACGCGCACGCAGTTGAAGCCGAGCTCAACTATCTTGTCGAGGTCGTATTCGGTTATCCAGTTGTCCTCGTAGATGTTGATGAGCTCATACGCTTTCTCAACGCCGAAACGCTCCGTGAGGGTGTTGAGGGTCGAAATATTGTCGTCGGAGTTCTCGATGGGGGTCATCCAGGACTCTTGGATGAGCCATGTGCCGAGATTAACTCCGCGGAGAATGACTTCTTCGCCGCGCTTATTGTAGATTTTCTTTCCCTTTGTGTGCAGCATATCTTCGTCGGTTATCGCGCCGCGCCTCTCGGCTGCCTCTCCGCCTTTTTCGGCATATGCCGGCAGACAGATTGCGCTAAGTGCGAGCACAAGGCAAAGAACCATGCTTAAAACTCTTGAAAAAGTATGCTTTTTCATTTTCTTATCCTCCTGAAAAAATGAACTATCCGCGAATTTATAATAGCATTTTTTAGCGTATTTTACAATAAATACTTTCAAGTTTATATATTGTTTATATATTGTATTTGCAAGGCATTGTTAACAAAAAAATCCGAGAACATTGATGAAAACGCCGAATTTCCTCAAAAGCCTTGCCTTATTTCGGCTGTTTGTATATACTAAAGTAAAGTTAGTAATTAAAAGGAGAGCATTATGGAGCGTATAGTTACCGAAAAAAGAAGCTTTGTCGATGAATACGGCAGAGAGCGTATCTTCTACGGCGTCAATATCGTAGATAAGCGCAAAAACAGCGAGGACAACAAGTTCGGCTTCAATATCGACGATAAACTGCTCGACGAGATGACCTCGCGCGGACTCAATCTTATCCGCCTCGGCACCACCTGGAGCATGATCGAGCCCGAGCCCGGCAGCTACAACGATGAGTATCTCGACGATATGTACCGCATCTTCGATCTCTGCGCCGCTCACGGTGTCTATATACTCTTTGATATGCATCAGGATCTTTATTCTCCGCGCTGCTACGGAGACGGAGCACCCGATTGGGCGACTATAACCGACCAGTACGATCCAAAAGAGCCCAAGCTTGTCTGGGCGGCCGGCTATTTCTGGGGCAAGGCGACTCAGCGCGCGTTCGATAATTTCTGGAACAACCGCGAATATAACGGCAGGGGTCTTATCGATTATTTTGCCGCCATGTGGCAGCACGTCGCGGCTCGCTTTGCGGATCATCCTGCACTCTTCGGATTCGATATGCTCAATGAGCCTTTCCTCGGCTCGGACGGCGGCAAGCTCTTTAAGAAGCTTATCTCCACCGCTGTCGGCACCGTTATCGGCGACAAGCGCGTCAAGTGCTTCAAGCTCATCGGCGATTTCCTCAACAAACAGAGACGCGACGAGGTCAAATATCTCGAGCAGATAACCGGCGATGTCCTCAAGGATGTCACGCGCAAGGCCGGATATGAATATGTCAGAAAGTTCGATATCGAGAAGTATTCTCCGTTTATCAACAAAGTTTCAACCGCTATCCGCGAGGTTACCGACAAGGGCATACTCGTCATGGAGAACTGCTATTGGTCGAATACCTGCATTCCTTGCTCGACTCCCGCAATAGAGGTCAACGGCAAGCGCGAGAAGAATTTCTGCTTCACCCCTCACGGCTATGATTTCATGGTCGATACCCCGCAGTATAAGTATGCGAGCAACGATAGAGTCAGAGCCATATTTGAGGAGCATGTCAGAACTCAGGACAGACTCGATGCACCCGTGCTTGTAGGCGAGTGGGGCGGCTTCGGCGGCGAGGGCGAGGATTGGCTCCCGCATATCGAGTTCCTTGTCAACTTCTTCGAGCAGCACAAGTGGGGCTTCACTTATTGGCACTATGTTGACAATATGTTCAACAGCCCGCTGATGAAAGTTCTCAGCCGTCCTTATCCCGTCGCTGTCAGCGGCAGACTCGTTTCATACGGCTTCGATCAGTCGACTCAGGAGTTCAACCTCAGCTACGAGGGCGACGGCGAGTGCGCCGCTCCGACGGAGATTTATATACATAAGCCCGCAAAGACCGTTGAGGGCTGCGAGTATGAGCTCGAATCTGTCGGCGAAAACGGCGCGGCAAAGCTTGTTGTCAAGCCCGTTTCCGGCACTGTCAATGTCAAGATAACTTTTTAAAATACTGATATAACAACAAAAGCTGTCGGTTTTCCCGGCAGCTTTTGGTATTTATATCTGCGATTTTTCTGCTGTGCAATATTCACAAGAAACGCAGTGGCTTTTTGTGACAATAAACAAAAATAAATAAATTTAATAGTTGGAATTATAAGCGATTGAATTTTTGATAGTATAATATTGAAATAAGTTTTTATATCACAATCGCTTTAGGGGATAATCACTCGACCAATCTTATTTTTACAGAAAGGCGTGATTCCGATGTTCAGGTAATATTTGTCAGCTGAAAATCCGACATATTCCGAACAGGTGATTTATTATGAAAAACAAGCGAAAAATTATTATCATTGTTGTGTGCGTCATTGCTGCCGCAGCCATAGCCGTTGGTGCGGGTGTCGGCTATTATTATTCGCGCCCCGAGAGAACGGCGGAGAAAGTTCTGACTGCCGTGTATACTGTGGACGACGCGGAAATTCAAAGGCGCAGAGAAGCCATTGACAACAGGACCTTTGACACATATATGCGCGAGCGGTGCGACGGTGCTGTTCCCGATAAATGCACCGAAGGCATGATAGCGGCGTGCGCGCTGTATTACGGCGCAACTCCCGCAAAGGTAGAGAGCATAAAGTTCTCGCCCATAGACAAAGCCACAGGCGATACCGCATCGTTCCAGTATACGGCGGTTTTCGATGACGATTCCGATGTAAAAGAACGAATCGGCCATGTGGTGATGAAAAAAGAAAACGGCAAATGGCGCGTTGACAGCTTTGTCACAAAGAGCGTCACAAAAGCCGATTGACGGTTGAATAAAAAGCAAGCCTCCCGGTAAAATCTCCGGGAGGCTTCGTTTTATTTTCAGTTCTGTTCGTCTCCGAACTTGTCCTCATATGCCTTGATGCACTTGCTGACTATATCTATCGCAACGTCGCGCCCGCAGAGCTCCTTGACTATCGTCTCCTTGCCCTCGAGCATTTTATATACGCTGAAGAAGTGCATTATCTCGTCGAGAATGTGTCTCGGCAGGCTGTTGACATCTCTGTATGCGTTGTAGTTCGGGTCGCGGTCGGGGATGGCGATTATCTTCTCGTCGATAGACTGGCTGTCGATCATCTTGATAACGCCTATCGGATAGCATTTTACGAGCGTCATCGGCAGTATCGCCTCGCTGCACAGCACGAGCACATCGAGCGGGTCGTTGTCGTCGGCGTATGTGCGCGGGATGAAGCCGTAGTTGGCGGGGTAGTGGGTCGAGGTGTAGAGAACGCGGTCAAGCTTGAGCATGCCGGTCTCCTTGTCCATCTCGTATTTGTTCTTGCCGCCCTTGGATATCTCAATGCAGGCGACAAAGTCGTCGCTCTTTATTCTCTCCGGAGCTATGTCGTGCCATATGTTCATCATGGTTCTTTTCCTCCTGTCCTTTCTTCTTATTATATATCCTGCGCGGCTTCAAATCAATATTATAATGATAATTTACCTCGCTTTTGAATCCGTCTTGAAAAAAGCGGAGCGATATAATATAATATCGGAGGAACGGAGTGAGGTCTTTGAAAAAAAGCGGAAAATACGATTTGCAGAAACTGAAAAAGGATGCCCTCGGCTCGCTGACCGCGGTTGGCTGGATATTCCCGCTCGCGCTTGCCTTCGGCAGCAATTCGCCGTTCGGCGCGGCGGCAGGACTTGTCGGCGCAATAGCGGCGTGCATTATAGGCTCGGGTAGCCCGAACAGAATTCCGACGCCACATGTTGAGGTGTTCGCGATACTTATCTATGCGGCGAATACGATCGGCGTCCCCGGCGCGATGCTCTCCTGCATTATCGCGGGTATGCTCCTGCTTTTTGTCGCAACTATTCAGTTCAATAAATCTTTCTTTAAGATACCTCCCGCGGCTCTTGGCGCGGTAACTTTTATTGTCGCCGCCGTGCTGTGCATAATCCAGGTCAACTACTATTTCGGCATAGGCGTCCCGGCGGGCTCCGCTTTTGAGACCCTCGTCGCTTATCGCTCATACGGCTTCCCCCCCAATTTGCGCGGGGGCCGCCCACGCAT
>OGUM01002350.1_pt1 | contig 11131 bp, 7 predicted proteins | sample 1553631 | NCBI WGS metagenome assembly OGUM01 (sample SAMEA2580228, study PRJEB22360) | human gut metagenome | biome: human gut; feature: human-associated habitat; material: faeces | place: Denmark | collected 2008/2010 | reverse complement strand
TTTATTACGGGATCTTCCAGGCAGTCCAGGAATCCCTGGAAAGTGTCGATCGTGCGGAGCATTTTCTTACGGTCGTCTTCGGCTGCCGTTACGATGAAATAAAATTCCTTGCCGTTCATCTCCGTGTATCTTCCACAGCAGCGGTCTATCAGAGTTTTCATTTGAGCGCTTATTGTGTAGAAATAGACTGGGGTAGCCATTACGATCACATCGGCATCCACCATTTTTTCGATGATTTCTGCCGCGTCGTCTTTTTGAGGGCATGGCTTCTGGTACAGACTGCATGTACTGCATCCCGTACAGTAATGGATTGTTTTGTCTCTCAGGAAAATCTTTTCCACTTCATGATTGCTTTCTGCCGCACCACGCATAAATTCGTCACAGAGCGTGTCTGAGTTGCCGCCTCGGCGGGGACTGGATGATAAGATCAATACTTTTTTTGCCATACTTGTATATTAGTTTAAATCGCTATTAAAAATGTTCCGGAGGAACAGATACAAAGTTACTGTGACAGGTTGGTTCGGATTGTATATGAATTACGGGGATAAGTACCATTTTTACAGGATAAGGGTATACATCCTGATTTTTGGTCAACGGACAGGCGTGTAGTCTATCTCGGACTCTTCGTCCGTCGCTTCGAGCTTGAATATGACAGGGCGTAATCCGTCATTGCAACTGCAGATGGCAACTCCCGGTTTTCTGATCCAGTCTCCATAATAGAATACTTCTTTTCCAGCACCATGTGACAACGCAAAAGCATATTGGTAAATCGCTTTCCAAGCCTCGTCACAAAAACCTTCCGGCTTGGCATAATCAGCATAAAAAACTTGTCCTTCTTTCAGCATGGGGCAGGCGGTCAGTCCTTCGGCGCCGTATTCGCGGGCCAGTTGTTCATCTAAAGTAGTTTTTAATACCGTAATCTTGACTTTTTTCATCTGATATGTTTTTTGATGGTTTAACAATGAAAATCTGAATCAGAACAGGAAACCGAGTGAGAAACTCATTATGTTTGTTCGTTTTTCAATGTTGAGAGTCCCTTTCTGGTTGGCCTCGGTACCTATCTCACGGAAATCGGAAGCTACCTCGTTCAAACCGAATTCATAACTGAAGTCAAGAAACAGACGCCAGATACTGACTCCCAGCCCGGCGGCTATGCTGATGCCGAAAGGGGTATTGTCGTCTTCAAACTCGCGGGGTCTGTCTGTCATATCTGTACTGTAGCGCGTTTTGTAGTTGTATTTGATATTGGGGCCGAACATCATGCTTAATGCGTACGGACCTTCTTTTACCAGATAATAACCGATCATCACCGGAACTTCGAGCGTGGCGGACTTATAAGTAATCCGGTTCTTGCCGATAGGCATTTGGGTGTTTGTCCCGTCAGGCAGGCTGTTTTCCGTCTGTGGTATGTTGAAACGTATGTCACCTTCCGTATATTGCCATGCCAAGCTGGGTTGAATATAGAAACGATCGATATTGACTCGTGCAAACACAGCTGCTTGGTAACCTACCTTATATTGCAGACGTATGTCTTCCATCTCCTGATTGTCTATCGTCAACGATTTGACAATCGGGAGCGCGGCATTGACTCCAACTTTTCCTCCCCAGTTGAATGTCTTGTCTTCGATCTTGATAAACTTCTGGGCGTTGGCCGAGAAACAGAATGGAAGTATCAGCAATATAAGGTAAATTTTCTTCATGACTATTTTTTCTTTCTGACCGACCAGCCGAATTTACCGACAAAGTCGCCCAATCCGTAATATTTGCCATGTGAATAAGCCAGCAGGTCAGCACGCTGCATATCGAAAGCTCCCGTTTCCGGGTCCAGATATTTGTCGTCGGCCTGCACGTTTACCACATCGGCGATAAACATGTCATGGCTGCCTAATGCCATTACTTCTTTTACCCGGCATTCGATGCAGAGCGGGCATTCTTCGATGATTGGAGCATTTACGACTGAGGCTTTTCCTGGCGTCAGTTTCATCTCTTCGAACTTAGTATGATCTTTGCCGGAATTGACACCACACCAGTCTGTTGCGTATGCTAAAGAGCGGGTTGTCAGGTTAATCACAAATTCCATGTTCTTTTTCAAGATCGGGTAGGAGTGACGTTCCGGACGGACGGAGATATAACACATCGGTGGGTTAGTACATATCGTACCCACCCACGCGACAGTGATAATATTGTATTCTGAAGGCTCAGAGCCGCAACTAACCATTACTGCTGGCAGCGGATAGATCATCGTGCCGGGCTTCCAGTCGTGTTTCATGACAATTGGTAATTGACAATGGGCAATTAAAAGACTGCGACAAATAATTGTCGATTGTCCATTGTCGATTGTTAATTATTTAACGATGATGTCTTCTTTATTAATCTTACGTTCGCAATAATGGCATCTGATCGTACCCTTTTCTTTGTCGATTACATCGAAACGAGTCGGCATTGGTTCATTATTGGTAATACATTTCGGATTGTTGCATTTTACGAGCCCTACCAGTTCGTCTGGTAAGGTAACGGTCTTTTTCTCCACCACTTCGTAATCGCGGATAATGTTCAGGATCACGTTTGGGGCGATCAGGGCGATGCGGTTGATCTCTTCGTCACAGAAGAACTTGTCGGAGATTTTGATCATGCCTTTACTGCCCATTTTATTGCTGTGGAAATTGTTGCCGATCGTAATCGTATTGTCCATGTTTTCCAGCCCCAGTAATTTGGCTACTTTAAACAACTGGCTGGGGGGAATATGATCAATGGCAGTACCGTTCTCTAAAGCGGCGACCTGCAATTCTTTTTTCTTTTCTGCTGACATAACTTTTGATAATTGAAAATTGATAATTGAAAGTTGAAAATCAGGAAACGGGATTCTTAATCTTCAACGGAAATGCCCAACACTTCGCAGATGATGGCTTGACGGGCGAACAGTCCGTTGCGTGCCTGCTGGATATAATAGGCTTTCGGATTATCGTCCACATCATAAGCGATTTCGTTCACGCGAGGCAGCGGATGCAGGATACGCAGGTTCTCACGACTGTTTTTCAACATCTCATTCTTCAGTATATACACATTCTTTACACGTTCGTATTCTTCGAGGTCGGTGAAACGTTCGCGTTGTACACGGGTCATGTACAGAATATCCGTCTGGTTGATGATGTCTTCCGTAAATTCGGTATATTCGTTGTATTTGATGCCATGTTTGTCGCAGAAGTTTTTCTGTTCGTCCGGCATGCGGAGTTCGTTTGGTGCGATAAAGTTGAATGTCGGGTTGAAATGAGACATACCTACTATCAGTGAGTGTACGGTACGTCCGTATTTCAGGTCGCCTACCATTGTGATGTTGAGATCGGTCAGCTTGCCTTGTGTCTTTTGAATGGAATAGAGGTCCAGCATTGTCTGGGAAGGATGCTGGTTTGCTCCGTCACCGGCATTGATGATAGGCACGTCCGTAACCTCCGATGCATAACGGGCGGCGCCTTCCAAATGGTGGCGCATAATGATAAGATCGACGTAGTTGCTTACCATCAGGATGGTATCTTTCAGTGTTTCGCCTTTGGAGGAACTAGTCGTGGAAGCGTCGGAGAAACCGATCACACGGCCGCCCAACCGGTTCACCGCAGTTTCGAAACTCAGACGTGTGCGGGTGGAGGGTTCGAAGAACAAGGTCGCTGCAACTTTGCCTTCCAGTACCTTACGGTTCGGATTTGCTTCAAACTTCCTGGCGTTATCCAGAATACGAAGAATGTCCTCTTTGGAGCATTGATCGATAGAAACTAAACTTTTACTTTTCATTGTTGTGTATATTCTGTCTTATGCCCACAAAAGTATAAAAAAATGAATAGACAATGTCATGGCTCCGCTTATTTTTCATTTGATAAAAAAGGACCTGTTTCGTTGAAGTTTGGATACTTTTTCTGAAACAGGTCCTATGGAATAGGTAAAAGGTCCGGTTTAGAAGGTTTTTGGCTTTTATGGATAAAAAATGTTTTCTTATTCTCTACCGCCGCCTAAAGCTTGATAAAGGTTGATCACGCTTTGTATCTCGGTGAACCGGTTAGCTGTTTGTGACAGCTGTGCACTCAACAAGGACTGGCGGGCGGTCAGCACTTCCAGATAGGTCGTCGTACCATGTTCCATCAGCAACGAGGTGCTTTCCAATGCTTTTTCCAAGGATTGGATTTGCTTTTCGAACAAAAGGGTCTTGGCCTTGCTTGTCTGGCAGGCGACTAAAGCGTCGTTGACTTCGCTGCCGGCATTCAGCAAGGCTTGCTGGAAAGACAGGCTTGCTTCTTCCTGCTGTGCTTTGGCGATGCGGTATTGGGCCATGATCTGTCCTTTATTGAACAATGGTTGTGTGAGTGAGCCGACTGCCGAAGCCAGGAATTTGCCTGGATTGACGATCATACTCCCTGCCGAGTTGGTCCATCCGGCACTTCCACTCAGTACGATGGAAGGATAGAAAGCGGCACGAGCCTGGTTGGTCGCGTAAAATGCTTGTTCCAGCGAACGTTCGGCAGCACGTACATCGGGACGGTTCGATAACATTTGCATCGGTACGCCGACTGCTACGTCTTCCGGGAGCTGCTGGTCGGCCAGCTTTCCACGTTCGTAGCGGCGCGGTGTCTCAGCGAGCAATAGGGCGAGACTATTTTCGACTTGGTTGATCTGCTCTTTCAAGTCAAGAATGGAAGTCTGTACGCTGTAGTAAGCCGCTTCCATTTGGGAAGTGGCCGCCTCGTTAGCTAATCCGGCATCCATCAATGCACGGGTAGAAGCCACCGTCTCTTTCCAGGCATCTTCTGTCTGTTGCGAAATGGCTAACTGTTCATCTAACATCAACAATGTATAGTATACGTTGGCGATCCCGGCGATCAACTGGGTACGCACAGCCTGCTGGTAGTCCTTGCTTTGGGCATACAGTGCTTTGGCCTGTTGCTTGGCATTGCGTAGACGTCCGAAGATGTCCAGTTCCCAACTGGCTGTGACTGGCAGCGTGTATGTCTTTGTCGCTTTTCCACCGTCGAAACTGCTGATCGTTCCTTGCGGGGAAAGTGCGAACGAAGGAAGGAAAGCAAGTTTTGCCGACATTAACGCCGCTTCCGCTTCCTCGATCTGCAATTGGGCGGACCGGAGATCGGTGTTGTTTTGTAACCCTTGTTCGATAAGAGCCTGTAACTGCGGGTCCGTAAAAAGTTCCCGCCAGTTCACATTACCGAAGTTGGTCGTATCATCGACAGCCACCTCTTCTCCGTACAGGTTGTCCGGAGTCGTCTCGGCCGGTTGATATTTGGTGTATATGCCGCAACTGCTCAACAGGGCGGTTGCGGTTGTTAATACGATTATTTTCTTCATACCTTATTTATTTTCATTGTTTAAACCGTCACGTTCGGTTTGGCTCTTTTGCTTTTCCAACGCAACTTGCATATCGGTTTCAACTTCCATCGGCGGACGGATTTTTTCTTGCATGTATTCGAAAATGATGTAGAATACCGGCACGACGAACAGTAATGCCAATGTCCCGACTGCCATACCGCCGACAACACCTGTTCCTAATGAACTGTTACCGTTGGCTCCGGCTCCGGATGCGAACATAAGCGGAAGCATACCGAAGATCATCGTAAGTACGGTCATCAAAATCGGACGTAAACGGGCTTGTGCGGCCGAATAAGCCGATTCGACGATCCCCATCCCTTTACGACGGCGTTCGATGGCGAACTCAGTAATCAAAATCGCCGTCTTGGCCAAAAGTCCGATCAACATGATTACACCGGTCTGCAAGTAGATGTTATTTTCCAATCCAAACAGTTTGGCAAACAGGAATGAACCCATCAAACCGAACGGAACAGACAGGATAACGGCCCAGGGCACAAGAAAACTTTCGTACAGACAAGCCAGAATCAAGTAGATAAGCAAGATACAGACCGCATAGATAAAGAGTGTCTGCGAGCCTCCCGTATTGGCCTCTTCACGTGCCATACCGCCATACTCGTACCCGTATCCTGTCGGCAGCATTTGGGCAGCCACTTCCTCGATGGCCTGTTGTACTTCACCCGTGGAATATCCCGGTGCCGGGTTCACATTGACCGTGATACAGCTAAAGAGGTTGAAACGATTGGATACTTCAGGTCCGAGTACCCGTTTCAGGGTTACGAACTGGCTGAGCGGAGCCATTTCCGTCCCATTGCGGACGAACATGTTGTTCAGGGCTTGTTCGTCAAGACGATATTCAGGTGAGGCTTGTGACATCACACGGTATACTTTCCCGAATTGGTTGTAGTTGGAAACGTATGCACCACCACAATAGCTACCCAATACGTCGAGAACCGTCGAAGGTGAAATGCCTGCTCGTTTACATTTGGCTGCATCCACATCGACCGATATCTGCGGGAAGTTCATTGCATAAGAAGTATAAGCCATTGCAACTTCTGGGCGCTGGTTTAAAGCTCCGATATACTGCATGGCGTTGCCGTAGAAAGTGCTCATATCTCCACCTGTACGGTCCTGCAAGTTCAACTCGATAGAGTTACCCAGACCGTAGCCCGGAATCATACCCGGCTGGAAGCAGAATATCTGCGCTTCTTTGATTTGGGCGAATTGTGCGTTTAGGCGGGCTACTACTGCGTCGGAAACATGTTCGGCCCCTTTTCTTTCATCCCAGTTTTTCAAACGGATGATTGCCATACCGTAGGAAGTACCTTGACCAGCCAGGAAGCCGTAGCCAGCTACGCGGGCGTAGTGTTCTACTTCGGGCGTGTTCTTCAGGATATTCTCTACTTTGTCCAGCACCTTGCCCGTTTCTTCCAATGTGCTACCCGGAGCAATGGCCACGTTTGCCATGATGGTCCCTTGGTCTTCTTGCGGGACAAGACCTGTTTTGGTATTGCTGATAAGCCATCCCAGCAGAATAATGGATGCGATCGTTCCGGCCCATACCATCCAGCGGTGGTGAATAAAGAACATGACGCCTTTTTTGTATTTGCCCAACACGGCATTGAAAGAGGCATTGTAGGCTGCACGTACACGTCCGTTGAAACTTTTGGCACTCTTGTTTCCATCGCTCGGGCGCATCATCATAGCACACAAGGCGGGGCAGAGCGTCAATGCACAGATCATGGAAAGACCTACGGAGGTTGCCATCGTCACACCGAATTGTGTGTAGAAAATACCAGAAGTACCGCCCATGAAAGTTACCGGTATGAACACGGCCATGAACACACAGGTACAAGAGATAACGGCCATCGTCACGTCACCCATCGCATCTTTCGTCGCTTGATAGGACGAGGTGTAACCCGCGTCGAATTTCGCCTGTACGGCTTCTACCACTACGATCGCGTCATCCACTACCGTACCGATGGCAAGCACCAGGGCAAACAGGGTCAGAATGTTGATCGTGAATCCGGCTGCGGTCAGACAGGCGAATGTACCGATCAACGAAACGATGATTGAAATAGACGGGATCAAGGTACTCTTGAAGTCTTGCAGGAAGAAATACACCACGAGGATTACGAGGATGATCGCCACAATCAGTGTTTCGACTACATTATAAATAGAAGCAAATAAGAAGTCGTTGGAGCTCATCATCGTGATGAATTCCATACCTGTAGGCAATTCTTCTTTCATCTTTTCCAATTCGGCGGCAATACGTTCGTTGACTTCCGTAGCATTGGAACCGGCTACCTGGTAAATCATGAATGTCACGGCTGGTTTACCGTCCATTTGGCTGTCGAAACCGTAACTCAATGTTCCCAACTCAACCTTAGCGACATCTTTCAGGCGTAAGACAGAACCGTCTTCCTGAGCACGGACGACGATATTCTGGAATTCTTCTACGCTCTTCAAGCGTCCACGATATTTCATCGTATATTGGAAAACGTTTTTCGAGTTTTCACCCAGCGAACCGGTCGGAGCCTCGATATTCTGTTCTCCTAATACAGCAGTCACATCCGATGGAACCAAGCCGTATTGGGCCATTCGTTCGGGGTTCAGCCAGATACGCATACTATAGGTATCACCCAACTCCATTACGTCACCTACGCCTTCGATACGTTTGATACGTGGGATGACGTTGATGTCGAGGTAGTTTCCGAGAAAGGTCTTGTCAAATCGTCCGTCAGTGCTGACAAGTGCGTCGATCTGCAGGAAGCTGGTCTGTCGTTTTTGAGTGCTGACACCGATACGGGTTACTTCAGCAGGCAATAAACCCTGTGCCTTCGTTACACGATTCTGTACGTTGACGGCTGCCATATCGGGGTTTGTTCCTTGTTTGAAATATACCTCGATCGTTGCCGAACCGGCATTGGTTGCTGTTGAAGTCATGTACATCATGTTTTCCACACCATTGATGCTTTCTTCCAGTGGCATGATGACACTGTTCATCACCGCATTGGCATCCGCTCCGGTATAGGTTGCCGATACGTGGACCGTAGGCGGCGCAATGTCAGGATATTGCTCGACCGGCAAGGTAAAGAGCGAAATTAGTCCGATCGCCAAAATAAGAATGGAGATGGAGATGGCCATAACAGGCCGTTTGATAAATATATTCCCTTTCATACTTCGATCCTTTATTTAACTTGCGTTCCTTCGCGTACTAACCCGGCTCCTTCGGATACGATTTCTTCGCCAACCTTCAATCCGTCAAGTACGATATATTCGCGACCGTCGTTGATTTCAGCTACAGTAATCAATGTGGAAACAGCTTTCCCATCCACCACTTTATAGACAAGCGTCTTGTCCTGCAAACGGACTGTTGCACCTTGAGGAATTACGATACAGTCTTTGTAAGTTTGCGGTATGAGCACATTGCCGGAGGCTCCGCTATGAAGCAGGCGGGATTCGTTAGGGAATACGGCACGCACGCCGACTGTCCCGGTCTTCCGATCGATCACTCCGCTAATCGATTCGATCTTTCCTTTTTGTTCGTAAATAGACTGGTCATTCAGTTTCAACGACACTTCCGGCATGTTTTTCAACGCTTCGTCCATGCTTTTGTACTGGCGGCTCATAGCCAGTAATTGATTTTCGGTCATGGAGAAGTAAACATACATGTTCGAATTGTCGGAAACAGTTGTCAACGGTTGGGGAATACTGGCGCTGACCAATGCTCCGGCACGGTAAGGCAACATACCGACAACTCCGTCGGACGGACTTTTGACTTCCGTATAAGACAGGTTGTTGCGGGCGTTTACTTCTTGTGCTTCCGCCTGCGCCAGTTGTGCTTTGGCCGTCAGATAGCTGTTTTCGCTTGTTTTCAGGTTGAAAGCGGAAACGACTTTTTTCGCAAATAATTCTTTAGTACTGTTGTAGTTCAGTTCGGCTGTAGCTAAAGCTGCTTTTGCCACTTCCACATTTGCCTGGGCTGTCTTTAAAGCAGCTTTGTAAGGAACTTGGTCTATAACAAAAAGTAATTGTCCTTTCCGTACGACCTCTCCTTCGGTTACACAAAGCCTTTCGATCGTTCCCGATACTTGCGGATAAATGTCTATATCCTGGCGACCGCGGATCGTGGCCGAATAAGGGGTTGTCAGCTCTTTGTTTGCCGTAGAAACTTTCATCGTCGCGTAAGATGCTTTCATCTGTGCATCCGGTGCATGTTTGCAGGATGCCATCCACATAGTCGTACAGCCGATAACTGCCATCAGCCGTATCCATTTTGCATTTGCTCTTGTCATATTCGTTTTATTCATTAAAAATGACGCAAATGTACCTTAAAAAGAGCGGTTTTATTTGTCTGAATGTCTATATAAATCTTCCATATTTATACAGTATAGATATTTTAAGAAAAGAATGATTGAAAAAAAACAAATAACTATAACTTATTGCCGTATATTATGTAAATAGGGCGTTTGGAGGAGGAAGACAGGTTTATGGGGAAGATAAATTTCACGAGAGAGGGGTGGTGTGCACACCACCCTCTTCTCTATTTTTATTGCAGATATTCTGCCAGTTTGGTCGGCAAGTAGAATGTATTGTTTTTGTCAACGTATACGATTACCGAATTCAGGCGGATTTCTTCCTGGCCTTTCTTTCCGATCGTCACGATGTTGCTGAACGGCGTGATGTTGATCTGCTTCCTTTTGTTTTTTACGACCAGTGAAGGAGAACCTTTCTCGTCTTTAGCCGGGACGATTTCACATTTGAAATCTTTGAATACTTCCGTGTGAGGAGCGAAGTTTCCGGCTGTCAGTTCTTCCAGCGTGTCGTGTGTCATGCCGAACAGGGCACAGAGATAATGATTCAGTTCGATATTCGTGTGCATACCGAGAGGTAAGCTTGTACGGTCGGGATGGTAAGCTGCAAGGAACACCTCTTCGCCTGTGTGGCCGCCGGTTGTGAAACCGAAACAGGTTCTGGAGGTAAGCAGCTTGGACATGAAAGTCGTCAGCGAACTGCTGTATAAAGAGCCTTTGCCTTCGATCGAGCGTTCATTTTCCGGGATCGGGCTGTTTTTGTAATTCTTGCAATGGTTCAAGGCATCCAGTTCTTCAGGAGTTAGTTCGAAGCCGGCATATTCCCGGAAGACGTTTTGCACTTCGGAATTCGGTACACTGTTCACTTTCTTGGCAAAGCCTTCGGCTGTCAATTTATACAAAGAAAGCTGATGAAACAACTGGTCCTTGCTCAGTTTATCGTAACCTTTACAGTCGGCACGGCCGATACTGATACCGCTGTTACCATGATCGGGAACGATCACTACGGCAGTCTCGCCATTCTGACGGGCAAATTCGAGGGCAGCACCGCAAGCACGGTCGAAAGCCAACATATCCGTGGCCATGCCGACCGGATCGTTCGCGTGGGCAGCCCAGTCGACCTTGCTGCCTTCCACCATTAGGAAGAAACCGTTCGGGTTTTGGGATAACTTTTCGATTGCCTTGCGTGTCATCTCTTCCAAGGATGGCTGTTGGCTCGGATCTCGGTCGATGTCGTAAGCCATTTCCCGATCTCCGAACAAAGCCCACATATTGTTGCCTTTGTAATTACGCATACCGTCGATGTCATTCTTGAAAATACCGTATCCGTTACCTTTCAGGTAGGCTTCGCTCTCTTCGGGAAGCAGGCTGGCGCCGCCACCGATCACGACGTTCAGGTCGTTGTGAGCCATCTGCGGAGCGATCCATTCATATTTGCCACGGTTGTAGCT
>OGUM01002346.1_pt1 | contig 11165 bp, 9 predicted proteins | sample 1553631 | NCBI WGS metagenome assembly OGUM01 (sample SAMEA2580228, study PRJEB22360) | human gut metagenome | biome: human gut; feature: human-associated habitat; material: faeces | place: Denmark | collected 2008/2010 | reverse complement strand
GCTTCCCATTCCTGCTGCCATTACTACCAGAACCGGCTCTTTCATAATTTTGTTCCTCCTGATTTTTAGAAATACAGGGATTTTTTCCCATACATAGTTTAAGCCGGTCAGATTCTCATCCGACCGGCCTTTGAACCTTTTTTTATTATACTACACTTCACCGTGAAATCCTACTGATTATTTTCAGTTTATTTTCGGTCAGAAGTATTCTCCGGGAAAACGATCTCCATCCTGGTTCCAACTCCCTGTTCACTTTCCACGTTGATCTGTGCATGATGAAGCGTTGCTCCATGCTTCACAATGGAAAGCCCCAGACCGGTTCCGCCGGTCTGTCTGGAATGGCTTTTGTCTACCCGGTAAAAGCGCTCAAAGATCCTTCCCTGTTCACTTTTCGGGATTCCGATCCCGTCATCTGCCACACAGTAGAACGGATGCCCTTTCCGGTTGCCTACCATGATCCGCACATGACCATTCTGTTCTGTATAGCGAACTGCATTGTCTGCAATATTAAAAAGCATCTCATAGAGTACATGGCGGACACCCTTGATCTTCTCTGCACTTCCGGCAAGCTCAAGGAAAATATTTTTCTTTCCGGCAGGATGTCTGAGATTATTTCTTACGTCTTCCGCAAGCTCATAAAGATCCACCTCTTCAAAGGGACCCTCACTGTTGCTTTCATCTAGTCTGGAAAGCTGGATGATATCCGCTACCAGATTGGAAAGTCTTATTGATTCATGGTAGATCCTTCCGGAAAATTCCCGTATATGATCTGCCGGAACCATGCCGTTCATCATAAGCTCCGCATAACCGGAAATGGACATCAGCGGGGTCTTCAGCTCATGGGAAACATTTGCAGAAAATTCCTTCCGGATCTCCTCTGCCTCCTTCAGTTCTTTTACCTGCTGCCGGATCTGCCGGTTCTGTTCATCCACCCGCACAAGAAGGGGACGCAGCTCCTCATAGCACACATTGTTCAGCGGATGCTCCAAATCCAGATCGTTGACCGGACGGATCAGCTCTCTGGTCTGTCTCTGTGCAAAAACAAACTCCAGGATCAGTACCAGGAGCATCAGAAGTCCCAGCACAGCAAGACTTGAGATCCATGTGGAATATATGGAGTCTACGGTTTTTCCTACACGGAGCACGTTTCCGTCATCCAGCTTCACCGCATAATAAAAGGTCTTTTTTGCAAAGGTTTCTGAATAACGGATACTTTCGCTTTTTCCATTTTTTTCTGCCTGTATAAATTCCGGACGATCACTGTGATTTGCCAGTTTTTTCGGAGAGGCCTCAGAATCGTAGAGAACGGTTCCGTCTTTACGGATGAGAGTCACACGACTTGATGATACTGTCTGAAGCTTTTTTGTGAGAAAGGAATCTCCATACTCATCCATGGCAAGGCAGATATACTGCGCTTCCTCACGGACTCCCCGCTGCATGTATGTGTTTAATTTATTGTAGGTGACCACACTTGCTGCCAGAAACGTGACAAGAACAGCAAAAATGATCATAATGCTTGTATGATGCAGAATTTTCTTTTTCATACATGATCTCCGATCCGGTATCCCACGCCACGCACTGTCTCGATCAGATTTCCGGCTTCCCCCAGCTTTTGTCGGAGAGTCCGTACATGAACATCTACAGTCCTTGTTTCTCCGTCAAAATCATAGCCCCACACATGGCACAGGATCTGGTTTCTGGACATGACCAGTCCTTTGTTCTCCATAAGATATTCCAGAAGCTCGAATTCCTTTCTGGTCAGCTCCTTCACCTCACCCTGATAGCTGACTTCGTGACGGGACACATTGACACGAAGACCCTTACAGTGCAGCTCCCTCTCTTCGCTCTGCCTTGCGCAGCGCCGAAGGACCGCTTTAACCCTGGCTACAAATTCCATCATCCCGAAGGGCTTGGTGATGTAATCATTGGCACCCAGATCCAGCGCTTCGATCTTGTCCTGCTCGGTGGTGCGGGCCGAGAGCACGACGATGGGGGTCAGGAACTTCTGCCGCACAAAACGGATGAGCTCCAGACCGTCCCGGTCAGGCAGGCCCAGATCCAGGATGATAAGGTCCGGATTGTGGGAGGTGAACAGGGTCTGACCCATGGCGCAGGTGTTGGCAACAAGGGCCTGATAGCCGTTGGTCTCCAGCAGCGTCTCAATAAAGCTGCAGATGTTGGCCTCATCTTCCACGACCAGAACCTTGAATTTGTTATTGCTCATCTTCATTTTCCTCCGTCTCAATCGATTCGGTCTCCAGCCAGAAGCGGATGCTGGTGCCCTCGCCCACCTTGCTCTCGGCCTGGATCTCGCCGCCGTGCGCCTTGACGATGGCGGCACAGACCGAAAGGCCGATGCCCATGCCGTGCTTGCCGCTGTCGGCCGCGGCATCGGCGGGCAGCACACCGGTGAACAGGGTGCGCAGGCGTTCCTTCGGAATGCCGCAGCCGTTGTCCGATACCTCAAACACCGCCCGGCTGCCCAGCGTGAACACCCGCAGGGTCAGCTGGGTCATCCCCTCGGCGTGGACGGCGGCATTCTCCAAAAGGTTCGTCAGCACCTGCGAGATCAGCATCGAGTCCATGGGGATCACGATGAAGCTGTCGGGCAGGTAGGTGGTAACGGGCACCTTGGGGTAGCGCTTCTGGAACCGTACCAGCACGGTATCGATCAGCTCGTCCAGCACGGTGGGGGTCTTTTGCACGGCTACCTGCCCGCCGTCAAAGCGGGTGACAGACAGCAGGTTCTCCACCATCCGGTTCAGCCACTGGGCATCGGAACAGGCTTCGCCAAGAAGTTTTAATTTTTGCTCTTTTTCCAGGCTGTCATAATTTTCAATGACCGTGGAACAGGCCCCGTAAATGGAAGTAAGGGGCGTGCGCAGATCGTGGGAGACGGCCCGCAGCAGGGTGGCCCGCATCTTTTCGGTCTCGCTCTCCATCCGCAGCTGTTCCTGCTTTTTGATGCGGGTGGTCAGGGTGCTGGTCATAATGGACACCACCAGCATCGCCATGCCCGAGAACAGGTTTTCCGGCAGAGTGAAGTTGAAGGCAAAGTAAGGGGAGCGGAACGCAAAATTCACGGCCAGCACGCCGATCAGGGAAGCCACTACGCCCCACACATAACCATCCGTATAGACCGAGATCAAAAAAACTGCCAGAACAAACACCATCGATGCAACGCCGTCGATCCGGCCGGTGATCTGCTGTGTGCCGGTCACGATGAGAAAGGCGGCGCACAGCACAGCGGCCAGGACCAGCGCGTCGTGCCAGCGGGTCTTCTGCTTCATGGGGATCCCTCCATATCTATTCTACTCCAGATGAAAAGTATACCATACTTTTCCTAAAGATGCAGTAAAGGCTGAAAAAAGAGCGGTTGTTCCGGGGCGAAAAACGCCGGATGGTGCGTAAAAAATGAAGGAGAAACCACAAAAGGCCCCGGAATGCGCTTCCGAGGCCTTTTGTGGTTTTGGGATATTCAGAACTTCTGCCAAGATGCGGAACTCGGCAGAAGGGGGTTGGCGCTTACTGCAGCAGCAGGCTGTCAGCGTTCTGGCCGTCGATGGTCAGGTGGACTTCAGTGCCGTTGTGGGTCAGCAGCAGGGTCTCGCCGCCGTGCTGCAGCAGGGCATCGACCGAGACACGGCTCACCGCGCCGGGGGTGTTGGTGCCGATGGTCTGGAACACGATGGTCTTTACGCCATCCTCAGCCATGGCCTCCAGTGCCTCAAAGGAGCCGGTCAGGCTGGCACCGTCCTGCTTTGTGGTGTAGGTCACGGTGTCGTTCTGACGGGTCTCATCAAACAGCACCTGCGTGCTGGCAAGGTCGATGACGTAGAGCTTGGGGGTGCTCACATCGTCCTTGGGGGTGCTCTGGGTGTCAGCGGGCGTGTCGGGCTGCACAGGGGTGGGGTCCGGAGTAGGTTCCGGGGTGGGTTCCGGCTGCACAGGGGTGGGGTCCGGAGTAGGTTCCGGAGTAGGTTTCGATTCCAGTTTGGGCAGCACCTCATCGTGCACGGCCTTGCAGCCGGGCACACTGCACTTATAGTAAACGTGGCCCTCATGCTCCAGCGTGGGCTCTACCCGCTCCTTCGTGTCGTCCACCTTCCATGCATGGTTGGTGTCGGTGGCAAGCTCACTGGTGTAGCCGTTGTCTTTCAGCCACTTGGCATTGTGCAGGGTGTCGTACCGTTCGCCGCCGATGATTTTATGCAGATCATACCAGTTATTATAGATTGTTTCGATTTTTTCGCCTTTCTTTTTCGTGGTAGAATTTCGGAACAGGTTCAGAACGACAGAACCGTCTTCGCCAAATTTGGAGCTTCCGTCTGCATTGTACTGGATCTGTTCGTCATCTTTTTTAAGAGTATATCCTTTTCCGATGGTTGCCGCATTGCTGCCGGTGGTATAAGCGTTGATGACAGTATTGCCAGTGCTTGCGTTGATGTTAAGAACAAGATCCGCGTTTGTGTTTCGACCACCGGCACTTTGATTGCCAATAGCAGGAACATCAGAAGTGTAATGGTCGTCCCCTCGATTGATGACATTCAGGGTGCCGCCCAGGATATTGATGGTGGTGGTAAAAGGATAGCTGACACCATCAGGGAGAATAACGTAACCCAGAGAACCGATTGCAGGATGGGAACCGGAACCAACTGCGGTAACATTTGCCTTGTCACAGATGGTAATGTTCGTGTTGAGGTTTTTATAGTTATCAGGATTGTCGCTGGGGTAAAGCCGTCCGCCGCTGCCAATTGCGACGCTATCATTGTGGGCCTCTGCTGCAACGGTGGCATCCCCTGAAATTGTGATATCACCACCGGCGTTTCGTCCGCCGCCAATGCCTGCACCATATTCGGACCAGGCTATAACATTTGCGTGGTCGGTAATGGTAACTTTACCATAACCCTTTGTGTAGTTGCCTCCGTCACCACCGACGCCGATGCCAGCACCGGCGTCGCCGCTTGCAATTACAGTGGCATCTCCTTTGATGGTAATGTCTGTACCATCAGAACTGCCACCGCCGCCAATGCCGGCAGCACGCCTCCCGCTGACCGCTGTGATTTTGCCGCCAGTGACTGTGATATGAGAGGTGTCCTGGCATTCTCCACCACCAATACCGGCACCGTATTCTCCACCCTTTGCAAGGAGACTGCCCTTGCTGCCGTCCGCAGCTTTGTTGTCGTCTTTAATGGTAAGTGTACCCGTTCCGTCACTGTCGTTTTTCTCAAGACCGGCGTGCTTTTCACCACCCTTCAGGATGTTGTCTCCGTCCAGTTCAATTTCCGTGTCGCCTTTGCCCTTTACCGTGAGAGCCGCTTTGTGGTTTTCATAGCCATCATTACTGCGGTCAATATTCACATTGTCCAGCACAAACGAAAAAACCTGCTCGGCCTTCTTGGCAAAGTTGTTGACAATGGTGATGACATTATCGGTCGGCTCTGCGGAGGTGCTGGTGCTGCTGTTGTCAGCCTGTGCTGCGGGGGCAGAGGGAACGGTCGGCTCATCTTCCTCCTCCTGCTGCTCTTCCTTCTCCTGCTTTTCCTCCTCCTGCTCTGCGGAAGGCTCCTGTGTGGGCTTGGGAGCTTCTGCCTTTGCCTTGACAGGCTCCGGGGTCACGTTCTCTTCGGTTTTCTCTTCGGTGAGCTCCTGCTGCGGGGTGTCCTCTTTGCGCTCCTCGGTGGGTGTGGTTACCGGCTTCGGTGCAGTGTCCCCGGCGGTATTCTCACTCTTGGGCGCTTCCGTCTCGTTCACTGCGGGGGCGTTGCTCCCGTCTGCTTCCTGCGTGGCGGGGGAAGCATCGGCTTTGGTGCGGTCGTCATCCTTTCCGCCGCGGGTTCCGCCCCGGATGACGACGCTGTCAAGGCCGTCTTTGTAGGTCACGCCGCCTTGTTCGACGGTGACTACACCGGCATCGCTGACCTTAACATCCACACTGCCCTCATTGATGTAGTAGGTGGCCGCGAATGCGGGGGCCGCAATGGATGTCACAATGGACAACATCGCTGCTGTAGAAAGCACCCGCAATGCAAGATTCTTCGCTCTCATAAACAGTCCTCCCAAAAATTACACGGTGTCGATCCATGACAGAAAATGTCATAAAAAAATCGCAGCTTCAATATAGTTCGGGGGGGGGGAGGTCAAGAGAAAAATTGTGATTTTGTGCAGAGTGGCGAACAATTTTGTCAAAAATAACAAGAAAAATTTTCAGAAAACGAGACCGTTCTCGCAAAAACCGGGAGCGTTACCGGAACCGGTACCAGATATACGGAACAGAACAGGGCGGCGGCACGGGAGAGGAAAAGGCACTGCACCGGCACAGAAAAGTGTGCGCAGAGCATCCCGGAATGCCCAAACCCATGGATTCTTTTCCGGTTTTATGCTATTATAAAAAGTAAGAGCAAGGAGAGAGCGCTCTCAGGGATAAGAGAAAACGTAACGTTGCAATAGAAGGAGAAGAGGATTATGGGAAAATATTTTGGCACCGACGGCTTCCGTGGCGAGGCCGGTGTGAATCTGACCGCCGACCACGCCTACAAGGTAGGCCGTTTTCTGGGCTGGTATTATAATGCACTGCGGGAGCGCAGCGGCAACAACGAGCCTGCCCGCATCGTCATTGGCAAGGATACCCGCCGCTCCAGCTATATGTTCGAGTACAGCCTGGTGGCAGGCCTGACCGCTTCCGGCGCAGATGCCTACCTGCTCCACGTCACCACCACCCCCAGCGTGGCCTATATTGCCCGCGTGGATGATTTTGACTGCGGAATTATGATCTCCGCCAGCCATAACCCGTTCTACGACAACGGCATCAAGCTCATCGACTGCTACGGCGAAAAGATGCCCGAGGAGACCCTGCTGCTGGTGGAGGACTACATCGACGGCAAGCTCCATGTTTTCGATCAGGACTGGCCGGAGCTGCCCTTTGCCCACCGGGAGCATATCGGCTGCACCGTGGACTATGTGGCGGGCCGCAACCGCTACATGGGTTACCTGATCAGCCTGGGCATCTACTCCTTCAAGGGCATCAAGGTGGGTCTGGACTGCGCCAACGGTGCCAGCTGGAACATTGCCAAGAGCGTGTTCGATGCGCTGGGCGCAGACACCTATGTCATCAACAACCAGCCCAACGGCCTGAACATCAACCTGAACGCAGGTTCCACCCATATCGAGGGCCTGCAGAAGTTTGTGGTGGAAAAGGGTCTGGACGTGGGCTTTGCCTATGACGGCGATGCAGACCGCTGCCTCTGCGTGGACGAAAAGGGCAATGTGATCACCGGTGACCACATCCTGTACATCTATGGCTGCTACATGAAGGAGCGCGGCAAACTGCTGACCAATACCGTCGTTACCACGGTTATGTCCAACTTTGGCCTGTACAAGGCCTTTGACGAGCAGGGCATCGGCTACGCCAAGACCGCCGTGGGCGATAAGTACGTCTACGAGTATATGGCAAAGAACGGCTGCCGCATTGGCGGCGAGCAGAGCGGTCATATCATCTTCTCTAAGTACGCCAGCACCGGTGACGGCATCCTGACCAGCCTGAAGATGATGGAGGTCATGCTGGCCAAGAAGAAGCCTCTGAGCGCGCTGGCCGCCCCGCTGAAGATCTACCCGCAGGTGCTGGAAAATGTCCGTGTGACCGATAAGAAGGCCGCGCAGGATGATGCCGCTGTGCAGGTCGCTGTCAAGGCGGTGGCCGAGGCACTGGGCGATACCGGCCGCATTCTGGTGCGCGAGTCTGGTACGGAGCCTCTGGTGCGCGTGATGGTAGAGGCCCCTGACCACGACACCTGCCAGAAGTACGTTTCTCAGGTGGTGGATGTCATCAAGGCACAGGGCTACAGCGTCTGACGCTGAGCCGGAAAGAGAGCGCAGGATGAAGAAGTTCAAACGGATGCTGGCGGGGCTGGCCTGTGTGCTGGCGGTCTGCCTGTGTACCCCCACCGCTTTTGCGGCAAAGGTCATCGTCTATTTTGATGCCAACGGCGGTATCTGTACCTCTGCTGCGGAGCGCACCAATGCCGACGGCCAGCTGACGAGCCTGCCCACCGCCACCATGGAGGGCTATACCTTCGATGGCTGGTACACCACCGGTACGGATGATGTTACCGGTTTTCCCATTGATGTGCAGGTCAAAACCAACGATACGGCGTTTGGTGCGGATACCACCGTCTATGCCCACTGGTCGGCCAATGGCGGCAGTGCGGAAGTGGTGGAGGAGAAAGAGGTAGACCCGGACACCCTTCTTACAACGATGGGGCTGGCGGCCGGAAGCGTCGTTCTGGTGCTGCTGGCAAGCCTGGCACTTTGAGAGGAGCGGACATGCAGCAGAACTTAAAATTTCCGGCGCAGTGCACCGTCATTCCCGCTGAGGAGCTGGAGCAGGTCTCCGGCGGCGCTCCTGCCTGGGTGGGAGCGCTGAAGGATCAGATCCGCCCCTACTGGCAGAAGGCAAAGCCCTATCTGGCCTTTGGCATCGAGTGCGGCAAGGCCTTTGTGCAGGTCATTGCGGCGGCATACAGCATCTACATCTATGGCCGGATCATTCAGGACTCCATGCACGGCATCAAGGACAGCCTGAACTGGTTCAAGGGCCTGAACTGAAAATATCGGGATATGAAACGTCCCCCTGCGCCGTTCGTGGTTTGAACGGTGCAGGGGGACGTTTGTTTGTATCGCTGTCAGGCAGGTTTCTTATCTGCAAGTGCTTTTACTTCGTCGAGAGAAAGCTCTGTACACTCAGCAATCGTTTCCAGATTCAGCTGCCCCAAAGCCAGCATCTTCTTTGCTGTCCGTACAGCCTTTTGATACTCGGCATCTCTTGCGGATTCTCGCGCAACCTCTTCAAATGCTCTGCACATCTGTGATCTCCCTCCTTCGGTTTCTTTCAGATAGCGTACCTCTTTGGCAAGAAGCGGGTTCAACATTTTGTTCGGGTCGGTACAGTTCATGTCATGCATCAAACGTCCAACGGGATGCTCCAAATCACGGAATGCGCCATTCACATAAATGATATGAGCTCCATCACCGAACGCGGTGTGTTGCAGCTCTGTGACGGTTCTCTCTACATGATATAACGGCAGGCCTGCACCATATTTGTCATGCTCAGTGATGAAGATGACATAGGTGTCCACCAATGCGTCAAAATCTTCACCTTTTTCCAGTAACGTCCGGTCGATGACACTGCTGTGGAAGCGCGCCCGGCGGACGCTGGCACCCTTGTCTGCCCGCTGGACCTCGATGTCCAGTACGCGGCCCTCGGTATCTACAGCCCGGATGTCCAATTTGATGGAGCGCTTGGTTGCGCTTTTGTATTCCACCTGAGCCTCGGTGCACTGAACCTTGATGTCGTTGCGCTCAAGAATCGTGCGCAGGATATATTCCACAGGCTCGATTTTTTCATCCAATGCTTCTGAAAAGAAATCATCGTCCATCAGCCGCAGTCCCTTCAGGAGCTCGAGATAATGCTGATACTGGTCCTTCATGGCAGGATACCTCTCTTTATAAGGTGTGCGGCTGTTTCTGATTCTAAATTATCATAATCCTGTTGAAAATGCAAGTAGCAAACCCCTTAGTCATCCGTGCTGTCGAGCTTCAGCACGGCGGTAAAGGCTTCACTGGGCAAGGAGACGCTGCCGAGCTGGCGCATCTTCTTTTTGCCCTCCTTCTGCTTTTCCAGCAGCTTCTTCTTGCGGGAGATATCGCCGCCGTAGCACTTGGCCAGCACGTCCTTGCGCATGGCCTTGACGGTCTCGCGGGCGATGATCTTGCCGCCGATGGCGGCCTGCACCGGGATCTCAAACAGGGTGCGGGGAATGTTATCACGCAGCTTTTCGCAGATGCGGCGGCCCTTGGCGTAGGCGTTGTCCCGGAACACGATCATGGAGAGCGCGTCCACGGGGTCGCCGTTCAGCAGGAAGTCCAGCTTGACCAGATCGCTCTCGCGGTACTCCTTGAACTCGTAGTCGTAGCTGGCGTAACCGCGGCTGCGGCTCTTGATGGCATCGAAGAAGTCGTAGACGATCTCGCCCAGAGGCAGGGCGTAGTGCAGATCCACGCGGACATCGTCCAGATACTTCATGTCGATGAGCACGCCGCGCTTCTGCTGGCACAGATCCATCAGGGCACCCACGTAATCGTTGGGGGTGTAGAGGTGGACATCCACAAAGGGCTCCTCCTGCTTGACGATGTTGGAGGGGTCCGGGTAGCTGGACGGGTTGTCGATCATCTCCACAGTGCCGTCCGTCATGGTCAGGCGGTAGCGGACGCTGGGGGTCGTGGTGATGATATCCAGGTCAAACTCCCGCTCGAGACGCTCGGTGATGATCTCCATGTGGAGCAGACCGAGGAAGCCGCAGTCACCGAGCCAACGGAGCCTTCCGACACCAGCAGCACTCCCGCCGCGACAACTATCCGCACTGCAGCGACCGAGGCGACCTCTTCCGAGATAAATTACGGTCAGCTCTACGCTGAGCCTGAATCCCCGGTAATGCTCATTGTTATCATCGTGGGTGTTGCAGTTGTAATAGTCGTTGGTGCTATCATCGGTTACATGATCTACAGAAAGAAGAAGTTTTATTGATAGGCTTCTGAAGCAGGAGGGAATATATGAACTCAAAGGCAGCAAAAAACCGCAGTTTCATGGATACTCTGGTCGCGCTTTTCAAGAATGTCTGGCTCAAGCGGGGCGTAGCTCTGCTCTGCTGGGGGTATACCGGGCTTCTTATCTGGATAGCGTGGCTCAACGGCGCGTTTTTTCTCGAGTATGAGAACCCCACATCGCTTTTCGTGGTGTACGTGTTTGTGAATATCGCCGCCCTGGCTCTGCTCATATATACCCGCCGTCAGGTCATCACGCAGGTAAATGTCATGATACTTCCGCCGGTGGTGTTCGCTACGTTCCTGCTTGCGTTCGGAAACTGGTATATGATACTCCCGCCGCTGGTGGTCCTGGTCGCGATGTTCTTCATCTGCACCGCCAACGAGACGCTCAAGACCGTACTGGGTACGATGTACCTCCTGATGTACGTGATCGGCACGGCGGCTTACATCACCATCACGCTACTCATGGGCAAGATAACCCTTGCCGGAGTAGACCTCGACCTGCGCGACCGTAACTATGAGGTGCTTTCCGCAGACGGTCAGTACCGTATCGTGCGCTACGT
>OGUM01002341.1_pt1 | contig 11170 bp, 10 predicted proteins | sample 1553631 | NCBI WGS metagenome assembly OGUM01 (sample SAMEA2580228, study PRJEB22360) | human gut metagenome | biome: human gut; feature: human-associated habitat; material: faeces | place: Denmark | collected 2008/2010 | reverse complement strand
GGCGGCAAAGGCAAAGTGGTCGAGAAGCCGTGCCAGAAGTGCCGCGGCGGCGGACGCGTGTCCAAACGCCGTGAACTCGAGGTGAATATCCCCGCCGGTATCGACGACAGACAGGTCATCTCCGTGCGCGGCGAGGGCAGCATGGGCTCGAACGGAGGTCCCTCCGGCGATCTTCATGTGTCCGTGTTCGTTAGACCGCACCCGTTCTTTGAACGCGAGGGCTATAACATCTGGTATGACTGCAAGGTAAACTTCGTCCAGGCGGCTCTGGGCGACAGCATCATGGTGCCTACCATTGACGGCAAGGTCAAGTTCGACCTGCCCGCCGGCACTCAGCCCGGCACCGTCATGTCCCTCAAGGGCAAGGGCATTCAGTATCTCAATTCGCGCGGCAGAGGCGATCAGTATATACGCATAATCGTCGAAGTCCCGAAGGATCTGACTGCGCCTCAGCGCGAGGCACTCAAAAACTTCAAGGATACCATGGGCTACAGCGATGTCACCCCTGATGAGAAGCGCGGATTCTTTGGCAAAAAGAAGAAATAATTTCTCAGACCGGAACGGCACGCACCGCTCCGGTCGCGTTTTTATACAGTCAAACCGTCCGTGTCCTTTATTTTACATATTCTCGTCGGCTATGTCTGTTGACGGAGCGGGTAATATGAAGTATAATAAACAGATAAAGCGTTTACGATTTAAAGACGGGGAAAGCCGCTTTTCGGCGGCATATCAACGAAAAAGGAAGATATATTATGGAAGATAAATTTGAATCTGCGGCTCTGCTTATGCCGACCGTTGCTCTGCGAGGTCTCGTGGTGTTCCCCGGCATGCAGGTGCATTTTGATGTTGGCAGAGAAAAATCTATAGATGCGCTGAAAGCGGCGCTCGCGGGCGACAGAAAAATTTTCCTGACCGCGCAGAAAGATATAGCGGTCGACGATCCCGATTTCAACGACCTCTATAAGCTCGGCGTTGTCGCGACTGTTTCGCGCGTCGCGAAGCTCCCGGGCGAAGGGGATATAGTGCGCGTGTCCGTCAAGGGCATGTACCGCGCACGCCTGAACGGAATCGTCTCGTCCGAGCCGCACCTTGTCGGCGCGATAAGAGCCTGCGCAATACGCAAATATGACAGAGAAAACGAGTACGGTCAGGCGCTCATCAGAAGCGCAAAGAGCATCTTCGAGGGCTATGCGCAGAGCGCGCCCCAGCTCTCTCCCGATGTCGTGCTCGCTGTGCTCGGCTTCGATCATCCCGGCGACATGGCGGATTTCATCGCCGGCAATATAGCTCTCGAATTCTCGGACAGGCAGTCTGTTCTCGAAGAGCTCGACCCGATAAAGCGCCTTGAAAAGCTCTGCGTGCTCCTGCTCAAAGAGTCCCGTCTGCTCGAATATGAGGACGAGATTCAGGAGATGGTGCAGAAGCAGATGGACGACAGCCAGCGCGAATACTATCTTCGCGAGCAGCTCAAAGTGATTTCGTCCCAGCTCAACAACGGCGTATCTCCCGAGGAGGAGATTCAGGAGTTCCGCGACAAAATCGCGGCTCTGCCAGTTGACGATGCGTCAAAAGAGAAGCTTCTGCGCGAGTGCGACAGGCTCGAGCGCTACGCGGTTCAGTCGCCCGAGGCGGCGGTGAGCAGGAACTATCTTGAGACCTGCCTTGAACTCCCCTGGGGCAAATATACAAAAGATAACCTCGACCTTACCCGCGCCCACAAGATACTTGAGGCGGATCACTACGGGCTCAAAAAGGTCAAGGAGCGTATACTCGAATTTATGGCCGTGCGCTCTTTAGCTCCCGATGTCGGCGGTCAGATAATCTGCCTTGTCGGCCCTCCCGGAGTCGGCAAGACCTCGGTTGCAAAGTCGGTCGCCCGCGCCATGGGCAGAAAATATGCCCGCATATCCCTCGGCGGCGTCCATGACGAGGCGGAGATACGCGGCCACAGAAAGACCTACATAGGCTCCATGCCCGGCAGAATAATTGCCGCGATACAGCAGGCGGGCAGCTCAAATCCGCTGATACTCCTCGATGAGGTCGACAAGCTCGGCAGCGACTACAAGGGCGACCCGTCCTCCGCGCTGCTCGAGGTGCTCGATTCGGAACAGAACTTTGCCTTCAGAGATAATTATCTTGAGATTCCCTATGACCTGAGCAAGGTGCTGTTTATAACCACGGCGAATGTCGCGTCCGATATCCCCGCGCCGCTCTATGACCGCATGGAGGTCATTGAATTGGGCAGCTACACTGCGGAGGAGAAGTTCCATATCGCCAAAAAGCATCTCATTCCCAAGCAACTCAAGAAACACGGACTCACCGCGCGGCAGCTCCGCTTTACGGACGGCGCGATAAGAAATATCATAGACGGCTATACCCGCGAGGCGGGCGTCAGAAGGCTCGAACAGCTCATAGCCTCCGTCTGCCGCAAAGCCGCCAAGCGTATAGCTGAGGGCGAGGAGAAGATAAGCGTCAAAGAGAGCGATCTTCAAGCTCTGCTCGGCAACCCGAAGTTCAAGGAAGAGAAGCTCAGAGATTCCGATGAGGTCGGCGTGGTCAACGGGCTTGCGTGGACTTCCGTCGGCGGCGAGCTGCTCGAGGTCGAAGCGGCCGGGCTCGATGGCAAGCTTGAGCTCACCGGCTCTCTCGGCGATGTGATGAAGGAGAGCGCCCATGCGGCAATGTCCTATGTCCGCTCACGCGCCGATGTGCTCGGAATAGACAGCAAATTCTATAAAAATAAAGATATACATATTCATTGCCCCGAGGGTGCAGTCCCGAAGGACGGCCCGTCCGCGGGTGTCACGATGACCACGGCGCTCGTCTCCGCGCTGACCGGTGCCCCCGTCAGAAGAGATGTGGCGATGACCGGCGAAGTCACCTTGCGCGGCAGAGTCCTGCCGATAGGCGGACTCAAGGAGAAGTCCATGGCGGCTTACATACGCGGCATAAAGACCGTTATCATACCCAAGGCGAATGTGCCCGATCTCGACGAGGTCGACGATGCGGTGAAAGCGAATGTCGAGTTCGTCCCCGTCAGCCATGTTGATGAGGTGCTGAGCGTCGCGCTCCTGCCCGTCAGCAAGCCCGCCGAGGTCGTTGACGCGCACGATGACTCTAAAGACAGCAAACACGCCGATATCCCGGCGCACGATAAAACAGGCGGACGCAGAAGCCGCGTCACGCAGTGAGGTTTTTATGAGATTTGATATCATTGAATTTGACCGTTCTTACGGCACTTCGGCTCAGCTCAAGAGGTTTGCCGAGCCCGAGATAGTTTTCTCCGGGCGTTCCAATGTCGGCAAGTCGTCGCTGATGAACAAGCTGTTCAACCGCAAGAATCTTGCCCGCGTCAGCTCCGTTCCGGGAAAGACTGTCACCGTCAACTTTTTTAAGGGCGACAAGGTGAATTTTGTCGATCTCCCGGGCTACGGCTACGCCAAGGCGGCAAAGAGCGAGAAGCTGCGTTGGGCGGAGCTTATGGAGGGCTTTTTCGGCTCCGAGCGCAATATCGCGCTCGTCGTCCAGCTCATCGACTCGCGCCACAAGCCGAGCAAGGATGACTACGACATGCTGAACTTCCTGAAATCCGGCGGATACAAAACCGTTATCGCGCTGACGAAGATAGACAAGCTCAACAAAACTGAGCGCGCTCAGCGCCTTGAAGCGTTCAAAACAGAGCTCGCCGATTTCCCGGACTATGAGACTGTCCCGTTCTCTTCGCAGACCGGCGAGGGCGTGGATACGCTCAGAAAAATAATCGCGAGCGCAGCGGAATAAGCAAAATAATGTGTAAAGTTATATAACTTTACAGGCTGATCTGACAGATTTCAGCTTTGCGTTTGCCAATCGCATATAAACGCGAAAAGCGTTGAAAAATATCGGATTCTGCGGCTGAGTGTATTTTAAAAATCAGCTTCGACCGATAATTCAGTGGTATAAATTCTGTAAAGTAAATTGCTTTACAGCTTTAAATGAGAGGATGATGTCTATGTCCGATTTCACAACCGTTTATTTCACATGGATTAAGAGGGGATTCAACATCCCGTCGACCCTCGTTGAGTTCTCGCTCTTCGGAAACGAGATAAGCATCAAGTTCTACGGAGTCATTATCGCCTTCGGCTTTATACTCGCCGCGCTCTTCGGCGGCAGAATGGCCTACAAGTGGCGCATAAGCCTCGATAAGATGCTCGATGTGCTCATCTACGGCACCCTCGCGGGAATAATCGGTGCGCGCGCGTACTATGTTATATTCCAGTGGGACTATTATAAGCTCCATCCGGCGGAGATACCGCAGATCTGGCAGGGCGGTCTCGCCATCTACGGCGGAATAATCGGCGGACTCATCGCCGCGCTGATAGTCTGCAAGGTCAGAAAGATAAATATTCTTAACCTACTTGATATGGGCGGCATCAGCCTGCTTATCGGTCAGGGAATCGGACGCTGGGGCAACTTCATGAATCAGGAGGCATTCGGCACAAATACCGACGCGCCCTGGGGAATGTGGAGCAGGAAGATTGCGGCAACGATAATCCAGGACAGCCAGCTGCTCGCCGAAAAAGGCATAACAATGGATCCGAACAAGCCGGTTCATCCGACCTTCCTCTATGAGTCGCTGTGGTGCCTCATCGGATTCCTCATCCTCTATGTTATCTATAAGAAGTTCAGAAAATTCAGCGGTCAGCTTTTCCTCGGCTACGGCGCGTGGTACGGGCTGGGCAGAATGATAATCGAGGGCTTCAGAACCGACAGCCTCTATATCGCACACACGACTATAAGAGTTTCGCAGGTCGTCTCCGGCGCGCTCATGCTCGTGTGTCTCGTGCTGTATATAGTGTTCACAGTCAAATATACGAAGCATCCCAAGCCCATTGAGGGCGTGGATTACTTCCCGGAGGACGCCGTAAAGACCAAGAAGGAGCGCCTTGCGGACGAGGCCGCCGCTATGCAGGCGCAGACCGAGGAGACTTCCGCGGAGAAGTCCGAGGAGGTTTCCGAAGAAGCTCCCGAAAAAGAGCCCGAAGAAAAAACCGAGGAGACTCCCGAAGAGGAGAAGCACGAAGACAGCGAAAAAACGGAATAAATCAATTGGAAAGAGTGGATAAGATGGCAAAGCTGATAGACGGAAAGCTTATTTCCGCAGAGGTGCTCGACTCGGTGCGCGAGCGCGTGGAATATCTGAAAAGCCGCGGCGTTGAGCCGTGCCTTGCGGTCATAATCGTCGGAGACGACCCCGCCTCGAGGGTGTATGTCAACAATAAAAAGAAGAGCTGCGAAAAGGTCGGCATAAAGTCGCTCGAATTTGCGCTCCCCGCCGATACGAAGCAGGAGGAGCTCATCGCGCTTATCGACCGCCTCAATGCGGATTCATCCGTCAGCGGCATACTCTGCCAGCTTCCCGTGCCGGAGCATATCGACTCCGAGGAGCTTATCCGCCGCATCTCGCCCGAAAAGGATGTCGATTGCTTCCATCCGCAGAATGTCGGCGCGGTGGTGACCGGCGGCAATGTGTTTTTGCCCTGCACTCCGGCGGGCATAGTCGAGATGCTGCATCACGAGAAAATCGAGACGGCGGGCAAAAACTGCGTTATCGTCGGCAGGAGCAACATTGTCGGCAAGCCCATGGCAATGCTCATGCTCAGAGAGAACTCCACCGTCACCGTCTGCCATTCAAAGACGGAAAATCTTGCCTCGTTTACCTCAAACGCGGATATTCTTATCGCGGCGGTCGGCAGGGCGAAGATGATAACCGTGGATATGGTAAAGCCCGGCGCGGCGGTCATTGATGTCGGCATGAACAGGGACGAAAACGGCAAGCTCTGCGGCGATGTCGATTTTGAAAGCGTCAGCAAAATAGCCGGCGCAATAACGCCTGTACCCGGCGGCGTGGGCCCGATGACTGTCGCACTGCTGATGCGAAACACCGCCGAAGCAGCGGCGCATCAGAATAATATAAGATAAAACCGCTTTTGCGGATATCAGGAATAACTCATTTTGAAAGGATGGTTTTTCATGGCATCAGGAAAGAAACTTTATAAAAAGACGAGCGAAAAGAAAATCTGCGGCGTCTGCGCAGGTCTTGCCGAGTATCTCAACATCGATGTGACGGTCGTCAGAGTACTTTTTGTACTTCTTTCGCTTTTCACCACCGGATTCCCGGGACTTCTCGTTTATATCATAATGGCGCTTGTCATGCCCGATGAGGACGATCTTCAGCCCCCTTATGACAACAGCGTGGATCAGTAACAGCGTCGGCTCTCCGGTTTTTAGCCGGGGAGCTTTTTACTTGCAAAAAAACTGCGGAAAACCGCAAAAAAATTTGCCTGAATGTTTGACAATCCGGTGCAGTATATGATATAATCACCTATGCCGCATATCTCGGGCAGTGCTATGCACTATGAAGCGGATTATCCCGCCCGCACATAGCGAGTCTTAAAAAAGGAAGGTAAATATTGATGTACGCAATTATCGAAACCGGCGGAAAGCAGTATAAGGTTCAGGCCGGCGATGTCGTATTCATCGAGAAGCTGGACGTTGAGCCTGAGCAGGAAATCACCTTTGACAAGGTCATGGTCGTCGGCAAGGATGACGGCGTCGTTGTCGGTACCCCCACTGTCGCAGGAGCCACTGTCTCGGCTAAGGTTCTCAAGAACGGCAAGGCTAAGAAAGTCACCGTCTTCACCTACAAGCCCAAGAAAAACGAGAAGCGCAAGCTCGGTCACAGACAGCCCTACACCAAGGTGGAAATTTCCGCTATCAACGCTTAACCAATGATAAGAGCGGTATTTTTTGAAGGCGAAAACGGCAGGGGATTCGAGATAAGCGGTCATGCGGGCGGCAGCGCGGGCACGGATATAGTCTGTGCGGCTGTTTCTTCCGCAGTGTATATGGCGGCCAATACCGTCACCGAGATTATCAAGGTTCACGCCGATATCTCCGAGCAGGACGGACACCTGAAGTTTTCCGTCGGCGAGGAAAATGATTCGGCTGCAGCAGTCCTCGACGGACTGAAACTGCATCTGACTGAGCTTTCAAAGCAGTACCCGAAAAAGATCAAAGTCATTACGGAGGTGTAACACAATGCTCAAGATAAATATTCAGCTTTTCGCACATAAGAAGGGCGGCGGATCGACCAAGAACGGCCGTGATTCTGAGTCCAAGAGACTCGGCGTCAAGAGAGGCGACGGTCAGTTCGTTCTCGCAGGCAATGTCCTTGTCAGACAGCGCGGAACCCACATCCATCCCGGCAACAATGTCGGCAAGGGTTCTGATGACACCCTCTTCGCTCTCGTTGACGGCAACGTCAAGTTCGAGAGAATGGGCAAGGATCGCAAGAAAGTCAGCGTTTACGCTGTCGAGCAGTAATCTGCCTGAATTTTTAAAATTACGGCTTCGCTTCGGCGGAGCTGTTTTTTTATATTTAACGCTTAAAATCACTTATATATTGCTTCAATATATGTAATAATGCGCGTTTAACAAAGTGTTTTGTATACCTTTTATATATAGGGCATTTTCGGGCAAAAAATCCGTCGGAAAATGCAAGTAAAAAGCTCCGCCAATGTGACGGAACGGCGGCGGGGGATTATTAAAAAGTGTAAAGCGTTTTACTTTACACTTTTTCAGCCTTTTTTGCAGGTAAATTTATGTAAAGCGAAGATGTTTACAAGCCCTGTTTATTTTTCTTTACCGATATATTTTGGTGCGCAACGAAACAGGTTGGCGAAACTTGAAAATGATTCTTCTAAAACATCAAAGAGCCGAATTTGTTACGGATTTTCATTGATTTGTAACCATTTGTAACTTTTTGGACTTTTCACAAAAGTTTAGCCATTTTTTCCCATTTTAACGGGCGGTTTCAAGGGTCAGTGCCACACTTTGAGCGTTATCGTATTTGATTTGCAAGTATGCTCTTGTGCAAACTGCACAAAATGAGAGCCTCAAAAAATTTGACAAATGCCGATTGTGTCAATATAATAGCAGGAGTCGTTTCAAAAACGGCTCAGCACACCCACGGAACCCAAAGCAAAGAACAAAGGAGTTTTACCTGATGTTAGAGCATATCAAGGCTTTCTTTGCAAAACTGCCCGTGAGAAATATGTCAAAACGCAAAGTTCTGGCAACGGTTTCAGCCCTTGTGGTTATCGTCTCTGTTGTGACGATAACGGCATTCGCGGCTGCGGCGACTTATAAAGTCACCGTAAACGAGGCAGGCAAAAAGGCCTACACAGTTTCGACCCGCGCAGACTCAGTTGAAAAATTTGTTGAGGATAACGCGGACGCCCTGTCACTCGGCAAGTACGATTATCTCGACACCTCTTCTTTCGAAGTCGGCGAGAACTGCACAGTGACCGTCCTTCGCGCGCAGGTCATCAAAGTCATCGACAACGGCGAGGAGCACTTCCTCAACGGAGCCGGTCCTGCGGCTCAGATGCTCGATAAGCACAACATGGCTCTCGGCAAGTTCGACGAGATAAACCTCGCCGACAATGAGTTCGTCAGCAGCGACAAGACACTTGAAATCAAGCGTTCGTTCGGCGTCACTGTTGTAGCGGACGGAAAATCAAACGATGTCCAGATAGCCTCCGGCACTGTCAAAGATGCAGTTGCCCGCGCAGGCATCACGCTCGGCGAGAATGACGAGACCGATCCCGCGCTCGATACGGAGCTCACCAACGGTATGGAGATAAACGTCCTGCGTGTTGAGTACAAGGAGCGCACCGAGACCGTCAAGATCCCGTTCGACACAGTCACAAAGAGAAGCCCCGACCTCTATGTTGACCAGACAAAGGTCTCCGTCGAGGGCGTGGACGGCGAGAAGATAGTCACCTATAAAGACAAATATGTCAACGGCGACCTCGACTCTTCCGAGACCGTCAATGAAAAGATAACCAAGCAGATGGTGACCGAGGTCATCCTCAAGGGCAGAGTCAAGCGCGTCAAGAATATCAGACTCAAGACTCATACGCCGATATCCGAGCTCAAAGTTCCAGCGCGCGTTCAGCTTGATGCAAACGGCGTGCCCAAGAACTACAAGAGAATAGTTGACGGCACCGCAACCGCATATTACGGCGGCACGGGAACGGCATCCGGACGCAAACCGATGCCCGGACACATCGCGGTCAACCCCAAGCAGTTCCCTTACGGAACCGAGCTTTATATCGTCTCGCTTGACGGCAAGTTCGTCTACGGCTACTGCATAGCGGCAGACACCGGCGGATTTGCAAAGAGAAATTCCTGCACTGTAGACCTCTATATGAACACATATGAGGAGTGCTGTGCATGGGGCTACAGAGGCGTGCGCATCTACGTTCTCTGATGAATAAAAAATCAGGACTGTCTGAACGGACGGTCCTTTTTTCATGCCTATTCCACCACGCCCAACAAAAAATCCTATCCAATAGAGGATAGGATTTTTGTCTTATAATCATTGCTGAGTTTTTATGCTCTGTTGCTCGGTCGGTCTTCGATTATCCTGCCGTCCGATATTCTGACAACGCGCGTTCCCTCTTCAGCGATCTCGTTGTCGTGGGTGATGAGGATTATCGTGCGCCCCTCGTCGTTGAGCTCGTGGAGTATCTTCATGACCTCTTTGCCGGAGTGCGAGTCGAGGTTGCCGGTCGGTTCGTCCGCGAGGATTATCGGCGGGCGCGCGGCGACTGCACGGGCTATCGCGACTCTCTGCTGCTGACCGCCGGACATTTGCGAGGGCAGGTGGTTCATGCGCTTTTCGAGCCCGACTCGGCGCAGTGCATCGACCGAGAGCTTCTCGCGCTCCTCTTTCTTTACGCCTCTGTATATCAGCGGCAGCTCAACGTTTCCCTTTGCCGTGAGGCTCGGGATCAGATTGAAGCCCTGGAATATAAAGCCGATTTCTTTGTTGCGTATCTCCGAAAGCTCGTCGTCCGACAGGTTTGAAACATCCTTGCCGTCGATGAGATATTCGCCGCTCGTGCAGATGTCGAGCAGACCGAGCATGTTCATCAGCGTCGATTTGCCCGAGCCGGAGTGACCGAGGATCATCAGAAATTCTCCGCGGTCAACGGTCAGCGAAACTCCGTCGAGCGCGTGAACTTCGTTCTCGCCGGGATTGTATATTTTATATGCGTCCTTGACTTCGATAAGATGCGCCATTGCAAAGCTCCTCAAGTGTTTTTTATAATTTTATCGCGATGTTGTTCATCAAGTCAAGTCAACATTTGTAAATTATTTTCGCGGCGGTATATTTCTTTCGCGCGTGCAGAAAATAGACGCAAGGGAGATGAAAGTATGTCGCTGTCCGGAAAAGAATATGAAAAAATGACGAAGCGCGCCTCGCCGCCGAGCCCGAAGCTGATGAACCTGCTGAAAGCTTTTTTGATAGGCGGACTCATCTGCGCGATAGGCGAGGGCTTTTCAATGCTCTATGAGTCGCTCGGCGCTGACGAAAAGACGGTGTCGAGCCTTGTACCATGTACCCTTGTCGTTATTGCCGCTGTGCTGACCGCTCTCGGCGTGTTCGATAAAATCGCCCGTCATGCGGGCGCCGGTACACTCGTGCCGATAACCGGCTTTGCAAATGCAGTTGTTTCGCCCGCAATGGAGTTCCAGAGCGAGGGCAGGATTCTCGGCACGGGCGCGAATATGTTCAAGGTTGCCGGACCTGTCATAGTCTATGGCAGTGCCGCGGCGGTCGTCTACGGCGTGATTTATTATATCGCGCTCAGGATAATGGGGTGAACCGATGGCAGAGAGAATTGGAAAATACACGCTGAAATTCGGCAGTCGTCCGGGGATAATCGCATCCGCCGCGATAGTCGGCAGCAAGGAGGGGGACGGACCTCTCGGCGGGAGCTTCGATGAAATTATAACCGACGGCACATTCGGCGAAAAGACATGGGAGAAGGCGGAGAGCGCGTTTCAGCACCGCGCCGTGGTGAAGGCTATTGAAAAATCCGGCATGACGGCCGCCGATATAGATATGCTCATGGCGGGCGATTTGCTCAGCCAGTGCAGCGGCTCGGCGTTCGGCGCACGCGATCTCGGCATACCGTTTGTCGGGCTTTACGGCGCGTGCTCGACGATGGGGGAGAGCCTGGCGCTTGCCGCCATGAGCATCGACGGCGGCGTTGCCCGCCGCGCTGCGGCGATGACCTCCTCGCACTTCTGCACCGCCGAGCGGCAGTTCCGCACC
>OGUM01002340.1_pt1 | contig 11176 bp, 10 predicted proteins | sample 1553631 | NCBI WGS metagenome assembly OGUM01 (sample SAMEA2580228, study PRJEB22360) | human gut metagenome | biome: human gut; feature: human-associated habitat; material: faeces | place: Denmark | collected 2008/2010 | reverse complement strand
TGATGAACCGTGTGGGCGGCAATGTAGTGGACAGCAGCGTGTCCGCGTCGATGGTTTGCAGTTGTTGATGCGTCATGCATATCATCTCCAATCTAAAGTTTATTTTTCTGTACGACCCAGTGTGTTCATGGTATAATGAATGCAGGACGCTATACATGAAAAAGTGATCTTTCTCCGCTGCGAAGAAAGATCACTTGTGGACAAAACGGGAAGGTACGCCAATGGAGAGAAAACTCGGCCTATATGTCACGCTGGGTAACGACGGAAGTCTGAAACGCACGTCGGTTTCCATATCTGGCGAGACAGAATTGGAGGCGACAACGCTGAATGACGAGGTCATCCTGTTCTCTGAACTCATTTTTGATTTCTATGCCTTTATCGTAGATCGCATCCGGCTGTCCGCTGCATATCTGGTCACGCAGGACGGCGACGGGAAGGATACCGTCGATATGCGCGTATTTGAGTTCATACAGGATACGGTGCAGGATTTGATCGAGGAGTTTGAAGAAGACGATCCCCTATATGGAACGCTTACGAGAACCATCATGGAAGACCGAATCCCCGCTGCTGACGGGAGCGGCACATATCCCGTGACTGCCGTGGAGAAAATCATTTCAGAATTGTCCGCGGTAATGCTTACACAGTTTTCCGTGAACAACATCCTGCGGGATATGCGCTTCCATGTCCCCATCGATCTGGACAAGAAATACCGGAGCTTGCAGGAGGTAGAATTCACACAGATTTCCAGCTTTTCAAATCTGCATACCCCAGAGTATCTGTTCCGTTCTGCGGCTGACTACTACACGTTTCTGGTACTCCACTTTATCGCTGCCGAACCGCGCGTAGCATTGTGTGAATGCTGCGGCAGATACTTCATTCCAAAGACCGCCAAGAAAACCTTGTATTGCGACAGAGTACTGAAGGACGATAAAACATGCAAGGACTTGGGCCCCGCATTAAAGCATAAGCTGCAGGCGCAGAATAAAAAGGTCGTGGAGGAATTTGACCGTGCAAAGCAGCGGATGTACAAGCGCTATGAGCGTGCGCTGGATCCAAATAAAAAAGCGTCCAAAAGGGATCTGAGCTATGCGGAGTATTATGAGTGGTTGGAAAATGCAGCGGAAGCACGGGGTGCGTACCTTGCAGGAAAGCTCTCCGAGAAAGACGCTCTGAAGGCTATTAGGGAAGATTTTGTAAACAGAGACAAAATGTAAGAACAAACGCAAATCAGAAAATGCAAAACAGTGAACGGCACGAAGGGTATTCCTTCGTGCCGTTCTTTCTTATCGTCAATTCGGCTCCGGACGCATGGCGTTAAATATGCACAAATTAGAGTGGCTTTTATGTATCATTCGCCGAATTTTCCCATTATTCGCCACCCTATGCTCCGCGCATATTGTCAGCAGAATACAATCGTAGTATAATCAATGTGCGTAATTTCGACCACCCGGGAGGTGTTGCTATGGCTGTGCCAAAACTGATCATTCAGCCGAAAAAGTATACGGAGGAGTCTGCTGTGATCTCCATGCGTCTGCCCAAGGATATGATTCGCAACATTGACGCTATCGCCAAGTATGTAGGCTGCACCCGCAACGAGATCATGGTCAAGTGCTTCGAGTTCGCATTGGAACACATGGAAGTTTCAGAACGACAGGACGGAACTGACCGTCCACAGAAATAAACGAGGGGGAGAAAGAGCATGTCTGTTATCAAATGCAAAATGTGTGGTGGAGATCTGGAGCTGATTGAGGGCAGCAGCGTCGCCGTGTGCGAATACTGTGGTTCTCAGCAGACGGTACCCGCCGCTGACAATGAAAAAAAGCTGACACTATTCGCCCGCGCCAACCGGCTGCGCCTTGCCTGCGAGTTCGACAAGGCCGCCGGTGTGTATGAGAGCATCGTGGCGGACTTCCCCACGGAGGCCGAGGCCTACTGGGGTCTTGTGCTGTGCCGCTACGGCATCGAGTATGTGGATGACCCCGCCACAGGAAAGAAGATTCCCACCTGCCACCGCTCCAGCTTTGACAGCGTGATGGAGGACAGCGACTTTGAGCAGGCACTGGAGAACGCCGACGCCGTGGCGCGGCGTGTCTATCGTGACGAGGCCAAGGCCATCGAAGAGCTGCGCCGGGGCATCGTGGAGGTGTCCGGCAAAGAGCCGCCCTACGATATTTTCATCTGCTATAAGGAGACTGCCGAGGACGGCCAGCGCACCGTGGACAGCGTGATCGCGCAGGATGTGTACGACGCGCTGACGGAGAAGGGTTACCGTGTGTTTTTCAGCCGCATTTCACTGGAGGACAAGCTGGGCACGGAGTATGAACCGTATATTTTCGCGGCTTTACATAGCGCCAAAATCATGCTGGCCTTCGGCACGGACTATGAGTATTACAACGCCGTGTGGGTGAAAAACGAGTGGAGCCGCTATTTGCAGCTGATGACCAAGGACAAGAGCAAGCACCTGATCCCCTGCTACAAGGGTATCGACGCCTACGATATGCCCAAGGAGTTCGCCAAGCTTCAGGCGCAGGACATGGGCAAGGTGGGCGCGATGCAGGATCTTCTGCGGGGCGTGGACAAGATCATGGGGCGGGATAAGGCCGCGCCTGCGCCCACAGTCACAAGCACAGTGGCAGCCAGTGCCACAGTGGAATCCTTGCTAAAGCGCATCGAGATGTTCTTGGAGGACGGGGACTGGGATAGCGCTGACGAATACTGCGAAAAGGTACTGGATATCACTCCCGAAAACGCGCAGGCATATTTATATAAGCTGATGGTGGAGTTAGAGGTTCACCATATAGATGAATTGCAAGAATACGAATTTCCCTTTGATGAAAGGGACAATTATCACAAAGTGATGCGTTTTGGGGATGAAAGGTTAAAAGCGCAGCTTACAGCGGCCATTGAACATATCAATGCCCGTTTGGAAAATGCTCGCAAAGATGCCATTTACGCAGAAGCCCAGTCTAAAATGGACGGTGGAGATGCTTCCACTTACAGCGAAGCCATTGCGCTGTTCCAATCCATTCCAGAATGGAAAGATGCAGAGGCGCAAATTAGCATCTGCCAAAAGAAAATAGAGGAAATCGAAACAAAAGAAGAATCCAATCGTTTGGAAGCCGAGCGAAAAGAGGGAGAACGCAAGATAGCAGCAGAAAAGGCTGCAAAAAAGCGCAAAAAAATAGTCATTATTGCTGCACCTATTGTTAGCGTTTGTGCTATTATCGCCATAGTGGTTACGACGGTAATCATTCCATCAAATAAATACAAGCAGGGATTAGAACTGCTAAAGCAGCAAAAATATGACGAAGCGTATGCCGTTTTTTCGAGTTTGAACTATAAGGATAGCGAGGAAAAAATGACTCTCGCTGAAGAGATGCAGCAGTTAGAGGCTGGACAATTTGACGAAGCATTGGAAATCCTTGATTCCTTAAGGGATACGGAAAATATTGACGAAATTCTTACGGAGTACTTTGATAAAAACAGCGAAAACTTGTTCAACAAAAAACAATACGCAGGATTTGTCGCGCTCTGTGAGCGTACTGGAACACATCCGAAAAACTATGAAGAGGCATACTATCAAGTTGGCATTTTGAAAATGGGTAGTGGTGATTTGACAGATGCTTGCAACGCATTTTCAACTGTAAGAGGATATAAAAAGGCAGATGAGTATTACAATTTGTGCACATTCTATGATAAATATGATGGACTATGGGGATTAGACGGAGTATTCACGACCATTTATGGTACAGGTTGGGATTATACAACGCCGGGTGAAGTAGAAACAATGTACTGGAATTTCTCACCATACGAAGGCCAAGAGCCTGCAAGATTTTACATCGCCCCAAACGGAGTTGTAACTGCCGATTTGTGGGGTGTGTACGATATAGGAAGCAGAGCATGCAGCGTAAATGGGACCACTGTAAAAGCAACCGATACATTCTCCTCTGACGGGAAAAACTACTATAGAGAGTTTTCTTTTGATTTGGAAACGAAAACATCTCATTCTGTTACTTATAACGCAGATGGCAGTATGCATCAAACGAAAGATGCTCACTATGCTTTAAAAGGATAAAACAAGGATTGTTGTAAGTTTGTAATTGTTCTTAGAGTGATACGCTTATAACGTCCTTGAAACGAACACAGTAGAACAAAGGCTGGAATTAATAATGGAAAATAAAGATTATACATGCTTGCAATGCAAGGCTCCTCTCCGCAAGATGGGGAAATACTGGGTTTGTGACACCTGTAGAATTGTAGATGTTGATGCGTCAGGATACAAGACTACGCGAGAAAGTGTGACATCTAAAGAAGGAGAAATTGCTGTATTTCTAAAGCGCACTTGTGATGCATTGGAGAAATATAATGAAGTCTTTCGAGAAAGAACGGAAAACGGAACTCTGTCCGCGTTTGATAATGAACTCCTCGGTTTTTCTTCAAAATTTCATATAGCGAAAAGAGTAATTCAAGAATCAATGCCGTCTTGTGACAAATTCGACAAATTACTGCAGCAAGAGCTATACCAGATACTTACTTTGATGGAATCAGATACTGCAAAAGAGCTGCTAAAGGAGAAACATCATGGCTAAATTTGTAATAGAATGTCCCAACTGCGGCAAGTTTGCCGAGGGTAAGACCGGGTTCTTTGCCCGGAAGAAGATCGACTGCGCCTGCGGATATACCATCAACGTCCGCACGGATAAGATGGCGTCGCGGCAGTGCCCCCACTGCGGCAACACGGTGATCTTTGACCAGACCGCAGGTGACAAGGCTCGGTGTCCCGTCTGCCATGAGCCTATCAACACCATGGACGAGCAGAACCAGATGGCGGAGTTCTCCTGCGGCCAGTGCGGCGTGCGGCTGCGTACATCCAAGGCGGCGGCACACTTCGTCTGCCCCGTGTGCGACTACGACAACGACGTGGCCGCCCAGATCATGCAAGAGAACATCCGCAAGGACGGTCTTGCCAGCATCATCAAGTATGAGGGCGACAATGAGACACTGGTGTGGAAGCACCCCATTGAGGACTTCAACTTCGGCTCTCAGCTCATCGTCCACGAAAGTCAGGAGGCCATCTTCTTCCGGGACGGACAGGCGCTGGATCTGTTCGGGCCGGGACGCTACACGCTGGAGACCCAGCAGCTGCCCCTGCTGGAAAAGCTCTATAAACTGCCCACCGACACCGAGGGGACTTTCCACAGTGAGGTCTACTTCATCAACAAGACGGTGCAGATGGCCATTAAGTGGGGCACGCCGGACAAGGTGCGGTTTATCGACCCGCTGACCAGCGTACCGCTGGAGATCGGAGCCTCCGGCGAGCTGAATTTGCAGGTGTCCGACGCCCGCAAGCTGCTGCTGAAGCTGGTAGGCACCATGAGTGGCATCGCATGGGGTGACCAGGCGGGCTTTAGCAAGTCCGTGCAGAACGCCTTCCGCCCGCTGATCGTCAACGCGGTGCGCAGCAATCTGCCCGCCATCATCAAGAACCAGCAGATCGACCTGCTGGAGATCGACGAGCGGGTGGACGACATCTCCGCCGACCTGCGGCAGAAGATCCTGCCGGGGTTCGAGGAGTACGGCCTGACCATCCCGCAGTTCTATGTGACCCACATCGTGCTGCCGGAGGATGACCCCAATTTCAAGCGCATCCGGGAGCTGCACACCGTGATGCTTCAGACCCGCACCTACCAGGCGGAGGCAGCGGTCAAGACCGTGCAGGCGCAGAGCGAGGCGGCCTACCGCACCGCACAGGAGGAGAGCAAGGCGGCCATTACCGCCGCCCAGCGCAAGGTGGAGCTGGAGCGTCAGACAACCGAGACAGAGGTAGCACGCCGGGAGGCGGAGCGGACGGTCATCAAGGCACAGGCGGAGGCGCAGGCACAGCGTATGGCGGGTCTTACCGAGGCGGAGATCATGCGTGCCAAGGGCTACACCCAGAAGGACGTGCTGCAATCCGAGGTGCAGAAGGCCTACGCCGCAGGCTTGGGCGAGATGGGCTCCAACGGCGGCGGCAGCGGTCTGGGCGACATTGCCGGATTGGGTGTGGCGCTGGGTGCCATGGGCGGCGTGGTCAACATGACCAAGGACGCCCTGAACCCCGTTTTCAGCGGGATCACCCCGCCTGCTCCTGATGCAGCCGCCCCCGTGGGTGGTTGGAGCTGCGCCTGTGGGCGGACGAACATCACCTCCAACTTCTGCCCCGACTGCGGCGCGAAAAAGCCTGTTCCGCAGAACGGATGGACTTGTCCCAGCTGCGGTGCGGCCAACATCACCAGCAATTTCTGCCCGGATTGCGGCGCGAAAAAGCCCGCGCCGGACGCGGGCTGGGACTGTGCTTGCGGTCAGACGAACATCAAGAGCAACTTCTGCCCCAACTGCGGAAAGAAGCGGGGCGAATGAGCCGGTGGCTTACATAAAGGAGGAGCATGGATATGAAAAACAAGAATAGCGTGCGCGGGCTGGTCATTCTCGGCATCGTACTGGCGACATGGCTTGTCATCGTGCTGGCCGTACCCTTTGTGAAAAACGGGGCCTACTGGCTGAGCTTTGTGTTTACCCTCATCGCATTTCTCGCACAGCTCCATATTTTCAAAATTTCCTTCCGCAACGGCGAAAGTGTCCGCAGCAAGTTCTACGGCTTCCCCATCGCCCGCCTCGGCGTGGTGTATCTGGCGGTGCAGCTTGTGCTGGGCTTGCTGGTCATGGCGCTGGCCAAGTGGGTACCCACATGGGTTGGCGTGATTCTCTTTGCCGTCACGCTGGCGGCTGCGGCGGGGGGGGGGGGTTGCGCCCGTCGCCATCGGTGGGCTGCATTGCCGCCGATATGATGCGCGACGAGGTGGAGCGGCAGGACGTGCAGCTGAAAAAGGATGTCTCTGCCATGCGCGCCATGCAGTCCAAGGCCAACGCGCTGGTAAACCAGTGCGATGCACCGGAGCTGCGAGCCGCACTGCAAAAGCTGGCGGAGGACTTCCGATTCAGCGATCCTGTCAGCAGCGATGCGCTGGCGGATGTGGAGATGTCTCTATCTGCCTGTTTGGACGAATTGCAGCGCAGTCTCACCGATGGCGATTTGGACAGTGCAGCCGTCCTCTGCCGCCGCGCCGCCGCCACCCTGACGGAACGAAACCGACTGTGCAAGCTGAATAAATAAGGGGGATTTTGAGTCGTGATAGACAGAGCTGCGTTAACATATAGGCATCTGTTTCCAACGGAAGCGGTAAAGGCCGAGGCATTTGATAAAATCGCAGAGTTGTTCTACAATTGCAATTTTGGTTCAACCTCAAAAGCCGATATTGAGACCCTTATGTTTTCAATTTTTATTGAACGAATTTTAAAAGAGGATGGTCCAGAGAATTTTAAGTCCTATAGTGATTACACATTATCAAAGGCGTTATGTATTACTCAAGCGAGGGTTAGCAATTTGAAAGTAAGAAAAGAATTGGTCTATCCCTACGAAGATTTTTCTTGGAAGAAGTCTTTTGAATTAGTATCTAAAAAGGCAACATTTGAAAATGGGAAAATCAAGATTTATATTCCTGACAAAAACTTATTCCTTGAAATAAAAAATGCTATAGAAGAAGCGGGAGGATTTGTTGAGATACAATTGACATCTAATCTACTCCAAGTAAAGTTGTCCTATTTTCTTGATTTAATCCTTGCAATTGATGATGGAGCATCACGTAGTGAACTTAGAAAGAAAATCATCGAAAATACGAAACGCGACAAAAGGGATATTCAATGCCTAGACAATGAACCATTTGGCAAAGCACTTATTAAACAGAGTCCCGAGTTGATTATCGACCTTATAGGTGAGTGTATTCCTATATTTGGAGGCATAGCAAAAACTATTGCGAGCAATCTCTATACTGCGATTAAGGCAAGTAAAGGAGAGTAACTATGTCCATCTTCAAATGCAAAATGTGCGGCGGAGAGCTGCAAATCAATCCCGGTGAGTCCGTAGCCGTGTGTGAATACTGCGGCACCACGCAGACGCTGCCTAAGCTGGACGACGACCGGCGCGCCAACCTCTACGACCGCGCCAACCACTTCCGGCGCAACAACGACTTCGACAAGGCGGCAGGCATCTATGAGCAGATTCTCAACGAGGACAAGACCGACGCTGAGGCGTACTGGTCGCTGGTGCTGTGCCGCTATGGCATTGAGTACGTGGAGGATCCGGCCACGCACAAGCGCGTGCCTACGGTGAACCGAGCCCAGTACACCTCCATTTTCGATGATGAGGACTACAAGGCCGCCATCCAGTACGCCGACGCCGCCCAGCGGGTGGTCTACGAGGCCGAGGCTAAAGTAATCAACGAAATTCAGAAGGGCATTCTGGAGATTTCCCAGAAGGAAGAACTTTTTGATGTATTCATCTGCTACAAGGAGACAGATGCCAATGGCCGTCGGACACCGGACAGCGTGCTGGCTACCGATCTCTACTACCAGCTGACACAGGAGGGCTTCAAGGTGTTCTTCTCCCGCATCACGTTGGAGGACAAGTTGGGTACCGCCTATGAGCCGTACATATTCGCCGCACTGAACAGCGCCAAGGTCATGGTGGTGCTGGGCACGAAGCCGGAGTATTTCAACGCCGTGTGGGTGAAGAACGAGTGGAGTCGCTATCTGGCACTGATCCGGGGCGGTGCGAAAAAGGTACTGATCCCCGCCTACCGCGATATGGATCCCTACGATCTGCCAGAGGAGTTTTCCCATTTACAGGCGCAGGATATGTCTAAGCTGGGCTTCATGCAGGACTTGATCCGTGGCATCAAGAAGCTGACGGAAGTTGACAAGCCCGCGGCCCGCGAAACGGTGGTAGTGCAGGAGACTACCGCCAATACCGCGCCCCTGCTGAAGCGAGCTTTCATCTTCTTGGAGGACGGCGACTGGGACAGTGCCGATGAGTACTGCGAAAAGGTGCTTGACCTCGACCCGGAGTGCGCTCAAGCGTATTTGGGCAAGTTGATGGCGGATCTGCGGGTGCGAAAGGTCGATGACCTCGCAAATTGTGAGCAACCGTTTGATGACAAGGACAACTATCGCAAAGTCATGCGGTTCGGAGATGAGACACTTCGCGACACGCTGGAGGACTACATCACCCACATCAACGACCGCGATGAGAACGCCCGCCTGACCGGAATATATAACGATGCCGCAAATGCAATGAGCCGCGCAGATTCGGAGGATGCCTACCGGTCGGCTGCTGATAAATTCAAGAGCATTCCTGACTTTAAGGATGCCGACGCCCTTGCCGAGAGTTGTCTTGATAAGGCGGAAATCTGCCGCAAGGACGGAATTTACTCCTCCGCAAAATCCAAAATAGCCGAGGATAGTACAGCTTCTTGTGAAGAAGCGCTTCAGATGTTCCAATCTATTTTCGGCTGGAAGGATGCGGACGAACAAATTTGTGCTTGTCAAAAGAGAATTGAAGAAATCAAGGCAAAAGAAAAGGCCGAGCGGCTTGAAGCAGAGCGCAAAGCTGAAGAGCGCAGAATTGCGGCTAACAAGGCAAGAAGGAAGCGCAAAAAAGCATTTGTCATCGGTGCGCCTATTGTGTGTGCTTGCATGGCGTTTGTAATCGTTCTGACAACGGTAATTATCCCCAAGCAAAAATATAATAAAGCAATACATTTGCTTGATTCCGGCGACTATGCAGAGGCTGCGATAACTTTTGGTTCGCTTGGCAATTACAAGGATGCCAGAGATCGGTGCATACCGCTGTTCCAACTGTTTTCCGATAGTCTTTCTGCCAATAACCATACCGTCGCCTTAAAAGCAGATGGGACGGTAATGGCAACGGGCTATAATGCATATGGGGAATGTGATGTATCTGACTGGAAGGATGTTGTGGATGTGTCTGCCGGTTACAATTATACGATTAGCCTAAAAGCCAACGGCACGGTGGTGGCAGCGGGCTATAACGAGTACGGGCAGTGCGATGTGCTCGACTGGGTTGACATTGTGTCCGTGTCAGCCGGTCACAACCATACAATCGGCTTGAAAGCAGATGGCACAGTGGTAGCAACGGGCAATAATGCAAGCAGACAGTGCAATGTGTCCAACTGGAAGGATATTGTGGCTGTGTCGGCGGGTCACAATCATACAATTGGTCTGAAGGCTGACGGTACAGTAGTAGCAACGGGCTACAATGAATATGGACAGTGCGATGTGCTTGGCTGGACCGATATTGTGTCCGTGTCTGCCGGTAACGACTGTACAATCGGTTTAAAGACCGATGGTACGGTGGTAGCAGTAGGTTATAATGAGTACGGGCAGTGTGATGTGCTTGACTGGGTCGATATTGTGGCTGTGTCAGCCGGTCACAATCATACAATTGGTCTGAAAGCTGATGGGACGGTGGTGGCAGCGGGTAGAAATCACTTTGGTCAGTGCAACGTGTCCGACTGGGTTGATATTGTGGCTGTGTCAGCCGGTCACAACCATACAATTGGCCTGAAAGCTGACGGCACACTGGTGGCAACGGGAAGTGATAGAAACAGGCAGTGCGATGTGTCTGACTGGACGAATATCACCACAAAACAACCAATGGCATGAGGAGAAACAAATGACAATTTCTGATTTTGCAACGAAGCACACTATAAGCGAACGAACGGTTAGGGTGTGGATTGAAAAAGAATATATCCCAGGGGCAAATCTTAATGAGGATTGTGTTCCTGCTTCGGCAAGAAAACCCTATACGAAAGCAAGAGCAAAAACCAGCGATGCCATTTATTGCAGTATTGTCAATGCGTCCCGAAATCACTTTCATGTGCTGCCGGCCTTGTACGGTCTGTGTGAGGACGAGTTCAACGGATATGTTGATCGCTTGGTTGAAGCTGGCTACATAGTCAGGCGCACTACGGATGACGTAACCTATTATGATGCAACACCCCAAGCAAAGCATTATAAGAAATTAGAATTGCTCAAGGTGTTAGAACCTGCAATTAAAGCTGCATCTGAGGGTATAACGACTGCCGCATTCGAGTTTGCTCAAAAAGAACTGCTGTAACTATAGTCAATAGCAAAAGAGCCGGCGCAGGGAATTCCCTGCGCCAGCCCTTTTGCTATACTCACTTTATCGCCTCGTCAAGCACCTGACGCAGCAGGTCTGTCACACCCTGCGCGGCCTGGATGGTGGCGATCATCAGCAGGTCACCATCCACCTCCGACC
>OGUM01002337.1_pt1 | contig 11190 bp, 10 predicted proteins | sample 1553631 | NCBI WGS metagenome assembly OGUM01 (sample SAMEA2580228, study PRJEB22360) | human gut metagenome | biome: human gut; feature: human-associated habitat; material: faeces | place: Denmark | collected 2008/2010 | reverse complement strand
AGAGCACTAGACTTTTAATCTAGGTGTCCCGGGTTCGAACCCCGGTGGGCTCATTGCAAAGGGAATGGTTGAAATACCGTTCCCTTCTTTTTTTGCCATAGTGGACTAGGGGTCAAACAGGTGTCGTAGTCTAAGAATGGGGAAAGTGTGATTTTAATATAAAAAGTATAAAAAGTCTGCAAAGCCGCATAAATACTGGGAGAATCGTTGGTGGTGAAGTTGGGCACTTTTTGGGCACTTGGTGATAGTGGAGAGCGGAATGATTGATAATTCTAGTTTTAATTAGTGCAATTAGGTTGAGTTTTATGTTAAAATTGGTAAAACAAATCGTTGTTTGGCGATTTGGTAAATCCCAATAAATTAGTTTTATATGGAACAGAAACTTTGAATTTACAGAACTACAAAGAAAGGATACATATTATGGAAGGAAGATTAATAGCATTTGTTATTTGGGTAATAATCGGCGTATTATTTATTGTAATGGGCATTTATGATTTTAATTCCAAGAAAGCAAAACCTTTCGGTTTTTGGGCAAATGCCGAGGTAGCGCCCATAGAAGATGTGAAAGGCTATAATCGTGCTTTGGGCATATTGTGGTGCGTGTATGGTATTTTGTTTACGTTAATTGGATTGCCTTTATTAGATGGGCTTAATTCGGGTTTGATTATTATACCTATATTGGGTGCAATGCTTATTAGTATTGCGGCTATGGTAGCGTATGTAGTAGGTATTGAACCCAAATGCCGCAAAAAGAAATAAATGAAAACTTCCAGTTTATAGATTTCATCTTACAAGATACCTGCAAATCACCAACCTGTAAATATATATAATAAATTTGATACAAGAAACAGAGCAAGTACTAAGGTAGCGAAAACCTTTCAGTACTTGCTCTTATTTTATTTACAGGAGGTTTGCTATGGATGACAAGATAAGTGCTGTTGTTGGTAAGCTACAGCAAAGACTTGGTGATGATTACGAGGTAAGAATTGCTGATGTAACAAAGAACAATGATACTGTGAAGAAAGGTATTTCTGTCAGGAAGAATGGAGAGAAAATCGGAAGAATATATTACTGGAATGGAGAAGCATTAGAAGCATTTCTTGGTGATGTAGAAAGCAGTCCTCTTCCTGATATAGACTTTGAAATGAGCCTTAAGAAACAGAAGGACAACATAGTTGCTATGCTAATCAATGCTGAAGCGAATAAGGAACGGCTAAAATCTATGACAGAAACACTTAATGATATGATGAAAGAGTCTCAGGATATTGTAGAAGATATTCCTGAGACTCTTTTTATATTGTCAAATGAAACGAGGCAGTTTGGAGCAATATGTATGCTATATCCAGAAGTCTTAAAGAAGTTCTGTGTGGAAAAGATGATTGATAATATAACGAAAAACAACATCATCTCCAAATATTGTATGATTACAGAAAGTAGAAATTAAGAAATTTCCTCTGTTTTCTTCTTTCTGTATTCATTTGGACTCATATGATAATATTGTCTAAACTTCCGGCAGAAATAGCCGGAACTTGTAAATCCGTTTTCTTCTGCAATAGAAAAAACCGATTTTTGAGTGGTACAAAGTTGTTCGGCAGCCTGTGCTAGTCTGTATTGAATCAGATATGCTACCGGAGAACAGTGGATGCCAGTTTGAAAAATGTGTAAAGCTCCACTTTTGCTGATAGATGCCGATGCCGCAATCGTCTCCAATGTAATCTCTTCCATGTAGTGATCATGAATATACTGCATCATAGCTTGTAATCTTGCTTGTTTGTGATTTAATCGATGAATACTGTTAGAATCAGAAGTCCAGTCCATATTTTTTTGCAATATGTTCCAAAGCTGAAATAAAAGTTGTATAGTACATAATTCATTATCCGGCTTAGTTTCCTGAATAGTACAAATTTGCGACAAAAGTTGTAGCACCTGTTTTCCAAATGTGTTGGATGGACTGAAAACTTGATATGGAACAGACGAGCTTATCACAGGAAGAATATATTTTTCGTAAATGAGGCTGTTTTCGGGTGCTAATAGGGTTGGCGAAAAAACAATATTAGGTGCAAATGTACTGCTTTGTGCTTCAAAACGATGCAGGACACCGCTATTGATAAATATGCCGCAACCTTTATGTAGTTCTATTTTACTTGTACCTATAAGGCAGAGCGCAGTACCTTCAGCAGTATAAAGAAACTCTAATTCATGATGCCAATGCCAGTCAATGCGATGGAAGTCAAATTTCCAAATATTATCAGGATAGTATGCAAATGGATAACGATTGTTGCCATGCTGGATGGTTTCTCGTAGTGTTTCATCTGTAGTTATCTTAAAAGTCTCCATGCTATATTTCCTCATAAATAATAAAATTTGTTATATTGTACCATAAATATATGATTTTATACAATGACTAGATATAAAGTTTACGATATAATCACATTTATTAGAGGAGGACAAAATGAAAAGCCAATATAATAAGACAATTACAGCCTGTTTTGTAGGTTATATTGTACAAGCTATCGTTAATAATTTTACACCACTGCTTTTTTTGTTTTTTCAGAAATGCTATCATATTCCAATTTCCCAAATTACATTGTTAGTGACTTTTAATTTTGGGATACAACTACTGGTTGATTTTCTTTCTGTCAGATTTGTTGATAAAATAGGATATCGGATATCAATGATTATAGCTCATGTTCTAGCAGCGGCAGGATTATTCCTTCTTACAGTTTTACCAGAGATTTTACCAGTTTCCTTTATTGGAATTTTGATTGCTGTAATGATCTATGCGGTAGGTGGTGGACTTTTGGAAGTCATAGTCAGTCCAGTTGTTGAGGCTTGCCCATCCGACAATAAGGAAAAAGCAATGAGCCTGTTGCATTCTTTTTATTGCTGGGGACACGCCGGAGTTGTACTCATATCAACAGTGTACTTTTATGTAGTCGGTATAGATAACTGGAAAATATTAGCCATTATTTGGGCGGTTATTCCAATTGGAAATGCTTTTGTTTTTTCAAAGGTTCCCATTGCACCATTGCTTGAGGATGGAGATACCGGACTTGGATTAAAGAAATTGTTTCGGATGAAAATTTTTTGGATTTTGTTGATTATGATGATATGTGCAGGAGCAAGTGAGCAAGCAGTAAGTCAATGGGCCTCTGCTTTTGCAGAAAAAGGTCTTGGAATTTCAAAGGCAGCCGGCGACTTAGCAGGGCCGATGGCATTTGCGGTTCTAATGGGAATATCAAGATTGTTTTATGGTAAGTATGGTGACCGTATCAATTTGGAACACTTTATGATTTATAGTAGTTTTTTATGTATTTTATCCTATTTAGGGATTTCATTATTCTCGATTCCGCTATTAAATCTGATTGCCTGCGCTGTCTGTGGGCTTTCAGTGGGAATTATGTGGCCTGGAACTTTCAGCAAGGCATCAGCAGCTTTGCCCAAAGGGGGAACAGCCATGTTTGCATTGCTGGCATTAGGTGGAGATATAGGTTGTTCAGGAGGTCCTACATTGGTTGGAATGGTATCAGGAGCTTTTGGGGATAACCTAAAGATGGGAATTTTGGCAGGAATTATTTTTCCAGTGTTGCTACTTATAGGAGTCATTCTTTGCAGAAGACAAAAGAAAATTACTAATTATAATACAGTGAAAAGTAGGCACTAAATATAGCTGCTTATTAAAATAAAAAAGAAAGTGAGAAAAAAGATGGAATTTTTGAAAAACAATCCTAAATGGATACGTCAACCAAAGCAGGTACAAATTAGTGAGGATAAAGTTGTAATTCTTACAGAAAGGGGTACCGACTTATGGGCACGCACTTATTATGGTTTTCAAAATGATAATGCTCCAGTATTTCAAGTTGAAACAACGGACAAGTACTTTTCTTTTATTGTTAAAACAGAATTCGAGAGTACCTGTCGTTTTGACCAGTGTGGTGTGGCTATGTATTTGAATAGTGATAATTGGTTTAAGGCATCTATAGAATATGAGAATAAAAAAATACAGCGATTGGGAAGCGTTGTAACCAATCATGGATATTCTGACTGGGCAACAACAGACATATCCTCTGATATTAATAGTATGTGGTATCGTTTTTCACGAAGGGACAGTGACTACTGTATTGAATGCAGTGAGGATGGCATAAATTTCAGACAAATGCGTATTTTCCATATGTGTGAAGGTGCAGAAAAAATTACTTATGGAATATATGCATGCAGCCCGACAGAAGGCTCATATAAGGCAACATTTTCAAATATGCAGATTACGGAATGTAAATGGGAATCAGATGCAGACTGGCGTGATTGATGATATGATTTCTAAAGATAAATCTCATATGAGAATCATTATCAGTTAAATTGAATAATAAATATAAGCCAAAAATAATCCCCGAAAAATTTTAGAATTTTTGGGGATTATTTAACATTATAAATAAAGAGTGTTCTCTGCATCAACCCATATTTGTATCGTTCCATCAAGATATAATTTTGCATATTCGACAGGTTTATCAATGGCAAGTGCATTTAATGCACAATCATAAGAAATGATAGATAATTTTTATATTATCATATTCAAAAGCATGTGAAAATAGTGGACATAATGTTTTGGACGATTTTGCTGAGGTCAGCAAAACCGTAGAAGCTGGTGCAACACATAAATCTACAAAGGATTATGAATTATCAAGATATGCTTGCTATTTTTCAAAATGCAGGTTATATGGGACTTTATGGAGGTCTTGATGTTGAAAAACCGTTTTCTTTTTTTGCCATAGTGGATAGTGAATATGGAATGTGAATATATAAGGGGAGTGATGGTTTGAATAACAGTTCAGAAATCTAAATCAACAATAAGTGAACATATTAGCAATATATATAAATAGGGAGAATTAAAAAGAGAGGATACAAGGAGAAATCCGGAAATTCCGAAATTCCGAAATTTCTACAAAACCTGCAATAATAAACAATGATAAGCTGTGGAATACAAAAAATGATATTTTAAATATTACACAGGCTACCGACTTATATATTGATAATTATAGTTTTAACTTGGTTGAGTTTTATGTTAAAATGGGTAAAACAAATCGGAATTTGTGGAGAGATTTCCTGAACTTTCCGTGTTTTTCAAGGCATGCAGAGCCTTGTATGATGAAATGATATGTATTTTCCCTTATTTTTGCCCTTGTGAGATAATCGTGAGGGAAATAAGGGAAATTTCTTTTTAGTCATTGCCTGCCACTTTGTCGAGAAGCCTTGCCGAATCTCGCTTAGCTTTTCTGGTGGAGTGAGCATAGACATTCATAGTGGTACTGACATCTGAGTGTCCTAACAGTTCCTGCACATCCTTTGGAGCAGCTCCGTTTGAAAGCAAGTTGCTTGTATAGGTGTGTCTTAACTGGTGAAAATGAAATCCTTCAAATCCCTCCAGCCTATTGGAAACTGACCGGCACACAAGACCAAGTGTGCTTGGTAATTCAAGGCAACCATCCGGTCTTAAGCAGACAAATGATATTTCCTTATATTCTTCAGGAACAGCCTGTGTTCCATCCAGATGATAATATTCATAATACACTCTGTTTTTGTCCTGTACTTCTTTGTAGTAATTGCGGTGATAGAGTTCACCATACTGCATCCGGTTTTTAAGCTGTTCTTTTCTTGCTTCTTTCAGTATGCCTGCTAGCGTATCTCCGAAATCAACAATTCTTACTTTTTTTCGTTTGGTAGGTCCAATGATGTTCTTGTGTCTAGCTCCATCATAACGGATACTTCTCTTGATAGTCAGGTATTGTTCCTCAAGATTAATATCCTGCCATGTAAGACCACAAACCTCACCGATGCGAAGCCCTGCGTAATATGCTATCTGAATTGGCAGTATTGCTGGGGGATTCTTTTCTTCAAGGTATTTTATTAACCTCTGGTAATCTTCGTGTGAAATTGGCTGAACACCTTCTTCAATGTCATCATCCGAAAATAAATCCACATCCTCCGCCTGTTTTTTCAGCTTGATATACTGCATTGGATTGAAAGTAATAAACTGCTTTGGAAATACTGCAAATCGGAAAGCCTGCTGTAATACAGCAGAAAATGAATGGATATAATCCTTGCTGTATCCCTTTTTGACAGTTCCATCCGGATATTCGCCACCAAATGTCAGTAAATCAAAGAATGACTGTAAATGTTCCGCAGTAACATTTTTTAACTTTCTGTCAGCAATAGGATGTTTCTTGATAACCCTTATTGCACCGAGATAGTTTTCAACAGTTCCATTGCTTAATGTCCCTGTCTTTAGTTCTTCCTCAGACCATAAATTAAGTAAATCACCTACAGTGAGATTATCTGTCTTAGCAACAAACTTTTTATTATCATAATCATCCATTGCCTGACGGAGCAGTTTTTCCGTTTCACTCTTGCTTTCTGTTCCAGCGTATTCTTTCTGAACCAGATTGCCGCTTGCATCTTCTACATAGAAGCGGTAGTACCATTTCTTTCCTTTTTTTCTTACAGATCCTTTTGCCATAATCGTGTGTCTCCTTTCGATATCAGACAATCGGAACTGATGAAATGCTTCTTGCGTGTAGGCATCTTATGGACAAGTCCATAAGCCAATTCGCCGCTCGTCAAATCTGTAAACAGCTTGACTCGCTTGTGCTCATTGTATCATAACTCCGGTTGTCGTTCTATACCGAATCGGAATTATCTTCTAAGAGATTGGATAGTCTCTGTGCCGCCACATCCGGATTCTTGGAATATGTTCTTATGATGTCAGCTATATCATTGAATGCGTTTACTGAGTGAGTAATCTCTCTCAGAAACATTATTTCGTTATATTCCTGATTGGATTCAAACCCCATCTTTGCTGCTACATCTGCATATTCTGTATTTCCCTTGAAATTATTGCAGGCATTGGTAAATGAATCAGCAAAGAGCTTGTATTCGTTTAATACTGCCAGCAACAGGTTCTTGGCAAAATCTCCTTCTGCGTTATCAAGGTTTGTTGGAAGGTTTTCGATAATACCTGTCATTGCGTCTTTTATAAGAAGTTCTTTCTTATCTGTTATATCTGTTTCGTAGCTGTCAGTTTCACCTTTGAGCCATTCCACAGATACATGAAGTGCTTCGGAAAGTCCTTCCAGTACCATCTTCTTGGTATTGTCGATTGTTCCGGCTTCATAACGCTGTATGGTGGAAGCGGTGACTCCCATCTTGTCTGCAACATAAGGTTGTGTAAGGTTTAATTCTGTTCTTCGGCTTTTAGCCCTCTCACCGATAATCCGGCGAAGTTCCTTATCCTTCATGTTGTCTGCCTCCTTTTTGATTATTCCTTTCGGTATGTTCATACTATATCATATAAAAATTAAAATTGCAATATGCAATACTATAATCATCTTTACAATTTCGTAACGCTTGACAATAAAATATAAATGCGATATACTGACAGAAAAAATAAATTGCATAATGCAATTTTAAAGGAGGCGGTTAAATGACGGAAAGAAAGATAGCTCTATCTATAGAAGATGCTGCCGACTATACAGGAATTGGAAGAAACACTCTGAGAAAACTTGTTGAGTGGGAAAAGCTTCCTGTTCTAAATGTCGGAAGAAAAGTTCTTATAAAAACGGATATGCTTGAAAAGTTCATGGAAGTAAACGAATGTAGAGACTTGAGAGATAAGAGCAGCGTAAAACCGGTCACAAGAAAAGTGACAACTTAAGAGAGGCGGCTTCTAATGAAACCGCCTCTGATATATCAGACCGAAGCCATGATATACCTACACGCAAGAGGATTATAACATGTGCTTCTTCTGATATGCAACAACCAATTATTGGAATGGAAGGACAGGAAAATCACAAGATATCAAAGCCCTCGGCGTTTGAGAGCGAAATACACCTCTCGCACAAACCTGCGGTTTATGCTCAGCGTATTTCGCCCTTGCAGGGAGCAAAGCCACGCAGGCGTGACTTATACAAATGCTGTCGCATTTGGTTATGCCGGATACGGCAATAAGCCAACAACAATACCACTTATATTGTCTGTTCGTACTCCATTCCCACTAGCAGAGGAAGGAGAAGAAAGCACATTGACAACAAGACATTCATTTATACAGATGACCAAGCTGTCGAATGTCCGGGGAAGAATAACCTATATATCAAGCCATGCAAAGCAGGAACATCTGTATGCTGTCTATGAAACTACGGAAAGAAGTTACTGGACAGAACTTGCACGATGCAGCCAGCAGGAATTTAAGAAAAGCGGTGTTGAGGGAAATTGTATCGAGGCAAGAGAACTTATCATTGCCCTGCCTGAATCACTTTATGAACAGGGAATGCCCGATATGCTGCTAAAATCGTTTACGGATAAATTCAAAGAAAAGTATGGTGTGGAATGTGTTGCAGCACTTCACCACAATAAGCGTATGACAAATTTCCATATCCATCTTATCTTTTCCGAAAGGCAGTTATTAGCGGAGCCTGTTATAAAGATTGCCACAAGAAATATGTTCTATGATGAGCATGGTAATCATGTAAGGACTAAGAAAGAAATCCTTGATGAAGCTGGCAATATCCGCAAAAGATGTAAGGTTATAGGGAAAGGCGAGGTTTATGAGAAGAAGCTGTTTACCTCAAAGAATACGAGGTTCAAGCAGGAAGATTTTCTGGATGAGGTAAAACTATTCTATACCAGAATGATAAACCATTGGGTAACGGACGAAAAAGACAGATTAACAGTATTTGACCGCAATGGTCCATATCTTGCTACCAAGAAGATTGGTAGGAATAATCCAAAGGCAGAACAGATTGAGCAGGATAATAAGTTGCGGATGGACTGGAATCGGGAGGTTGACAGGGCAATCATAAGCAATGTTCCTATGGATGATATTTTACAGATAAAAAGGGAACATATCACAGAACCGATAAAAAGGTCGATTGAAATATATGGGAACAAACCTCAACGATTAGCATTGATACTTAATATGGCGATTACGGAACTGGTACTGCTGATATCGAAGGTGCTTGAAGCAGCCAGAGCTATTTGGAATAAGATACTGCATACAGATGTTACAAATGCCGAAAAAACAGATTTTACAAGCAATATAGTGGTAGATAACACAGATAATACTTCTGCTATTGAAGAATCTACAGAAGTTGAGAATAAAATAACAACGCAAGAAGAAACAATCAAGGAAGTTAATGTTACAAAACCAGACAAGCCTGTAATGACACCAGAGGCAGTCATATATCCAAAGCTTAAAAAAATAAAAGCAGAGCTTGATAATCAGAATAATCTTATCTTTCAGGCTGAACAGCAACGGGGTAATCTTGAGATTGAATTATCTGATTTGAAGGGATTGGCAAAGCTTACAAGAAAAGCTGAATTACAGAGAAAGATTGATGAAAAGACTGATTATATCAATCGATTGAAGATAGGACTTTCAAATATGGTTCGTAACTACGGATTTGAGAACATGAATGAATTTTATCTAAGCTACAAGGAATCTCAAAATGCATATGCAGAGTATCAGCAGGAAGTTGATGACTGGAAGAAATCCTGACGCTGGAAGCCTGCGCCCTGGCACTGTGGGGCGCGAAAACCTGCAAACGCGACCCAACCCGCAAAATGCGCATCGGATGAGAGGAGAACCATGACGAATACCCTGAATTTTGGTCATGTAGCCGGGCTGACCGCCGCGGAACAGCAGCAGCTTAGCGACCTGGCCGAAACGTATATGTATCATCAGAGCCGCAACGCCACCAAAGACAAGTATTACGAGGGGCACGTCACCTTGCAGGACGTGAACCTTGGTCTTGCGCTGCCGCAAGGTCTGCGCGGTCTGGAGGTCGGCTGCAACTGGGGACAGAAGGCGGTGGACGCGCTGGCATCCCGCAGTATGTTCGATGGTTTTGTGAGCAACGGCGGCGCACTGGACGGGCTGCAAAAGCTGGTGACCGACAACCGTCTGGTTGCAGCCTACGCCAAAGCCTGCCGGGATCAGCTGAAATACGGATGCGTGTTCGCCACACTGTCCGCAGATGCGAACATCGGCTGTCGCATCCGCTTTCACTCCCCTGCTGCGGCCGCTGCCCTGTGGAGCGGCGAGAAAGGCCGGATCGACTGCGGCCTTGCCATCATCGACACCATGAAGGACGAAAAGGACGAAGGAAAATGGACCCCGTCCATCGTCAACTTCTATACCGACACCGCCCTGATCGTACTGACCCGCGAAGGGACCGTCTGGACAGCAAAACGGCATCCCAATAAGATGGGTCGTCCGCTGATGGAGCCGCTGATCTGGAACGCCACCAGCAATAAGCCCTTTGGCCGCAGCCGCCTGAAGCGTGCCATCCGTTCCCTTATCGACGACTATGTGCGTACCGTGGCTAACGCCACCATTGCGCTGGAGTTTGACACCACGCCGCAGAAATACATCCTTGGCGTGACGGATGAGCAGTACGATACCATCGTATCGGACAAGTTCCGGCAGTATGTCGGGGCGCTCATCGCTGCCACATCCAACCCGGAGACCGGCGAAAACCCGGTCTTTGGCCAGCTGGCACAGGGCAGCCTTTCGCCGCACGTTGAAAAGATGCGGATGACGGCCACCCAGTTTGCCGCTGCCACCGGCCTGACCGTGACCGATGTGGGCGTGATCAATGATGCCAATCCCACCAGCAGCGATGCCATCCTTGCCCAGAGCCAGACGCTGGTGCTGATGGCGCAGCAGCTGAACACCGGCAACGGCGATGCACTACGCACCATTGCCCGGATGGCCCAGGCCATTGCCCGCAAAGTAACGCTGGATGAGCTGACCGAGGAAGAGCGGGACGTGATGGCCCACTTCAAGAACCCGGCGATGCCCAGTGTAGCCGTGACCGCCGATGCGGCCATCAAGATTGCTTCCGCCCGGCAGGAGTTTGCCGCCACCGACACGTTTTTGGAGATGATCGGCTTTGACCAGGCCGATATCCGCCGCATTAAGGCGCAGGAACAGCGGGTGCGCGGGCAGCAGTTGCTTGTTGAGGTAGACAATGCAGATAACGGCGAAAACGTGGAATGAATACATCACCCGGCTGTCCCGCCTGAACCAGAAAGCCGGGCAGTTGATGCGGCAGTACATAGACACCCACGGCACCGGGGATGCCGATGCGCTGATTACTTACGCCGCCGCGCTGGTGACAAAATACGGCGAGGGCAGCGCCG
>OGUM01002332.1_pt1 | contig 11221 bp, 10 predicted proteins | sample 1553631 | NCBI WGS metagenome assembly OGUM01 (sample SAMEA2580228, study PRJEB22360) | human gut metagenome | biome: human gut; feature: human-associated habitat; material: faeces | place: Denmark | collected 2008/2010 | reverse complement strand
GGCCAGACAGTCCCCCTGCATACGCTCCGTGTCGGACACGGTGGTGCGGAAGGGGAACAGGTCCAGTCCGGTGTGCTCCGTGCCGTCGGGGCCGGTGATGCTGCGGCCGAACAGCTCCATGGCGTTGCCGGTGGCAAGCACCACGGCGCCGCGCTCCAGCGCCGCCCGGACGGCGGTTTCATAGCGGCGCAGATCCTCCAGCGCCGTGAGCTGGGCGCTCTCGGTGCCCGCGCCCATGTAGAGGAAGTCCGCGCCGGAGAAGTCGATGTCCTCGTACAGCGTGCCGGTGCGGACAACGACCTCCGCGCCCTGCCGCTCCAGACTGCGCCGCAGCGCGGCCACATTGGCGTACTCACCGTACAGGTTCATCAAATCCGGATAGAGATGCAGAAGCTGGATGCTCATGTGCAGACCCTCCTTAAAGCGTATTGACCAGCGACAGGAACTTGCCCTTGTCGGAGAAGCAGGTGATGGTGTAGGCCTGTGTCACGCCGTCCCGGACGGCGGCGTCCACGCCCTCGCTGATGCTCTCATAGGCGCTGAGCTTCTCCGGCGGCACATCGGTGTAGGAGAAGCGAACGTACAGATCGTCGGCGTACCGGCCCAGCAGGTAGATGTGGGAGGTGTTCTCCGTGTTCAGCATGCCGAAGTCGATGTCCCACAGCCAGCTGGTCTCGCTGGTGAAGTATTTGCGGCTGACGGCGTCCACGATGATGATGACGGCGTGGGGCTCCTTCTGCTGCACGGTGTAGCGCAGGGACTGGTCGTAGGACACGGAGTTCTCGTGCTTGGAGGCCAGCAGCGTACCGCGCATGGTATGGTACTGCCAGTTGACGATGCGGCCGTTCTTCAGCACATAGTGACTGATGCTGCGGGCAATGTCGCCGCCGTCCACGCCGGCCAGCGCGCACACGGTGTAGCACGCCAGAATATTGTAGGCGTTGTAGATGCTCTTAAAGGCCAGCTCGATGCGGTCTTTGCCGTTGATGGTGAGGAATCCGGCATCCAGATCCGCGTCGGTGACGGTAAAGGCCGTCTCCGGGCGGCGGAAATCGCATCTGGTGCAGCGGTAGGCGCCGATATGGTTGTAGTGGTAGTAGTCGTAGGCCATGGGTGCGCGGCATAGGGGGCAGTATTTGCCGTCGTCGTAGATACCGGTGCTGCGGTCGGTGGAGAAGCTCTGGCGATCCATGCCGAACCACACCACCCGGTTGGGCCGTCCCCGGCCGAACAGGGACACCAGCGGGTCGTCGGCGTTGAGGATCAGCGTGCAGTCCGGGCCGATGCTGGGCTCGATGGCCTTATACACCCACTGGGGATGGCCGTTGCGGGTGAGCTGGTCACGGTACAGATTGGTGATGACGTAGTGGGTGGGCTGGAAGTAGCGGAACGTGTACTGGGCGTAGCGCTCGTCGGACTCGATGACCACCACGTCGCTTCTGCACCGCCCCGTCAGGGTGCTGCTGCACAGCAGCAGGGTGGTGACGCCCTCGATCTGGTTGGAGCCCTCCCGGTTGAACACCACCCGCTTGCCTGCGGCGGTGAGCACATGGGCGATCATCTCCGAGGTGGAGGTCTTGCCGTTGCTGCCGGTGACGGCGATGATCTCCGGCGGCAGCTGCACTCGCTGCAGGATGTCGGGGCAGATCTTCAGCGCGATCTGTCCGGGCAGGCTGCTGCCGCGCCCCACAAAGGAGCCTACAAAGCGGATCAGCTTGCAGACCAGAATGGCCAGAAATTTTTTCATAAAGACCCTCCTTATCATATCACGCGGCACATGGCCGCCTGTGTGCGCGGCGTTATGCGCGGTGCGTCTGGAGCCAGATCATCAGCGCGCCCACGTCTGCCGGTGAGACGCCGGAGATGCGGCTGGCCTGCCCCAGATTCAGGGGACGCACCGCGTCCAGCTTCTCCCGCGCCTCCAGACGCAGGCCCTGTATGGCACTGTAATCCATGCGGTCGGGGAGGGCGTGCTTTTCCAGCTGCTCGAAGTCCTCCACCTGCCGCTGCTGGCGGCGGATATAGCCCTCGTATTTGACGGATATTTCCACCTGCTCCCGCACCGCCCCGGGAAGCTCCGGCGCGGCAGGGTCGAAGGGACGCAGATCATCGTAGGACACCTGCGGACGGCGCAGCAGGTCGATGAGCCGCGCACCGTCGGCTACCGGTGCGGTGCCGCGGGCTGTCAGCAGGGTGTTGAGGGCGCTGCTGCCGGCCACGCCGGTGTGGGTCAGGCGCCTGATCTCCCGCTCTACGGCGGCGTACTTCTCCTTGTATTCGACCTGGAGGGGCATGAAATCGGTGTCGGGTTTTGCATCCTTTGCGGCCACGACGGTTCCGAGCAGCATCGTGTCGCCCATCTTGACGACGACCGAGCCGTCGGCCTGCTTGGCCAGTTTGCCCGTCTCGATCTCGATCTGGCGACCGTCGGCCAGCGTGATGATCTTGCGGACTGCGTTGTACAGCTTCTTTTCTTCCATAAAAATTTTAAACCTATAATGTTTTCGAATTGTTTTTCGCAACGAAAATGAAGGCAACCCCTCTCGGGAATTGCCTCCATTTCTTCCTCGGGACTACTTGCGGAGATTCAGCGTCTTCACGATTGCGCGGTAGCGCTCGATGTCGACCTCCTTCAGGTATTCCAGCAACGCGCGGCGCTTGCCGACCAGGCGCAGCAGTGCGCGCTGGGTTCCGAAGTCGTGCTTGTTGCTTTTGAGGTGTTCCGTAAGGTGGCTGATACGGTAGGAAAACAACGCGATCTGACTTTCGGGCGAACCCGTGTCGGTGTTAGACTTGCCGTACTGGCCGAAAAGCTCCTGCTTTTTCTCAGCTGTTAAATAAGCCATTGTGTAAATTTATTTTACGTTCCACTCTACGACGCATCCCCCTTACCGTGGATAACGCCAGAGCGTTCCGCAAAGGTACGAAATAATTCATAATTCATAATTCATAATTCACAATTATTTTCAATTTGGCGTCTAAAAATAACAAATTAATCGAGAAAATCGTATTTTTGCGGCTAAACAAGTGAAAATTATGGGGAAAACGGGTGTGCGCGGAACTTTCGCCGCGCTTGTCGCCGCGGTGTTGTGCGGCTGCGGGAGCGAGCCGGATTTCGTCACCGTCGACGGGACGATGCTCGGCACGACGCTGCATGTGGTGGCCGACGTGAAGGGCGTCTCGCGGCAGCGTCTCTATGCGGCCGTCATGGAGCTGGACCGCGAGGCCAAGGCGTCGATGTCGATTTACGATTCGACGTCGCTTGTGAGCCGTCTGAACCGCAACGAGACCGACAGCGTCGACCGTCATATCGCCTTCAACCTGCATCTGGCCGACAGCATCGGCGCGTTGAGCGACGGGCGTTACGACGTGACCGTCAAGCCGCTGGTCGAGGCGTGGGGCTTCGCCGGCCGGGAGCGCGTCGAAAACCCGAACGTCGATTCGATCCTCGAATTCGTGGGCCGCGAAAAGGTCCGTGTCGAGGGAGGGCGGCTGGTGAAGGACGATCCGCGCGTGCAGCTGGACTTCAACTCCGTGGCGAAAGGCTATACGGTCGATCTGCTGGCCGGACTGGTCGAGAAATACGGGGCTGAAAACTACATCGTCGACATCGGCGGCGAGGTCCGCTGCCGGGGACTCAACCGGCAGGGCCGGGCGTGGCGCATCGGCGTCGAAACGCCTTTCGACGGCAACATGTCGGACGGTGAATACCTCCAGAAACGGATTCAGATGACCGGCGGCGGGCTGGCCACCTCGGGCAACTACCGCCGTTTCTACCTCGACGGGGAGGGCAACAAGGTCGCCCACACCATCGACCCCCGCACGGGGCGCAGCGCCCTGTCGCGCCTGCTGTCGGTGACCGTCGCGGCTCCGACCTGCGCCGAGGCCGACGCGCTGGGGACCATGTTTCTGGCGATGGGCGCCGACGATGCGCTGGCGGCCGTGGAACGGATGCCCGGCGTGAAGGCGTACTTCATCCTGGCGGGTGACGGCGGAGAGTACGAGGAGTACGTCTCGCCGGCCATGGAAGCGTTGATTCTGAAATAGCGAGATAAATGAAAACAGCGGTATTCCTCTACAATCCCGAATCGGGCAAGGGCAAAATCGCCCGCAACGTCGGGTGCATCAGTACGATTTTTCAGGCCTACGGCTACGACGTCACGCCGCAGCGGATCGACTTTACGGCCAATCCGTTCGACGGCAACGAGACCATCGACCTGATGGTCGTCGCCGGCGGCGACGGCACGGTGAACTATGCGGTCAACGCCATGAAACGCAAGGGGCTGGACATTCCCATCGGCGTGATTCCGGCCGGTACGGCCAATGATTTCGCCGGGGCGGTCGGCATGTCGCGCGAGCCGCTCGAAGCGGCGCGGCAGATCGCTTCGGGGGCTGTGGACCGGGTCGACGTAGGCCGGGTGAACGACCTGTATTTCGTCAATATCTTTTCGTTCGGAATCTTCACGACCACCTCGCAGCGCACGCCCGACGAACGCAAGCACAAGATCGGCAAGCTGGCCTATATCATCGAGGGGGTCAAGGAGTTCCGCACGATGCACGCCGTGCCGCTGGAGATCGAGGCCGACGGCGAGCGGTTCGACCTGCGGTCGCTGATGGTGCTGATCTTCAACGGCGAGACGGCGGGCGGTTTCCACCTGGCGCGGCGGTCGTCGATCAAGGACGGGCTGTTCGACTGCATCCTGCTGGAGAAGAAGAATTTCTTTCGTTCGACGCTGGCCATGTGCCGCTATCTGGCGGGCGGCAGCCCGAAGATCGTCCGCCACCTCCGGGCGCGGCGGATCGACATCCGTTCGTCGGTCAACGAACCCACGGACGTCGACGGGCAGAAGGGCGCCGAATTCCCGCTGCACATCGAGTGTCTGGCGGGCGGCCTGCGCGTGATGTGCGCCAAACAGGCCTCGGGCAATTTCTGATTTTTACGGTCCGGCTTGTTTGATTCTGCGAAAATTCATACTTTTGTCGGAAAAATTACGACGATATGGCGGATAACGGCAAAACGGCGCGCAGCGGAGGACGCGAAAGTTTGCGCAAGGTCTCCATCTCCCGGATCAAGAAGGAGATGAGTGACGTCTTTTACCTTTCGGACGATCTGGTGATTTCCGCACTCACGGCCGACAAGAATACTACGGCCGATTATCCGACCTCGATCGACGGCTTTACGGCCATCATTATGATGACGGGCGAGGCCACCGTGTCGATCGACATGCAGAATTACAGCATCAAGCCCAACACGATCGTCTTTTTCAACCCCGATTCGATCATCCGCACAATCAAGTGTTCGTCGAACGCCGCGGCCTACCTGCTGGCCTTCTCGAAATCGTTCGTCAACGAGATCCAGATCGACCTCTCGACCTCGCTGCCGGTCTACATGCGCTTCGGCAAGGCCCCCGTGCTGGAGGTCACGCCGCAGGACGTGGACGAAATCCGCCAGTTGTTCCAGCTCATCAAGACCATGCTGCGCAGCGACAAGGAGCGTTACCGCCACGAGATCATCCGCACGCTCTTCACCACGGCGTTCTACATCATCACCGAGATCAACCAGCGCGAGCAGCCCGGCGAGATGAAGCAGGGGCGCTGCGAGGTGCTGTTCGACGAGTTCATGTCGCTGCTGCAACAGTACAACAAGAGGGAGCGCAACGTGAGCTTCTACGCCAAGCAGCTCAATATCACGCCCAAATACCTCTCGTCCGTGGTGAAGGAGGTGAGCGGCAAGACCGCCGCGCGGTGGATCGACGAGTCGGTGATCCTCGAAGCCAAGGCCCTGCTCAAGTATTCCGGAATGAGCATTCAGGAGATCGCCTACCACCTCAATTTCTCGACGCAGTCCTTCTTCGGCAAGTATTTCAAACAGCACACCGGAACCTCGCCCTCGCGTTACAAGCGGAAAGGATAGTTTTCGATTTTACAGGGCCTCTTCCGCCCTGCCTTGTCCGGCCCGGACGGAAAATACGTTTGTATGTCCCGTCCGGGTCGAACTGTGTCAGGACAAAATCCGCTCCTCTAAAATCAAAAAACCGAACCTTGTTTTTCAGGTGGCGGCTCGCGGGTGTCCGCTATGACACGCCGCTATTTCAGCGCTTCGACCACGCGGCCGATCATCGCCGGGATGGCGTGCTCCTCCTGCGCGGTGAAGAAATTGCCGTCGATTTCGAACGGGGCGTCCGTCGCCACGGGGCCCGTCACGGCGGCCTTGGCCATCGGGTGCACGGCGACGCGCCGTCCGGCGGCGACGCCTGCGAATCCGAACATCATCCCTGCGGCGCAGTGGCCGATCATCGGTTTGCCCGTCTCCCCGAAGGTTTTCAGCACCTCCATCAGGTCCCTGTTCCAAGGCTCGCCGGCATGCTGCGCGAAGACCGGCACGGCGTCGCCGCAGGCGAACACCAGAGCGTCGTACTCCTCTTCGTGACCCTTGAGGTTGGCGATCACGTCGTCGGCCGTCAGGCCGACGCCCGAGTTGGTGCGGATCTCGCGGCTTTCGGCCACGGCGAACACGGTGCAGGGAATCTTGTTTTCGAAAAACGTTTCCAGATACTGGAACAGGCCCATCCCGTTCACGGGATTCACGGCCACGACAGCTGTTTTTTTTGCCATGATTGCAATTCGTTTAGTGATACAATGGTTATTTTCGGTAAGTTTGTTATCTTTGCGTACAAAGATAGGGCAAACAGCCCGTAAAAACAATAACGCACTTAAAAATGAGATGGTTACATGCGTGTAACCATTGCTGGATACCAAACGGATGGAGCCGGAGAAAAAATTGAAAAATTTCACGCCCACGGGTTCCTGCCCGGTCCGGGACGTGCTGTGCCGCCTGGGGGACAAGTGGTCGATGCTGGTGTTGCTGACGTTGAATGCCAACGGCGTGATGCGTTTCAGCGAGATCCACCGCACGCTGGGCGACATTTCGCACCGCATGCTGACCGTCACGCTGCGGATGCTCGAAACCGACGGAATGATCCGCCGCGAAGTCTACGCCGAGGTTCCGCCGCGGGTGGAATACCGTCTTACGGAGCGGGGCGGGAGTCTCCTGCCGCATATTTTCGGACTGGTGGAATGGGCCGAGGCGAACAAGGAGGCTATTCTGGACGGCCGCAGGAGGTCCTGAACGACATCCGCCGCGCGTCCGTGCCGTCGGGGTAGTAGCCGCGCAGCAGTTTTCCGGGGCGGAAGCCTTTGCGGGCGTAAAGCCTTATGGCAGAGTCGTTGTCGGTGCGCACTTCGAGCGTCACTTCACGCAGCCCGAGCCGCCGGGCCAGCGCGATAGCGGCGTCCAGCAACGCCTGTCCGGCTCCGCAGCCGCGCGCCGCGGGGTCCACCGCCACGGAGTAGATGCGGAGGTTTTGCGCCGTGCGCCGCATCACCAATGAAATGTAGCCGACGACCGCACCGTCGCGGGTGGCGGCGTAGGACGCTCCCTGCGCATGCGTCAGCAGGTAGCGCAGCTGCCGCCGCGTGAAGGCCTCCCCTTCCGGGAATGAACGCCGCTCGACGCACTCCACGGCGTCGAGGTCCCCGGCCGTCGCGGGACGTATTCCGACTGCGGGGTTCATTGCGCGTGGAGGCGGTTGAGGCAGTGGACGAAGTGGTTGAGGATGCGGTAGGAAAGTTCGTCGCCCAGCACGGCGTCCTCGACTTCGTGGTCGATCGACGGGTTGTCGTTGATCTCGATCACCACGGCCCTGCCGTTGATGAGTTTCAGGTCCACGCCGTACAATCCCTTGCCGATCAGCGCCGCGGCCTTTACGGCGGTGTCGAGCACTTTCTGCGGCGCCTTGTAGATGGGTACGGTCTCCCATGCGCCGCACAGGTTGCGGCCTGTGTCGTCGTGGGCGTGGTTGTAGATCTGCCAGTGGCCCTTGGCCATGTAGTATTTGCAGGCGAACAACGGTTCGCCGTCCAGGAGGCCGATCCGCCAGTCGAACTCCGTGGGGATGAACTCCTGGGCCAGCAGCACGGACGAGTGGCGGAACATCTCGTCGAGCGCCGCGCGCAGCTCTTCGTCGCTGGCCACCTTGTGCATGCCCACCGAGAACGATCCGTCGGGAATCTTGAGGATGAAGGGCGCGCCGAGGCGTTCGCTGATCTCGCCGAAGGAGTATTCGTTGCTGCGGAACAGCAGCTGCGAGGCCGGGGCCGGGATGCGGGCCTTTTCGAAAAGCTCGCAGAGGTAGACCTTGTTCGTGCAGCGGATGATCGACTCGGGATCGTCGATCACGGCGATGTCGTTCATCGCGGCACGCTGCGCGAGGCGGAAAGTGTAGTGGTTGAGCGCTGTGGTGGCGCGGATGAACAGCGCGTCGAACTCCATCAGCCGCGTGGCTTCCTCCTCGGTGATCAGCTCCGCGTGGATGTTCATTTTCCGGGCCACTTCGAGGAACTTGTTGAGGGCGTCCTTGTCGCTGGGCGGGAATTTTTCGTCCGGGTCGTAGAGGATGGCGAGGTTGTAGCGTGCGGGCTTGGCCGAGCGCGGCGAGCGCCATACCTTCTTGTTGAAGCAGTCGAGCGCATTGGCGAAATCGTCCTGCCCGCTCTCCGAGAGCTGGCGCAGCGAAAGGGCCTGCACCGACTCGATCTGGTTGCGGGCGTGGTTGTTCATCGTCACGCGCAGGATCGGGCAGGGGTAGTGGTCGAAGATGAACCGCGCGATCTTCTCCAGACCCTTCTCGCGGCAGGTTCCGAAGTAGATGTTCAGCTGCCAGGTTTCGTCGGTGATGCGGTTGCGTTCGATCCACTGTTGGCAGAGCTGTTGCAGGTTGCGGTTCATGCGGATTCCGGCGCCCGATTCGAGCTTGTTGAGCGTCTCGACGCCCGGCAGCACCCGGTGTCCCCGGGCCTGGGCCAGCAGCGAGCAGTAGTAGCCTTCGGAGTTGTAGCCGTATTCGTCGCTCAAGTTGATGACCAGCTTGGGCGTCCGCTCCCCGTAACGGTGTTCGAGGTAGTCGGTGACGGTCATCAGCGAATCGGTTTCGCAGTAGGGTTTCCAGTCGTTGAGGCTGTTCAGCAGGATGAAGACGCTATTCATGCATGTGTGTTTTCGATGCGCCAAATGTAAGCAAATAAAGCATCCGTTGTACATGCCGCGCGCCGTTTTGCGAAATAAAAAAACGGGCCTCCGCAGAGACCCGTTTTCTGGTTGTCCGTCGGGGCGTCAGGCCCGTTTTTTCGCCGCCTTGGCAGCCACCGCCTTGTCCAGCTCGATGATGAAGTCCGAGAGGACGTTCATGTAGTTGATGAAGGCGTCGTAGGCCGAATCGTAGGGGTTGAAGTAGGAGTGCACGTCGCCGTCCGACAGCCACTTGGTGGCCATGTAGTAGAAATGGTCGGAGGTCTGCATGAAACTCCAGACATAATCGAAATCGGGATTTTTCAGCGCCGCGACCTTCTCCTTCTGGGCATAGAGCTTCGAGAAAGCCTCGTTCTGCAATTCGTTGCCCAGCCAGGCCGTCACGTCGCGCTCCTCGTCGGCCCACGACATCACGTGCGGACAGTGGAGCACGGCGACGGGCTGGTGCTTCTTCGCGGCCTCGGTCACCGTGGCGAACTCCAGGCCGTTCTTCCTGGCGAGGATCGCCTTGGGCAGCGCGCGCATGAATTCGAAGATGCCCGTGTCGGCGTTCTGATGCTCGCCGAAGGTCTCGTAATCCATGAACAGGTTGATGACCTCGCCCGGCGTCTCGTCCGAGGCGAGCCACTGCACGTACTTGTCGGCTGTCAGGGGCCACTGGTCCCAGCTCTTGTTCGAGAAGCGGAAAGCGATGTCGTCCGAGAGTTTGTAGTTGCGCAGCAGCAGGCGCAGTTTCTGGTCGATGGCGTTGGCGTAGACGTAGTTGGGCGATTTCCACCCCAGCACGTGCTTGGCTCCTTCGGCCAACATCGTGCGGAAGCCCATGCCGGCGACCATCGCGCCGATCTCGTCCGAATAGATCAGCTCCGTGTTGCGGAAAGCGGTGGGTTTCACCCCGAACTCCTTTTTGATAAGGTTCGTGTGCAGTTTGACCTGCTCCGTGAAATCCTCCTTCGATGCCAGCGATGCCAGCGAGTGGGAGTAGGTCTCGGCGAGGAACTCCACGCAGCCCGTCGCGGCAAGCTCCTTGAACGAGTCGAGCACTTCGGGGGCGAAGGCGCGGAACTGTTCGATGGCGATGCCCGTGATCGAGAACGAACAGCGGAACTTGCCCTTGTTCTCCCTGATGAGCTTGAGCAGCAGGGCGTTCATCGGCAGGTAGCACTGGCGGGCGACCTTCTGCATGATCGAACGGTTTATAAGGTCGTCCAGGTAGTTGTGGTCCTTGCCCATGTTGAAGAAGCGGTATTTCTTCAGACGCCAGGGCTGATGCACCTGAAAATAGAGACAGACGGTTTTCATGCGGGTTGCTATTTTAATTGTTTCTTATTCTCTTCGATCACGGCTTCGTACACCGATTTGATCTTCGCCGCGGCGTCGTTCCACTTGAGGTTGGTCACCTCTTCGAGACCCTTCGAGGCGAACATGCCCGACAGGGCGGGGTATTTGATCAGTCCGTAGATGGCGTCGGCCAGGGCGTCCACGTCCCAGTAGTCCACCTTCACGGCGTAGTCCAGCACTTCGGCCACGCCGCTCTGCTTGGAGATGATCACCGGGACGTTCGAGCGCATCGCCTCCAGCGGCGAGATGCCGAAAGGCTCCGAGACGGAGGGCATCACGTAGACGTCCGACAGCTGGAACATCTTGTGCACGTCCTCCCCGCGGAGGAACCCCGTGAAGTGGAAACGGTCGGCGATGCCGAGCCGCGCCACGCGGCGGATGACGTGGTTCATCATGTCGCCCGAGCCGGCCATCACGAACCGCACGTCGGGAACCCGCTTGAGGACCTTGGCGGCCGCCTCGACGAAGTAGTCGGGGCCTTTCTGGTAGGTGATGCGTCCCAGGAAGGTCACGACCTTGTCGGTGACGCCCCGCTCGGGAACCTTGCCGCTGTTCTGGGCGAAGCGCACGGCGTTGTGCACCGTGACGATCTTTTCGGCGGGAACGCCGTAGCGGTTGATGACGATGTTGCGCGTGAGGTTCGAAACGGCGATCACCCGGTCTGCGGCATGCATGCCTGCACGTTCGATGGCGTAGACCTGCGTGTTGACGTTCTCGCCGCTGCGGTCGTATTCCGTGGCGTGCATATGCACGACCAGCGGCTTGCCCGATACGCGCTTGGCGGCGATACCG
>OGUM01002327.1_pt1 | contig 11249 bp, 11 predicted proteins | sample 1553631 | NCBI WGS metagenome assembly OGUM01 (sample SAMEA2580228, study PRJEB22360) | human gut metagenome | biome: human gut; feature: human-associated habitat; material: faeces | place: Denmark | collected 2008/2010 | reverse complement strand
GTGCCGCTGGGCCTGATAGTCGGACACGTCCACGCCCAGCCGCACCGTGCCGGACATGCCGGTGTAGCGGAGGACGCCGTTCTCATCACGGGTGAAATCGTTGGCGGTAAAGGGGTTTACCGCCAGATTTTTGTGGGGCGTCAGCCAGACCATGTTGGCGCCGTCATTGACATAGACCTGACCCGCATGGGGGTCCTCCGGCTCCGGCTCGACACGGGGCTGGCGGGGCAGCAGGCTCAGAATCCCCGGCCCGGCATTGGCCAGTGCGGCCAGCAGGATGGCCAGCGGCAGCAGACTGCGGCGTCTCCTGCGGCGGGCGCGGCGGGGATGGGTGATGGTTTCTTCCATAGGGTTCACCGGCTTTCTCGTTGGAACACGTGGATGTCGAAGGCGATGCGGCAGTCCAGTGCATCAAGTTTACATAATTTTTCGACGCCGCTTTTCGGCGTTTTCCAGCAGTAGGGCGTCATGCCGAACAGCGCCTGTATGTCCGCCGGGTCCTCCAGATGGATAACGTCCGTTATGTGCCGGATGCTCACATACCGGAAGCCCTCATAGGGCGTCTCCTTCACCTCATTGACATAGGGGTGGTCATAGAGCACCTGCTTCATCTCCCACAGGTGCATTTCTCCGGGCACCACATAGATAAAGTGCCCGCCGGGCCGCAGCACGCGGCGGAATTCCTCGATGGCCAGCGGTGAGAAGCAGTTGATGAGCAGGTCTACGGACCCGTCTGCCGCCGGCAGGCGGTAGGAGGAGGCCACAGCGAACTGCACATTTTTCTCCCGCTTAGCCGCCAGACGCAGTATGGGCTTGGAGATATCGATCCCGGCCATCACCGGCGTCTTCCCGGCCTCACACAGGGCACGATAGATGCCCGCGGTGTAGTAGCCCTCGCCGCAGCCGTTGTCCAGCACCGCCGGGGCATCGCCGGTCAGCTCCACAGCGAGTTGACATAATTCTTCGCATAGCGGGGCGTAGTAGCCCTTTTCCAGAAAGGCGTGCCGCGCTGCGGCCATAGCCTTGTCGTCGCCGGGGGCCCTGGAGTGCTTCCGGTTCACCGGCAGCAGATAGGTATAGCCCTCCCTGGCGATGTCGAAGCAGTGGCCGGCGGGGCAGAGATAGCTGCCCTCCCGCCGCGTCAGCGCGCCGCCGCACAGGGGGCAGACGAACAGACTGTTCATCGCTCACCCTCCGGCAGCGTCACGTCGTGTATCCATTTACGGGATCGGATGCGCCACAGGCAGATGGGACACTTGATAAAGCTCTCCGCCTGTATGGCCAGCGACACGAACCAGGGATCCGCGTCCAGCACCAGCGCCAGCAGGGCCGTCAGCGGCAGCGCCACCAGACACTGGGGTGCCAGATCCAGCGCCGTGGACCAGAACACATCGCCGCCTGCCCGCAGGATACCGGTGACGGCGGAGATGGAGTAGGCGTGGAAGGGGATGCAGGCGAAGCCCGTCACCGCCAGCGTGGTGGCCAGATGGGCGCTGAGGTCGTACAGCTTGAACAGCGGGAAGACCACCGGCTGGAACAGCAGCGGCACCAGCGCCAGGGCGATAACGGCCAGTGCGGCGCCCACCAGTATCGTCACCCAGGACAGTGTCCTGGACAGGTCCATCAGCTCATCGTGGCTCTGTCCCTCACCGATGGCCTTGCCGATCATCACGGCGGTGGCGGCGCCCAGACCAAAGCACACCACCAGGAACAGGCGGTTCAGGTTGCCCATGACGGCGTTGGCCGCCAGAAACTCTACCGAGATGGTCATGTGTCCCAGAATGACGGTGAGCAGGCTGTTGCCCAGCCCCCAGAACAGCTCGTTGGCCATCACCGGCGAGGCGTATTTCACGAACCGGCGCAGCATCTCCCAGCCCGGACGGAAGAGCGCCTTCAGGTCCAGGGGAATGACCCGGCTCCGCAGGGCGCAGAACAGGCACACGGCGAACTCCGCCACGCGGGAGAGCAGTGTGGCGATGGCCGCGCCCTCCACGCCCAGCATGGGAAAGCCGCACTTGCCGAAGATCAGCAGGTAGTTCATGCCGGTATTCAGCACCGTGGACATACCAAACAGCTTCATGCCGAAGCTGGCGTTCTCCACGCTGCGCTGCGCGCTGACGTAGATAGACGAGAGCATATTGAACACATAGGAGAAGCCGATGACCCGCAGATACGGCGCGCCCAGCAGGGACAGATGATGCTTGTTGCTCATCAGGTCCATGATCTGCACCGGCCACAGGAACAGCGCCAGCGCGATGACCAGCGCCAGAGCCACGCCCAGCCCCGCCGCCACGCCGATGGCACGGCTGATGCTGGGCAGGTCCTTTTTGCCCCAGTACTGGCTGATCAGGATGCCTACGCCGGACTGGACGCCGAACACGATGGAGATCAGCAGGAACACCGGCACGTTGGCCGCCGTTACCGCCGCCATCTCATTGTTGCCCAGCTGGCTGACCATCAGCGTGTCAATAAGACCCAGCGAGAACGTGATCAGGTTTTGCAGGGCGATAGGGCCGGTCAACCGGAGCAGATACCCGTAAAAGGCCCTGTCGCGCTTAAGAGCTTTGAACATAGTCCACCTCAAAATATCGTTGTGCCCGCGCCGCGGGCGTATATCACAGCATGGGGAAGCGGCTGTCCCGGTGGGCGAGCAGCGCCTGGCACAGGACATCCACGTCCTCCCGTGTATTGTCGGGGGAGAAGGAGATGCGGATCACGCCGGCGGCAGTCTTTTTATCCAGCCCCAGAGCGGAGACCACATGGCTCGCCTTCCCCTGATGGCAGGCAGAGCCTGCGGAGATGCAGATGCCCTGCGCACCCAGGTCCGTTACGATGTTGGCGCTGGGATACCCTACCAGCGACACCGCCAGAATGTGGGGGGCCGTACCCTCGCCCACGGGGACCACGCCGCCCATGGCCAGCAGCTTCTCCCGGCAATAGGCCTTCAGCCCGGCCATGTGGGCCAGCTTGGCGTCATAATCGGCCAGCCGCAGCTCCACCGCCTTGGCAAAGCCGGCGATCTGGGCCGTGGCCTCGTCGATCTTCACCTGTTCGGCCTCCAGCTCACCGCCAAAGCGACGATAATGCCAGGACACCGCCTCGGCAGCCAGTTCGCCGATCGTACGCACCGGAGCGCCCTCGGCCGTCTTCTGGCGGAACTGCATCAGAAGGCGCTCCGCCTCGTCGACCAGTTCCTCCGGGACGGACGATACCTTGCCAGCCTTGAACGCCATCGTCCCGAACAACGTGACGAGGCATCTCAGCTTATATTGTTTCTTGATTCCTTCCACATAGGCCGCCACGTTCCCGTCGTGGCGCACATTCAGCATGTAGGGCAACAGGAACGACAAACCGCCCAGCTTGGCAGCCAGTTCCTCGTCCGCTTCGCGCATTCCGCGTTCCACCAGCACCATGTCCGGCCGTACCCCCGTTGCATAAATTTTCATGATCACTTCATAGACGAATCCCAACGAAGCATCCGCAAACATTTCCTGAGTCAGCCCTGCAGACTCCGCCTGCACCGGCGCTTCCATCGAGGTCATCAACAGGCAGACCAACGCCTTTTCCATATCGCCCAAAGAGATTCCTCCGTCCGTTTCTTCACCGTTCATCATTGCAAGCCTCCTTCCCCATCTGCGGTACAACAATCGAACTGCATGCTTCGTCCGCCCATACGGCGTTCGGCCTCTTCCAGGGCGAGGAAAGCGGATTGCTCCGGCGCATCCTTCCCTGCTTCCTTACGACGGATCCCCATGATCGAATCGTATCCGCAGACACAAACACGAATCCCGCCGTTAAGTCGCTTCAGTCCGATCAAATCCTTTTCTTGCAACCAAACAAGACTTCGGTTCAGAGTTTTCGTACACATCCCGCATCTTTTCGCCAGTTCTTCACATTGTCCGACAAACTCGCCGCGCTTACAGACATAATAACGCTTGTTCAAAAAAACCTTCCCGTCCTTGAAAAACACTTCCGAGAACAAAGCCAAGTACACCATGCCGACCGATCTTTCCCGGCCTTCGCCACGAAATAACATCTCCAACACTTTTCGCGGAATGAGGACATATGACTGTCCCAGGAATCCCACAATCCTTTCGTTGTTTAAATTCTGATCCATAATAGATGGATTTAATAATGAATAAATTTGTTATGGCTTGTCGTTTTGCAAATCGGTCCGAACGGATTAATAAACAAATATTTACGACAGCAAATAGACAGCAGGTGTCCATTTGCCCTGTCCGTTCCCTAATATATAATAACTAAAACATACTTCTTATAACTAATTATAAAAAGCGATTTTCGCATTTTTTTCAGAAGAGCGATCTTCAACTTTCAGCCATCACAAAGGTAGAGTCAAATCCATTATTAAAAAAAACTATTTTATGCAGAATTTCAATTCCTTTCACCCTTTAAAAAGAAGCCATATAATACCGCCGATCGGTTTATTTTTTATTACGTGATTTGAAATTCTTAAATTCCGCTTTCATTCCGTCCACGATCGAATCGGCCTCCGGAAGTTGCTCCTTCAACTTGTTCAAAACGGTGTTTTCCGTATTTCCCGTGTCGAAGATGCGGTCCACATGACCGGCCATCCGGGCGAACGAGCAGTCCTCGATAATGCCGGCCCTCATCATCGCCCCCATATAGACCATGAACAAGTCGGGACGGGCCACCCATACCCGGGCAAACCCCGGAGTTTCCGTCTCGTAGCCGCAATAGCGGTACAACTCGTCACTGTAAACTTTGAAAAAACGATCCGCCAAACGATTCCACGATTCGTTTTTCTCACCCCTCAACCCTTTGAACAGGAAAGCGAGTGCAAACAACTCCACCTCCCGGTCCGCCTTCAAGTTGGCGATATAATCCTGCAGAAGCGGAAAAGACAGATATTTACCCGTTATCGCCCTCACTTTTTTTTATCACATCTTAGGAAATCCTTCATGAAATTTTCCCTTTTGTTTTTTTGATCTTTCATTAATTCTAATGTTTTTCAGACCGTAGTATTATATGACATTCTTCCTTTTTTCCCTTCCTTTCAAAACATATATGTTTTGATTTTAAAACACCTATGTTTCGTTTTCAAAACACCGGTGTTTTGAAACTGAACAATCGGATGCAAATATACGAAAGATTAATCGACTCTATTCGACTCTAATCGACTCTAATCGACTTTGCGTTTTTTCCCTGCCGTATCTTTGTATAGTCAAAAGGGACATCTCCCTAATTTTCAATCTTTTAATTTTTAACTTTTAATTTTTCAATCCCCATGCCATTAATTTACACTCTCGTCAAACGCAAAGACATGAGCAAAGACGCAGCCTCAGGCGCAACTCTTTATCATGCACAGACCAGCATCACGAAAAAACTGACGCTGAACAAGATCTGTACCCGTATCGAAAACATCTGTACCGCCAGCCGCGGTGAGATCATCTTGGTGCTCGACGGCCTGATCAAAGTCATGAACGAAGCCCTTTCCGACGGCGAATCGGTTCACTTGGGCGAATTCGGCAGCTTCCGTATGGTTGCCGGCAGCAAAGGTTCGGCCACCGTCGACGGTTTCACCACCGCCCTGTTCAACCGTGCCCACATCGTCTTTTACCCCGGCACGATGCTGATCAACCTCGTCAACAACGTCTCCTTCGAACGCTACGTCCCGAAAAAGGACGCCTCCAGCGAATCGGCCGGCAGTGGCGGTGGCACGGATGATCGCCCGGGAGAACTGTAAATCAAGTGAAAGTTGAAAGTAACTCCACGTTGCTATTTTTCAACTTTCAACTTTCAACTAAAAAATCACCTTTCAACTAAAAAAAATGAAGCAAAGCGAATTTTTTTCCTCCCTCCTTCCCCTCGCCCGAAAGGCGGGGGAAGCATTCCGGATCAATCCGGCGGTTATCCTGGCACAAGCGGCTATCGAGTCGGGCTGGGGACAAAGTGATCTCGCCAGCGAGCATCACAACTATTTCGGTCTCACCGCCTACGGCCGCTCCAACGTCTGGTGGAAAGGCGCAAGCATCGAGTTGGGCGCCCATTCCCTCCGTTTCCGTACCTACGACAGTCCCGGAGACTCGTTCATGGACTACGCCCGCCTGATCCGTTCGGTCTACCCGTTCGCCGCCGACGTCAGCGACGACCCGAAAGCCTTCGCCCGCAAGATCGCCTACAGCAAATACATCAGCGAAGTCAACGGCGACAACCGTGCCGCCTATCAAGCGTTGTTGGTCAAGGTTTGCAGAAAAATCAGTAAACTCATTCCCCACCCCATAAATCATAATTCATAAATCATGAACGTCCTTGAAACCATCCTCAGCTTCCTCACCACCCTCGCCCGGATCATCTTTCCCCGGCGCAAACGCCCGGTTGCCGGTGACGACCTTTGTCCTTGTCCTCTGCCTGAGCCTCCTATCCCTCCTCTCCCTGTGGAAAGGGGAAACGGAAGTAACCCTCGCCGCTCTCGGAGCGATTCTCTCCCTCCTCTCTCCCCGCCCCCCGAAGCCGACTGGCTCGGCCTCTCCGGCTACACCCTGATGCTGGCAGGAGGAATCGGGAGTCTTTATAAGGTGCTGGCGGGATAAAGGGGCTACAGCACGAAACTGCTTTCCAAGACTTTCAATATATTGCGATGCATTGCGGAATATTATTTCCCGCTCCAAAGTGTTCCACAAACGTTGTGCTTTTGCATTATAGAAGTCTTGGAAAGTTCACAATCTATTATTTCTTCACCGAATTTTTGATCTCCTGCACGATATAAGCCACATCCTCGTCCGTCACACACGGGCCACTCGGCAAGCAAAGCCCTTGTTTGAACAAAGATTCGCTCACTCCGTTCACATAACGGGGATTGTTCTTATATACAGGTTGCAAATGCATCGGTTTCCATAACGGACGAGATTCGATGCCGACAGCATCCAATGCCATACGCATGGCTTCCACATTCCGGTTCGGTTCCGAGTCGGTATGCAAGGAAGAAGCAACGTGTGTCACACCGGCTGCGCCTCCTACCGCTCCCTGAACAGCCGTTTCGTAGGCATGTTCCTCGCCTTTCACATGCAAGGACGGATCGAGCAGGATCGTATTCAGCCAATAGTTACTGTCGAAACGGGAAGATGGATTCTCGTGCAATACGATCCCTTCCACTCCGGCAAGCAGTTCCTTATAGAGTTGGCAGGTATGCTGATGGTGGGCGATATGTTCATCCAACACCGTCATCTGGCCACGTCCGATACCGGCACAGATATTCGACATACGATAGTTGTAGCCGATCTCTTCATGCTGATAATAAGGATAGGACTCACGGGCCTGCGTAGCATAGAACATGATCTTCTTTTTCGCTTCTTCGTCCGGACAGATCAAAGCCCCACCACCTGAAGTAGTGATCATCTTGTTCCCGTTGAACGAAAGCACCCCGTATCGTCCGAACGTACCGCAAACCTGTCCGTCATACCGGCTTCCCAGCCCTTCGGCAGCATCTTCGATAACCGGAATATCATATCTGTCGGCAATCGCCATGATCTCCTCAATCTTCGCTGGCATCCCGTACAGATAAACCGGAACGATCGCCTTGGGCTTTTTACCAGTCTTGGCAATCCGATCTTTGATGGCCTCTTCCAACAACACCGGATCCATATTCCAAGTATCCGCCTCCGAATCGACAAACACCGGAGTAGCCCCCAGATAGGTCACCGGATGCGAAGATGCACAGAAAGTAAAACTCTGCACAATTACTTCATCTCCCGGACCAACACCACAAGCCAACAATGCCAGATGAACGGCTGCCGTACCAGCAGAAAGGGCAACGACTTCTTTATTATTGCCTACAAAATATTTCAAATCCTCTTCAAACCCGTTCACATTCGGTCCTAAAGGCACAACCCAATTGGTATCAAAGGCTTCCTGGATAAAAGCCTGTTCTTTGCCGCTCATATGGGCAAGGCAAAGATAAATTCGTTTGTTCATTATAATTTATGATTAAATCTACAAAGACAATAATTCTTTCAGAGTATGTATCTTTACATTAGGCAGGTACTCTTCCGGACAGGAAAAGTCCTGACGGTGGATATTTCTTCCATCATCCAACAGGCAGATCGTTTTCCATCCCAACTTATTAGGTGTAATAAAATCTTTCCGAAGGTTATCCCCGATATAGACAAACTCCGCATCAGCATATTTATCCTGAAAAAACATGAAATTCCTCTCTGATGGTTTTTCAGAGCCAAACTCTTCGGATATAACCAGGTTCTCATTTTCGATAAATTGTTCAAGACCCAATGCCTGAAACTTATTTCGTTGGGTAATAGAGCGACCATCCGTGATCATCCCCAATGTAAAATCCCGCTTCAAAACCTCCAATACTTTCAAGGTGTCAAGCTCCAACCGGATATTAGGACGATGAGACCTGTAGATGGACAGTAAATCAGCTTTCGTCAACGACAAATCGTAAGTATCAATCAAACGAGAAAAAACATCCGCTTGCTCTTTATAAGTTTCCAACATAAAAGCATAAATCCCTTTCAAAGAAAACTTCAATTCTATCCATCCGGCAATTTCCCGATAAGCAGAGTATAAGAAATCGATTTCCTTATACAACGTATCATCCAGATCAAAAATGAAAATCTTATTTTTCATATACGATTACCTCGCTGTCATATCGGAGCATCAAGGTATTGTCCGCCCAAGTATCCATATAGGACAACGTTTCATCCAACATGTACTCCCTTACGATATATTCCGGAAAGTTGGCTCCCGCATAATAGGAAAGCGGATATCCCCCACCGAACCGTGGATTGATCTCGATCCCGACCACATCATCGTCCGACTCTCTATAAAACAATTGGATGCAGATACAGCCAACCACACCCGGCAAATAGTCCAGCCGTTCTTTCAAAAACCGAACCAGATAGTTTTTACGGGTAAATCCCTTATTAATCTCACCGGCACGGATCTCTATTCTTTCACGAGGCACGATAGCCTTCACTCTATTATCCTTGCCATAATACATATCGACCGTAAATTCCTTGTATTCCTGTTTGTCGATATATTCCATAAAAATCAACTTCGGATGATTCAATATTTCCGATGTCAGTTCCTCCTTACACCTCACGACATACAGGTCTTTGCTTAAGGAACCATCATATGGTTTGGCGAAAAGTGGAAAAGTCGGATGATATTTATCCACTGGAGCCGGAACGCGAATATCATGGCTATTCAAGAATGTACCGGTATTCCGCTTATCCCGGCAAGCTTGTATGAAAGGCAATTCCGATACCATCGGTTCTATCCCATTCTCTTGAAACAGTTCCTTATTCTCCGCCAAAACCAGCAACTCGGTATCGATAGTCGGCACAATAATCCGAATTCCTTTTTCTTTACATATTGTCAGCAACATTTCTATATAACCGGAATCGGTGACCCTCGGTACAGCTATACATCCGTCTGAAACAATCCCGGCAGGAGCCATCGCAGGATTCATATCTGTCGTGAACACCTTCGCTTCTGGATAAAAACGTCTCAATGTTTCTTGAAACTGCTTTGTCAGTGTAACCCGCTTTCCGGCGGAGGTGATTAAGATATTAGTATTCATTTATTACCTTTTTATATACGTCTATTGTTTTTTTAGCCATCACTTCTGATGTAAATTCTTTCAATGCTTTTTCACGCCCAGCTTTGGCTACTTCCGTTCTTCTATCTGGATTTTCAATCAAAAACTTTAAAATCGAACTTAATTGTTCTACATTCTCATTCTCAAAAAGAAATCCCGTTTTTCCATCATCAATTTGGTCATAAGCTCCTTCTACATTACTTCGGACGCAACAACAACCACTAGACATAGCCTCTATAACAACTACAGGAAATCCTTCTAAGCGAGAGGGAAGGACAAACACATCAAATAGTTTATAGAAAATATCAGAAGATTGATACTCAAACCTTGAAACTCTTCCTTCCATATTTGTCTTTTCAATTAAAGTATCCAACCACTCCTTTGTTTTACCATCCTTTGAACTTCCTAAAAATACTATATGAATTGTTGCCAAAAGTTCTTTAGGCAACAATGCTATAGCATTTAGTAAAACATCATGTCCTTTTCTTTTTTCTATACTTCCAACCAAGCCTATAATCAATTTATCGACAGGTAAATTCCGTTTCAGTTTCTCTTCATTTTTCTGCTCCGCTGATAATAAAGTTGCAAAAGATGAAGATACTCCATGATTTACGATTGTAATATCCTTATCATTATAACCAAAAATTCTTCTTGCATAATCTTTAGTTTCCCTACTTATCGCAATCAAGTGAGTTGCATTCTTATAATAAAAACAACGAATCAAATCATTTACATGCAATGTCGAAACAAACTTTTTATGCAAAAGCCAAGGCATGAAAGACAAATATGGAGACTGAATATGAATTATATCAAACCGATGCCAAATAATAAAAAATAGCACATCCAAAAAAGATATTATTTTCAAATGTAAAGAATTATTAATCGCTTCACGAAAAGAAACAACTTGAACACCCACTTCCAAAAATTTTTGATATAATATTTCTGATTCCGGCAAATTTTTCTTCCTCCGCCCAACCAATAGTGTAACACGATGTCCTAAACTTACCAAAGCTCTTCCCAAGTCTAAAGTGTGCGTAGTCATCCCTGTTTGATCACAACGAGATAACAATAATAATATCTTCATAACATTAAATTTATCAATTATTCCCTGTAAAAAATTCCATCGTAGCCTGTCCCTCTTGTGAAATACCTTCCCGGACAAACACTTTCTTTATCGTCAAAAAGATGATCTTCACATCCAGCCAAAACGAACAATGATCCACATACCAAACATCCAGTTCGAATTTCTTCGTCCAACTAATTGCATTACGTCCGTTCACCTGTGCCCATCCGGTAATACCCGGTCGCACGTCATGACGACGCGCCTGCTCCTTACTATATAATGGCAGATATTGAACCAATAAAGGACGAGGTCCAATCAACGCCATATCCCCTTTCAAGACATTTATCAATTGGGGCAACTCATCGATCGAAGTCGAACGGACAAAACGCCCTACGTTCGTCAACCGATCCGCATCAGGAAGTAAATTACCGTCAGCATCCCGTTCATCCGTCATGGTCTTGAACTTGATTACCTTGAATATCTTTCCATCTTTACCGGGACGATTCTGGAAAAAGAAAGCCCCAGTTCCTTTATTAGCGAAATGCAGCCAAATAGTGACAATTGCCAATGGCAAAAATAGAATTGACAAAG
>OGUM01002318.1_pt1 | contig 11300 bp, 10 predicted proteins | sample 1553631 | NCBI WGS metagenome assembly OGUM01 (sample SAMEA2580228, study PRJEB22360) | human gut metagenome | biome: human gut; feature: human-associated habitat; material: faeces | place: Denmark | collected 2008/2010 | reverse complement strand
TAATTCGGCCGGTGATATATATGATTAATTTAGTTAAAAAAGAAAACCTTAACGTTGGAATACTTGAAACTGATTTTGATATCTTTTCAGATATTATTAATACTTTTTCTAGTGAAAATATAAAAAGAGACTGTTTAGCGGATATAGATGATTACATTGTTCCAGAGTATTTTAAAAATAAACTTACCATAGTAATTCAAACTAATGATATGTTAATTGGGTATGCTTCGTTTGAATTTAAAACAAATAATAATTCATCTTCTGTTGAAATTAATAAACTATATGTATTAGATGAATTTAAGGATAAAAATATGGAAGGACTTCTTATTGAAGCCGTTATTTATGTAGCAGGAGAAGTAGGTTCTAGATGCGTTACGGTAACGATTGATGAACATGATAGCATTATGTATAACATATATCATTCTCTAGGCTTTTATGAGGTTGGTATTAATGAAGAAGGAAGCGTACTTAGCATAAATGTTTCATCTGCGGTAATAACAAGAAGATTAAATGATAAATTTAGGGATATTCCAAAAGATTCCATTAATTATAAAGATTTGAAACTAGTAAAAAAAATAGCATCTGGAAGATCTGGTAACATATATTTAACACAAGATGGAAGAATTCTTAAAATGTTTACATCAACTTCGTTTACTTATATAAAAGATAGAGAAGAGACACTTAGATATTTAAAAGACATTGATATAGAAGAGATAGTAAAACCAAAGCATTTGGTTTATTATGATGGAGTATTTGTTGGTTATATAATGGAATATTTACCAGATGGTACATCTCTATCGAAAAACACAGAAAAATATAGTTTTGAAGAAAAAATAGAAATAATTAAGAAAATAGAAGAAGTTATGAAAAAACTTCATAAGAAAAAGATATATATATGTGATTTAAATCTTGATAACATATTTTTGGATAAAAATGGCAATGTAAGGCTAATAGATTGTGACAGCTTTGTTATTAAGAAAAATGTTGTTAATAATGAAGTAGACTTAAAGTATCAAGATGGAATTTATAAAATAGTTTCTGATAAAACTGATTTATATGCGTTTGCGGTAACTAGTTTGGAATTATTAACTGATGAGAAAATAGATGATAATGCATCTAATTTAGAAGTTGAAAAAGTATATAATAAAAATAAGGGGAAATTACCGATAAGCTTTAAAAACTACTTTGAAAGTATTTTTAAAACTAGAGATCGTTTTTACTTATCTGATTCATATGAAAGATATTTATCTAGTATGTATGATGAAGGTGATGATACGGGACTTCCTATTACTAAGAGTGGTAAAATAAGTGTTATTATACTTTCTATAATAATAGTTGTAATCGCAGTAATTGGGTATGTTGTGTTTAAGTTTGGTAGGTAATAAAATGTATAAAGGAGACGTTAAAATGAATGTGAAAAAAGATGATGTATTTAAACTTTCTAGCGGTGTGTATATCACATTAGACGAAACAGAGTATGAAGGTGTAAGATACATATTTGTTAACAAATTGGATGAAAGAGAAGAACCAACTAAGGAATTTGTTGTGTTTAAATGCTTGGAAAATGGCCTTGTTATTGAAAAAAACAAGAATGTGTTAACACCAGTACTAAATTATTTTAGTGAACGTGCTAACGATAATTTAGAGCTTATTTCAGATCTTTATAAAAGAGGTGAAAAAAATGACGACAGACAGAGCTAACGAAATAATCATGGAATTAGGAATAACAAATAACGAAACCTTAGATTCATTAGTGGATAAAATTGATGAAGCTGTAAAAGAAGGTAAAATTTCAAGAAGTGAAGGAGATAGTTTCTTTGAAATGATATCAACTAGCCGTAATTTAGCTAATCAAGAGGAAATTGAAAGATTAACAAGTGAAAATGTAAAATTACAAAGTGCTAAAAATGAAAACATACTAAGAAAAGAAGAACTTATTAAACAAGGTGCTAATCTTGATAATTTAGCTGGATTTGATGAAGCAATTAGGCAAATTGATGCTCAAATAAAGGCTAATATGACTCAAATTGAAAGCTTAAAGAATAATAAAAATAATGATGTAGTTCAAAATACTCCTGATAGTAGTGAAATTGATCATCCAGAAAACATATCAGATGAAGAAACTTTAAACACTGTTGACCCAGAAACATATAGTATGCCTGATTTTGAAGCTAACGAGCAAAGAAGAAGAGAAATTGAAAAGTTAAGAAGAAATAAAGATGCTAGTACTAATTTTGTGCCTGTTAAATCTGATCTAGTAAAAAAAGCAAATGAGGCTGTATCTAATTTGAAAGACATGGCAAAAAGTTATGCGCAAACAGAATCTAATTATGCTAAGTTAAGACATGATATAATAAGAGAAAAAAATGAAAAAGTAAAATTTAATGATCAGTTAATTGAAGATGCCAAAGTAAGCATGGAAAACGAAATAGAAAACATAATAAGAAATCCTAATTTAACTGAAGAAGAAAAAGATAGCTTAATTTCAGAAAGACAAAAAGAGGCATCAGATGCGATAGAAGATTTGAGTACTTATACTGATATGACTGATAAAGAACTAGATGATTCTATTAATAAAGAGTTTGAAGCAATTGACGATGCAATTGCAAAAGATAAAAAGGCTCAAGTAAAAGTTATGACTCATTATATGAAACTAAGAGTTGACTTAATTGGTAGATATTATTCAAAAGGTTCTTCTGCTAAGGAGGCATATGAAGCTCTAAAGGTTTTAGCACAAATAGAATTAGAGGATAAGGAATTACAAAGAATTTTAAGAGTTGCTTTTGATGAAGCGTTGATGAGAAATAAAGAAATGCATAAAATATATATTTCTTATTCTGAAAAAGCTTCTTATGATGAGCAAGTAAAAAATGATTCTATTGATGATTTGACAGGTGTTGATTTAATTGATGAATATTTAAATCAAGCTGAAAAAAATTATGATAGGAATGCTCTTGATAAGGCTTGTGATCTTATTAATAAAATGCCAGAGGGTGATGAAAAAAATGATTTGCAAGCAAGAGCAGCAGAAATCGACCAAAAGATAAAGGAACACGAAAAAAATAGTATAATTGATGATAAAGATGAAAATTTAGAAGTCCCTGAAACTCCTGTTATAATAGAAAATGCACCTAAGAAGACTTGGAAAACTTGGGCTATGTTAGCAGCAGGAATTGGTGTTGGCGCAGCCGTATTCTTCACATGTGGAACTGTTGGAGTGTCTGTTTTAGCAATATCAGGTGGTATCGCTAAAAGACTAATTACTAAGAGAAGAAAAAAATTAGAAGCACAAAGGTTAAGTGGTGAATTACCAGTAGAAGAAGTAACGGAACCAGAGCCTGGAATAAAAGGTAAGATAGAGCAATTAAAGAAATACTTTAAGTCGGAAGAATTTTGCAGAGATGCTACTTGGTTTTTAAATGGTGCAATTTATACAGGTCTAGGACTTAATGTTGCAAGTTCTATATACAATTTGGCACAGGCTAAATTAGGAGCAGCTGATTCTGTAACAACTACCATAAAACCACATGGGGATCCTACGATACCAGAACCTTCACAAGTTACACCAACAAAAGTTGTTCAAGATCCAACATCAGGAATAAAGATAGGTGGTAATGTAGGTGATTACAATGTATCCGTAGGACATGATACGGCAAGTTGGGCTACCGGTGGTACTCATACCGAAAACTTAATTTCTAAATACGTTAATGGAGATTCTATATTTAAATCATTTAGAGTTGTTAATCCAGATGGTTCTTTAGGACAAGCTATTAATACTAATGGTCTATCAATTACAGATTTCTGTAATCAAACAGGTGTTGATCCAAGTCAAATAGCGGTTGATGTAGCAAATAAAAATGGAGCATCCCAAGCTTGGGTATCTGTTGAAGAATTATTAAAAGGTGTTGGAGGTAAGTCATTATGATAGATAAGATAGTTAAGTTACCAGATAATTTAGAATATTATGTATTAGATGAAGTTGTTTATAATAGAAAAATTTACTTTTTCCTAATACAAGTTTCTAATTTGGATGACATTGTATCTAATAAGTGTGTAGTTTGTGAAGGAAAAGTATTAGGTAATAGTTTATCTTTAAATAACATAGATGATGTAAAGCTACAAGAAGAAGTAAATAATATATTTATATCAAGAATGTATAATAAGTAGAAAAAAGCTGCCTTAATAGCGGTTTTTTCTTTGTTTTTGAGGCTTTTAAGTATAAAAAGGATTAAAGAAGTTGACAATTGATAAAAAAAGTGCTAGTATATAGGGCATTCAAACAAAAGGGGGAGTTTTGAAATGATGAATGAGAAAGAAAGAGCAAGTTATAATTTTGAAAGATTATATAATCCTTCAAAGCAAAATTTCAATCTTGTTGAAAGAAGAAATAAAAATAAAAAAGTATTAGAAAACATAATTGATAAATATAGAAATGTTGAAAAAACATATGCTGAAGAAAAAAGAAGAATCGTATTAAAAATTCAAGCAGATGACACTATTAAAGATAAGGATAAAGCTTTAGATGATGCTTTTGAATTTGCAAATCGTGTAATAGATTTAGATAAAAAAGCCGCATTAAAAGAACTTAATGACACAATTAAAAAGCAAGCTAAATATTTATTGATTTTAAAGGATCCAAAGATGGTTTATGAATATTATAAACTTATTTCTGAAAATCCTTTAGAAGATGAGTATGCTTCTTTAGAAAGTGAATTATATAGAGAATTTTTAATGCGTCATCCAGCTATTGAAAATATAATAGTATCATATTCTGCTTTAGAAGATGAAAATGGTATTACAAATGCGGACCCATCAGATGATAGAAAAGATGACCCTGCTGATAAAGAAAAGATAGAAGAAGCTAAAAAAGCAGTAGAAAAGGTAGAAAAAAGTATTGCTGAAAATAATTTTGATCCAGCTGAATTTGTTGATGCATATAATAAAGTAAATGCATTAAAAGATGGAAAAACAAAAGAAGAATTATTAAAAAGATTAGATGCAATAACTAAAAGATTAGCTGATTGCTTAGATGTTCATTTAAAAGATATAGAAAAAGCAGTAATTAATAATATTTCTGACGTAGATAAAATTGAATCTGGAAAGATAAATTCTGTTGTAAGGTTATTTGATTTCTTAGTTAAATATGCTAGAAACTTTGATGAAATAACTTTCGGCCAAAGGGTAGAAACTGTTGTTAATAAGTATAATATGCAACAACAAAACACATACAAATTAACTAAGGAAGAAGGACCTGCTAAACAGTTTGGATTCTGGGCTAAGATGCGTCAATTACGTCCTTTCTTAATATCAAGAAAAGATTATAGATTAAAGGTATATAAAAAGGCATTAGTAAATAGTAATAGTGCTGAAGAGAAAAAAGAGGCCATAGAAGGAATAAAACAAATAGATGTTGTAAATGGTGTTAGATTATTTATGGCAAGAAACAAATTAAATAAATTAAAAGAGAAATTACGTGCTTCTGGAACTAGCTCTTTAGATGAAGAAGAACAAAAGAAATATGATAAAGCTGTTAATACAATTTCAGCTAGAATAATTAATGAACTAGAATATTCTATGGAAGAGACTGCAGGAGATAAGATAAGAGTTAAAACTGTTATTGGTCAATTATTAGAAGTATTATCTATTTGTCCTGATAAGATAGAGGTTAGTAATGTATTTGGTAAGGTACAAGAAGTATATAATAGAGATGATATATTTGATAAGACTTACAAATATATAAGAAAAGCATATCGCAAAGGTTCATTAACTGAACAAGAATATAAAGCTTATACAGACGAAATTAATAACATAGCTTTATATCGTAGTAATGTTGATGATTACTATGAAGTACCTTCTGTTTCTGTTAACGGAGAAGAAGAATATTCTGAGTTAGATAACGAAACTAAAAAATATTATGAAAATCCTGTTAAATATTCGGATGAAAATAAAATAGAAACTGATATTTCTTACGTTAGAAAATAAGGAAAGAAGTAAAAACTTTCCTTTTTTTATGTTAAAATAGAGCTAGGTGATATAAATGGACGGAATAATAGTAGTTAATAAACCAAAAGGAATAACTAGCAGGGATGTTGTAAATAAGGCATGTAAATTATTAAATACTAAAAAAATAGGTCATACGGGAACTTTAGATCCCATTGCAACGGGAGTTTTAGTGTTATGTGTGGGTAAGGCAACTAAGTTAGTGGAAGTTTTAACAAAAAATGATAAAGAGTATATTGCAACTGTTAAATTAGGTATTTTAACAGACACATTAGATACAGATGGAACTATTATAGAAAAAAAACAAGCAAGTCTTGATAAAAATGAGCTAGAAAATGTATTAAAATCATTTATTGGTATGTATAATCAGGAAGTTCCAATTTATTCTGCAGTTAAAATAAATGGTAAAAAATTATATGAATATGCAAGAGAAAAAAAAGAAGTTATCCTTCCAAAAAGAATGGTTGAAATAAAAGATATAAAATTATTAGAATTGAATAATAATTATTATAAGTTTAAAGTATCAGTTTCTAAAGGCACATATATAAGAAGTTTAATTAAAGATATTAATAAAAAACTTGGAATACTTGGAGTAATGAGTGATTTAATAAGGACAAGACAAGGTAAGTTTTTAATAAACGATTCATATTCATTAGAAGATATGGAAAATGGCAACTATAATGTTTTAACAATAACTGATGTTTTAAAAGATGAAAATTGTGTTATAATAGATAGCACATTGTTTAAACAGGTTAAAAACGGTGCGATAATAAATAATAAATATAATACTGATATGGTAACTTTTATATATAAAGATAACGTAGTTGCAATATATAAAACTTATGATAAAGATAAAAATAAGATGAAACCATATAAAATGTTTATATAGAAAGGATAATAAAATGTTTAAAGGAAAAGAAATAGTTGAAATAGGAAGATTTGTTGATGATGAAATAGTTTCGATAGAACCTGCTCAAAAAATAAATAATAATTCAAAACTTGTTTATGAAAAAGGAAAAGGTAAAATAGATTTTGAAATAAGATTTGTCGATGAAGATGTAAAACAAAAGGAAAATCAAAAATAGTACTTGAAAAAACATAAAAAAAATAGTATATTATTAGTGTTACCTTATCTCGGGTGTTTGGAAAGTACTCCTAACCACATCTTAGGTATAGGCGAATAAATAAAAAAAGGAGGAATATACTTATGTTAAAAAAAGAAGTTAAACAAGAAATTATAAAGAAGTATGCAACTCACGAAGGAGATACTGGTTCTCCAGAAGTACAAATTGCAGTTTTAACTAAAGAAATTAACGTATTAACTAATCACTTAAAGGAAAACATTCATGATTTCCATTCAAAAAGAGGATTATTAATGAAGGTTGGTAAAAGACGTAATTTACTTAATTACCTTAAGAAGACTGACATTAATAGATACCGTGAATTAATTAAGTCATTAGGATTAAGAAAGTAATTTATTTTGTAAAGTAGGCACTCTTTTTTGGGTGTCTTTTTATATAGATTAAGGAGATGTAATAATGGAAAAAAGAATATTTGAAACAGAATTTAGAGGTAGAAAATTAACTGTTGAAGTAGGAGAATTAGCTAAACAAGCTGATGGTGCAGTATTAGTAAGATATGGTGATACAGTAGTATTATCAACTGTATGTGTAAGTCATGATGCTAATATATTATCAGATTTTTTCCCTTTAATGGTTTTATACCAAGAAAAGTTATATTCAGTAGGTAAAATACCTGGTGGATTTATTAAAAGAGAAGGAAGACCAACGGAGAATGCAACACTTGCAGCTAGAATGATAGATAGACCAATGCGTCCTTTATTTCCAGAAGATTTTAGAAATGAAGTACAAGTTGTAAATACTGTTTTATCAGTAGATCCTGATAATTCACCTGAGCTTACTGCAATGCTTGGATCATCTATTGCAACATCTATTAGTAAGGTTCCTTTTGATGGACCAATCGCAGGTGTTAAAGTAGGAAGAATAAATGGCAAGTTTATAATTAATCCAACTGTTGAAGAGTTAGAAAAAACAGATATAGACCTTACTGTTGCAGGTACAATGGATGCAATTAATATGGTTGAAGCAGGAGCTAAAGAAGTAAGTGAAGATGATATGCTTGAGGCATTAATGTTTGGCCATGATGCAGTAAAAGAACTAGTTAAGTTTGAAAATAAAATAATAAAAGAAATAGGTCAAGAAAAAATGGAGTATGAAGCTCTAGAAATAACAGATGAGCTTAAAGATGAGATTTCATCTCTAGCAAAAGAACCATTAGATAGCGCAATGCGTATTAAAGATAAACTAGAAAAATATGCTGCAATAGACAAAGTAAAAGAAGACGTAGTAGCTAAATTTGAATATGAAAATGAAGATTTAGATAAGGACGATTTAAACGAACTTTTAACAAAGGTTAAGTTATGTTTAGGAAAGATTGAATACGAAGTATTTAGAAAGATTGTTGTTAAAGAGAAAAAACGTGCAGATGGAAGAAAAATGACTGAGATAAGACCTCTTTCAACAGACATTGATTTACTTCCAAGAACGCATGGTTCTGCTTTATTTACTCGTGGTGAAACACAAAGCTTGTCAGTTGTAACATTAGGTGCACTTGGAGAACATCAAATAATAGATGGTCTTTCTCCAGAAGATCAAAAAAGATTTATGTTACATTATAACTTCCCACAATTTTCTGTTGGTGAAACAGGACGTTATGGTGCTCCAGGACGCCGTGAAATAGGACATGGTGCATTAGGAGAAAGAGCACTTGCTCAAGTTATGCCATCTGAAGAAGAATTTCCATATACAGTTCGTGTTGTATCAGAAATATTAGAATCAAATGGTTCATCATCACAAGCATCTATTTGTGCTGGATGCATGGCTTTAATGGCTGCTGGTGTACCAATAAAAGCTCCAGTTGCAGGTATTGCAATGGGACTTATTACAGATGGTGATGACTATACAATATTAACTGATATTCAAGGTATGGAAGACCATTTAGGTGATATGGACTTTAAGGTTGCAGGTACAAAAGATGGTATTTGTGCACTTCAAATGGATATAAAAATAAAAGGTATTACTAAAGAAATATTAAGTAAGGCATTAGCACAAGCTAAAAAAGCAAGACTTGAAATATTAAAGGTAATAGCAAAACAAATAAAAGAACCAAGAAAAGAAGTTAGTAAGTATGCTCCTAAAACTCTTACATTTACAATTGATCCAGGAAAGATAAAAGACGTTATTGGTAAAGGCGGAGAAATGATTACAAAGATTATTTTAGAGGCCTCAAACGTTGAGACTGTAACTGATATGAATGCTGTTAAAGTAGATATAGAAGAAGATGGAAGAGTAATTATTTATCATACTGATAGTGATATAATTAATAAAACTGCTGATATGATTAAAAACGTTATAAAGGAAGTAGAAATAGGTAAGATTTATACTGGACGTGTTGTAAAAGTAATAGAAGAATTAGGATGCTTTGTAGAACTTTGGGAAGGATGCGAAGGACTAGTTCACATCTCTCAATTATCAGATAAGAGAGTTGCTAAGACATCTGATGTTGTAAACGTTGGAGATGAAATAATTGTTAAAGCAACAGGATTTAAAAATGGTAAGTTAAACTTATCTAGAAAAGAAGTATTAGTAAAAGATAAGATTAAAGATGAAAAACCATCAAAAAAGAAAGAAGAAAAGACTGAAGAGTAATTTCTTCTTTTTTGCTTGCAAAAAAACACTAATTAATACAATAAACACTATGAAAATTAAACTATGATTGAAAGTTGATATGTTTTTTTGTATAATATTTTTTAATTAGAGGTGTTTTATTTTGATAATTGGAAGATAGTGTGCTTAATGCAGAGTTAAAAATTGTAAAAAATGACAATCATTATCTTACTTCACATGCATTCAAAGATAAATATTTATATGAATGGTTAGATAAAAATATAAAGGGAGAATAAAAATATGAGAGTAGTAAGCATAGGAGATTTAGTATTAGATTACTATTATAAAAATGAAAAGTTATTAGGTGTTAATGGAGGAATGACTTCCCATAATATAATTGTGAATTTAGCGAAAATGGGATTAAATACATGCGTATATGGATCTTGTGGTAATGATATTCAAGGCGAAATGGCAATAAATAGTTTAAAGAAAGTTAATGTTGATACTTCTAATATAAAAAAATAGAAGACAAAAGGACGAGAACATTTCATGTTTCTTATTTTGAAGACAAAGAAGGATTATCGTTTACATCTAAAAAAAGATGCCCTTTTTGTGACAAAAAAAGATGGTATGATGATAGCTTAATAGATACTGATTATATTATTAAAGATATTAAAAATGATGATATATTAGTATTTGATAATTTAAATAATAAAAATCAGTTTATTATAGATAGTGAATAGATTTAGGTCAATATTTTGAATTTGAAAATCTGGAAGCAAAAGATATAATTAATAAAATGAAAAATAAATTTGAAATAATTAATTTTAATGAAAGGGTGTCAAATTATTTAATAAAAAGGTTAGGTTTGAAAAACTCTTCCCATTATAATGTTCGGATTTCAAACTTTTAACAAAAAAGTAACAAACATAAAAAAAGCTCGAAATAATCGAACGTCTTTAATTTTATAAAAGTTTTTCTGTCATATTGAATTTTAAAAGTTAACTATTATTTATTAAAAATTTTTGATTTTATTTCTTGTATAGATTAAAATGTTTAAAACATCCCTGTATAAATCCTATTAATAAAAAAAACACGCCAAAACATAAATAAAAAAATAACTTAAAAATCTTTTTCATAAAAATCACCTACCTATTTAAATATCGTTCCAAAGAATAATATTTGCCGATTTCTAAAACATCCATTTGAATAAAATCATTTTGTGGACGATTTATGCAATTTGCTTCGTTAGAATAAAATTCTAAGCTAATTATATTATATTGATATTCATAGAAACGTCCGGCTTTATAATTATTTTTGTTTAAAATATTGAATATAGTATTAGCCATCTCACTATTTTTGCTGTTTTTTGCTCCATGATTTTTCTTCCTCCAGTGATATTTTATCATTTTAATATAAATTAGTAAATTTAAAATTATATGATATAATATTCATGGAATGTGAGGATAAATAATGATTAATAGCATTATATCTATTTTAAAAAACTTAAATAATAAATTGACTAAAAAGTCTTTAAAAAATTATGATTATAAAGTTACAAAAAAAGTTTTTAATAATTTACAAAGTACAGATAATATTACAAATGATATTTAT
>OGUM01002316.1_pt1 | contig 11301 bp, 15 predicted proteins | sample 1553631 | NCBI WGS metagenome assembly OGUM01 (sample SAMEA2580228, study PRJEB22360) | human gut metagenome | biome: human gut; feature: human-associated habitat; material: faeces | place: Denmark | collected 2008/2010 | reverse complement strand
GGAGCCGCTTTGCCCCAAGGGCATTTTTATGTACGGTGCGCTATATTCCCATCGAAAAGAAGTATAAAGAACGCGCCAAGAAAACGGCATTTTACCGGCAGGGAGGGACAAGATGAAACAGTTCCGCAAGCTCCTGTGGCTTACCCAGTTGGGGATCTCCCTGGTTACCCCGCCGCTGCTGTGCATCTTTTTGGCCCACCTGGCCCAAAGCAAATGGGGCTGGGGCGGCTGGATCATGGCCGTCGCCATTGTAAGCGGCCTGGCGGCCTCCGCGTGCAGCGCGGTGTCCTTCCTGCACTACTGCAAAAGGACGGCTGAAAAGGAAACAAAGGGCGAAAAGCCCATCGCCTATAATGACCACGAATAGCTTTTGGCCGGGTAGGGGACAAGCCCCCGGCAAAGGATAAAAGGAAGGTGCTGAAAATGAAGCTCCAAAAATCAGTTCTAAGGGAAGTCCGGCATATCGCCATCGGTACAGCGGCCTGTGCCACGGTGCAGCTGGCGGTCTTTGCGCTGCTGGGCCGGCTGGATGGAACGGTATGGCTGGGCACGGCGGTCGGCGCCGGCTTTGCGGTTTTTAATTTCGTTCTGCTGGGCTTTACCATGCAGCGGGCGGCCGGCAATGCCGAAAAGGCCAAGCAGATCGCCCAGTTTTCCTACTCAGTGCGGATGCTCCTCACCTGTGTCGTTGCTATTTTGGGCTTCCAGCTGGGTGTACTCAATGGTGTAGCCACGGCGCTGGCTCTGTTTTTCCCCCGCATCACCATCTCGGTCATGCAGCTTTTGGGGTTCTATAAACCGCAGCCAAAGGAGGCGCCCGCCGCATGAATGTAGAGATCAATGGTTCCCCGATTCTTACCACACTGCCCATCTTCGGCGGCATTCCCCTTACGGCCACGCTGGTGGTCACCTGGAGCATCATGCTGCTGCTTACCCTGTTCTGCATTTGGCTCACCCATGATCTGCGGGTCGATCATGTCACCACCCGGCAGACCGTCGCCGAGTTTCTGGTCAATACCGCCCAGAACTTTGTAGATAGCAATATGGGCACGCGCTTTTCCCACTATGCGCCGTTTGTGGCCGCTATCTTTTCGCTTTCGCTGCTTTCCAGCCTTTCCGGGCTGCTGGGGGTCTTTTCTCCCACGGCCGATCTTTCCACCGAGCTGGCCTGGGCAGTACTGGTGTTTGTGCTCATCACCGCCACCAAGATCAAGACCAATGGCATTGGCGGCTACCTCAAGGGCTACACCCAGCCCATCGCGGTGCTCACCCCGTTCAATATCATCAGCGAGATCGCGACCCCCATTTCGATGGCGTTCCGTCACTTCGGCAATATCGTTTCCGGCACTGTCATCAGCACCCTTATCTATGCCGCGCTGGGAGCCGCCAGCCATGCGCTGTTCGGGCTGCTGCCCGGCGCTGTGGGGGATCTCCTTTCCCGGATCCCGTTCCTTTCGGTCGGTATTCCCGCCGTATTCTCTCTTTACTTTGACTGGTTCTCCAGCTTTATGCAGGCGTTCATCTTCTGCATGCTCACCATGATGTATATCGCGGCAGCCGCCGAAGCGGACTGACCGGCTCTACATAACCCAAAAACCATTTCAGGGAGGAAATCACTATGGAAAAAGCAATCATTCTGGCAGGCTGCGCCATTGGCGCCGGTATCGCTCTTATCGCGGGCATCGGCCCCGGCATTGGCGAAGGCTACGCCGTCGGCAAATCCTGCGAAGCCATCGCCCGTCAGCCCGAATCCAAGGGCGAGGTCACTTCCACCATGCTGCTGGGCTGCGCTATTGCCGAGACCACCGGTATTTACGGCTTTGTTACCGGTCTGCTGCTCATGTTCGTGGTACCCCGCATCTTCATCGGACTTCTGTAATTCATCAAGGGAGGAGGAACGAAACCATGGATCATCTGTCTCTTGTCGGTATCGTTCCCTGGGAATTCGTTGCCCAGATCGCCAACCTGCTTATTCAGGCGGCGCTGTTCAAAAAGTTTTTGTTTAAGCCCGTACAGGGCATCATCGCCAAGCGCCGCGGTGAGGTCAACGCCATCTACGGCGAAGCCGAAGCCGCCCGTACCGCCGCCGAGGAGGAAAAGGCGGAATATGACCGCCTGATGCGGGATGCCCGCGTGGAGGCCGGCCAGATTGTCAAGGCCGCTGCTGAGAATGCCGAGGCCCGCGCGACACAGCTGATCCAGTCGGCGCAGCAGGAGGCCGCTGGGATCAAGGAAAAGGCCTATGCCGAGATCGACCGGGAAAAGAAAAAAACAGTCAATGAGATCAAGGATAACATCTCCGGCATGGTCGTCGCCCTGGCGGAAAAGGTCGTGGAAAAGGAGATCAACGCCGGCGATCAGCAGGCGCTCATTGATCAGTTTATAAAGGAAATGGGTGAATCGGCATGACAGCGACCGGAAAAACCTACGGCGACGCGTTGTATGATCTGGCGGCGGAGGAAGCGCTCTGTGATGAGCTGCTGGAGCAGGTAAAGCTGCTGGCCCGCCTGTTCCGGGAAAATCCGCAGTACCCCGCCCTACTTACCAGCCCGGATATCCCTCGGGAGGAGCGTCTGCACCTGATAGGGGAAGCACTGACCGGGCAGGTGCACCCCTATCTTGTCAATTTTCTGTGCCTTTTGTGTGAAAGGGGCAGACTCCCCGCCTTTGCCAGCTGCGCCGCCCGCTACGAGCAGCGCTGGCTGGAAGACCACAATACCGTCCGGGGCCGTGTCAGCTCCGCAGTGCCGCTTACGGAGACACAGCTTACGGCGCTGGCCGCCCGCATGGGGGAAACGCTGGGCAAGCATGTCCTGCTGGAAGGCACCGTCTCCCCGTCGCTCATCGGCGGCATCCGGGGGGAGATCGACGGCCGTGTGTGGGATGGCTCCCTGCGCGGCCGCCTGGAGGAACTGAGCGGCCTGCTGCGCGGCGCCGTTCTGTAAACATCAAGAGAAAGCTGGTGGTTCCATGGAACTGAGACCGGAGGAAATAACCAAGATCATCAAGTCCCAGATCAAAAATTATGAAAACCACATCGTGCAGGAAGAGGTCGGCACCGTCCTGGTGGTCGGCGATGGTATCGCCCGTGCCTCCGGCCTGGAAAAATGCATGATGAATGAGCTGCTGGAATTCCCCAATGGGGAATACGGCATTGCCCAGAACTTAGAGGAAAATACCGTCGCTGTCATCATTTTGGGCGATGACGGCGGCATCAAGGAAGGCGATACCGTCCGCCGCACCGGCCGTGTTGTGTCGGTCCCGGTGGGCGAAGCCCTCATCGGCCGTGTCGTCAATGCCCTCGGTGCGCCCATCGATGGCAAAGGCCCGGTGGAAGCCGCCGGCTATGCCCCGGTGGAAAGCCCCGCGCCCGGCATCATCGAGCGTCAGCCCGTTACCGTGCCGCTTCAGACCGGTATCAAGGCCATCGACAGCATGATCCCCATTGGCCGCGGCCAGCGTGAACTCATCATCGGTGACCGCCAGACCGGCAAGACCTCCATCGCGCTGGATACCATCCTGAACCAGAAGGGCAACGGCGTCATCTGTGTCTATGTCGCCATCGGGCAGAAGCGCTCTACCGTGGCCCAGGTGGTGGAAACCCTTACCGCCGGCGGCGCGATGGACTATACCATCGTTGTTTCCGCCTCCGCTTCGGAGCTTTCCCCCCTGCAGTACATCGCGCCTTACAGCGGCTGCACCATGGGCGAATACTTTATGAAGCAGGGCAAAGATGTGCTGGTGGTCTACGATGACCTCACCAAGCACGCCGTCGCTTATCGTACGCTATCCCTGCTCATCCGGCGCCCGCCGGGCCGTGAAGCCTACCCCGGCGATGTATTCTATCTGCATTCCCGCCTGCTGGAGCGCGCCGCGCGCCTTTCCGAGGAAGAGGGCGGCGGTTCCCTTACCGCGCTGCCCATCATCGAAACCCAGGCCGGCGATGTTTCCGCCTACATCCCCACCAATGTCATCTCCATCACCGATGGCCAGATCTTCCTGGAAACCGAGCTGTTCCATTCCGGCGTTATGCCCGCCATCAATCCCGGCATTTCGGTTTCCCGTGTCGGCGGCGCCGCGCAGATCAAGGCCATGAAGTCGGTTTCCGGTACCCTTAAGCTGGTTTACAGCCAGTACCGTGAGCTGCAAAGCTTTGCCCAGTTCGGCTCCGATCTGGATGCCAATACCAAGGCCACCCTGGCCCAGGGCGAACGCATTGTAGAGGTACTCAAGCAGCACAACAGCTCCCCGGTGGAGGTCATCCATCAGGTGGCTATCCTGTATGCCGTCACCAAGGGCTTCCTCAAAGAAGTCCCGGTGGAAAAGATCAGCGAGTACGAGGCATTCCTTTATGAAACACTGGATGCCCGCTATGCCGGTCTGCTGGCGGCCATCCGTACCGCCGGCAAGCTGGAAAAAGAAACGGAACAGCAGCTTGCTTCCGCCATCGCCGAAACCGTTTCCGCGTTCCTCGCGGCGCTGTAAGGGGAGGGAACACCAATGGCTGGAGCCTCCATGAAAAGCATCAAGCTGCGGATCCACAGTATGCAGAATACCCGGCAGATCACCAAGGCCATGGAAATGGTGGCTGCCTCCAAGATGAACAAGGCGCAGGAAAAAGCCCTGCGCACCCGTCCTTACTATACCACCCTGCACAGTACCCTCAGCGGGATCGCCGCTGCCACCCGCGATTTTTCCTCCCCCTACCTGCAAAAGCGGGAGGAAAAGCGGGTCTGCTGCGTGGCCATTGCCGGCGACCGCGGCCTTGCGGGCGGCTACAACAGCAATGTGCTGCGGCTGGCCGCCGAAACCCTCACCGGTGAGGAAAACTGTGTGGTGCCTATTGGCAAAAAGGCAGGGGAATACTTCCGCCACCGCGGCGTCGAACTCCTCACCGAGGACTGGCTCACCGCCGAGAATCTTTCGGTGGGTGGCTGCTTTACACTGGCGCGCCATTTGGCGGGGCTGTACCGCTCCTGTCAGGTGGATGCCATCGAGCTGGTCTTTACCCGCTGGAACAGTCTCCTTTCTCAAGAGCCGTGTGTGCTGCGGCTGCTGCCGCTCCCCCCGCCCGGAAAAGCCTGCGGCAAGTGACAAGCGCCCTGCGGATATTCTCTACGAACCGGATTGCGCCACGGTGTTCAATGCCATGATCCCGGAATACCTCGGCGGCGTCATTTACGGCGCGTTGTGCGAATCGCTGGCCAGCGAGCTTTCTGCCCGCCGTATGGCGATGGATTCCGCCACACAGAACGCCGATGAAATGATCGACAAATTGAACCTGCAGTATAACCGCGCACGGCAGGGCAGCATCACGCAGGAGCTGACCGAGATCGTGGCAGGCGCGGAAGAATAACAAATAAGGAGTGAAGCATCATGTCCTCCCAACATAAAGGCATCGTAACGCAGATCATCGGTCCGGTACTGGATATCCGCTTTGCGGAAGGGGAACTGCCCGAACTGCGCAATGCCATCACCATTCAGCATGGGGAGCAGGTCATCACCGCCGAGGTTGCTCAGCACATCGGCGATAATGTGGTGCGCTGCATCGCCATGAACAGCACCGATGGCCTGGTGCGCGGCATGGAAGCTATTGATACCGGTGCGCCCATCAGCGTGCCGGTGGGCGAGGAATGTCTCGGACGCATTTTCAACCTTTTGGGCGAGCCCATTGATCACGGCGCGCCTGTCAAGGCCGAGGAACGCTGGGCCATCCACCGTCCCGCCCCCTCGTTTGAGGATCAACAGGGCGCGACCGAGATCCTGGAAACCGGCATCAAGGTCGTCGATCTTATCTGCCCCTACGCCAAGGGCGGCAAGATCGGGCTGTTCGGCGGCGCCGGCGTCGGCAAAACCGTCCTCATCATGGAGCTCATCAATAATGTAGCGACCCAGCACGGCGGCCTGTCGGTATTCACCGGCGTTGGCGAGCGCACCCGTGAGGGCAATGACCTTTACAATGAAATGAAGGAAAGCGGCGTTCTCAATAAGACCGCCTTGGTCTACGGCCAGATGAACGAACCCCCCGGGGCTCGTATGAGAGTTGGCCTCACCGGCCTTACTATGGCGGAATACTTCCGCGATGTCAAGAATCAGGATGTTCTGCTTTTCATCGATAACATTTTCCGCTTTACCCAGGCCGGCAGCGAGGTCTCGGCCCTGCTGGGCCGTATGCCCTCCGCAGTAGGCTACCAGCCCACCTTGGCCACCGAGATGGGCGCCCTGCAGGAGCGCATCACCTCCACCCGCAAGGGCTCCATCACCTCAGTGCAGGCGGTCTATGTCCCTGCCGATGACCTCACCGACCCCGCCCCCGCCACCACCTTCACCCATCTGGATGCCACCACCGTTCTGGATCGTGCCATCGCCTCCCTCGGCATCTACCCGGCGGTCGATCCCCTGGATTCCACCAGCCGCATCCTCTCGCCGGAGATCGTCGGGCAGGAGCACTATGAGGTCGCCCGTGCCGTCCAGCGCATTCTGCAGCGCTACCGGGAGCTTCAGGATATCATCGCCATCATGGGCATGGAGGAACTCTCCGAGGAGGATAAAAAGACGGTCAGCCGCGCCCGTAAGATCCAGCGCTTCCTCTCTCAGCCCTTCCATGTGGCGGAGCAGTACACCGGTATGGCGGGCAAGTATGTCCCGCTGCGGGAGACCATCCGCGGCTTCCGCGAGATCATCGAGGGCCGCCACGATGACCTGCCCGAGGGCGCGTTCCTGTATGCCGGCACCATCGATGAGGTGGTGGAAAAGGCCCCAAAAGGAGAGTAAGCCATGACGGAATTCCCGCTTGATATCGTCACGCCGGATGGCAAGATCTTCTCCGGCCGGGCTGAAAGCCTGCGGCTGCGCTCCATCGAGGGCGATCTCTGCATCCGTGCCCGCCACACCGATTATGTCACGGCGCTGGGCATGGGCCCCGCCGAGGTCATCACCGCTGGGAATAAGCACATTGCCGCCTGCATGGGCGGTATGGTCTCGGTGCTGGGCGGCCGCGTCACCCTCACCGCCACCACCTTCGAGTGGGCCGAGGACATCGACACCGACCGCAGCCACGCCTCAGAGGAACGGGCCAGGGAAAAGCTGGGCCACGGCGATCTCACCGATACCGAGCTGGCCATGGCGGAAGCCCGCCTCAAGCGCGCCCTGATCCGCCAGCAGGTCAGCCGGATGAAGTAGCCGTCCCGGCTGCTTTTGCCCCAAATACTGCCGCCCCCAGCCATTGCGGTCGGGGGCGGCTTTGGTGTGCCGGGCGGCGAGGAGGTTTACCGGCGGCCAGTGGGGTTTCTGCGCTCGTATTCAAGGCGCTGCTGGGTGAGCGAAAGCTCCGCTTCGCTGAGCATGTCCTTTACCGTGCCGGAAACCAGTACCAGATGGCCGCTGCTGTAATCCGCCGTAATAATTACGGGGGAATAGCAATACTCATTCCAGTCACTATCCGGTTCCATCACCAGCTCTATGGTAAAGGTACCGTCCTCATTCTCGGTATAGCTCACCAGCCCGCTCCGGGCTATGGTGATGTAATTGGGGTAACCATCCTCGTAGTGGATATCCCGGTAGGCATCCCGTTCGGCGTCGTAGTAGCGGGGCTCCAGGTACACCTCCCAGTCCAGGTGCTCCTTGGTGGCGCCAAAAAGATATTCGGCAAACTGCTGCACCGCCTTGGCATCTACCCAGGTGTGGGTATCATCGGTGTAGGGGTATTCCAGCCCCTTGGCTTCGCAGTAATAGTACATCGCTCTCATCACTGTCGAAAGGCTGATGCCGGATTTTTCGGTAAAATTGACGCTGTTGCGGAAGATCACCCAGGTATCAATGACCTCCTGCACCTGCTCATTCGGCACCTCGATGAAGGAATACTCCTCATAACGGTAGCGGGGCACTTCCACCATGGTGGAGGTGTTGGTAAGCATATCGGCATAATTGCGGATCGTGTTTATCACCTTCTCCAGAATGCTTTCCTTCCTTTCCACCGGGGAGAGGGCAAAGGCTGTGGTAGCGGTAAGGGCGGCCGCCAGAAACACCACCGCCACTCGGGTGACTCCCTTCTTCAGGCCGTGCAGTAGGGCCTCTTTGGTCTCCTGCCAGCCCACCTGCCGGAAGGCCACCGCCACCACATTACTGCTCTTCTGTGCCGGCTGCGGCGCGGGGGCGGCTTCGGCCTCCTGCTGCTTCATCTGCAGGGCCTGCTCCTTCAGGTATTCCTTCAGCGCGATCTTGAGGAGGAGATCGGCATACTGCTCCTCCAACGCTTTTTCATCCAGCGGATAATTGTTGTTACTCATGGTTCATACCTCCTTTCTCGATATAGGCGGCAAGCACTTTTCGGCGGGCCCGGGTCAGGATCTGCCGCACATTGCCCGGCGCCAGGCCGGTCAGCCGGGTGATCTCCTTCGAGGACAGCTCCAGCGTGTAGGCGTAGTTCAGCAGGTCTATCTCCCGCTGGGGCAGTGTTTTCAGGCACTCCCGCAGCAGCTCGGCCTGCTCCCGGCGGATGAGGAGAAGTTCGGTATCCTCCGTGCCGCTCAGGCTCTCGGCCCAGTCCCGCTCCCGGCCCTGCGCGGCCTGCCGCTCCCGGTTGGTTTTGTGGTAAAGGTCGATGCTGGCGGTCTGCACAATGGTGACCAGGTAAGGCAGCAGCTCCTCTGCGGGGATCTGCCGCACCCGTTCCAGGGAGCGGATGACCCGCAGCATGGCCTCGTGCAGGGCTTCCTCGGCCCGGTCGGGGTCATTCAGTATCTTTTGGGCGCAGCGCAGCAGGAAATCCCGGTGGCGCTGGTACAGCCCGGCAACAAATTGCCGGTCGGTGTCATTTTCGATAGCCATGATAAAAAGCGGCAGCATGATGTTTTCTCCTTTGGGTCGTTTTTCCGGAAAAGCGGGGCCGAAGGGGCGGAGGGCTTTTTGCCTTACACCCTATATAACCGCTCCCGCCCGGCTTTTGTGACACGGTTTCTGACCTTTTTTTAGAAAAAACGCCTGCCGCGGGCATTTCCCGGCAGGCTGTTGGCCTCTCCATTGTAGCAGGTCGGCCCACCCCTGGCAAGGCGGCTGGGGGCCTTCTCGCGCGCGTTCAGCGCGCGCATACGCATACACGCACGCGAGGGCCGGGGGCGACTTTTTTGCGGCGGGCCACGCAAAAAGGACTTGACAGCGCCGCCGGGACTGTGGTAAAATAATCGAGCAGCTAAAATGGACGATTAGCTCAGCTGGAAGAGCATCCGCTTGACGTGCGGAGGGTCACAGGTTCAAGTCCTGTATCGTCCACCAAAATAAGACGCCTATATGGGCGTCTTTTTTTCTTTTGGCGGAATAGGGGACCCTATGCCTTTTAATTGGCAGCCGCAATCCAAAACAAAAATTAAATATAATGTAAAATATAACCGCTGGCATTTTGTCAGCGGTTGTTACTTATCATCTTCAATGTATGTCATTACATCTTCAACATTGCATTCGAGTATCTTACAAAAGACTTCAATGGTATGTGTACTAACACTTTCATTACGCTTTAATCGCGTAATTTGTGCAGGACTAATGTTGTAAGTTTTGATTAGGGCGTATTGGGTGATGCCCCTTTTCTTCATCGTTTTCCATAGATTATCAAAAGAAATCATATATCGACCTCCTATTGACATACTAACCAAATTCGGTATATAATGACATTAACCAATATCGGTTATTAATGGGGAAGGAGTAGAATACCGTGGGCAATAAGGTAATCGGCATTATTATAGATTTTGTTAAAGCACTTCAATCAAAAGATAGGGCACTTATAAGCATTGAAAGTAACCGAACATATAAGATATCCAGTCCAAAATACCTTTTGGGTCAAATTCTTCGCCAATATGAATTGGAACAAAATCAATATTATTATTCCACCTCTGCTAAGCTGCTGTGGGAAAAGTTATCAACCCAAGATATGTGGAATTACTCATATAGACAATATGTTCACTGTGAAAATGATGAACCAGTGTTGATCTCGGAGTATACGGGAAATGGGAATGTTCCGCGCGAAAAAAGAAAAGTCCAAAGAGGCGATGGCTTTATTTTTCGTGATGTTTTTCATGACGAACATATGATTCCGATTAGCTTGATTATTGATGAGCTGGTATCGCTGCCAAATACCAATGAAGATAGCGTAAAAGCTATTTTAGGGAATATCTATATTTGTAGGATATTAAAAAGTGAGGATAGAACATTGCCAATAAAATATAAACATCCTTTTGATCTGCAGGAGGTAATCAGCATGTATAATGCTGCAGGAATAGAAATAAACAGGAGGGCATAAAAAGATGAGTTACTCAAAAAGTTATTTAGCAAAAATGCGAGGGAAAAAGGTAAGGTTTATTATCGTTAATAGCGGTGCAGATCTTAAAGTCCAATTTGTAAGCAGCTTTGGTGATTATAAAGTAAAAGTGTCAAACAACAGTTCATTTGCAAGTGAAACGATTAAAATAAAAATTGTTGATTCTTTCGCCGATGTTAAATTGCAAAAAGTGACTTCATTCGGAGACTTTGAAGCATATTTTGATTAATCAAGTATTTCTGCAACGAAAAAGACGCCTATGGGCGTCTTTTTTCTTTATAAAAATAACTTATATTCTCTATTCTATTCTCGCATGCGCGTAGATGTGTCGTCAATGTTTGCGTGAAGTGCTTTTCCCCCGATATGCCTTCTCCCTCATCTGTAAACTTTCCTTAAAAATTGTCTCTGCATTATTGACGAACATCCGTTCTTGTGGTACGATATACGATGAATCATTATGGGAACCCATGCCCTAATGCGATAAAAACAGGACTTCGGGAAAGGGGGCTTACGCGTGCGTATCATGGGCATCGATCCCGGCTATGCCATCGTGGGCGTGGGCCTGGTGGATTACGATAATGTCCGCTTTTCGCTGGTGGAATACGGCGCCATCACCACTCCCGCGGAGCTCCCCTTTGAGACCCGCCTGCGGCAGATCTACGATGACATGGTGGGACTCATCACCCAGTACCGCCCCGATGCCGTCGCCATGGAGCAGCTCTTTTTCACCACCAATCGCACCCCCATTGCCGTGGCGGAAGCGAGGGGAGTACTGCTGCTGGCCGCGGAGCAGCAGGGCGTGCCGGTATTCAACTATACGCCGCTGCAGGTCAAATCGGCGGTGGTGGGCTACGGCAAGGCCGAAAAGGAGCAGGTGATGGAAATGACCCGCCGCCTGTTAAATCTCAAATCCGTGCCCCAGCCCGATGACGCCGCCGATGCCCTGGCCATTGCCATCTGCCATGGACACAATGGCGGCAGCCGCCTGCCTA
>OGUM01002313.1_pt1 | contig 11349 bp, 7 predicted proteins | sample 1553631 | NCBI WGS metagenome assembly OGUM01 (sample SAMEA2580228, study PRJEB22360) | human gut metagenome | biome: human gut; feature: human-associated habitat; material: faeces | place: Denmark | collected 2008/2010 | reverse complement strand
TCGGTGAAGTCGAACCCGTTGTCGTAGAGCGGCGCGACGACGACCCGCTCCGCCGTGCGATAGCCCCAGCGCCCGTTTTCGACGAAGAGTTCGGGCGTTTCGGCCTCCGTCCCGCTCCGGGCGGCGGGTTTCTCCCGGACCGCTTCGGCGAGCAGCTCCGCAAGTCCGAAGAGCCGCAGGGTGGGTGCCGTGAGCAGTTGCGCGATGCGGTACTGAACGGCCATGCCGCGTTTTTCGAACAGCGCGAGCGTCTCCCGGTAGGCCGGGTCGGAGGCGATCCGCTGGGGCGTGTACAGCAATCCGTCGGAGCTTCCGTAACGGTCCCAGAGCGTAGGGTCCTCGGCCAGCGCGTGCAGCGCCGTCGAGATCAGCGCCGCGGGGTAGTCGTCGATCCGTTCGTCGAAGTCGGCCGCCGTGCGGGCCGGGTGCTGGTAGGCCGCCGTGCCCAGTTCGGGGCTGATCTCCCCGGCGAAGGCGGGCAGGTACGAGGCGTCGAAGTCGATCGGGCAGAGCGTGCCGTCGTCGCCGACGATGATATTCTCGGGTTTCAGGTCGCCGTGGGCGCGGTCGTCCGTGACCAGCGCGAGGGCCAGCCGGTCGAACAGCCGGACGAGGATTTGCAGACTCTCGCGGTCCCGGAGGGCGGCGGCCTGCGCCACGGTTTCGTGCAGGGTGGAGCCTTCGATCCAGTCGCCGAGGACCGTATCGACCCAGACGCCGGTTTCGGGCGAGGTGTGCAGGTAAAGCTCCTTTTCGAGAAGCCGCTGGCCGTAAATCTCCTTCAGGTGGCGCATCGGGCGCAGGTAACAGCGCAGCGAGCGGATGCGTCCGCCGAGGCGGATGCGGAATACGGCGGCGGAGTTGCCGGCGCTGAAGCAGGGGCGGCCCTGTTCGTCGCGGCACACGTCGATTTCACCCAGCGTGCGCGTCAGGCCGCGGGAGTCGAGAAGAGCCAGCAGGTATTGACGGAGGGTAAACACGTGGCGGGAATCGGATTTTTAGCGTCGTCCGACTTGTCGGAGACGGCGCAAGTTACGAAAATCCGCTAAAAAACCGGACCCGAAGGCCCGGCTTTTTCGTTGGATGGTATCTGTTCGCCCGAAGGCGCAGCCTCTCTCCGAAAGCGTTCCGACTTGCGGCCGCCCCGAAAACAGGCCTCTTACGCCTGCGTCCGCTAATGGCAATTGCAATGGCCGTCGTGGTCTCCGCAGCCTTCACCGCAGTCACCGCCGCACTCGCCGCACGAACATCCGCCTTGCAGGTCCTCGGGCGTCACGTCGCGCACCGAAACCACCTCCACGTCGAAGTTGAGCGTCTTGCCCGCCATCGGGTGGTTGAAGTCCATCTTCACGGTCGATTCGCCGACCTCCTTGACGATGCCCATCATGCGGTTGCCCTGGGCGTCGCTCATCGGAACCTGGCTGCCCTCGAAGAGGATGTCCTCGGCGAGCTTGCCGTCGACCATGAATATGTCTTTCGGCAGGTCGACGATGGCGTCGGCGATCACTTCGCCGTAGCCGTCCTTGGCCTCGAGCGTGAACGAAACCGATTCGCCGATCTCCTTGCCCAGGATCGCCTCTTCGAATTTGGGGAGCAGCATGCCCGTTCCGAAGATGAATTCGAGCGGCTGGCCCGGACGCGACTGATCCGCGATCTGTCCGTCGACGGTGAGCTTGTAGTCTACGCCGACCATTTTGTTTTGTTCTACTTTCATACGATTGTTATAAAGTTTAGTTGTTTTTATCGTCGTTTTTCAGGGACGTTGCCCGGCATTCACGGCTCAAAAGCGATTTTCCGCCACCATTTTTAGAAAAATGGCTTCTTAAGCCATCAAAGGTACGCACTTCGGGGCAAGTTGCCAAATAATAGCAGGAAATAATTGTGCCATAACAGATGAAAACGGCGGCGCTGTCGATGTCGCCGCCGTTTTTTCATGCCGGATATTGCCGTTACTCGCAGTTGCGGCAGCAGAGGTTTCTGTCGCCGTAGCCGTTGTCGATCTTCGAGACGTAGGGGAAGAACTTCGCCTCGCCGATCCACGCCAGCGGGAACGCCGCCTCGTCGCGCGAGTAGGGGTGTTCCCACGCTCCGGCCAGTTCCCGGGCCGTGTGGGGCGCGTTCGCCACCACGTTGTCCGCCTGGCCGGCGGCCGCCTCGCATTCGCGCTTGATGCTTATCAGCGCCTCGATGAAGCGGTCCATCTCCTCCTTGGGTTCCGATTCGGTCGGCTCGACCATCAGCGTCTCGTGCACGGGGAACGAGAGCGTCGGGGCGTGGAATCCGTAGTCCATCAGGCGGTGGGCGATGTCGCCGCAGTCGATGTTGTAGTCCTTCTTGAAGGAGGTGAGGTCGAGGATCATCTCGTGGCCCACGCGGCCCGTCTCGCCCGAGTAGTAGGTGCGGTACTCCGCGGCCAGCGCCGCCGACATGTAGTTGGCGTTGACGATGGCCATCTCGGTGGCTCTGCGAAGCCCCTCGGCCCCCAGCATTTTGATATAGCCGTAGGTGATCGGGAAGAGCAGCGCCGAACCCCACGGAGCCGACGCGACGGCCGTGATGCCCTCGTCGCCGCCCGTGGCGACGACCGGGTGCGACGGCAGGAACGCCCGCAGGTGCTCGGCGACGCAGATCGGGCCTACGCCCGGGCCGCCGCCGCCGTGGGGCATGGCGAAGGTCTTGTGGAGGTTGAGGTGGCAGACGTCGGCCCCGATATAGCCGGGGTTCGTCAGTCCCACCTGCGCGTTCATGTTCGCGCCGTCCATGTAGCCCTGCCCGCCGGCGTCGTGGACGGCGTCGACGATCTCGCGGATGCGGCTCTCGAATACGCCGTGCGTCGAGGGGTAGGTGACCATCAGGCCGCACAGTTCCGACGAGTGCTCTTTGGCCTTGGCTTCGAGGTCCGCCACGTCGATGTTGCCGCGCTCGTCGCACGCCACCGTCACGATCTTCATGCCGGCCATGGCCGCCGAGGCGGGGTTCGTGCCGTGGGCCGACGCGGGGATCAGCACCACGTTGCGGTAGCCCTGTCCGCGGCTCTGGTGGTAGGCGCGGATGACCATCAGCCCCGTGTATTCGCCCGCCGCGCCCGAATTGGGCTGCAACGAGCAGGCCGCGAAGCCGGTGATCGTCGCCAGGTCCTGTTCCAGCCCGGCGATCAGGTCCATATAGCCCTTGGCCTGGTCGGCCGGGGCGAAGGGGTGCATGTTCTGGAAGCCGGCCAGCGAGAGCGGCTGCATGAGCGCCGCGGCGTTGAGCTTCATGGTGCACGAACCTAAAGAGATCATTGAATTGGCCAGCGAAATATCCCTCAATTCCAGCTTCTTGATGTAGCGCATCAGGGCGCTCTCCGAGCGGTAGGCGTTGAATACGGGTTCCTGCAAATAGGGCGATTGGCGGCGCAGGGCAGTTGGGACGCAGCTTTCGGTGATGGCCTTTACCGCCTTGGCTTTCTTGCCTTTGGCTGCGGCGAAGATGCTCACGACGGTCTCGATCTCCGCCGCGGTGGTCACCTCGTCGAACGACATGCGCACGCGCCCTTCGGAGGGATAGTAGAAGTTGATGCCCTGTTCGAGCGCCAGCGACTGCACGACGGCTGCCTCGGCCTCGACTTCGAGCGTGTCGAAGAACTCCTTCGACGCGAGGCGGTAGTCCATCGCCTCCAGCGCGCGGGCGACGGTTGCGGTAGCCAGGTGGGCGGTTTCCGCCGCGCGGCGCAGCCCTTCGGGACCGTTGTAGACGCAGTAGAAGCCCGTCATCGAGGCCATCAGGGCCGAGGCGGTGCAGATGTTCGAGGTGGCGCGCTCGCGCTTGATGTGCTGTTCGCGCATCTGCAAGGCCATGCGCAGCGCCTTGTTGCCCAGCCGGTCGACCGAGACGCCGATGATGCGGCCCGGCATGTTGCGCTTGAACGCCTCGCGCGTGGTCATGTAACCCGCGGCGGGACCGCCGAAGCCCATCGGCGTGCCGAGGCGCTGCGCCGAACCCACGGCGATGTCGGCGCCCCACTCGCCCGGGGCTTTCAGGAGCGCCAGTGACAGCAGGTCGGCGGCGACCGTTACGAGCGCGCCCTTGGCGTGCGCCGCAGCCGTGAAGTCCGAGTAGTCGCGCACCCGGCCGTCGGCGGCCGGGTACTGCACGATGGCGCCGAACTCCCGGCCCGTGAATTCGTATTCGTCGTAGTCGTCGACGATCAGTTCGATGCCGAACGGCTCGCTGCGCGTGAGCAGCACGTCGAGCGTCTGCGGGAAGATGTTGCGGTCGACGAAGAGTTGATTCCGACCTTCCCGGACGGCATCCCGCGAACGTAATGAAAACATCATCGCCATCGCCTCCGCGGCGGCCGTGCCCTCGTCGAGCAGCGAGCAGTTGCCGATCTCCATGCCCGTGAGCGAAATCACGGCCGTCTGGAAGTTCAGTAGCGCTTCGAGGCGTCCCTGCGAAATCTCGGCCTGATAGGGCGTGTAGGAGGTGTACCAGGCGGGGTTCTCGAAGACGTTGCGCGTCACGACGGCCGGGACGGCCGAGGGGTAGTAGCCCATGCCGATGAACGAGCGGTAGGGCTGGTTGCGGTCGGCAAGCTCGCGGATGTGCGCCGCGAATTCGTATTCGCTCATCCCCTCGGCGGGCAGCGCGAGCGGTTTGCGGAGCCGGATGGATTGGGGGATCACCTGCGAGATGAGTTCATCGACGGATTTCACGCCGATCACATCGAGCATGGCCTTCAGGTCTTTTTCGTTGCTGACGCCGATATGGCGTTCGGAAAACTTATCGAACATTGAACGATATTTTATGTTGTCTGTATGTACTTTTCACATTTGTCTTTCATCCCGGCAAGCCGTTCTCGCCGCCTGTGGCGGCGTTTGCAATTCTGATCCCATCCCGGCCCTCCCTCGGGGAGGGAGATGGCGTACGCTCCGCACGGTTCGTACAGTTGTGCCGTTGCACGAACACACAAAGGTAAAATAAAAGAAACGGACGCACAAAATTTTCCGCGCCTAATATTGAAAACTGCTGCCGCCGATGAATTCGCGCAGGATCGACGTGGGCGGGACCTCGTCGGGCGCGATGGGGATGAAGTTGTCGAGGAACTTGAGCATGCGCCGCGCCTCGTCGTACTCCGGAACCGTGTCGGGGACCTCGCGGAGGATCTTCTCGGCGAAGGGCCGCAGCACCGAAATCTCGTAGAACAGCGACGAGTTGAGCATGATGTCGGCGTTCTCCTGGTAGGGGAAGATGTGTCTCTCCTCGCCCCGGCGCACCGAGGCCCAGCGCGAAAGCGTCGAGAGCGCGTCGGCGCCGCGCTGGCGGTAGTCGCGCGTCAGGCGCCGCAGCAGGCGGTTGTCGGTGGTGGCGATGCGCGAGAGGTTGTCCATCGCCACCGACGTGAAGCACGAGATGTAGATGCGGAACTTCTGCGCGTCGGGGATCGAGGGCGTGAGGCGCGGGTTCAGCCCGTGGATGCCCTCGATGATGAGGATCGAGCGTTCGTCGAGCGTCAGCGGCGCGTTGTGCCACGTGCGGCGTCCCGTGATGAAGTCGTAGCGCGGGATGTCGACGCTCTCGCCCCGGATCAGGCGCGCCAGATGGTCGTTGAAAAGCTCCAGGTCGATGGCTTCGAGCGCCTCGTAGTCGTAGTTGCCGTCGGCGTCGCGCGGGGTCTTCTCGCGGTCGACGAAGTAGTCGTCGAGCGAGATCAGCACGGGGTTCAGTCCCAGCACGCCCAGCTGGATGCCCAGCCGTTTGGCCGAGGTGGTCTTGCCGCTGCTGGAGGGGCCGGAGATCAGCACCATGCGGGCGCCGCGCGAAAGGTGGGCGTCGTAGATGGTGTCGGCCACCCAGGCGAACTTGCGCTCGTGGAACGCTTCGGCGAGTTTGATCAGGCCGCCGCCGTCGCCCGCGAGCACCTTCGAATTGACGTCGCCGACGGTGGGAACGCCCATGATCCGGACCCACGACTGGTACTCCTGGAAGATGCCGAACATCTTCTCCTGGTGCACGTTGCGGTGAAGCGTGTCGGGCGACGTGCGCAGCGGAAGGGCCAGGTAGAAGCCGTTGTAGTAGGGTTCGATGTCGAACAGCGTGACATAGCCCGTCGAGGGGGCCAGCGAGCCGTAGAAGTAACCCGCCGTGTCGTCGAGCGTGTAGAGCTGGCTGTAAAGCCGCGGACGGGTGTCCAGAAGCGCGATCTTGTCCGTGAAACCCTCCTCGGCGTAGCGGGCGCGGACCTCGGTGGTGAGCATGCGCTGGCGCGTGATGGGCAGGTTGCGCACGGAGAGTTCCCGCATGCGGTCGCGGAGCTGCGCCGCCTCGTCGGGGGTGAACTCGTCGATGCCGTCGATCTCGCAGTAGAACCCGCTCTGGCCCATCGAGTGGCGGATGTGGAGCGTCTGCCCCGGGTAGAGGTCCTTGACGGCCTTTTGCAGCAGGAACCACGCGGTGCGCTGGTAGACGCGGATGCCGGCGAAGGAGGTGATGTCGACGAAACGGATCGTCACCGGGGCATATATTTTGTAACTCAACTCCTTGATGCGGTTGTTGACGAAGGCTGCGAGGAAGGGGTGAAGGCCGGGCGTGAGGCGTTCGGCGACCTCCAGCAGCGGGGTTCCCATCGGGACCTCCAGTTCGCCGAAGCCGTTTTCGCAGATGACTTTGATCGTATCGTTCATGGAAAAGTTTTTACAATGTTCGATTCGTAAAGATAGGAATTATTTGTACTTTTGGCAAATCTTCATCCATAAAGAAAAACAATGCCGACGAATATGAAAGGAATGTTCCGGACGGGCCTGATTCTCCTTGCGGCTGCGGCTGCGGCCTGCGCACCCCGTGAACGGACGCTCGTGCTGCTCTCGACGAACGACATGCACGCCAAGATTCAGAATTTTCCGCGATTGGTTGCGGCCGTGGAGAACTGTCGTGACACCGCGCAGCTGGTGGTGCTGGTCGATGCCGGAGACCGCTGGACCGGAAACGCCTATGTGGACATGGCCGCGACGCCCGGCATGCCGATGATCGCGCTGATGAACCGGCTCGGCTACGACGTGGCGACGCTGGGCAACCATGAGTTCGACCACGGGCAGGCGTTTCTGGGCCGCATGATCGACAGCATGGCGTTCGAGGTGGTGTGCGCCAACGTGACGAGCGACACCTGCACCTTTCCGCAGCTGCCGCCCTATGTCGTTCTGGACAAGGACGGCATCCGCATCGGTTTCGTCGGCGTGGTGACCAACTACGAAGGCCCGGGGCATCCTGCGGGCAATGCGTCGAGCTTCGAGGGACTGGAGTTTCCCGATCCGCAGGCGATGGCGATGAAGTATGCTGCCGAATTGCGTCCGAAGGTCGATCTGCTGGTGCTCGTGTCGCACATGGGCGACGACCGCGACGTGGAGCTGCTCGGAAAGGAGACCCGGTTCGACGTGGTGATCGGCGGACATACCCATGTGAAGGTCGATTCGCTGGTGAACGGCACGCTCCTGACACAGACCGGGAAATATCTTAAGAACGTGGGCGTTACGGCGGTCCGGTTCCGCGGCAGGAAGATCGAAGGCATCGAATCGCGCCTCGTGCCGCTGGACGGTTATGCGCCCGATGCGTCGTATCAGGCCGAGGTGGACCGCTACTATGCCGATCCCGAGCTGAACAAGCCCGTCGGAGCGTTCGCCGGACCGGCCGACAAGTGGGGCCTCGCCAACTGGATGGCCGCGTCGGTGGCCGACGAAGCCGATGCCGACGTCGGGTTTTACCACATCGGCGGCGTGCGCCTCGACTCGATTCGGGCGGGGTCGGTGCGGCGAAGGTGTACGACCTGGAGCCGTTCGGAACCGAGATCGCCACGATGCGGATGACTCCGGCCGACATGCGCCGGATGATCCTCTCGAAGTACAACGACGAGGAGAACCGCAAGGAGGCGCACCGGATCGACCTGATCTCGACGACGCCCTACGTCATCGTGACCGACGCCGCGGACAACGCCCTCGACGTGCGTTTCCCGAAGTTGCGCGAAGGCAAGGTGTACGAAGTTGCGGTCAGCGACTATGTTTACAGGAATTACAAGGACCTGAACTACACCGACGGGAAACTTACGGGAACGGCGGTCGCGGGCGTGCTGCTCGAAGAGTTGCAGGATGACGGTCCGCTGACTCCGGACAACAGGCCGCGGCAGAAAATAATTCGGAATTCATAATTCACAATTTGGGATTTTGCAGAGCCGGGTTTTGTCTGTAAACTGAATAATTCTGAATTCCGGATTTTGAATTCTGAATTATAAGAATTACCTTTGTAGCCCTCGCGCGCGTGCAATGATGCCGTAAGCGAGGGCTATAACTTTTAATATTAACCAATTAACGAGCGATTGTATCGCAAAAATTTCCACAATGGAAGAAGTAAAGAATGTAGTTGCAAACGAGAATTTCGACTGGAACGCCTTTGAAAACGACCTGGGCGTGTACGACCAGGACAAAGCCCAGATCACCGAGGCTTACGACAAGACGCTTTCGAACGTCAACGTCGGCGAAGTGGTCGAGGGAACCGTAACGGGCGTCAACAAGCGCGAGGTTATCGTCAATGTCGGCTATAAGAGCGAGGGTATCATCCCTGTATCGGAGTTCCGCTACAACCCCGACCTGAAGGTAGGCGACAAGATCGAAGTCTACGTGGAGTCGGCCGAGGACAAGAACGGCCAGCTGGCCCTTTCGCACAAGAAAGCCCGGCAGCTCAAGTCGTGGGACCGTGTCAACGAAGCGCTGGAGAAGGACGAAATCATCAAGGGTTACATCAAGTGCCGCACGAAGGGCGGTATGATCGTCGACGTGTTCGGCATCGAGGCGTTCCTGCCCGGATCGCAGATCGACGTGAAACCCATTCGCGACTACGACGTATACGTGGACAAGACCATGGAGTTCAAGGTCGTGAAGATCAATCAGGAGTTCCGCAACGTGGTCGTGTCGCACAAGGCGCTCATCGAGGCCGAACTCGAAGCCCAGAAGCAGGTCATCATGTCCAAGCTGGAGAAGGGCCAGATCCTCGAGGGAACCGTCAAGAACATCACCTCCTACGGCGTATTCGTCGACCTGGGCGGCGTGGACGGCCTGATCCACATCACCGACCTCTCGTGGGGCCGCGTAAACCACCCCGAGGAGATCGTGGCGCTCGATCAGAAGATCAACGTCGTGATCCTCGACTTCGACGAGGCCAAGAAGCGCATCGCCCTGGGTCTGAAGCAGCTCACCCCGCATCCGTGGGAGGCGCTCGATCAGACGCTCAAGGTCGGCGACAAGGTGAAGGGCCGCGTGGTCGTTATGGCCGACTACGGCGCGTTCGTCGAGATCGCTCCCGGTGTGGAGGGTCTGATCCATGTTTCGGAAATGTCGTGGAGCCAGCACCTGCGTTCGGCACAGGAGTTTATGAAGGTCGGCGACGAAGTCGAGGCCGTTATCCTGACCCTCGACCGCGAGGAGCGCAAGATGTCGCTCGGCATCAAGCAGCTCACGCCCGATCCCTGGGAGAATATCGAAGTCAAGTATCCCGTCGGCACGAAGACCACGGCCAAGGTGCGTAACTTCACGAACTTCGGCGTATTCGTCGAGATCGAGGAGGGCATCGACGGTCTGATCCACATTTCGGACCTGAGCTGGACCAAGAAGGTGAAGCATCCCGGCGAATTCACGTCGGTAGGCGCCGACATCGAGGTCGTGGTGCTGGAGATCGACAAGGAAAACCGCCGTCTGTCGCTGGGACACAAGCAGCTGGAGGAGAATCCCTGGAATGAGTTCGAGAACCAGTACTCGGTGGATAGCATCCACGAGGGTACGATCACCGAGATGACCGACAAGGGCGCAGTGGTTGCCCTGGGCGAGAACATCGAGGGCTTCTGCCCCGCGCGTCAGCTCGTCAAAGAGGACGGCACGACCCCGAAGACGGGCGACAAGCTCAACTTCAAGATCCTGGAGTTCTCGAAGGCCACCAAGCGCATCACCCTTTCGCACCTGCGTACGTACGAGGAGGCGAAGCGTGCCGAAATCGCTGCCGAGAAGGCCGAGAAGCGCGCTGCTGCCGACGCTACGAAGTCGACCGTGAAGAAGATCAACGCTTCGGTCGAGAAGACGACGCTCGGCGACATCGCCGGACTGGCCGCTCTGAAGAGCGCCATGGAGGCTGCCGAGGCCAAGTCGGCCAAGAAGGCTGCCGCCAAGAAAGAGGACGAAGAGTAATCTCCGCTGAAAAGAGGACGGGGGGAAGATGCCCCTCCGTATCCGATAACCGGATGCCCGCACAGTTTCCTGTGCGGGCGTCTTTTTTTATGCGCCGGGACGGCGGCGCGCGGCGGGGGCTGTTTGCGGGGCGGTTTGTTTATGGGATGGTCTGTCTGCGGGACTGTCTGCGGGATTGTCTATGGAGCGGACAGTTTGCGGCTCCGGAATCTTTTCAAGGACGAGGTCAGGGCCGGCCGGGGAACCGGACAGGGAAACAGGGAAACAGGGAATCGGGGAATCGGGGGCGGAAGTCCGGTCGGTTAGTGGTCAATGGTCGGATCGGTCGGCCAATCGGCGGCCGGTTTGCAGGCCGGATGTTTCCGGGGCGGGGCGAATGGCCTTTTTTGCGTTCGCCGAAATATTTACGGCGGATTTCTTGCACCGTGCGCAATAACCCGGTATATTTACAAGTCAGAACTGAAGAAGCAAACCGATAGATGATGAAAAAGTTGATTTTAGGCTTGTTGTCCGCGCTGGCGCTCCTTCCGAGCGGCATGCTGCGGAGCGGGGATGTCCGCGCCGCCGAAACCTTCGCCGTGCAGTCTCCTCGCAGGGATCACCGCGCGAACCCTCACGCGAATTGTCATGGGGAGCGTTACGAAGATCGGCGCGGGAGATATACCAAAGACAGCTGGTCGGTATATTACCGCGGCCGGAAGGTCGAGGGGGCTTCGGTATTCTCGTTCGCCGATCTGGGAGGCGGGTACGGCAAGGACAATTGGACGGTGTATTACCGCGGCCGGAAGGTGGACGGGGCGTCGGCGATGACCTTCGAGAGCCTCGGGAACGGATACGGAAAGGATGCCTGGAAGGTATTTTACAGGGGCGGTGAGGTGAAGGGCGCCTCGGCACAGACGTTCGAAGAACTCGGGGAAGGATACGGGAAAGACGCATGGAAAGTCTATTACCGGGGGAAAGAGCTGCCGGGAGCGTCGCCCGGTTCGTTCGAGGTGCCGCGCGACGGGTGGTGAGAAATGGCCGCCACCGCTATAACGGCAGTGCCCTTCCGAACGGAAAGGCACTGTTTTTGTTTCCCGCAGGGTAAACTCCGAGACGGAATGAGCAGATTCAAGCCCCACATTGCCCTGCTGATATGCAATAT
>OGUM01002305.1_pt1 | contig 11386 bp, 8 predicted proteins | sample 1553631 | NCBI WGS metagenome assembly OGUM01 (sample SAMEA2580228, study PRJEB22360) | human gut metagenome | biome: human gut; feature: human-associated habitat; material: faeces | place: Denmark | collected 2008/2010 | reverse complement strand
TATACGCCGCCGCACTTTTTATTTTGGGTAATAAGATCTCTCAGGCTTGCCGACGTTCGCCAGCTCCCCATCCGGGAGGCAGGAGATGTCGTTTATCCTGCCTCTCCTGCCGGGAGAGGCGGCACCGAAGGCGGCGGGGAGGGATTTTGTGATAAGGAGATCGTTAGAATGGATAAGGCAAAGCGTAAGGCAATCATTGCAGGCAACTGGAAGATGAACAAGACCGCCACTGAGGCAGCCAAGCTGGTGGACGAGCTGATCCCCGCCGTCAAGGATGCTTCCTGTGAGGTCGTTATCTGCACCCCCTACACCGATCTGGTCACCGCTGTGGAAAAGACCAAGGGCACCAACATCCATGTGGGTGCTGAGAATGTCCACTTTGAGAAGTCCGGTGCGTTCACCGGCGAGATCAGCGCCGATATGCTGGTGGATCTGGGCGTGGAGTACGTCATCGTCGGCCACTCCGAGCGCCGCCAGTACTTTGCAGAGACCGACCAGACCGTGAACAAGCGCGCTCTGGCTGCCCTGAATGCGGGCCTGAAGGTCATCATCTGCGTGGGCGAGAGCCTGCAGCAGCGCGAAGAGGGCGTGACCGAGGAGCTGGTGCGGATGCAGACCAAGATCGCCCTGCGCGATGTGACCGCCGAGCAGATGGCAAATGTGGTCATTGCCTACGAGCCCATCTGGGCCATCGGCACCGGCAAGACCGCGACTGCTGACCAGGCCGAGGAGGTCTGCGCTCAGATCCGCAAGGTCATTGGCGAAGTGTACGGCGAGGCTGTGGCCGAGGCTGTCACGGTCCAGTACGGCGGCAGCATGAACGCCAAGAACTGCGAGGAGCTGCTGAGCAAGAAGGATGTGGACGGCGGCCTGATCGGCGGCGCATCTCTGAAGGCTCCTGATTTTGCTGTTATCGTCAATGCCGCTTCCAACGGCTGAGAAAGTCCTCTGACCTGTTTTCCCAGCGCCCGGCTGCGCCGTTTTTCCAGCGCTGTGCCGGGCGCTATTTGTTCTAAATCAAAGGAGATTCAACGTTATGTCCAAGAAACCTGTACTTCTGTGCATCATGGATGGCTTTGGCTGGGTGCCCAACGAGACCTACGGCAATGCTGTGGTCGCCGCAAAGACCCCCCATCTGGATGCCCTGATGGCAAAATATCCCATGACCACCATCGAGGCCTCCGGCATGGCTGTCGGCCTGCCCGATGGCCAGATGGGCAACTCTGAGGTGGGCCACACCAACATGGGCGCTGGCCGCATCGTTTACCAGCAGTTGACCCTCATCACCAAGTCCATCCGGGACGGTGAGATGTTCAAGAACCCCGTGCTGGTCAAGAACATGAAGGCTGCCATTGAGGCAGGCAAGGCCATCCACCTGATGGGCCTGGTGGGCACCGGCGGTGTCCACAGCCACGCTGACCACTGGTTCGGCGTGCTGGAAATGGCAAAGCACATGGGCGCAAAGGAAGTCTACCTGCACTGCATCACCGATGGCCGTGATACCGATCCCCACGCCGGCAAGGGCTTCCTGGCTGACCTGCAGGCCAAGCTGGATGAGCTGGGCGTTGGCAAGATCGCCAGCGTTTCCGGCCGTTACTACGCCATGGACCGCGACAACAACTGGGACCGCGAGGAGAAGGCTTACGCCGCATTCGTCTACGGTGAGGGCAACCACGCTGCCAACGCTGCCGAGGCCATTGAGGCATCCTATGCTGCCGATAAGACCGACGAGTTCGTTCTGCCCTGCGTCACCTGCGAGGGCGGCCGCGTGCAGGATGGCGATACCGTCATCTTTATGAACTTCCGTCCCGACCGTGCCCGCCAGATGACCCGCATCTTCTGCGATGACGACTTCAAGGGCTTTGAGCGCCGCGGCGGCCGCAAGCAGGTCAACTATGTCTGCATGGCCGAGTACGATGCCACCATGCCCAACTGCGAGGTCGCCTATCCTCCTGTGGAGCTGAAGAATGTTCTGGGCCAGTACCTGTCCGAGAACGGCAAGACCCAGCTGCGCATTGCCGAGACCGAGAAGTATGCACACGTCACCTTCTTCTTCAACGGCGGTGTGGAGGCTCCCTACGAGGGGGAGGACCGCTGCGTCATCCCCAGCCCGAAGGTTGCCACCTACGACCTGCAGCCTGAGATGAGCGCCCCTGAGGTGGCTGCTGAGTGCGTCAAGCGCATCGAGAGCGGCAAGTATGACGTGGTCATCCTGAACTTTGCCAACTGCGACATGGTCGGCCACACCGGCGTGTTCGATGCCGCTGTCAAGGCCGTTGAGGCTGTGGATACCGCTGTGGATCAGGTGGTCACCGCTGTGCTGAACGCAGGCGGCTGCGCCTTTATCACGGCTGACCACGGCAACGCCGAGAAGATGATGAACCCGGACGGTACTCCCTTCACCGCCCACACCACCAATGTGGTGCCCTTTGTGGCCGTTGGCTGCGGCGATGTGAAGCTGCGCGAGGGCGGCTGCCTGGCAGATATCGCCCCCACCATGCTGCCTTATATCGGCCTGCCTGTCCCCGCTGAGATGACCGGCAAGAGCATCATCGTGGAGTAAGCACTCTGTAAAAGAGCTTTCCTGAAACGCAAAAAGACCTCCCCGTGCAGGTGCTGCCTGCATGGGGAGGTCTTTTGCTGTATCGCTTAGTAGTGCAGCTGGTCAGCGGTCAGTGCTTCCAGCACCGGCAGCATGGCGGCTGCCTCGGCCTTGGCGGCGGGCAGATCCATATCGCGGTAGTTGCCGCATTCCACCTCGCTGGCACCGGGGATATCCCCCTCAAAGGCGGCCATGAAGCGGAAGGAATCCACGGTCAACTCCAATGCCTGCGCCGGGGTCAGCCCGCGGGTAAGCAGGTAGAAGCCGGTGCGGCAGCCCATGGGGCCAACGTAGATCACGCCGTCCTTCACCGCGCTGTTGCGGGCGTAGGTGGCAAACAGGTGCTCCAGCGTGTGGGCGGCACCGGTGGTCAGATAATCGCCCTGATTGGGCTTCTTCATCCGGATGTCCCAGGTCAGCACATCACCATCCTGGCGGCTCAGGTACATGCCCCGGTCCAGTTTGGTGTGATCGACACAGAAGCTTGCAATGCGTTCCATGATGTTCTCCTTCAGGATCAGGCCTGCAGGCGCTGGACGCTGCCGTGGGCACAATCCACAGCGATATCCAGGCCATCGCGGATGTGGCTGCAGGCACCTGCAGCACCCACGATGGTGGGCTTGAGCAGGGAGTTGCCCACGATGGCAGCGTGGCTGTTCAGGCCGGGCTCCTCAACCACCAGAGCGGCGGCATCGCGGACATAGCCCAGCATCTCGTTGGTGGTGGAGGGAACGACCAGCACCATGCCGGGGCGGAACTTTGCCTTGACCTCCTCCAGAGTGCGGCAGACGCAGGCCTTGCCGCTGGCGGAGACCAGATCGGTCTTGCCGCGGCCCACGCCCACACCGGTGGCCAGGCAGTTGCCCACCATGTGGATCTTGATCATGTTGGTGGTGCCGGAAACGCCCACGGGCACGCCTGCGGTCACAACGGCCAGTTCGCCGTTGTGCAGGTAGCCGTTCTTCTCGGCCAGAGCGGTGGACATCTCGATCAGCTCATCGGTGCTGTGGGCGGGGCCCATCAGCAGGGAAGTGATGCCCCAGCTCAGGGAGAGCTGACGCTGCACCTGCTCGTCCATAACGCAGGCAATGATGGGCTGCTTGGGGCGGTACTTGCTCAGCAGGCGGGCAGTGTTGCCGGATTCGGACACGGTGACGATGGCGGCAGCGTTCACGTCCTTGGCGGTCAGGCAGGCAGCATGAGCGGTTGCATCGCTGACGCTGATCTGGATCTCGGCGTGGCGCTGGGCGCGGTAGTGCTCCTCGTTCTCGGTGCGCTCTGCAATGGCGGACATGGTCTTGAGGGCCTCCACGGGGTAGTCACCGGCAGCGGTCTCACCAGACAGCATGATGGCAGAGGTGCCATCGTAGATGGCATTTGCCACGTCGGAGATCTCGGCACGGGTGGGGCGGGGGTTGACCATCATGCTGTCCAGCATCTGGGTGGCAGTGACGATGGGCTTGCCGAAGGAGAAGGAGCGGTCGATGATGTCCTTCTGGATGCCGGGCAGCTCGGTGAAGTCGATCTCAACGCCCAGGTCACCACGGGCCACCATGACGGCATCGGCTGCGGAGAGGATGCTGTCGATGTTGTTCACACCCTCGCGGTTCTCGATTTTGGCAATGATACGGATGTTGGAATCGTACTCATTCAGCAGGTTGCGGATGTCGTACACATCCTGCGCGGTGCGCACAAAGGAAGCAGCGATGAAGTCAAAGCCGTTCTGCACGCCAAAGATGATGTCCTCGCGGTCTTTCTGGCTCAGGTAGGGCATGGACAGATGCACGCCGGGCACATTGACACCCTTTTTGGTCTTGATCTTGCCGCTGTTCAGCACGGTGCAGATGATGTCGGTGTCGGTGACCTGCTCAATGTGCAGCATGATCAGGCCGTCGTCCAGCATGATGGTGCCGCCGGGCTGCACGTCCTGGGGCAGATCCTTGTAAGTGACGGAGCAGATCTCCTTGGTGCCCTCCACCTCGCGGGTGGTCAGGGTAAAGGTCTGGCCGGCTTCCAGCATCTCCACACCGTTCTTGAACTCCTTCAGACGGATCTCGGGGCCCTTGGTGTCCAGCAGGGCGGCAACGGGCTTGCCCAGCTCCTCACGCAGCGCTTTCAGCTTTGCCAGACGGCCGCCGTGCTCCTCGTAGGAACCGTGGGAGAAGTTGAAACGGGCCACGTTCATGCCGTTTGCGATCAGGTCGCGCAGGACATCGCCCTTATCGGTAGAAGGGCCCAGGGTGCAGATGATCTTCGTTTTTCTCATAAAATACCTCCAACGTTCACGCTATAATGCTCTCTATCTTGACGCAGCAGCCCAAGCTGGCTGCTCTCTGGCGGGCAGTGATTGCTTTGCGCCCGCGGCGGCAGTATACGCCAATATGGCTGTTTCAACAAACCATACCACTATACATTATAAGCTCTTGGATACAATAGCGCAAGAAAAATCTTTGCAAAGAAACTGCTAAGATTTCATCAGGTTTGAACAAAAAACTTTCCACCACAAAGCGCTTGCATAACCGGCGGGATTTGCTTATAATGAAGGTAAGCAAAAGTGCGACTGTTCCGGGGCAGCCCGGAGGAAAATGGAGTGAAAACATATGGAAAAGCGTGTATTTTTGATCGTACTGGACAGCTTTGGCATCGGCGCGGAGCCGGATGCAGCCGCCTTTGGCGACGAGGGCACCAACACGCTGGGGGCCATTGCAGGGCATCCCAATTTCAACTGCCCCAACCTGAAAAAGCTGGGCTTGTTCAACATTGACGGTGTGACTGCGGGCGAAAAGACCGACGCGCCCGCCGGTGCCTTTGCCCGCCTGCAGGAGCAGAGCATGGGCAAGGATACCACCATCGGCCACTGGGAGATCGCCGGTGTGGTCAGCCCGAACCCGCTGCCCACCTTCCCCAACGGCTTCCCGGAGGAGCTCATTCAGGAGTTTGAGGCAAAAACCGGCCACAAAGTCCTCTGCAATCTGCCCTATTCCGGCACCGAGGTGCTGAAGGACTACGGCGAGCAGGCCATGAAGGAAAATGCCCTCATCGTCTACACCAGCGCCGACAGCGTGTTCCAGGTGGCCGCCCACGAGGAGCTGGTGCCCGTGCATGAGCTTTACCGCTACTGCGAGATCGCCCGTGAGATGCTGAAGGGCGCGTACGGCGTGGGCCGTGTCATCGCCCGGCCCTTCCTGGGCAGCAGCGCCGAGACCTTCTACCGCACCACCAACCGCCACGACCTGAGCCTGAAGCCGCCCCGTGCCACCATGCTCGACCTGCTGAAGGAGGCCGGCAGGGATGTCATCGCCGTGGGCAAGATTTTTGATATCTTTGACGGGCAGGGCGTGACCGAAAAGATCAAGACCACCGGCAACACCAATGGCATCGCCTTCACCAAGGCATTGCAGACCCGGGATTTCGAGGGTCTGGCCTTTGTAAATCTGGTGGATTTTGATATGCTCTACGGCCACCGCCGCGACGTGCCCGGCTATGCCGCCGCCGCCACCGAATTTGACCGCTTCCTGGACGACTTCATCCCCGGGATGCGGGAGGGTGACCTGCTGATGATCACCGCCGACCACGGCTGCGACCCCTCCTACACCAAGACCACCGACCATACCCGCGAGTATGTGCCGTATCTGGTCTGCGGCAAGGGCGTGAAGCCCGGTGTAGACCTGGGCACCCGGCTCTGCTTTGGCACCATTGCACAGACCGTGTGTGAATATCTGGGCGTGGATGCTTCCAGCCTGGACGGCCACAGCGTGCTGCAGGAGATCCTGAAGTAATATCGGCCCTCTCAGTCACGCGACAGCGCGACTGAGAGGGCTATTTTTTGTGTAAAGTCTTGAACAATATAGTCAGTTGTGGTAGACTAGCACATGCACGCCCGGTGCGTACAAAGTTTACGCCGGGCGCAGGAATTGATATGGTTTCAGAATAGAAGGAGACTATCACATGAGAATCAATCGTACTCTGGGTCTGGCACTGACCGCTGCTGTGCTGGCTGTTGCCATGACTGGCTGCTCCAATAGTGCATCTTCCACCGCATCCTCCGCTGCTTCCAGCGAGGCTGCTTCCTCTGTTGCCGCTTCCAGCGAAGCTGCCGAGAGCGAGGCCGCTGCCGCCAGCGTTGTCAGCACCGAGGATCTGGATGTGAACGGCACCACCTACTCCGCTGACTGCTACGGCGAGTTCACCCTGTCCAACGGCGACACCATGAAGCTGTGGAAGGTGAAGGACGCTTACGCAGACCTGAGCGCTCTGCCCATGAAGGGCATGGCCGAGGAGTTCCCCATCGAGGCCGAGGCTGAGCAGATCTATGTTGCTGACGTGACCAGCAACGGCGAGACCACCCGCCAGTATCTGCGCACCGACAAGGCTGGCCGCAACGGCACTGTCTCTGTCAAGACCTTTGAGCTGGGCGACGCTGAGTAATCGCGCTTCCCTGTAAGATCAGCAGACAACAAGCCCCGGACCTTTTGCAAGGCCCGGGGCTTGTGCTGTTTTATCCTGTTTTATTCTCCGCTGCTGCTGGAACCGAACAGGGCATCCAGCACGGTGGAAGCGGCCTGATGCAGGGAGTTGGCAGCAGATTCCACCTGCTCCTGCGTGGGCAGAGAGATAGAAGGTGCTTCTGCTCCGCCGGTGGATTCACTGCTGGCTTCACTCTCAGCAGGTGCTTCGGTGGAAGCCTCGCTCTCAGCAGGTGCTTCGGGGGTGGGTTCTGCGGGCTGCTCGTCGGCAGGCTGTTCCGCAGGCACGCTCTCGGCAGGTTCCTCCACAATGACGCTGTCGGGCGATTCCTCCACAGAGGTGCCCGCGTTGGGGTCAGCCGTGGGGGTGAATACCTCGGTCTTTTCGGGGGTCTGCTGGGTATCGCTCACGGTGCCCTCGCCGCCCAGAACGGATGCGATCAGCTCCTTGGCCTGGTTGACCGAGTTCTCATCCGGCTTCATCACATAGAGGCTCTGACCCTTTGCGGAGTAGCACTGGGAGCTCTTGCCGCTGGTGCCGGTCACGGTATAGCTCTGGATGTCCCAGTCAGACAGGCTTGCCAGCTGCATCCGCACCAGTGCGGAGATCTGCTCCTGAGAGAGGCTGGTCACAAAGCAGTCGGACACAGCATCCATCAGCTTGGAAAAGCTCATCAGCACAGTGGGGGATTTGATCTTGTTCATCATGGCATCGATGACTTTCATCTGGTTGATGCCGCGCTGGATATCGCCGGAGGCAAAGGCGTGGCGCTCCCGGGCAAAGGCCAGAGCGCTCTTGCCATCCAGATGGTTCCAGCCCTCGGCAAAGGTGGTGGGATCATAATAGCCGGGGCTGCCCACCGAGGTGAACGCCTGATCGGAGTAGACATCCACGCCGCCCACGGCATCGATGATGCTGATGAAGCCCGCAAAATTGATGCGGAGGTATTGGTCCACATTGACCCCGTACAGGTTGCCCAGGGTTGCCATGCTGGTCTCCACGCCGTACAGACCGGCATGGGTCAGCTTGTCCTTGCTGTTGGTACCCGCCAGATCAACGTAGTAATCGCGGGGAGTGTTGATGAGCGCCACCCGTTTGGTGGAGGGATTGACCACGGCAAGGATGTTCACATCGCTGCGGGCCTTTTCGGTCAGTTCGCCGCGGTTGTCCACGCCGCTCAGGTAGACCACAAAGGGCTCCTTGGTGATCTTGTTGGCCTCGGTGCCGGTGACAAGGCCGGAGGTCACATTGTCCAGTGCACTCAGGCCCTGCTGCGCCCAGACACAGCCCAGTGCCAGAAAGGCGCACAGGAACACCGAGAAGACCCGGGATACCTTGCGGGGGACGCTGTACTCCTGGCAGCGCTTGACCAGCAGCCAGAACAGCACCAGCAGTGCCGCAATGATGACCAGATACAGTGCGGGCAGCATCTGGGTGCGCCAGAGCTGGAGGAAGGCCGCAATGCTCAGAATGGCTTGTACGATCAGCAAAACAGTACCTCGTTTCGAGTTGGCCGCGCCGGTGTCTGCATCCGGCCTGCGGCGGGGCGGCTTTGACTCCGGGGCAGGCCCGCCGGTATGCTTCGGCGGCTTGGGCGGTGCAGGCGGCGGGGTGGGAGCGGCAGTTTCCGGCGCAAAAAAGGCCGCGCTGTCCACCTCCACAGTCTTTTCTTCCGGTGGGCGGTGACCCCGGTGGATGTGCCGGGTGCTGTCATCGTCCGTGTGGGAACGGGAAGTTTCATCAAACATAGGAATTCTCCTTTTTGACATGTCCTCAGGCAAGGGGCACGATGGTCAGAACAGCCCGTGCCGGCAGGCAGGTGGCCGTCTGATCCTCCTGCGAGATCCAGCCAAAGCTTTCGCAGATGTGGTCAGGGCAAGGGGAATCAATGAACCGTGCCGCGCCGTCCTTGACCTCGATGTGCACCGTCAGATAACCGGTATCGATGTCATAGACGGCATCCTTGTCCAGAGAGATCTTCTGCACCGTGTTCGCATCGCCGTAGATCAGCTCCGCGCCCAGGGTGCTGCCGCTCTGCCCGGCACTGCGGAGGTAAAAAAGCACCCCCGCGATCACCAGAACAACAGCGGCGAACAGTAAATTGATCCAGAGATTTTTTTTCTGCTTCATGGCTCAGGCATCCTTCTGGGGGAACAGCTGTTCCAGCTCGGCCAGCCACAGGGCGGCGCAGGCATCGCTGGGCATCCGCCAGTCCCCGCGCGGCGAGAGGGTCACGCTGCCGATCTTGGGGCCGTCGGGCAGGCAGCTGCGCTTGAACTGCTGGGCAAAGAACCGCCAGTAGAAGTTGCGCAGCCACTTGTAAAGCACCGCGTCCGGGTATTCTTCCCGGCCCGCAAAGGCTGCCCTGGCCAGCCGGAAGATCTTTGCCGGGCCAAAGCCGAAGCGGAGCACATAATAAAGGTAGAAGTCGTGCAGTTCATAGGGGCCCACCAGATCCTCGGTGCGCTGTGCGATCTCGCCGTTGTCCTTGGCGGGCAGCAGCTCGGGGGACACAGGGGTGTCGAGGATGTCCAGCAGCACCTCTTTCAGGGCCGGGGTGGCGGCAATGTCGGCTTCGTACCGGACAAGGTGGCGCACCAGCGTTTTGGGCACGCCTGCGTTCACGCCGTACATGCTCATGTGGTCGCCGTTATAGGTGGCCCAGCCCAGGGCCAGCTCGGAAAGGTCGCCGGTGCCCACCACCAGGCCGCCGGTGCGGTTGGCAGTGTCCATCAGCTCCAGCGTGCGCACGCGGGCCTGGCCGTTCTCGTAGGTCACATCCAGCACGCTCTCGTCCTGGCCGATGTCCCGGAAGTGGCTGTGCACCGTGGCGGCAATGTCGATCTCGGTAAAGCTGACGTGCAGCTCGTCACAGAGGATCTCCGCATTGCTGCGGGTGCGCTTGGTGGTGCCAAAGCAGGGCATGGTCACGGCCAGCACATCGGTGGTGGGGCGGCCCAGCTGCTTCATGGCGCGGACAGCCACCAGCAGGGCAAGGCAGCTGTCCAGACCGCCCGAAATGCCGATGACGGCTGTTTTGGCACGGGCATGCTCAAGACGCTTGGCCAGGCCGTCGGCCTGCATCTTCAAAATCAGCTCACAGCGCTCAGCACGCAGCTGCTCGTTGTGGGGGATAAAGGGGGTGGGGTCTACCCAGCGGGTCAGCACGGTGTCGGTCAGGGCCAGGTCGAACTCCACGGTCTGGTAGCCCTCGGTGCTGGGCTCAAAGCTGGTGTTGCGCGCCCGCTCCGATTCCATCCGCTGGCAGTCCAACTCCGTCTCGGCAAGGCCACCTGCAAAGGGCTTCACCTCGGCCAGCAGGGTGCCGTTTTCGGCGATCAGGTCGTGGCCTGCGAACACCATGTCTTGGGTGCTCTCGCCGTGGCCTGCCGAGGCGTACAGGTAGCCGCAGAGCAGGCGGGCAGACTGGTTTTCCACCAGTGCCCGGCGGTACTCGGCCTTGCCCACCGTTTCATCGCTGGCCGAAAGGTTGGCGATGACGGTAGCGCCTGCCAGTGCGTGGAAGGTGGAGGGCGGCAGGGCGCTCCACAGGTCCTCGCAGAGCTCCACGCCCAGCACAAAGCTGGGCATCTGGCGGCAGCGGAAGAGCAGGGAGGTGCCGAAGGGGACATCCTGCCCGCAGACATTCACCCACTCCACCTCGGTGGAACCGGGGGTGAACTGCCGCTTTTCATAGAACTCGCCGTAGTTGGGCAGGTACGTTTTGGGAACCAGACCCAGCAGCTGCCCGCGGCAGAACACGGCAGCGCAGTTGTACAGCTTGCCCCGCACCATCAGGGGCAGGCCCACAAGGACCACGGTGTCCAGCTCCCGGCTGGCATCCAGCAGCTCCTGCAGGCCGGTCAGGGCTCCCTGCTGCAGGGTGCGCTGCAAAAACAGGTCGCCGCAGGTATAGCCGGTCAGGCAGAACTCAGGGAACACGGCCAGCTTCACGCCGCGGGCGGCGGCGGCACGCAGCTCCGTGAGGATCTGCCGGGTGTTGTAGGCGCAGTCCGCCACCCGAAGCGCGGGCGAGAGGGCTGCTGCTTTCAAAAAACCATCTTTCATCGGAGGATTTCACATCCTGTCTCTCTTGTTTGCCCACGGCGAACAACTGTGCTCCCGTGGTGAGGATAGTATACCACACTCTGACCAAAACGAAAAGAGGGCTGTTATCAACCCTCTCTGCCTCTGCGCCTGACGGCGGGGCAAAGAAGGGTTCTAACAACCCCCTGCAGATACACCAAATGGAAAACGAGATGGACCGTAAGCCGGGTTCTGTATTAAACGACGATCTGTCTAGGCCTGCCATTGCTG
>OGUM01002300.1_pt1 | contig 11402 bp, 8 predicted proteins | sample 1553631 | NCBI WGS metagenome assembly OGUM01 (sample SAMEA2580228, study PRJEB22360) | human gut metagenome | biome: human gut; feature: human-associated habitat; material: faeces | place: Denmark | collected 2008/2010 | reverse complement strand
AGCCGCCACTCCGCGGGAAGGGATTTCAGGAAAATGAGCCGTGGCTGCCGGAGAACCGGAGGAAAACCAGGCTCCGGAAGTACCCGGAAGAAACGGAAGATTTCAAGGGAAGCAGGTGTAGCGCTATGGTTTTCATTGAAAATCATATTGTTGTATCAATGTGACGGAATGTTCACGTTTTAAAACGGGCGTGCGGAAGCGGCCTCCTGTAATAGAGGGCCGTTTATTACGCTTATGGACCCAATCTATTACTTCATCATAGGGCTGATTCTGGTGCTCTCCTGCTTTGACCTCGTCGTCGGGGTCTCCAATGACGCCGCCAACTTCCTGAACTCCGCCGTCGGTTCCAAGGCCGCGCCGCGCAGGACGATCATACTGGTGGCCGCCCTGGGCATCATCATCGGCTCCCTGTTCTCCAGCGGCATGATGGAAATCGCCAGAAGCGGCGTATTCATGCCGGCCCAGTTCACCTTCCATGACATCATGCTGATATTCCTGGCGGTGATGCTGACGGACGTGATTCTGCTGGACGTCTTCAACACCTTCGGTCTTCCCACCTCCACCACGGTCTCCATCGTCTTTGAACTGCTGGGCGGCGCCGTGGCGGTTGCCCTGTTCAAAATCTGGTCCGCAGAGCCGGGCGCAGCGCAGGAACTGTCCAGCTACATCAACTCCTCCAAGGCGCTGGCGATCATCTCCGGCATCTTCTCCTCCGTCTTCGTCGCCTTCATTTGCGGGATAACGGTCATGTGGATTTCCCGCCTCATCTTCTCCTTCAACTACAAAAAATCATTCAAATACCTGGGGGCCGTCTGGTGCGGCTTGGCCCTGACGGCCATCACCTACTTCGCCATCTTCAAGGGGCTGAAAGGCAGTACGCTGGTCACCAAGGACATGATCCGCCACCTGGACGCTCACATCTGGCTGTACGTATGCTGCAGCCTGGTATTCTGGACCGTCCTGATGGCCGTTCTCCAGAACATTTGCAAAATCAACATCCTGAAAATATCCGTCCTGGCGGGCACCATGGCCCTGGCGCTCTCCTTTGCCGGAAACGACCTGGTCAACTTCATCGGCGTTTTCATGGCGGGGGAGGCCCCCCTGGGGGTAGCGTCCGCCGCTGCGGCGCAGGGCGCGGACCTTTCCACCCTCACCATGGGCGGCCTCATGGTCCCCGTCACGGCGGACTGGCGCTACCTGCTGGGCGCGGGCGTCATCATGGTGCTGGCCCTCATGTTCTCCAAAAAGGCGCAGACCGTCACGGATACGGAGGTCAACCTGGCGAGGCAGGGCGGGGGCGTGGAGCGGTTCGGCTCCGTCCCCCCGGCCCGCATGGCCGTGCGCTATGCGTTGAACGCCTCCCGCGCGGTGGAAAAAATCATGCCCGCCTGCGTGGGAAGATTCATTGAAAAACGTTTCCAGCCCGTGCCGGACGGCCCGGATAACGGGGCCTCCTTTGACCTGATCCGCGCTTCCGTGAATTTGACGGTCGCCGCCCTGCTGATCTCCCTGGCTACGTCCCTCCGGCTTCCTCTTTCCACCACGTATGTGACGTTCATGGTGGCGATGGGTTCCTCCCTGGCGGACAAAGCCTGGGGGCGGGACAGCGCCGTGTACCGCATCACGGGGGTGATTACGGTAATTTCCGGGTGGTTCTTTACGGCCTTTGCCGCATTCACCATGTGCTGCATGGTGGCGGCGTGCATCGTTTACGGAGGCCTGTTCGGCATTGTCGCCATGTGTGCCCTGGCAGCCTTCCTGCTGCTGAAAAGCTCCAGGCTCCATAAAAAAAGAACCCAGGCCGCGGCGCTGGCGAAGGTGGCCAATTACCGGGATCCGGCCTGCGCCGCCCGCTACAATGAAGAAATCATTGAGCTGATGAAACGCATGGCGGAAATCTATGAAATGAACCTGGAAGCCCTGAACGTGGAGGACCGGAAGCGGCTGAAAAAGCTCCGGAAGGAAGCTCGCGGCATCCGCCGCTCCCTGAGCGACCGGATGGCGATGGAAGTCATGCCCGTCGTCCGGGAACTTCCGGATGAAGAGGCGGACCGCGGCAAGCGTTACGTGCAGATGGTGGAATACGCCACCTCCGTCTTTGAATCCCTCTCCAACATCACCACGGCCAGCCATGCCTACATAGACAACAACCATGAAGGGCTGGACATGGACAGGATAGAGCACTTGAGGGGGATGAACAACCGCGTTTCCTCCCTGTACCCCCGTTTCCGGGAAATGATGGAAAGCAACGACTATGCCGGGCTGGACCAATGCCTGGCCGGCATGGACGCGCTGGATGAGGAATTTGCGGAGGCGGTCAAGCAGCAGATCATCCTGCGGGCGGAGGACGTATCCGACATGCGGCGGGCGCTCCTCTACCTCAACCTCCTTAATGAAACCCGCACGATGATCCGCAAGGTTCTTCTTTTGGCGAAAATTCAGCGGAAATTTGTTCTTGGCTGGTAAAGGCCTGTAATTCACGGCTGCGCCGGAGGCGGCTGCTTCCGGCGCAGCGGAAGAGGGAGCGGCATTTTCTTATCCGGAAATTCTCCCGGAATACCCGGGAAGCGGGAATGGGGAAAATTTATTTTCCGGAAAGCGAAAGCCTCCGGAATGCTCGTCTTTTTAAAGTGTAAAGAAAAACCGCAAGCATTGAGGAACAATTGCTTGCGGTATAAAAGTGGTACGGGCGATGGGAATCGAACCCACGTCTCAAGCTTGGGAAGCTCGCGTCCTACCATTGAACGACGCCCGCATGAAATGCGGATGCCTATTTAGCGGCAGAAGGCAGGTATGTCAAGACCACAGAAAAATCGTGTCTTCTTTTTTGATATTTTAACACAGAAATGAAAAAAAACTTGTCTTACCCCCGAGGCTTGAACATAATGCCTCTGTTGTGCGGGTATAGCTTAATGGTAAAGCTCCAGCCTTCCAAGCTGATCACACGGGTTCGATTCCCGTTACCCGCTCCATTTTTTCATTAAATTCACCTGCTAGATACTTCCTTTATGAAAGCCAGGTTCATGACAAAGACGGCGCTCAGTGCGCTGGCACTTGCGTTTGCGGGCGCCCTCCCCGGTGTGGCTCAGCAAATTGCTTCTCCGGCAGCCGTTCCGGCTGTTAATAAGGTTAAAGCCTCTGCTGTTGAAAAGGCTTTTATGAATCAAATGGCAGGTGTTGTTCAGGCCAGCTTGAAAGCCGGCGCCCTGGATATGAAAGCCGTGACCGAGATTCTGAACGCCGCTGTCAAGGCCGGCGTGTCTGACCAGGTGATGGGCTCCCTGGTATCCATGGCCGCAGGTGCTTTCCCGGGCAGCGCGCCCGCTGTTGCTTCCGCCGCCGTTAAAAGCTATGGAACCCAGGTAACGGAAGCCAACGTACGCAACGTGATTGCTTCTGCTGTGGCTGTGCAGCCCCACCCGTATGCGTCCGTTTCTCCCATCTCGGAAGCGGTTACGAAAGCTCTGGGCAGCTCCATGGTAGCCAATGCCGTTCCCGGCATTGCCGTGGGCGTGGCGGCCCAGACGCCTGACAATCCTCTGCAAGGGGTGACCACTCAGACCAGCGGTCTGGTGAGGCCTGGTGAAGAAGCATCCGGAGGGGCCCTGGTCCTGCCGGGCGGTCTTCCCGTGGGCGGCTCTGCTACAAGCCCCGCTCCCATCTCCAATCCTGCCGGAAATTAACCCGATCCATTTATCAATAGCATGAAGAGTCTTTTTTATCTCTCCTTGATGGCTGCCGGCATGCTTGCCGTCCATGCCAACGGGCAGTCCCTGTACACCCTGGCAGGACCGGTCGGTCTGGAAGAATCCCTTCCCCTGAAGTGGACATTCAATCTGGCCGGCGGTTATGACGACAACGTCAACGCTTCCAACTATGACCAGCAGGAAGCCGCTTTCATCAGCACGGACATCGGCGCCTCCCTGGCCAACTACGATTCCGTGACCCAGTACTCCTTCTCCGCCAAGCTTGGGGGTATCTTTTACCTGAAGGACCTTGAGGGAGAGACGAACGAATCACTTTCCAACTCCACGCTCTCCGCCAACCTTTCCCACAGCTTTGACCAGACCCTGCGCTACAACGGCAGCGTGTCCTTTGCGTGGCAGCCGGAACCCAACTATTCCAACGGCATTGCCAACGCCCGCCGGGACGGCGACTACATTTACGTGTACGTCTCCAGCTCCGTGAGCAAGGCATGGACCTCCCGCTACTCCACCACGCTGGGCGCCAACTTCTCCATGATCAACTATCAGGAGGACTCCGCCAAGACGGACAACCGCGACTATGTGGGCATGGACTTCACCAACCGCTACAAGTGGACGGAACGCCTGGCTATTTCCCTGAGCTGGAACGGTTCCTACTGCGACCGCGAATACGGCAACAACGAATTCTCCAACTTCGTCATGGCCGGCGCTGAATACGCTGTGGCTGAAAATACGTCCGCCACGCTCCGCGTAGGTCCCCAGTTCAAATATGTGGAAAGCTACGGTACCAGGACCTATCCTTCCGCAGAATTCGGTTTGAACCACCGCATGAGCGACCGCTTCATGATCGGCACGTTCATCCGCTACTCCAACGAAGCGACGAATACGTACATTCCCTACAGCGGTGCCAGTTACTATTCCAATGAAACGTGGCGCTTCGGCGTGAACAGCACGCTGAAACTGACGCACCGCGCCAGCCTGAACTGCGGCGTAAACCTGATTTCCAGCGAGTACAGCCGCCTGAGCTCCGGCAGCAACAGTGATACGTCTGACCTGACCTTCAATGCTACGGCCGGCATCAAGCTGCTGCTGACTAATGCGCTGGCTCTTACGGCCCAGTACTCCTACACCAACGGTTCCTACGGCGGCTATAACTACCCGATGCCCTCCTACAACCGCAACGTGTTCTCCTTCGGCGTGAATTACAGCTTCTAAGTCTTGACTGACCATTAATGTCCTTACTCCTCTAATTGCGAATGTTCATTCACAATTAGAGGAGTTTTTATCTTACTACCTCACTATCTTTCATGAATGCCCAGGATCAGCAGAACAGTGATCGCATCGTACGCAACATTGACTATTTGCAAGTTTTAAAAAATCGCTGGAAGGAAGTCTTCCTGGTCTTCCTTCTGGTGCTGGTCATTTCCGTGGTAGTGACTTTCCTGATGCCGCCCTCCTACCGGGCGACGAGCCAGTTCCAGATCAAGCTGCCCAAGCCCGTAATGGAAATCGGCCAGGGGGGGGACGTGGTCGCCTCCTCCAACGTGACGGCTAACTACATTCCCATGCAGTATTCCGTGCTGACTTCCACTGAAGTTCTGAAGGTGGTGTCCAGGAAGCTGAATCTTGCCGCGGAATGGGGCATGACGGATGAAATGGCGGCATCCAATCTGGCCGGCATGATCAAGGTAGCTCCCGTGCGTGCGACGGACCTGGTGGACGTCATTGTCTCCGGCCCGGATCCCAAACTGGTGCAGAACATCGCCAAGACGGTTCCCGAGGCTTACAAGCAGGACCGTGAAATGCGTGAAAACCGCCTGGTGGAAACCGCCATCAAAAGTTTGAAGGACGTTCTCCGGGAACAGGAGGATACCGTCAATGAAAAGATGATGTCCCTCAAGAAGCTGATTGCGGAAAGCTCCTACCTTCCCACTACCTGGAGAAACGGTGAAAACCGGAGCACTCTGACGGCCGGCATGGAAGAGGAAGACTTCCGGAACGCCAAATCCCAGGCCATGCAGTTTGAAAAGGATGAAAAGGAACTGGCTTCCTACGTGCAGGAACTGCAGCGTCTGCCTGACGACAAGCTGCTGGATTACGTCATCAGTTCCGACCTGCTGAATGCGGAATCCGTAGGAGCCAAGGCCCTGCGTGAAACCTATGCCGAATTTTCCGACAAGCTCAAGGAGAAGGAAAACCTGAAAGCCCAGAACATCGGGGCCAGGCACCCCAAGATGCTGGCGCTGCTGGAGACGGAAAGGATTCTGGGAGAGAAGCTGAACAAGGAGCTGATCGGGCTGCGCTCCTCCCTGAAAAGCAAGCTGGAAATGGTTTCCGCAAGCCGGAAGCACTGGGAGGCGACCGTCGCTCAAAAGGAGGAAGCTCTCCAGAAGCATGTCCTGCAGGTTCCCATGTATGAACAGGCCAGCCGTGATTATGACGCCGCGCTGGACCAGCTCAAGGACCTGGATTCCCGGTACAAGGATGAAATCGCCCGTCTGCGCGTTCCCCGTGAAGCGATTGAAATGTACCAGCTTCCGACCTATCCTGCCGCTCCCTACAAGCCGAACGTGACCATCAACCTGGCGGTGGGCGCCGGGGCCGGGCTGCTTCTGGGCATCGGGCTGGCCCTGCTGCTGGAATTCATGGACACCTCCGTGAAGACGATGGAGGACGTGGAACGGGCCCTGCAGGTTCCGGTGCTGGGCATTATCCCCAAGAATGTGCCGATCCTTCATTCTTCCGATGTGATGGGCCCGGACGCGGAAGCCTACCGTATTCTGCGAACAAATATAGAATTCAATAAAAAGGGATTGGAGGAAATTTCCCTGACCTTTGTTTCCGGCAGTGCCGGGGAAGGGAAGACCACCACCTTGTGCAACTTGGCCTATATCTGCGCCCAGGGCGGCTATGCCACCCTGATGATTGACGCCGACCTGCGCCGCTCCAAGCTTCACCGGTATTATGAACTGGACAATGAAGTGGGGCTGACCTCCTATCTGCTGGAAGACTACCCGCTGGAGGAAGTGATTTTCCAGACGCCCATTGAAAACCTGTACGTGATGCCTGCGGGCCCCACGCCCTTCGACCCGTCGGGCGCGTTGAATTCCCGCAAATTCAATGAACTGCTCCAGGAAGTGAAGCAGCGCTTTGACATCGTGCTGGTGGACTCCCCGCCCATCCTCGGCGTCAGTGATTCCGCCGTCATCGTGAGCGAGGTGGATATGACGCTCATGGTCGTCCAGCCCCGCAAACTGCCGCTGAAAGCCCTCCTGAGGCAGAAGCAGGTGATTGAATCCGTAGGCGGCAACCTGGCCGGCGTGGTGATGAATAATGTGGACATCACGTCCGATCACCAGTATCAGTATTACACGACTTATTACTCCTATTATTCTGCGGATGGCGGTTCCTCCGGCGAGAATGCGGACGCCTCTTCCATGAAGAAGGCCGAGCGTTCCGGAAAGGCCAAGGAGCTGGCGGCCACCCAGTCCCATGATAGTGAAGATCTGTACTAACCCATTGCTCCATGAAAAAATACATTTGTTCCCTCCTTTGCCTCTTGCTGGGTGCGGCGGGGCTGGCGTCCGCCCAGTCTCCGGACGCCGTGCCTGCGCAGGGCACCATTGAAATTCAGGTGCGCGGCATTCCTGCGGATGACGCTACGGCCATTTCCGGCCAGTATCTGCTGGACGGCAACGGGACGATACGCATGCCCCAGCTTCCGCCGGGCCACGACGTGCTGCGCGTGGTAGGCAAGACGGCGCGCCAGATTGAAGATATGCTGATGGCCGCCTATAAGAAGGCGGAATTGTACACGGCCCCCACCTTTCTGGTGAAGGTGCAGAGTTCGGACGCGCGGCTGACGGAGCACATTGTGCTGGTGAGCGGCGGCGTAGCCATGAAGAAAAACGTCCTGTGGCGGCGCGGCATGACGCTTCTGGAAGCGATTGTGGGCGCGGGCGACATTACGGACTGGGGTTCCCGGTACGTGCAGGTGACGCGCGGCGGAAAAACCGTGACGTACGATTACTTCTCCATCAAGGACAGGGCGATTCCCATTCAGCCCAATGACCGCATCTTCGTTCCCCAGCGCGGGATTTTTGAAGGGCGGCCCGCGAAGCTCCTGCCCTGAAACATTCTTTTTTCACGCCCGGCTTTCCATAGGGAAGCCGGGTTTTTTATTGCCCCGGTTCCCGGAAAATCCATGGAATGCCGGAAAAAACACGTGGGCCGGCGTCCGGGATGGGAACAGGCCGGTGGGAGAATGGAACGCGGAAGGCCTGTCATGAAATTTCCCAGGCCCTTTTCTGGAAATGGGCCGTGCATGCGTGGAACCGTATGGTAGAATCATAGCGGGAAAAAAGTTTTCCCTTGAACCGTACGGCGCCAGTAAAAACGCTGGTGGAAGGGGTTTTTTCCCTGTGCCCGTGAACCTCTGTATTCACCGGAACGGAAGGCCTGCGGGGCGGAAAGAGTTGAGGAACATGCTGTTTCCGCCGGGGGCGTAGGCCCTTTTCCCGTGATTGGCTGATACGGCCTCCGGGCATATATTGCGATGAAATGAGTTCAGTATGAATGTAAAAAACAGAAAAACAAAGAAAAATGTTGAACATTCTTGGACTCAATGCATTTTTGGAATCTTCCAAAAATGTTAGAGTTTCGTGCGGAATGTCTGCATGGAGCTTCGCAATCCCAATGTAAAAACTCATTAACCATGATATACCATTTTAAGAAAACATTCATCGGAGTAGGAGGACGGGAGTACATTAACAATCCCAAGCTGAGCTTCCCGGAACATGTGAAAATCCGCCGTCGGGGAACGAATCCCAAATCCGGCCAGCCTTATGCGGAAGCGGGCAGCGCGTTCGTGGAAACGTCCTCCATCGCCTCGCGGCTCTGCTGCAGCGCGTCCGCCGCCCGCCAGTACCTGCACCGTCACGGAGCCCGCTTCCGCGTGGTCCGCAAGGGTACGGGTTCCCTGGCCCTGTACTGGCGGCGTGCGGATGTGGACCGGATTCTCGCCCGGCGGGAGCCTGTACGCCGCCGCGTGCCACCGTGCTACATGGACATGGCCGAGGCTATCGATATGCTGGGGGTGGTGCGCAGCTACATTTACAGGCTCGTGAAAAAGGGGCTGCTGCGCGAATACCGGTGCCGGATGAAGACCGCCCGCGGCCTCCGGGTGCGCTGTTTTTATCACCGGGAGGACCTGGAGCATATCAGGCTGCACGTGCTCCAGAAAAGATGATGGGGCCGGTTTCCGCAGATGCGTTTTTGGCTTGAGCGCGGGCCGGATTGTGTCACGTTATGGGCATGATAGCTTTTCTGCGCGGCACGGTGGCGGAATCATATCCCCAGCGGTTGATTCTGGATGTTCATGGCGTGGGGTATGAGGTGATTGTGCCCCTCTCCACCTTTGACAGGCTGAACCCTCTTCCCGGCAGGGAGCTGACGCTGAAAACCTACCTGCATGTCCGGGAGAACATGCAGGTGCTCTACGGCTTTGCCACGGATGCGGAGCGGGACATTTTCCTGCTGCTGATCGACCGCGTTTCAGGCATCGGCCCTGCCACGGCCATCGCCATTCTTGGTTCCCTGTCCGTGGAGCAGTTCAAGCAGGCGGTGGTGAGCGGGGACGTTTCCGGCATTGCGCGGGCCAAGGGCGTGGGCAAGAAGACGGCGGAACGCATTGTCCTGGAGCTGAAGGACAAGGTGGGACTGGCCGCTACGTGGGAGGCCCAGGCGCAGGGCGCCACCTCCCAGGCAGCGGGGGATGCGGAGCTGGCGTTGATTGCGCTCGGGTTCAAGCAGGTGGAGTCCCGCAAGGCGATCGCCGCCCACCTGAAAGACCATCCGGACGCGGATGCGGACGAACTGATCCGCGCCGCCCTGCGCTCCATGAACTGACCGTCTCCCCCACCCGGGGACCGGCTCCGCAAGCATTTGACTTCCATGCGGGAGCATGCCCGCGGGCAGGGCTTCCCGCGGTCCGCGCAGGCGCGGGAGCATACTGCCATGATGGGGGAACAATAGTGTTGACGGCTGGTTGAATCGTTTTTAAACTTACGGCGTCCATGGTACTTAAATAAGTCCGGGACTAGTAATTAATCAAATCTGAAGCCCTCAATCTTATGGCCAAATATGCTATTAACGGTTTTGGACGTATTGGTCGCAACGTACTGCGCGCCATGTCCAAGGAAGAACGCAACAAGGTTGTTGCCATCAATGACCTGACCCCCATTGAAATGATCGCCCACCTGCTCAAGTATGACTCCACGCAGGGCAAGTTTGACGGTGAAATTTCCATTGATGGAGAATATCTGGTCGTTGACGGTCACAAGATCCTCATCACCGTGGAACGCGACCCCGCCAACCTTCCCTGGAAGAAGCTGGGCGTAGACGTCGTTCTGGAATCCACCGGCCTGTTCACCAAGCGTGACGCCGCCAAGAAGCACCTTGAAGCCGGCGCCAAGAAGGTGCTCATTTCCGCTCCCTCCCCGGATCCTGACCTGACCTTCGTTCTGGGCATCAACGACAGCGAATACGATCCCGCCAAGCACGACATCGTTTCCAACGCTTCCTGCACCACCAACTGCCTCGCTCCCATGGTGAAGGTGCTGGACGACAAGTTCGGCATTGAAAAGGGCATGATGAGCACGATTCACTCCTACACGAACGACCAGCGCATCCTGGACCTTCCCCACTCCGATCCCCGCCGCGCCCGCGCCGCCGCGATCAACATCATCCCGACGACCACCGGCGCCGCCAAGGCCATCGGCAAGGTCGTTCCGTCCGTGAACGGCAAGCTGCAGGGCCACGCCCAGCGCGTCCAGGTTCCGGACGGCTCCGTCACCGAGCTGACCACCGTCCTGAACAAGGAAGTCACCGCCGATGAGATCAACGCCGCCTTCAAGGCCGCCTTCTCCGACACCGACTTCTACGGCTACAACGAGGATGGCATCGTGTCCTCCGACATCATCGGCGACACCCACGGTGGCGTGTTCGATCCGACCCAGACCGATGTCAACACCGTTGACGGCCTGACCATGGCTCGCACCGTCTCCTGGTACGACAACGAGTACGGCTTCACCTGCAACATGGTGCGTACCCTGCTGTACTTCGCCGAGATCTCCGAGTGAATCGGCGCGGAGTAATCCGCACGGTTCGTCTCTGAACCTCAGACAAAGGGGCTTTCGCTTCGGCGGAAGCCCCTTTTCGTATCCGAAACGCCGCAACGGACACGTGGAGGGCTTATTATGGGCGGCATGGCAAAGAAAAAGCATGAGAAGGGCGCCGGTTCCACACCGGCCACCGTGCAGTTGGAAAAAGCCGGAGTTCCGTTCAAAACCTACGAATACGCGCATTCGAACGATCACATGGATGACGGTTATGGGGTTGAGGCCGCCACCAAGCTCGGTTTCGACGAGCATCAGGTGTTCAAGACGCTGATGGCGGACACCGGCTCCGAACGCGTGGTCGGCGTGGTGCCGGTCAGCGGACATATGGATCTGAAGGCGCTGGCCGCGGCAGTCGGCGCGAAGAAGGCGGCGATGGCCGATCCGAAGGTCGCCATGCGCGAATCCGGCTACGTGGTCGGCGGCATCTCCCCGCTTGGCCAGCGCACACACCACAAGACGGTGCTTGACGAAAGCGCGCTGCAATATGACGAAATCCTGCTGTCGGGCGGCAAACGCGGTT
>OGUM01002293.1_pt1 | contig 11441 bp, 13 predicted proteins | sample 1553631 | NCBI WGS metagenome assembly OGUM01 (sample SAMEA2580228, study PRJEB22360) | human gut metagenome | biome: human gut; feature: human-associated habitat; material: faeces | place: Denmark | collected 2008/2010 | reverse complement strand
GCGATACGGCGGGCGACTGCCTGATAAGCATCCGGGTCTACCGGCGCAGACAGTGGCAGCACAACCCGTAGTCGTGGTTTTTCCGGCGTATGTTTATGCGTTGAATACACAGCGTAGTTGTTGCCACCGTACAGAAGATCCAGCATGGGCAACAGCTCTGATGTGCCAAAATCTGCGTCTAACGTCACCAGCTGCCGCTTTGTAATATTTCCGGCAATACGACGGCCGTTCTTGACATAACCTCCGACGAAGCCCCCCACGTCCTTGATGCGATCTTGGTCTGTCTTTGGCATCTTCATGTATTCAGACAAAGTCTCTCGGGTACGCGTCGTCGTGCGGAGCTTTTTCAAAAGGTCCGCCCACGTCCATTCCTGGTTCTTCCAACGTTTTGCGTATCGATTCTGACCTGTAGCGATTGCAAATTTCATAGATACGTCCTTTCTCACAGGGCCTGTAGCAGATGTGTCGTGACGTGCGTCTCATCCGGTCGATACAGGTCATCAGAGTTAAGTACCAGGTTTTTGTCCTTCGCCCACTCCCGGACTGTATCTAGCAGTACCGGGTCCTTCCAGACAGGCTGGTTGTTGAACAGCTTCGCCTGGACGATGTGAGAGCCTTTAAGTTCGATGCAGACCTTAAGTTTCCCGCGGTCATCCGAGACGAGGACGATGCACAGTTTGCCCTTTTTCATGCGTTCCGGATAGCTTCCGCCGACGCAGTTGTGCAATTCTCTGCCAGCTGCATGCAGCTGGTGGTAAGTTTCCGGCAGGAAAAACTTAAGACTTTCTTTTTGCATCATCAACCGGTTCACAATGTGCTCCGGCACATCAAGGTCATAGTCCGGATGATCATATTTCCATTGCGTTTCCATGCAGGCATCGTGGAAAGACTTGATCCGGTCGGAGTTAGCCCAAAGGGCTTTTTTGTCTGCATCCGTAAAGTCTTTATACATACCTCCGGTATCGTTCAGTTCTTTGGCCGGCATTTGCGTTAATAGCTGCAAGGCCCGTTTCGTTCCGAGATTTTTTTTCACTTCCTGATAAAAAGCCATACCGTCTTGATCCGGAAACAACCGGTCTGTTGACCAGTAATGCACCCGAGTCTTGCCAAACCATTTTTCCCAGCGCTGCATCAGACTGTCGAACAATACCCTCCGGTTATGTCCGTCAAGCCCTGCGAGGGCAACGATGCGCATAGCGGAAAGCGCATAGATCGGTTTCCCGGCAAGCATCTGCCGTCCGGCTTTTGTATCCGGCAGCCCGAACGTGGTCAATACCGCTTGTGGGTAGCTCATCCCTGTACGACACAGGCATAGGATGTTTTGTACTTCCGCATAGGTTACATACCGCAGTGCAACATTTCTTGTCAAAGTACCTTTATCTAATAATAGATTAGAGAACAGCCCTTTTAAGTTCGGTCCGTCCGGGATTGTCATTCGCCAGATCAGATTCTGAATCGGGCGAAGCATGAGGCCATATTCGGTATCTCCCAGTCCGGCAGCCGCTTTCATCTTGTAGCCTTTGATGTCTTGCAGTTTTCTCGTTACGGCCTCTCGCAGCGTTTTAAGAAACGCGATCACAGCGTGTTTCTGTTCGCACCAGGCGCGGCTGTTTTTTCGCAGATAACGCAGTACGCTGGTACTTAATAACAAACCGCTCAGCGGGTTATCAATCTCCGTTGTTTCTATGGTAAAAAGGCCCCCGCGCTGTTGAAAATAAGCCTTTTGCTCTTTGATGTTGAACGTGAACGTCTCAACAATTCGATGGTACCGGACCTTTTCCGGTGTCTCTTTGATGAAAGATATCCCGGGCGCGTCGATGGTCAGCTTGATGTGCTGCTTGTATTCGTGCAAGCGCAGCAGCATTGACCGAGGTATCACGATATCGGTAGCGTGAACAACGCCCGTAGTGCTTTGATAATATCTGCAGTCCTGCCGGTCTACGGCGGCTTCCCCACAACAGGGGCAGAGGTAGGCATCCCCTGCCCAATATGACGACATCCCTCTGTGCTCCATGCGGAATCTAGCGAGGAACACCTGCTGACATTTATTACAAAAGTGGGCGTAGACTCGGTCTTCGGCATAGGGTGAGCCATCACGGGACAGATCGCAGCGCAGGCTGTTAAACAGCCAGGGAAGTTCCAGTTCTGCTAATAGCATTCCTCCTCACCTCCGGCTACCCTAACAGGTCATCTAAATCATCGAATAAGTCCGGTTGTTCCTTAGCAGGTTCAGTTGTTTGCGGCGCCTTTTTGATGGGCTCTTCTACTTTTTTCTTAGTCGTTCTTCGCTTCGGTTTTGCTTTCGGTTCTTCTCTTTCTTCGGTCGTAGTTTCCGGCTTCGATTCCGCCTTTTTTTGTTTCTCTACTAAGTCCTCTAATTTACAATACAATTCGCACTGCCGTATCTGGCACGTAATAAAAGCGTCGAGTTCTTTCTTCTCTTCCGGATCAAGCAGTTCCCCATTATTCTGCGTAAACTCGTTCATCTTTATTAATTCATCTAACTGGTTTTTAACGATACTCATAAATTTCAGTCCTTTCTGTAATAATCTGTCTTATACCCATCCGCATTTAGAGGCAGCCCACGGTTCCACGGTTCGTTTTCAGACATGATCCGGATCACCTTGTTCAGGTCTGCCTTTCCCTTTTCTGCTTCAATGATCACCTCATCGTGTACATGCATCAATATTCTATAGCCCGCGGCGTCCAGTCGCAGCATAGCTTCGGCCAGGCAATCTCGTGCCGTGGCCTGTACGATGTTTTCAACCAGTTTTCCACCATAGGTTTCCTGCCTGCACCAAGCTTTCGAGGTCTGATTCACTCCTAAAAATGTGATTGCGTTCTTACCATCTTTTTGTACCAAGCGGGGCTTCGCATAAGCGATTCGCCGTCCGGAAGGCAGTCGGATGAACAGCATCCCGGCTTCGTATATGAACGCGATCCCGTACCGGAACGGAACGGAGATCCGATGCTGTATCGCCTGCCGCACGCAACGTTCCACGTCGTACCAGAATTTCACTATATGGGGACTTGCTTGCCGCCATTTCGCCACAATCTCCGGCAGCTCTTCCTCCGGTACGCCCATCCGCAGCGCGCCCATCTGGATCAGGGCTCCCACGCTGCCCTGATAGCCCAGCGCCAGTTCAGCGATTTTCCCTTTTTGCCGGAGATGGCCGTTGACTCCGTGCTTTTCTACCGGAACATTGAACATGGTCGATGCGGATGCACAATAGATATCGCCGTTCTTTCGGAACACGTCCAGCCGCCAGCGCTCCTGCGCCAGCCAAGCGATCACCCGAGCCTCAATCGCCGAAAAATCTGCAACTAACAGTTCTTTTCCCGGAGATGCTATCAGCGCCGTGCGGATCAACTGGCTCAATATGTCGGACGGATTGTCGCAGATCAGCTGCAGCAGTTCCGGGTTATCGTCTTTAACCAGGTCTCTGGCATAGTCGAGAGCCTCGATGTGATTTTGCGGCAGGTTGTGTACCTGTACGATTCTTCCGGCCCAGCGACCTGTCCGGTTGGCTCCGTAAAATTGCAACAGTCCTCTGATTCGATTATCGGCGCATTTTGCGTCCAGCATCGTTTTATACTTTTTCACGGATGTTTTTGCAATACGGGTCTTCAGCTGCAGTACAGTGCGTATTTGATTCGGCATATTCTCTCGTTGTAAGGCGTCAAGTACCCACTGCTTGTTTAGGCTGTCTATTTTTTCTTCCATCGCATTTTCCAGCCAAGCTTTCAGCTGTGCTACGCTGTTCGGGTTTTCCAGCCCGGTAAGTTTTCGTAGGGCCTGAATAGCTTCTGCCCTGACCGTATAATCACAATGAATCGCTGCACTGGCCAGCTGCGTATCAATTAGTATTCCTGTATCATTTATTTTCTGATCCAGCATCCAAAGCCGGTGCTCTTTCTCAGAGGGGGTGTACCGGGATAATTTCTTTAATATTTCCTGCTCCACAATGACGTCCTGTTTGCAGTACTGTTTGAATAGGTCCCATTTTTCCGGGGCGTGTTCCGGTAGGTTTCTGTCCCGGCCACCGTTAGATTTTGTCGGAGCACAAGGCTTGCAAAAGTAACTGATCAGACGTTTACCTTCCGTCATCTTTTGCTTATCCTCGGAAAAATTCATCGCTTCGGCTACTCCGGCCAGATACCCGGGCAACCCCAACGTAAGGGCCAGTACAGACGTGCAGAACCACTGTTCCTTGAGCATCGGCCGGCCTAAAAACTTAGACAAACAAGTCATCTCAAAATTAGCATTGTAGGCGGTCTTCTTGACTTCGGGTGAAAAAAGAGCCCGCAGTATTTCCGCGGGCAGCTTTTCTCCGTTAGCCAGGTCAATAATTTTCACTTCGTCATCATCCATCGCATAAGCAAACAGCAGGACCGTAAAATCCGGAGCGTCTGTGTATGCATACACACCGACGTCTTTTATCTCACGCGAGGAAAATGTTTCGATGTCAATCCCAAGGCTGTGCATGGCTTACCCTAACAGGTCATCTGAGGCCGTATCCTCAAAATCTTCAGCCCAGTCGTCATCCGTGATTACACCACCGCCAAGGGGCTCACCGTCTGACAGCTTCATCAGGCCCATCAGTCCAGCGGAAATACCGCTGTTGCCGTTTGTGTTGTAATAGAAGAAATTAATAATCGCCCGGCCATAACAGCCACTGTAGAACTCAGATTCTTCCGTAATCGGGGTTTTATCGCTGTAAATCAAGGCGGGTTTACGCTTAGCACTTACACTGATAACGTAAGAGCCTTTGCACTCCGGTCCGTACTCTTTGCCACTGTTCGGCATCGTGCCGTCCCCGTCATGCAGGGTGGTTTTTACATTCGCCGGAATCTTCTTTCCGGTCTTTGCGATGTAATTCTCCTTGGCAGCTTTGATGGCGGCCTTGATCTTGTTCAAAGTCTTTGTGTCGGATTTAGGGATGATCAGAGTAATACTGTACTTCTCGTCGCCACCGTTGATAGCGCGGGGCTGAAAAACATTAGCATAAGAAAAACGAACTCTTCCAGTTGTGATTTGTGTTGCAGTTGACATGATTTAGTCCTCCTCATCAAATTGATCGATAATTGTTTGATTCGGGATCCATTCGTCCCGCTTGTCAGTTTCCGGTGCCAGTGTCGGCTTTCCCGGAGGTTTCGTAATACAACCATCGGCTAATTCAGCAAACCGCTTTTTTCCTACCAGTTTTTCCAGGTCAGTAATACTCCGCAGCTTGTAAATCTGTTCCTCCTGATATTTATTAGCCTTCAGGGTTTCAACCAAAGCTGCAGGGGCGGATATTACTCGGTTACTGCGCCCTTCCACCAGTTTGTACCGGGGCCAGCGTTTACCTTTATCCACTGCTTCTCGCAGGGCATAATCGTTAATGGTCTTCAGCCACTTGGTCAATGTCGCAGTCCTGTCCAGAATATCTACAATATCTTCATCGGTTAAAAGATCTGCTTCCATAAAATCATACTTAGCGATTTCCAGGTTTTTTTCGGCCAAGGCCTTGCACCGAATCGCTGCTCGGCAAAAGTGGCAATGGTCTCCGGGGCAGTAAGCCCCCTCCCCTTTCCAGGCTTTTTGTGCCAGCGGCTGTACCTCTTTCCCCCAGAGCAGAAGCTCATCAATCGTAAGCGTGTCACTGGTAATAGAATCTAACCGGGGTTGCACGATGGTCATGGTTACTTTTTTGATGTCGTAGAGCAGGTTGAAAGTGTTCCAGGCTCCAAGGGCATATAACCTCATCTGTGTATTACCAATCGCCGATACCGGAACACCTTTTCCATACTTAAGGTCAATAATTTCCATGGTGTCATCTGCGATAATAACCATATCCCCCGTGCCAAATCCTTCCGGAACCCACGGAGAATAATCTAATCGTTGTTCTATGAGAACCTGGGCATCCGGTGTTCTTTTACGCGCAGCATTGACCCGTTCCATGCAGGTATCAACATACCGGCCAACTGCTTCTTCCATTTCCTGATTGTCAAAAATTGGCATATCTTGTGGGAACCACAGCGTCGGATCCGTACACGTCAGACGGGTTAAAATATGTTCCGCAGCAGCGTGTGCCCTCGTCCCCTCTTCAGCATACTCGCTGCTTGTATCCGCAAAACCTGCTTCCAATCTTGCCGAAGGGGTGCATCGTAGCCAGCGACTGCTGCTGGAGGCACTTAATAAGGCATGTTCACTCATAAAGCCTGTACGCGCTTAACCAGTTCCGGCAGCTTATCAACCGGAATATCAGTCAGCTTTTCGCCTCCACATGCCTGAATCGCAGCCTTTAACCCGGCGGTTTTTGTCTTATCCGCCCGGACGATATCGGCACAAATCTTACGTGCCTCGGCTAAGGTGACAGTTTCTTCTTCCGGCGTGGTATTCGCGGGTGCTGGTTCGAGCTCTTTTTCTTCAGATACAGGAACCGCAGCAGGGGCCGTAACAGGCTCTGCCGGCTCTTCCTTTTTGGCTTTGCTTCTGGAAGGCTTTGCCGGTTTTGCAGCCAGCTTTTCTTCCTTACCCTCTTCCGGAATAGGTACTTCCACCAGCTGACTGTTACTAACATGTAGCACCTGCTGCATACATTCGGTCAAAGTAGCCAGGTGTGTAAGCAGTTCTGCATCAGCAGATAAAGTTACTTTGATGTTTACTTCCATTTTTAATTTCCTCCCTTGGGTACTAATTTTTTCATCGTAGGGTGAATGCACTCTACGTCTATTGGTATCGCTTTACAATACTTACAATCGAAACAACTTCTGTGTAGCCTCCGGTAAGCTGCGTATCGCCGCTTTGCTTTTAATTCTTTCTTCGGATCCTGGTCCTTAGTTTCCGGTGGGGCCTTCTTCTTGTGACAACGGTCTATGTGTAAGCAGTTCTCACACAGCAAGGCGCTTTCGCACTTTTCCGCCGCTCCTCCGCAAGGGCACTGGTATAGCACCTCTGGGATAGGCGGTTCGATTCTATGTTTCACAAATTCACTTCCTTGTGCTATAATGGAGACGAAAATCTTGAGGGATTTTTCGCCTTAACCGTCATGTAGCTGTAACTGCATGGCGGTTTTACTTTGCGCGAACATACTCTTTGCGGAGCTCCTTTCGATTCATCATCTTGAGCTTTCCTTCTGTCGCCCTATCGTCCTTACACCATTCTTGATGTGCTGCCGTTTGCTTTTTCCTGCACAAGCGTCTTGTGAAGTTCATCTATCTTTCCTCCTTCACCCGCACCCACAGTGGAATCATCAGTTTCTGCCCGGGTCTGATGTGTTTTCCTGTCAGCGTATTCTTCTGCTGCACCTCATAAACAAACTCTTGCATGGTTTTTGTTTGGCAATCATAATATGTCTCACATATTGACCACACGGTATCCCCGGTGTGCACCGTATACTCCAGGTACTGGTATTCACCGCTGGGGGTCAGCAGGAACGGCCCGCAGAGGGCCAGCATAACCGCTGCACACAGTGTGATGATTAAGCGCTTCATAGTTTACCTCCTTGTTTTCATCCAGCCTTATCGCGTCTAATCCTTCCAGGCAAGTGTTCTCTTGCCACTCCTTCCTTTGTCTTTTCCATCCAGTCTAAAAAAACAGATGCTATAAGGATTTTGCTGCATTCACTTATCGTTCCCTTTAAGCGAACCTCTGGCGTATTCATTTTTCCTCACCTCCTCGCTCGGTCAGATTCTTCCTCTCTGTGCTATAATTGATTCATACAACCGTTTTGCGAACTGCCATTCTCAAATTAGTTGTAAATCTTGGACAGAAAAGAGGTGCTTAATATGCAGGTTAATAATCAAGTAACTTTTAAATCATGGATTGCTGAATTTAAGGGTGTCGATTTACCCATTGGCGATTACGCTAATGACATTGCCAGGGATAAAAACTTTCCCGATACCGAAGACCTTCAAAAAATTTTAGATTATCTGACCTTCCACAATGCAGACATCGAAATGTTTGAGGCCATTTGGGATTTTTATCAAAGAACCAAGTGATGAATAATTAATACAGTGGCATCCGTAATTTCTGTTCGGTTGCTGCTGTATTTTCTTTTTATCTCAAACTCTTGATAAGGTCCTACACTTCCACATTCCACCTCCGGCTGTTCGGCCAAGGCTTTAACTAGCTTTTTTATTAATTTTCGTCGAAATTTCATTTCTCTCTCACTTCCTTCCGCTGCGCTAATGCAACCGCTGGTGCCGTGCGATATAGTAGAATTATTTTCTAGTTTTTAGGTAAAAAATAAAGAATATCTAAAGGTGCTTTGTAAGTGTCTGCGATTCTTTCTTGCCACATAGGATTAACAAGACCCGGATTTTTTTCCCATTTGATGAGAGTATCTTTACCTATCCCTAGCTCTTTTGCTGCTTTAATCACAGTCAGCCCAGCATTTACCCGTGCAGCTCTTAATGATAGCTTAAACATTTCTCTTTAGCCTCCTTTCTTTGTTTTTGATTATACTAGATTAATTTTCTAGTGTCAAGATTTTAATTCTTGTTTTTTAGCAAATTTGTTGCTTTTTTCAGAAAATCATTCTATAATGTGATAAAGGATAAGGCAAGAGGGGGATAATCAAATGCCAAAGACAGAAGAAGAATTAAAAGCTTTGTTTAGCCAAAGACTAACACAGATAATGCAAGAACATAACATAAATCAAGTTGAGCTATCTAAGATTCTTAATGTAAGTGAGTCTACTGTTGGTAAATGGATATTAAAAAAGTCCCTACCAAGAATGGGGATTATACAGCAACTGGCTGATTACTTTAGTGTTGGGAAAAGCTTTTTCCTCGAAATAAATGCTAAAGAACAACCTTACTATCTTGACCCCAAAATGGTAAAACTTATCCAAGATTTAAAGGATAAGCCTAAACTAATTCAACTAAACCGGAGAGCAAAAAATCTATCTGAAACTCAATTGGACGCTATTATGCGGATTACTGAAGAATTTATTAGCCAAGACAAGGAGATGACTGAGATTGATGATGATATCTGACAAACAGAGAATCATTAAGGAAACCCATTTGCTGACTGTAGCTTCTGGAGTTAATTTCTTTCCTCTAAAGATGTCTCTCATCATGAACTATTTACAGTCCCATCATGGGATTGTTTTTATAAAGTATTCCGTTTTTGCAAAAAAACAAGGCTGCTCAATTTACCAGGTAGCGGAACATTACAACTCTAATGAATCCGCTTTGAGGTATTATCCAGAAGATAATGCCGTACGTATAATTTATAATGACCAGCAAAACAAAGCTCGTGTTCAATGGAGCTTAGGTCATGAAATAGCCCATTTCCGTCTTGGACATCATCTCATTCAGAATGAAGCTGCCTGCCAGGGTCTTGACCTCTCAAAAATGGATAAAGAGAAGATCGAGGCAGAAGCAAACTTCTTTGCAAAAGTTTTACTCGCCCCACTTGATATTGTGCTATTTTTCATGGCTAAATACCAAGCTTTTGATGGGCCTAGAATATATACCATCTTAAGAACTATATTTCGCTTAAGTCAAGCAGCGTCGTACTACTATGTAGCTTTCTTAGAAAACAATCATAGGACATTACACACTCTTGTAAACACCGATATATCTGACTATTTTGGGCCTTTTTGTAGGCGGATAGTAGAACAGTACAATTCCGCAGCATTTAACGTTTTGCTACGAAGATACGAGGATGAGTATTACCTTACACGGAGTAGAGAGAACACAAAGGTTTCCGGCATGTTTTACCCTAGATATGCTGAATCAACAGGAGAGATTATTTCAAGGATTCTGCCTCAACAAAATAGCCAATTTGCTTAAACAAAAAAAGACCGCCCGGATCTCGAACATCCGAACGGTCATTGCAACCACCCACCCTGCTTATTACGGGAGTAGTCTGCCCTTTTATTATAACATATTTTATAATTGGAGGTAAATATTATGCAAAAAGCTGTTATCTATGCCAGGTTCTCTTCTGAAAACCAGCATGCTGAATCCATTGAAGCCCAGGTAGCGGAGTGTACATCCTACTGTAAGCGCAAGGGCTATCTTGTTGTTAAAATCTATGCTGACGAGGCCCTTAGCGGTACAACTACCGCTAAACGTAGGAGCTATAATACCATGCTGGTCGATGCCCGCAAAGGTCTTTTTGACGTAGTTATTTTCCATAAGATTGACCGAAATGCCAGGAATGAAATTGACTACTATAAATTTAAGCAGTCCATCCTGATGCTGGGCCTTACCTACGAATATGCAGCACAGCCCATTGATACTTCCCCGGAAGGGCAATTTATGGAAGCCGTTATGGTTGGGCAGGCCGCCTACTACTCCCGCAACCTGAGCAAGGAAACGAAAATTAAAGCTATCCCTTTTGCCAAAAAATCATGCTTTATGGGCGGCGTGGCTCCCTTTGGTTATAAAATCGTAAATAAAAAATACGAAATCAACGAAGAGGAAGCACCGGCCATTCGTGATATTTTTACCATGTACCTGCATGGCTATAGCTACACCCAAATTTTAGACCATATCAACAGCTTGGGCTACCGCACCCGCCAAGGCAACCCTTTCTTTAAAAACAGTCTGCATGACATTTTACGCAATGCCCGGTATTGTGGCACCTACACTTACAATAAAGTGGTTAAAATGCCTAATGGCACTCGCAACTCTCATGCTATATCCCCCGAGGTTATTGTAAACAAGGGGGCCATTCCGGCAATTATCTCAGAAGCAGATTTTCAGCGAGTGCAGCTAATGCTAGATAAAAAGAAACGAATCCCCGGCATCTGGACAGCAAAAAACACATACCTGCTTTCCGGACAATTGCGCTGTGGCATATGTGGCCACACCTATATTGGCCGTACAGATACAGTTAATGGCCGTAAATATCAGTACTACCAGTGTGGGTCTACCCGCACCCAGGGGAGACGGTATCGCTGTGGAAATACCCGGCTCAAATTAATTGAGACCGAACAAAAAATTATTGATGCCATTATTGCGAATTTCCGGAAAGAAGATGTTGATGAAATTGTTTCCATAGCCGCGGATAAATTAAATGATAACCAGGAGGTAGTAGGCCGAGTTAAATTTTTAGAAACCAAAAAGCGCAAGCTGGTTACTCGGATGAGCAACCTGTATGCGTCCCTGGAAAGCTCTGTGATGGACGAATATGACCTGGCCCATCTATCTGACCTGAAAAAGGATTTAAAGGCTGTAGACAAAGAACTGGCCGCTGCCAGGGTCATTCCAGAAACATCCTTCTCCAAAGAAGAGCTATACGCAAAGTGGGATGAGTTTATTCAGGTCCTAAAAAACAAAACGGACCCCACCTTAGTGAGATCCGTTCTGCATATTTTAGTAAATTCCATAGAGGTAACACCAGATTACCTAACTGTGACGATAGACATGAAATTTACCGACTTGTTGGTGCCGGGGACCGGAATCGAACCGGTACGGGTATCACTACCCGAGGGATTTTA
>OGUM01002288.1_pt1 | contig 11471 bp, 9 predicted proteins | sample 1553631 | NCBI WGS metagenome assembly OGUM01 (sample SAMEA2580228, study PRJEB22360) | human gut metagenome | biome: human gut; feature: human-associated habitat; material: faeces | place: Denmark | collected 2008/2010 | reverse complement strand
GAGGGACTATTTGATTAATATTAACTTCGTCCCAATTTTAACGGGACACTAATGATATACTATATATAAATATGATCTCTTTCCAGATGAGCGGACGAACCATTTCGGAAACAGTCGCCTCGCGCTCCAGCTCTCCGCTTTGAAAAACATAACGGATGCGCTTCGAAACAGCAGGTATCTCCGTCCCGAAATCGGCGAAGCGGTTCTCCCCGCCCCACCGTATCCCGGCAACCCAGTCCGCCCCGGACCGCCAACCCGAACCCTGCCCCGCTAATCAGGGTCCCGCCGCGTCAATCCGAAACCCGTCCCTGCGCCCCGCGGCTTCCCTGCCCGGCATCCGGCTGATTGTCCGGCCTTTTCCGCGTATGCGGCCCGACGGCTCTGGTACGCAAATTGCTCCGAGAGGAAGAAATTCCTCATACCATGAACAACTTTTCCTCACTGATCGAAAATTCGAAACAGGCCGTCCGCTACTGGTGGCTGCTGTTGATCATCGGCATCGCGCTCTTCGCGGTCGGCGTGCTGATTTTCGTCTACCCTGCCCAGAGCTACCTGGGCATGTCGCTCGTCTTCGGATGGCTGATGCTGATTTCGGGCATCCTGGAGGTCGTGCTCTCCTCGGCCAACAAACACTTCATCACGGGCCGCGGCTGGATGATGGCCGGAGGGATCATCGAGATCATCCTCGGCATCATCCTGATCTTCAACGTCGGGCTTTCGGCCGCCACGCTGCCCATCTTCCTCGGGTTCTGGCTGATGATGCGCGGTTTCAGCGCCATCGGACTGGGCGGCGACATGAGCGCCCTGGAGATCGCCGGTTCGGGCTGGACCATCTTCACGGGCGTGCTGCTGCTGCTCTGCTCGCTGTGGATTCTGTTCCAGCCGCTGGTCATCGGCACGACGGCCGTCATCGTCTGGGTCGGCATCACGCTGCTCCTGGCCGGCATCACGGCCTTCTCGCTGGCCCTCCAGCTCCGCAACGCCCACCACTGCCTCCACAGCGACCGCTGACACGTCCGGCGACGAAAAAACCGGGACGTTCCCACGAGGGAGCGTCCCGGTTTTCATCTCTCCGGCGGCATCTATTCGAAATCCTCCCGGAACAACCCGTATTTGCGGATCAGACGGGAGATTTCGGGATCGAGATTGCCGCGGAACTTCAGGCTCTCGCGCAGTTCCACCGAGCGCAGGAAATAGGTCACGGCCTGCTCCTCGTCGCCCAGCCGCGACGCAAGGATGGCCAGCATGTACTGGATGTCGGGCGTCGAAGCGGCGTCCGGCTCGGCGCGCAGAATGCGGTACGCCGCGGCATCGTACCCCAGCGACATGTAGGCCAGCGCCGTATTGCGGTCCTCGTAGGGACGCAGGATCGTGAGCGCCTCCTCATACCGCCGCTTTTTGAGCAGCTCCACGGCGTGCATGTACTCGGCATCGACCTCGGTCGTGTAGACCGTATCCTGCTTCATGCCGCGGCGGTGGAGGTTGAACCGGAAATCCACGGCGCGCATCTGCGGGTAGATCACCCGGCGCATACGCTCGTAAGCCTTGGGATATTTCATCCGGATACGCCATTCGCGGGTGTCGGGATTGCCCTCCCACTTCATCATGGCCAGCACCTCCTGCTTGTCGGCGATCAGCGTGTCGGCAGCTACCAGCCGGTAGAGTTCGTCCCAGTCCTCGGCCAGCCACTTCGTGCGCAGCAGGTTCGGCAGGTCGGGAAGCTGCTCCCCGGCAGACCTGTCGAGCACCTGCCGTCCGTTCTCGTCGAGCGTATAGCTGCCCGACACCCGAAGCGAGTCGTACAGCGTGCGGAACTCCGACACGAGCACCCGGCGCAGCGCCTCGGCGCGTTCGCGGGCCAGCCGCTCGTTGACCTGCCAGGTTCCCTCGGGCGAAGCCGTGGCGCGGAGCGTGATGCTGTCGATGATGTAGACCGGATCGGTCATCAGGCCGCGCGTCAGCGAACGCACGGCGGCGATCTGACGGCGATTTGCGGTCAGCGTGTCCACAAGGGTCGATTTGCCCGACGGGAAGGTGAAGAAGAAGCGCGCGTTGGCCTCGGCGTCGCGCAGCACGATGCGCTGCATGTAGCGCGTCGTTTCGTCGAGGAACGTGGTCATCGAGGCCACGTTGTAGGTCAGCGTGTCCGACCGGGTGATCCGGTGCGTGCGGCCGCTCCGGTCCTCGACCTCCCCGGCCAGACAGAGATAGAGTTTCGACGTGTTTTCGTCGGCCTGCACCTGCTCGGTGTAATAATAGTCGATCCGCCCGTCGGGCCGGCAGATCACCGTGTCGAGCCGTGCGTCGGCATAATAGGGATGGCGCACCAGGCGCGCGAAAGCCGCAGGACTGTTCACGGCCCGCTCGTAATTGCGCCGCAGCTCTCCTTCGCGCAGCATGCCGCGCCGCACCTCCGCCGTATCGAGGGCGTTCAGCGCCGCCAGACGGTCGGCGGCATACTCCTTGCGGATGCGGTAATTCTCACGGGCGGCGCTGTCTCCGGTTTCGCGCAGCAGCCCTTCGACCTCCGGACGGCGCAGCCCCGTGTAGGCGAGCCGCCGGCCCGCCAGCGTGCGTATCCCGGCATCGTCGGCCGTATAGACCTCGCCGTAAACGCGCCCCGGATTCTCCGTCAGCGAACGGATGTAAGCCTCGCGTTCACGACCCCCGTCGACCGGGTATTCGCCCTGCACGCGGGTGTAGATCCCGCCGCCGGGCAGCACGTCGTCGCCCGTATAGGCATGCCGGTAACGCGGCGCAAAATAGTCGTTCAGATGGTCGAACTTGTCGCTGGCATCCGGCGTGTAGGAGGTCCGTTCCCGCACCTTGCGGTCGGTCGCCGTGACGTAGCGGCGCAGCCGGGCATACTGCCGGCGACGCTCCCCGCGCGTCGTCCATCCCACCTGCCTGTCGAACATCGCCTCCTCGGGCGTCATCCGTTCCAGACGGGCTTCGGCGTCGGCATACTTCGTCCGCTGCTCCGCCACGCGGTCCATATAGCGGGAATAGGCTCTCTTGTCGCCGAACCGCTCGAAGTAATCCGCGCTGTCGACGATCCGTCCGAGATAGTCGTCGTAACGCGCATATTCGCGCCGCTGCATCGTCCTGAAGCGGTCGCCGCTGTAAACCAGCGGATCGAACGCCAGCGTGTCCGCCCCCTTGAGCAGCTGCGGATCGGCGACCAGCTGCCCGTTCCGGGCCTGCAATTCCTGCGGGACCGACACGACGAACTCGACGTTGATCTTGCCGTTGCGCTCCACCAGATTGCGGCGGTTCGAGGCCGAAATGACCACCTCGTCGATGGCCACCGACATCATCTTCTCGCCCGACAGCGAATCGACGTCCACGGGCGTAATGAAAAGCTCCGTGCCGTCCTGCTTGCGGTAGGTAATGATCTTCTGGGTGCGGGCCGTATCGGCGGCCTGCGCCACGGGGTTCTGTGCCGACCGGGCCGGGAGGTGCACCCCCACTTCGGGATCGCTCTTGACCAGTTTGCGGATATTTCCGCACCCGGCCAGGAATGCGCCCGCGGCAAGAACGGCCGCCGCATACCCCATCCATTCGCGCTGTTTCATCATCCGGGCAGGCATTTACTTGCGGGAAACGTCCACCGCACCGTTCACATCGACCGTAAAGACCCGCCTGACGCCGCCGGGCGAGGTCTGAACCTGGCGCAGCACCAGCGTGGCGCCGGCCATCCAGCTCTCGTAGGGCACCTTCATCTCGTAACGGAACACCTGATCGGTCTTTTTATCGGCATTGATCGTCATATAGGGCTGCCGCTCGGCCCAGTAGGCGCCGGAAAGACGGCGGCGGCGCTCCTGCATGTGCTGCTGATAGCGGCCGTTGATGAGGATGTGGGGAAAGAGTTTCACCGACTTGCGGTCGGGGGTGCTCAGCTCGGGCAGGATCGTCCAGCTCTGCGAGCGGGTCACGGCCTTGCGCGACACCGATATTTCCAGCACCATGTGCAGCTCGCCGCCGCGTTCGGCCAGCACCTTGCGCGTCACGGCGACATCGCCCACGATCTGGGCGCGGAGCGAAAGCGCCGCAACGAGAAATACGAAAAAGAAGCAGTATTTTTTCATGGGACGCATCGTTTATTTCTTGGAGTTGAACAGGTAGACGAACGTTACGCCGATCTCGGTGGGGATCGGCAGGAAACGCTTGGAGTCGACGTAGGAACTGCGCTTCGGGCCGCTGACCGGCTCGGCATGGTAGCTCAGGCGGGCCAGTCCGGCGCCGGCCGAAAGTTCGAGGTTCCAGTGGGGGCTGACGTAAAACTGGTAACCGATGCTGATGCCTGCGCCGACGAACGAACCTTTGTAATAGTTGGTCTGCAACCCCTTGAATACCTTGTCGCCGATGAACGGAAGCTTGAAGCCGCCGACCTCGAACTTGCCGCCGATGGCGTGCACCCCGAAAAAGAGGCGCGTATACTTCTCGGTCACCCAGTAACGGTACTCGGGGCGGATGAACCAATGCTGGATCTTATTGTCCGAACCGATGGTCCAGGGGTTGTAGTTGGCCGAGAATCCCAGCGTGGAATGCTTCCCGACGGCCACCTCGGCCCCGACATTCGGAGTCGCGGCAGCCCAGTAAAGCAGATTGGTCTTCACAGCCACCTGCTGCGCCGACGCTCCGGCCCAGCAGCACACGGCCAAAAGAAGCGCCGGAAGGATCTTCTTATTCATATTCATAGACACACAAATTGATTCGTGTTTGCACATGTCCGAACCGGCCCAAAAGTCTGTTCCCGTCGCCATTTCAGACAATTAACGGTGCAAAATTGGACATAAAACACAAAAACACACGTATCATATATAGCACGCCGAACCTTAAAACACCGAAACGTCCAGGCCCGGAACCGCGGCGTCCGGGCACCTGCACGCGGTTTATTTGGCTTTTCGGCGGAAAATCAGTAATTTTCGAACCTAAAACGCCCTGACGATGTTGAAATTAACGATTGCAGCACTTGCGGCCATGCTGCTGACCGCATGCGGAAGTCCGGAAAAACGGACCGAAAAGCAACAGGAAAAAACGATTTTGTGCGGCGGCTATACCGGGCAGCGGCCTCTCGAAGCGTCCGATCGCGAACTGTTCCGCCGGGCGACGACCGGCATGACCGGCGTAAGCTACACCCCGGAGAGCGTCGCCACGCAGGTCGTGGCGGGAACCAACTACCGCTTCATCTGCACGGCGAAAACCACGACGCCCGGCCTCGAAACCTACGAGGCCGAAATCATCGTCTTCCAGCCGCTGCCGGGGCAGGGCGAGGCGAAAATCGCGAAGATCACGCGGTTGTAGCCCCTCCGGCAGCTCTCTGCAAATACTCCTGCAGGATGAGCGCATGGTTCTCCGCCGCATTTTTCGAGGCGTAGAGCAGCGTCACCGTGTCCACACCTTCGATTCCGCGGACGAACTCCCGCACGGCCTGCGACGCACGCAGCTCGTCGGTGTACCGGCGGCGGAACTCCTCCCAGCGGTCCCCGGGGTCGGCGTGATACCAGCTGCGCAGTCCGGCCGAAGGCGCAAGGTCCCTGGCCCAGACGTCGCAATGCAGGGCGTCTCTGCGTACGCCCCGCGGCCAGAGCCTGTCGACCAGCACGCGGCAGCCGTCGTCCGGCGCCGGCGCTTCGTAAACCCGTTTGATCCGTATCCGTGTCATGGGATTATTCCAAAAAAGGTGAAAAGTTCGATCTGACTCTCTTCCGGGGCTCTCAAACGAACGGCCCGCACTCCCCAACCGGGTATGTCGGACGGGCGATCGACAAACCCGACACCCTTTGCGGCAAGGGCTTCACAGGCATAAAAACGGAAACACTTGCCGTAGTCCCAGACCCGCAAACTTGCGTTACTCAATTTCATAGTCGGTCAATTTTAGAGACGAGGAACAAAAAGCGGGCCTGAAAGCCCTAAAATGAAGGGCGCCTCCCGGCGCCCTTCCCCATCAAAAATTAACCCTTAAAAATTATCCCCTTTTCGGAAGACTTCCGAGAGATAGTGGTGCAGATAACATAAATCAGCGTCACCTTGTATCACTTCCCGCATCATCAAGTCTTCGTCCTCGGAGATGCCGTTGTCTGAAACCTCGTTTTTGTCAATATCCTCCATAGGCTTTGGTTTTAACTTGCTTGCATTTATATAACGCAACCCATTCGGGAATATTGTGCGGGGTCAACTCAAGATCAGATTTTTTTCTTTGATCATCCGCCGCAGGTTGATCAGCGCATAGCGCATGCGCCCCAGCGCCGTGTTGATGCTCACGTCGGTCTGTTCGGCGATCTCCTTGAAGCTCAAGCCCGAGAAGTAACGCATGATCACCACCTCGCGCTGCTCGGAGGGCAGCAGTTCGACCAGCGCGCGCACGTCGCGTTCGATCTGCTCGCAGACCATCGAATCCTCAACCGTACGCTCGGACAACTTCAGCGTCCCGAGCACGTCGTAGCCGGCTTCGGCCTCGCTCACGGATTTGTTCTGCCGCTGTGCGCGGAAGTGGTCGATCACCTGGTTGTGCGCGATGCGCAGAATCCACGAAAGGAACTTTCCGTTATCGGTATAACGGCCTTCGTCGATCACACGGACGGCTTTGATAAACGTCTCCTGGAAAATGTCATCGGCCACATCACAGTCCTTGACCATCATGTGGATGTAGTCTTTCACCCTGCGGCTATGGCGTTCGATGAGTTTGGATATGGCACTACGGTCACCTGAAAGGTAGTGATTAAGCAATACCTGGTCACTTAATACTTGCACGTTCATACTCTTGTCTCCTAATTAGTTACTAAGAGTAGATTTCTTTCCCGATAGGCGATCCTTTTTTAGTTGTCTGATGTCGTTACAATTCCTTGTTCGGGCCTTGAAAACATCGGAATTTTCGGAGGCTTTACGTTGACAAGATAAGCACTTTTTCCGAAAATACCAAATTTTTCTACTCCGCCGGCAATATTCCGGCACATTTTTTCCGCCCAAAACAAACAAAATCCGTGCCAGAAACATCCCGTATGCGGACAAAATGAAGGCCCGCGCCTCCGGCGAACCGGCAAAAGCGGCCGATGAGATTCCGCCCGGCCGCGCCCCGCTATTTCAGCGGCTCCACATGAATGGCGATCATCGTGCCCTCGCCGAAGCGGGCGCGCAGGCGGCGTTCGATGTCGACCGTCAGGGCGTGGGAGCGCGCCACGGTCATCGCCCCGTCCATGCGGACGTGCACTTCGACGGCAATCGCGGCCCCGATGCGGCGGGTCCGCAGGTTGTGCGGCTGACACACCTCGGGATCGGCCGTCACGATGCGCAGAATCTCCTCCTCCACATCGGCCGGAAGCGAACGCTCCAGCAGCTCGTTCAGCCCCGTGCGGACCAGATCGAAGGCCACCTTGAAGATGAACACCGCCACAACGAGCGCCGCGATGGGGTCGGCGATACGCCACTTCTGGCCCAGAAAATAGGCGCAGGCGATGCCGACGAGCGTCCCCAGCGACGACAGGGCGTCGCTACGGTGATGCCAGGCATTGGCCACGACGCTCGGGCTGTCGACCGCACGGCCTTCACGGACGGTGTAGCGGTAGAGAATCTCCTTGACGACGATCGACACCCCAGCCGCCACGAGGGCCACCAGCCCCGGCCGGGGCAGCAGTCCGCCGTCGACCACGATGCGGATGTCGCGGATGCTGCCGGCGAGAATCCCGGCCCCCACGATCCCCAGCGCGAGGCTTATGATGATCGTGGCGAGGGTTTCGTACTTCCCGTGGCCGTAATCGTGGCCGTCGTCCCGGGGCTTGGCGGAAATCCGCGCGAAGGCGATCACCACCACATCCGTCGCCAGGTCGGAGAACGAATGGACGGCATCGGCCACCATCGCTCCGCTCCGCCCGACGATTCCGGCGGCAAGTTTCAGCACAGACAGCACCAGGTTGACCACGAACCCCACAAAGGTCACGCGGTAGATTTTACGTTTCCGGATTTCCGCTTCGCTGGACATAGGCTCAAAAGATTGAAATTCAAAAATACGCTTTTTTTTCGATTATCACGAAACTGAATTTAACCGAAATGCGGCTCCAAGCTATTTTTGATTTCAGAGGAGCAGGTTTGCGCTTAACCGAAGTGCGGCGCAGATGGGTAGTACTTGAGGTACGTCCCATTTGCGCCACACGAGAGCAAGTGCAAAAATGCCCTATAAAATCGAAAATCAATAGCTGCGGGCGAACAGCACCCGACGATGCGACGGCCTGCCGGAGAAGACGCAGACGCCCTCTTCGTCGACTGCATCGACCGGAATGCAGCGGATCGTGGCCTTCGTGGCCTCCTTGATCGCCACCTCGGTCTCCACCGTGCCGTCCCAGTGCGCCGAAAGGAAGCCCCCCTTCTCGTCGAGCACCCGCTTGAACTCCTCCCACGTGTCGACCTTCGTAATCATCGACTCGCGGTAGGCGAGCGCCTTTTTATAGATGTTTTCCTGAATCTCGGCCATCAGCCCCTCGATACGTTCCACAAGCCCCTCCTGCGAAACGGTCTGCTTCTCAAGCGTGTCGCGGCGCACCAGCTCGATCGTGCCGTTCTCCAGATCGCGTCCGCCCATGGCCAGCCGCACGGGCACGCCCTTGAGTTCGTACTCGGCGAACTTGAATCCCGGACGCACGTTGTCCCGGTCGTCGATCTTCACGCTGATGCCTTTGTCGCGCAGCTCTGCGGCAATCGCCCCGAAGCGGGCGCAGATCTCGGCGAGCTGCTCGGGGGTCTTGTAGATCGGCACCATCACCACCTGGATCGGGGCGAGTTTCGGAGGCAGGACCAGACCGTTGTTGTCCGAATGGGCCATGATCAGCGCACCCATCAGACGGGTCGAGACGCCCCACGAGGTCGCCCACACGTATTCGAGCTTGCCCTCCTTGTTGACGTACTGCACGTCGAACGCCTTGGCGAAGTTCTGGCCCAGGAAGTGCGACGTACCGCTTTGCAGCGCTTTGCCGTCCTGCATCAGCGCCTCGATGGTGAGCGTGTCCTCGGCGCCCGCGAAACGCTCGTTGGGCGACTTGTGGCCCACGACCACGGGCAGCGACATCCACTCCTCGGCGAATTTCTGGTAAACGCGGATCATCTTTTCGGCCTCCTCGACAGCCTCCTCGCGCGTGGCGTGCGCCGTGTGGCCCTCCTGCCACAGGAACTCGGCCGTACGCAGGAACAGGCGCGTGCGCATCTCCCAGCGCACGACGTTGGCCCACTGGTTGCAGAGGATCGGCAGGTCGCGGTAGGACTGAATCCAGTTCTTATAGGTGTTCCAGATGATCGTCTCCGACGTCGGGCGCACGATCAGCTCCTCTTCGAGCTTGGCGTCGGGATCGACCACGACGCCCTTGCCCTCGGGATCGTTCTTCAGACGGTAGTGCGTCACCACGGCGCACTCCTTGGCAAATCCCTCGACATGGTGGGCCTCCTTCGAGAAGAAGGATTTGGGGATGAAGAGCGGGAAATAGGCGTTCTGGTGTCCCGTATCCTTGAACATCTTGTCCAGCGCAGCCTGCATCTTCTCCCAGATGGCGTAGCCGTAGGGTTTGATGACCATACATCCGCGGACGGCGGAGTTCTCCGCAAGTCCCGCCTTCACGACCAGGTCGTTATACCACTGCGAGTAGTTCTCGTCGGACTTCGTGAGATCTTTCAGTTCCTTTGCCATATCTCTAAATCTTTAATTTTGCGTTTTATCCGGCAAAATTAAAGATTTTAATTAAAAATTAAGAATTAAAATCAAGAATTATGGATACCATCTGAAAAAAGCTCCCTTTGCAGAGAGCTTTTCTGAAAATCGCCGACAGATCAGAAGCGGAATCCGAGCGTCAGCGCCACGTTGTGACGGTTGATGTCGGTCGAATAGAGGGCGCTCTCGGTGTACCCGACCTTGTCCTCGGCATAGAACAGGTAGTAGTCCGACAGTTTCGACGACACGTACTGATAGGCCAGGTCGAGCAGCACGCCCCGGGACAGGACGAATCCCACGCCTGCGCCGTAATAGGTCGTCTGCTTGATGACGGGCGATGCCGGCGGAAACTCATCGTCCCGGACCATCGAATCGCTGTAACCGAAGCCCGCACGCAGCGACAGCACCGGCAGGGGTTTGAACTCGGCGCCCACACGCACGATGTTCGAAGCCTTGAAATTCTGGCGGAACGAATCGTTGTACCACGACTGCGAATCCAGCCCCGAGGGGTTGTCCTTGATGCGGATTCCGTTGTACCAGTCGCGCTCGTAGTCGACCGAAATCACGCCCCGCTCGCCGAACGTGTACGACGCGCCGAACATCAGCCGCGTCGGCGAGACGAACGACCAGCCGTTGGGTCCGTCGTCGACCAGCAGCGGCGAGGTCATGTTGGGATCGTTCGCCGTGGAAATGTATCCATCGTCGTCGGGCTTCACGTTCGGATCGGTATCGTTGTTGGCATAGGCCAGTCCGGCCGCCGCGCTCTGGAATTTCCGGTCGAGCGAATAGTAGGTCGGGGTGTGGATCGCCGCGCCGAGACGCAGGTTCGCCGTCGGACGATAGACGATGCCCGCCTTGAAGTTGACGCCCGTGCCGTCCACGATCACGCTCTGGTTGAGTTTCCAGCGCAGCAGCTGATAGTCCAGCCCGGAATTTCCGAAATCGGGCGTGTTCTGGCTCGGCGCATCGTAGAAATACTCCTCGACATAGTCGATGTACTTGCGCTGGTAGACGCTCTGGATGCCCAGCGATGCACCGATGTAGATTTTATTGTTGATATTGGCGCCCACCGACAGCACATACTCGCCGATCGAGCCTTTGCTCCGCAGCATCGTGTAGTGGTCGACGCCCGCATTGTTCCCGACCCATGTCGGTTTCCACGTCCCGGGATCGTCGGGATCGGTCTGGTCGATCAGAAACCCGCGGTAAGCCAGCATCGCATTCCAATACTGGGGATCGTTCGGCCAAACCCAGTCGCCCGAACCGCCGTTCGTATAAAATTTGTTTTTCGAGACTCCATCCCAGTTCAGCTGACGCGCATAGGCGTCGCCGATCGTGCCGCCCTGGTTCTGCCGCACGAACCCATAGTCGTAGTTGAAATCGGCGATGCGGTTGTAGCCGAAGCCGACATTGAGGCTGATGAGCGAGCGCGAACCCTCGTAAGCGTTGATCACGACACCGATGTTGGCCATCGAAAAGCGGTCGCGCGAATTGCGCCCGTACTCCGGGGCGTTGCCCTTGCTGCGCGCGAAGGACATCATCGGCGTGATCGAAATGTCGCCGTGGCGGTACATGCCCAGACCCGCCGGGTTGATCGACATCGACGAAAGGTCGGCGCCCAGCGAGGTGAAAGCCCCCGCCATGGCCATGGCGCGCGCCGTGCCGAAGTTGAACTGCGTCTGCGAGAGTTCGATCATATCGGTCGGCATCAGCAGGTCCTTGTCCATCAGAAGTCCGCCCCATTGCTGAGCCGAAGCCCCGGCCGCCGTCGCGGCGG
>OGUM01002284.1_pt1 | contig 11495 bp, 10 predicted proteins | sample 1553631 | NCBI WGS metagenome assembly OGUM01 (sample SAMEA2580228, study PRJEB22360) | human gut metagenome | biome: human gut; feature: human-associated habitat; material: faeces | place: Denmark | collected 2008/2010 | reverse complement strand
GAGGCGAGGAGCTTGATCTGCTCCGGCGGGTGCTGGTTGGGGTTCTTGGGGTTAGGCCGCAGATCCTTCAGCGGGACGATGGCGTCGTGTGCACAGAACACAGGGACGCTGCCGGCGTATGCCTTCGGCGTGGCCGTGGTGCTGTACTCCTCGATCTCGGGGCCGGTCTGCGGCTGCGGTTTATTCATGGCCGTCACCTCCTGTGGAGAATTGTTTCTCGATCCACTTGTGGAGGCTGGAGCCCTGCCAGTTGTTTCGGCCGTCAAGACGGTTTTTCAGCCGTTCCAGTTTCGCCTCCTCGACCTCCTCGGTGGATCGGTGGAAGATGATGCGGAGCTGGTCGAGCATGATCTGGACGTCGGCCATCTCCTCAATCACGTTGCCGATCGCTGCGGTCACTTCGCAGCCAGCCTGTGCCCGTTTGATTTTGCAGAGGGCTTTGGTCAGCTCGGCCATCTCCTCGACGGCCATGTCCATTTGTGCTGGCGCGCCGTAGGTCGTGATCGCACGATCCAGAATACTCCAGCGTTCCTCTGTGGTCATCACGGGCGGCCTCCCTTCGTCAGCTCTCTGACCAGTATGGCCACGAGCACGATCACGATGATGGCGAGGGAGATGGCGGTCGGGATCCAGATCGGGGCCAGTACCCACAGCCAGCTCCAGTTGATGACGCCGGTGAGCTTGCGCAGCGCCTGACTCATCAGGCGGGCGTGCAGGCCCACGAAGCTGTCGCCCATCTCACCCTCGATCTCGGCGCGGGGCACCAGCGCGGCCACGGAGTCCACCACCACCACGTCGATGGCGCCGGAGCGCACCAGCGCCTCTGTGATCTCCAGCGCCTGCTCGCCGGTGTCGGGCTGGGAGATGAGCATATCCTCCACATTGACGCCCAGCGCCTTGGCGTAGGTGGGATCCAGCGCGTGCTCGGCATCCACGAAGGCCACCTCGCCGCCCATCTTCTGGGCCTCGGCCAGTACATGCAGAGCCAGCGTGGTCTTACCGGAGGACTCCGGCCCGTAGATCTCCACAATACGGCCCCGGGGCAGGCCGCCGATACCCAGCGCCAGATCCAGCGACAGTGAGCCGGTAGGAATGGACTCCACATTCAGCGTACTCTCCGCACCGTAGCGCATGATCGACCCCTTGCCGTACATCTTCTCGATCTGCTGCATGGCCGTCTCCAGCGCCTTCTTTTTGTCGGATACCACCGGTGCCGGGGCGACAGGTTCTTTTTTGACTGCCATAGTTCCGTCCTCCTCAAGTTCTGATGTATCTAAGATATCTCCCCAACTGTCCCAAAAAACGGACAGTCAATGTACAATGTACGCTGTCAAAGCTCCGAGCACAGCACACCCTCCACCACCCGGGGAATACCGTTCAAGTCCGGGGTGATCTCCAGGTCGCCGAAGCCCACGCTCCGCATGATCCGCAGCACCTCGTCCGCCTGGCCGATACCCACCTCGAACAGCAGCCGTCCGCCCACGCGGAGCGCTGCCGTCCAGTGTCCGGCGATCGCTCGATAGAAGTCCAGCCCGTCCGCGCCGCCCCGCAATGCCAGATGCGGCTCATAGTCCCGCACAGACGCGTCCAGCTCCGCGATATCTCCATCCGGGATATAGGGCGGATTGGACACGATGCAGTCAAACTCTCCCAGATGGGCCGGCGGCTTCTCCCGCGCGTCCAGCTGTAGGGACACCACCCGCCCGGTCAGGTCATTGCGGCGGATGTTCTGGCGGCAGATACGCAGTGCACCCTCGTCCAGCTCGCCCAACACCACATGGCTCTCCGGCGCATTTTTGGCCAGGGCCAGGCCGATACAGCCCGAGCCTGCACACAGGTCCAGCACCCGGGGCTCGGCCACGGTCTTCAGGTACGTCAGCGCCCGATCCGCCAGCACCTCGGTGTCTGGCCGGGGGATCAGCACGCTCTCAGAGATATCCAGCGGCAGGCCGTAGAACTCCCACTCGCCGATCAGGTACGCCACCGGCTCGCCGGCCAGATGGCGCTCCGCCAGGCGGCGCACCTGCTGTTCCACCGACTCCGGCACGTACAGCCGGCCATCCCGGCTCAACGCCTCCCGGGTCTTCCCGGAGGCGCAGCATACCAACTCCCGGGACTCCAGCGTGGGATCGGGCAGTCCTGCCCGCAGGAATTGCTGCCGCACGTCCAAATACAAATTGTTATATGTGATCGCCATAATACGTACCGTTTTCACTTTCTTCGGTATTTTTCGGCGCTCTCCGCTGTTTTGCGCCCCGCCGCGCGCCCCCGGTTCACCAGGTGTCGGTACCCTTCTCCTCCGGGATGACCAGCTTCATGGCCTCGATCGCCACCTCGATCATGCTGTCGTCCGGCTCGTGGGTCGTAAAGTTCTGCAGCCACATACCGGGGGCGGAGAGAACGCGCGTCAGCGCATTGTCGTGCGCCCCCACCAGGCGGTTGAACTCATAGGTGATGCCCACCACGGGCACCAGCAGCAGCAGCTTCACACCCACGCGGACCCACACGCTCTGCCAGTTGATGTAGGGGAACACCAGGCTGGAGACGATGATGGACACGATGATGACCACAAACAGGAAGCTGGTGCCGCAGCGGGGGTGGTGCCGGGGCTGGATACGAACGTTCTCCACCGTCAGCGGCAATCCCGCCTCATAGCAGAAAATGGTCTTGTGCTCCGCACCGTGGTAGCAGAACACCCGGTATACGTCCTTCTGTCTGGAGCAGAGGATCATGTACGCCAGCAGCACCAGGATCTTGACCACACCCTCGATCAGGTTATGGAGTGCAGGGGTCGTGGCGTGGAACAGCCCCGCCAGAAACGTAGGCAGCAGCATGAACAGCACCAGCATCAAGCCGATGCTCAGCACCACTGAAAAGCCCACCAGCAGCGATTGCAGTTTCTCCGCCGGCACGTGCTTGTTGAGCCATTCCTCCAGCTTGTCCGGCTTGGCATTCTCGTCCTCCGGGAAGTAATCCGCCGAGAACATCAGTGCCTTAACGCCGGTGATCATGGAGCCGATGAACGTCACCGCGCCCCGCAGAATGGGAACGCCCAGAATGGGGTAGTTGGCCTTGACGAATTTGCGCTGGGTCACCTTGGTGACCAGGCCCTCCGGCGAACGGACCACAATTGCGTCCTTCTCCGGGCCACGCATAAGTATTCCCTCGATCAGCGCCTGTCCGCCAATACTGGTACGGAAAGCGCCCTTTTTCTTTTCCATAGGTCTGCTGAATTCCTTTCTGACGCAAGCATAGCACAGCTTACAATAAAATGCAACACTTGTTCGAGTTTTTTCTGTTCTTTTACAATTCCTGTTCCGCCTGCTTTTTCAGCGGCAAATACACCGTAACTACGGTGCCGCCGCCCTCGGCGTTGGCGATGTCCAGTCGTCCGCCGTGGCGCTGGACGATCTCGTCGCAGACCGCCAGACCGATTCCGCTGCCCCGGGCCTTGGATGAGCCCTTGTAGAACTTCTGCTTCACATAAGGCAGCTCCGCCTCCGGTATACCGGGGCCGAAATCCCGGATGGTGATCACATACTCCCCTTCCTGTTGGCTCAGATGCACAGCGATGCGCTTGCCGCTGCCGCCGTGCTTGGCCGCATTGTCCAGCAGATTGCAGAATACCTGCTTCAGGCGTTCCGGGTCGCCGGAGATGACCTCGCTGTACTCCGCCCGATCACTGGAATACTCCAGGGCAATGCCGTCCTGACGAAACAGCTCCCGATAGCTGTACACCGCGTCCTCCAACTCCGCCTGCAAATCGGTGTCCTCCACCTGCAGGGTGAAGCGCCCATCCTCCAAGCGGGAAAATTGCAGCAGTTCCTCCACCATATTGGTCAGGCGGCGGGACTCCTTCACCATGATCTGCACGCCGCGCTTGATCTGCTGCACGTCGTTGGACTCGTCGGCCAGCAGCGTTTCACCCCACCCGTTGATCGCCGTCAGCGGTGTCCGCAGCTCATGGGACACCGAGGAGATGAACTCGGACTTCATTCGTTCGCTCTCGCCGATCTTGCGGGACATATCGTTGATGTTGTCCACCAGCTCGCCCATTTCGTCGGAGTACTTGTTGGGTATCTGCACGCCGTAGCTGCCGCCGGAGATACGTTTTGCCGCCTCTGACACGGCGGACACGGGGGCCACCACATTGTTGATGAAGATCATACTGGACATGACGATCAGCCCCACCACCGCCAGCATGACGCCGGCCACCAGCAGGACCGTCAGCAGCACCTGCCGGTCGATGTTCCCGATGGCGGTAACGTAGCGCATAACGCCCACCACCTGGCCGTTGAACTTCAGCAGGCCGGACACCGCCAGGATGCGCTCCCCGGTGACGCTGTCACGGCCGATGTAGTCCTGCACCGTGCCGCTTTCCAGCGCCCGCAGTATTTCCGGCGTGCTGGGGTAGGTGCCGGTGGTGACGCCCCGGGTCGTGACCTCCACGCGGCCGGAACTGTTAAGGAACTGCAGCTCGATCTTGTCGCTGTCGTCAAAGGCAGCAGCGTAGATCGTAGCGCTGCGGTAATACTCCCGATAGCTGGTCATCACATAGGTGTTGAAATAGTCCGCGCCCGCCGCGGCCTTTGCCCGCAGGGTAGAGCGCGCACTGTTGTAGTAGTTGCTGGCAAAACCCACAGAGATGAGCACACCCACCAGCAGCAATATGACCAGCACCGGCCCCATGCTGCCGGTGAGCCACCGGCGGCGCAGGCCCTGCACTTTATGCTTCTTTCCTGCCAAGGCGTTCATCTCCTTTCATCGCAAAATAAGGCATAGCGCACCCACGGGCGCGGCGCAAAGCCTGACAGCGAGAGACTTTTTTCCCAGGACGAGCCACAGCGGCGCAGGCATACTGTGTGTACGTCAAGCCGCTGCAACGAAGTACTGGTGGAAAAGCTCTGCTGTCACAGCCCCCATTTGTAGCCGAAACCCCAGATCGTCGTAATATAGGTTGGGTTCGTGGCATTGTCCTCGATCTTCAGCCGCAGGCGCCGGATATTCACGTCCACGATCTTGAGCTCACCGAAATAGTCGTGGCCCCAGACCAAGTCCAGGATCTCCTCGCGGGAGAGCGCCTTGCCGGGGTTCTCCATAAACATCTTCATGATGGCGTACTCCACCTGGGTGAGCTTGATCCGCTGGCCGTTCTTCTCCAGAGTACGGTTGCGGGTGTTCAGCAGAAAGGGCGGCTGGTCGATCTCTCCAGCATCTACGACACCGCCGCCGGACCGGCGCATCAGCGCATCCACGCGGGCAGTCAGTTCCGCCGGGGAGAAGGGCTTTGTCACATAGTCGTCGGCACCGGTCATCAATCCCGTCACCTTATCCATTTCCTGGGACCGTGCGGTAAGCATAATGATGCCGATGGCAGCGTTGGTGGCGCGGATACGGCGGCAAACCTCAAAACCATCGATACCGGGCAGCATAATATCCAGCAGCGCCACCCGGACATCGCTGTGGATCTTCAGCTTTTCCAGTGCCTCCTCGCCTGTTTCCGCCTCCACCACCTCGTAGCCGGCGCGGCGGAGATTGATAACGATAAAGCTGCGGATGCTGGACTCGTCCTCCAGTACCAGTACCTTTTTCATGGCAGTCCCTCCTTGTCAGTTGCTCCAGCTGCCTACGATGAGGCTGAAGCTGCGGCGCAGCAGATCCTCATCCATGCCGTAATAGGCCGCCGCGTCATTCAGCTCGCCGGCGTAGATGGTGGCTGTCTGGCGGCGCAGCAGCACCCTCTTGCCCATGCGGCCGCGGTTCTCCCGGTTCTCGCCGGTGATGGTGTACAGGCTCAGCACCGGATCCCCGTTGATCGCCAGGCTGAACTGATTTTCATTGCTGATGCTGGTGGTGGCGGTCTCCACGCTCCAGTCCCACCAGCTCTCCGGTATGGTGAAATACCACCCGCAGGACAGACTGTGGTACGTCTTGGCCACGGTGGACAACTGCCCGTCGCCGTTGCAGCAAAGCCAACTGACCAGACCGTCCGTCTGCTCCGCTGTCCAACTGGTATCCGGACTGGGCAGCTCAATGATCCCGTCGCCGTTGATATCCTGGGGCAGCAGCTGACGATAGGGAAACACGGCGTTGGACACGCCGGTGCTGCTGCCGCTGAGTGCCAGATTCACCAGTCCCAGATCCTGGCGGAACACCAGAATATCCGTGGCGGCCATACCCTGCTCATCCACGCCGGTGATATACAGCGCCGGCGTGTCGGCATCCAGCCGACCGCTGACCAGGCTGCCCCGGTTCACCGAGGCCATGGTGCTGGACAGCACGCAGCGGTAGGCCACGCCCATCTGCTCATCCTGCCAGCCGTAGAACTCCGCCACCGGCTGGCTGTCCGCGTCGGTGCGAAGCACCAGCAGGCTGGGGATACCGTCACCATTCAGATCCTGTATGGTAAAGCGCGTGTAGCCGCTGGACATCAGCGCCACCGGCTCCCGCGCCACGGTGTACACCGCCACGGTCTGCACCTCGGCGCTGATACGCCAGCCCACGATCAGCTCACGCCGGCCGTCGCCGTTCAGGTCCTGATAGTATACGCTGTCGATGGCGGTGCCGCTGCTCTCGATGGTGCAGTAGCGGGCATAGCTGCCGCCCTCGATCTTAAATACAAATATTTTCAGCGGCTTTTCGTCGCTGCTCATGCGGAAAAAGGCCAGGGCCTCCTGCTGTCCGTCGCCGTCCAGGTCAGCCATCTGCACCGACTGGATATTCCGCCCGCCGGTAGGCGAGGCGTACTCATAGCCCTGTGTGATCAGCGTCTCCAGCTCCTGGGTCAGGCCGGTGTACTCCTCCGCCATTCGCGGCAGGGTAAACAGTTCCTCCACCGAATCGTCAGAGAAACCGCAGCCGGTCAATGCCGCTGCCAGCAGCGCCAGCAGCCCGACCAGGCAGATATACCGTTTCAAACGCCGCATACAGCAGCACCTCCCTCCGGGTCATACTCTTACTTAAATATCATACCACATCTTGCACCGCTTTGGTAGAGGGAAAATCGTAAATAAACAGCAAATTAATGCCGGACGCAGAGAGCACCCCTTTCGGGGTGCTCTCTGTATTCCCCTGCCGGTGCAGGGTGGAAGACATCAGCCGTGGGAGGGATATCCTCTTAGGCATCGCGGCGGCCACGCCTCCCGCACAGCTTTACCGCGCCGGCCAGCGACAGGGCGGCGACCTCAGCGTATACGGCAATTCCCGCGTCAAAGGTCGTGGGACTGACCGTCCTTTTCACAGGTGCAGGGGGCTCGCTGTAGTAATAGGCGGCCGCCGTGTAGGACACGGAGGGCTTGGGGAACTCCAGAGCCTCACCCTGCCCACCGACTGTGGCTACCGGTGTCAAGATCGCGCTCTCATTGGTATAAAGCGCCTTTGACACGTCTACGTGTGTGGTGGTGTCATCCACATAACCGTCCCCATTCAGATCCATCACACCGTGGGTGCCGGCGGCGGGCGTACCGGCGAGCTTTACAGTGTAGGAAAGCTTGACCGGGGCAAAGTTGGAGACCGGTTCGTTTATTTTCCATGTGAAGCTGTCGGCGGCACCGTCGTACTCTATCTTGAAGCGGTAATGACTCTCATTCTGGTCGCCGCCGAAGTAGGTCACATTTCCATCCTGCTTATATTGCAGTTCTTGCCCGCCAACGGTGAGACAAAACGTGCCGGGAACGAGATCGAAGCTCTTGCCGACAGTATCCGCCACAGCGGAACCCTTATCAACAGCGTAGAGGACTTTATGTTGGATTGAGTCAAAATCGACTGCTCTCCCTCCCGCCAGTCTGTTCATAAAGGCGGTACCCCACTGCCGTGTTTCCCTTGCCAACACGGCATGGCACTGATAGCCCCTCTCCTGCATCGCTTTGTAGGTACTCTCTGTCAGGTGCAGGGCTTTCTCCACATTTGAAACGTTTGCCTTGTTCTGCAGCAGTTTGCTATTATCGGTCGGAGCCTGCCCAGTATATGGGTAGTCCCAATCCTCGTTGTCATTGTCTGCCCCCATTCTTCCGGCAATATCGCTCATCCAGTTATCGATGCTGCCCTTGGGAATAAACGTTCCTGCCTCTTCGTCACTGTACCCGTACTGCACGTTCAACTCACTTAGCGAACCGCGCTGGTTAACACCACTCGAGATTAGGCTGCCATCAAAGCTGCGTGTATACGGGGTAGTATGATCATCCTCCTTGCAGAACTGATAGGTAACGCCGTCACTGACAAATATCAGATGCTTGCGGTGCGGCTCGACCGCCGTATCGTCATCGAGCATTTTCTTGCCCGCAAGAAGTCCCGCATGCGTATTGCTGCCGCTGGATATAGTTTTCCTTATCGCAGCCGCAATGGTAGCATAGTTTCCCTCTGTAAGCTCCGTAAGCGGGAACGCAACATCTGCCTCCCGATTGAAAATAACAACGCCGACCTTGACCATCACACCGCGTTCCATCACCTCTTTCTTCAGGTCGGCAAGAAGCTCTAACGCCTTATCCTCCTCATTTTCTCCTCCTTTCCCATTGTACAGACCTCTTTGTTTCAATGCACAATTGAAACAAAGAGCAGTGGTACCACTGCTCTTTCGCGTATCTATTATATATTCTTATAGTGAAATGTCAAGCAGTTATTGATATATTGGTAATTTTTGCCAAATTCGTATATACCCTTCTATCAGCGGCAAAAAAGAGACATCCTCACGGATGTCTCTTTTTTGGTGCCGGTGACCGGACTCGAACCGGTACGCTGTCGCCAGCGGTGGATTTTGAGTCCACTACGTCTACCAATTCCATCACACCGGCAGATATTACCCGCACATTATACCGTAAATGGCCGGCGATTGCAAGACAAATTTACCCGCCGAAAGCACTGACGCCCAACAGGCTCAAGCCGCCCATGATGGCACCGGCCAGGAGGACGCCGGCGGCGCAGGCGAGGGTGCTTTTTTTGAAATCCATATCGAGCAGGCTGGCGGCAAGAGTGCCCGTCCAGGCACCGGTGCCCGGCAGGGGTATCCCTACGAACAGCAGCAGCGCCCAGTACAGTCCGCGGCCGGCTTTGGCCTGGAGCTTACGCCCGGCTTTCTCCCCTTTTTCCAGGCAAAAAGTGAAAAATTTTCCGATATACCTCTTATCTTTCCCCCATACAAGCACTTTTCGTGCAAAAAAATAAATGATGGGAACCGGCAGCATATTGCCCGCGATGGCGATCAGATACGTCAGCCACAGGGGCAGATCGAAAGCCACGCCGTAGGGGATCGCGCCCCGCAGCTCGATCAACGGCACCATGGAGACGAAAAAAACGATGACACAATGCTTAAACATATACGTTCCTTCACTTTACTTCATTGTATACCTTATTGTATCCTTACTGTGCTTTTTTTGTAACTGTCATTATACCTGAAGTTTCTCTCTTTGACAAGGCGCACAAGGGCGGTTTAAGAAATACCTAAATTTTCTACCGGCTTTTTTACAGTTTCAGTCGACAAATACCACCTGTACCTGTTATACTACCTATAAGAAGATTTTATCATGGGAGGAAATGGGCCATGAGCGTTGCAGACGTCATATCGCTGCTGGGCGGTATCGCACTGTTTTTGTTCGGTATGTCCCTGATGGGCGAGGGCCTGAAAAAGGTCGCCGGCAGCCGCCTGGAGCTGGTGCTCTATAAGCTGAGCAGCACACCGCTGAAGGGCGTGCTGCTGGGCACCGGCGTCACCGCTGTGATCCAGTCCTCCTCCGCCACCTCTGTGATGGTGGTGGGCTTCGTCAACTCCGGCATGATGAAGGTCAAGCAGGCCATCGGCGTGATCATGGGCGCCATACTGGGCACCAGCGTCACCGGGTGGATCCTGTGCCTGTCTTCCCTGGAGGGCGGCAGCGGCGTGGTGCAGCTGCTGAGCACCGAGGTGCTCACCGGCATCGTGGCCGTGGTCGGTATCATCCTGCGGATGTTCACCGGCAAGACCAGCAACCGCTATGTGGGCGAGATCCTGCTGGGCTTCGCGGTGCTGATGTACGGTATGTCCGCCATGTCCGGCGCGGTGTCCCCCCTGCGAGAGAGCGAGGCCTTTATCCGCATCCTGACCAGCTTCTCCAACCCCATTTTAGGTATTCTGGTGGGTCTGGCGTTCACCAGCGTTTTGCAGAGCGCCTCCGCCGCGGTGGGTATTTTGCAGGCGCTGGCCATTACCGGCGCTGTCACCTTTGAGGTGGCTCTGCCCATCGTCATGGGCATCGCCATCGGCGCGGCGGTGCCTGTGCTGCTGTCCGCCCTGGGCGCCAACCTCAACGGCAAGCGCACCGCCTTTATCTATCTGCTGATCGACGTGCTGGGCGTGCTGATCTGGGCGCTGCTGTTCTACGGTGCCAACGCCATTATCCACTTCACCTTTTTGGACGCGGTCCTGTCCTCTGTGTCCATCGCACTGATGAACACCCTGTTCCGCCTGGCCACCGTGATCGTGCTGCTGCCCTGCATCGGGCTGATGGAGCACATGGTGGAGCTGCTGTTCCCCGACGACGGCTCCGCCGCCGAGGAACAGGAGATGGACCGGCTGGAGGAGCGCTTTTTGCAGCACCCGGCGCTGTCCATCGAGCAGAGCCGGCTGGTGACCAACTCCATGGCCGAACGGGCCGAGGGCAACCTGCTGATGGCCGTTGGCCTGCGGAACCGCTGGTCCGACAAGGATTTCCGCATGGTGGGTGAAACGGAGTCCGTTATCGACCGCTACGAGGACAAGCTGGGCACCTATCTGATGAAGATCACCAGCAAGTCCCTGTCTCAATCCCAGAGCGAGGAGGTCAGCAAATACCTGCACACCATCTCCGACTTTGAGCGTATCTCCGACCACGCACTGAATATTTCGGAGGCCGCCAAGGAGATACACGACAAGGATCTGCAATTCTCCCCTGAGGCCTGTCATGAGCTGGACGTGATAGAGTCCGCCGTCCGGGAGATACTATCCATCGCCGTGGGCGCCTTTGTGGAAAACGATCCCCAGCGAGCCGCCCGGGTGGAGCCGCTGGAGGAGATCATCGACGGCCTGTGCGACGAGATGAAGTCCCACCACGTGGACCGATTGCAGTCCGGCAGCTGCACGCTGAACCTGGGGTTCGTGTTCAACGACCTGCTGACCAACTACGAGCGCGTGGCGGACCACTGCTCCAACATCGCCGTGGCCATTATCGAGCTGGAGTCCGACTCCTTCGACACCCACGAGTATCTGAACAGTGTCCGGGCCATGAAGTCCAGTTCCTTCGCGCGGTACTATGAGGAGTACAAGCAGGAATATCATCTGTGAAAAACAGCCCTTCGGCGGTGGCCGGAGGGCTGTTTTTTTGTGTGCGGCGGGATGGGGAGTTTCGCGCCCCGGCGGCAAGTGCATTATTTGTCTCCGACGGGGATAATTTCGCGCCTGCGGGCGGGGGATGGGGCGTTTCGTGCCCCGGCACGAGTAGCTTTCTTTCATCGTTGAAAGAAAGCTACCAAAGAAAGCCGCTTGAAAC
>OGUM01002283.1_pt1 | contig 11502 bp, 8 predicted proteins | sample 1553631 | NCBI WGS metagenome assembly OGUM01 (sample SAMEA2580228, study PRJEB22360) | human gut metagenome | biome: human gut; feature: human-associated habitat; material: faeces | place: Denmark | collected 2008/2010 | reverse complement strand
AGATGGTGGTTGTAATGCCATTCGTTTGTCACATAATCCTGGTGCAGATGCTTTCCTGGAGCTTTGTGATGAAATGGGATTTCTTGTTCAGGAAGAATTTTTTGATGAATGGGATTATCCAAAAGATAAGCGATTAAACATGGATGAACAGTCCATTGATTATATAACAAGAGGATACTGCGAATATTTTCAGGAATGGGCCGAACGAGACCTTAAGAATGTAATGCTTAGAAGTAGAAATCACCCATGTATATTTCAGTGGAGTATTGGTAATGAAATAGAATGGACTTATAAAGGATGTAAGGAGTCAACAGGTTTCTTTAGTGCAGATGCCGGTGGTGGATATTTCTGGAACCAGCCTCCTTATTCAACTCAGAGAATCAGGGAAGAGTGGGCTAAACAGCCTAAGCAGACTTATGATATTGGTCGCACAGCGAAGAAACTGGCAGCATGGACTCGTGAGATGGACACAACTCGTCCGGTAACAGCTAATTGTATACTTCCTTCTATAAGTTATGAGACAGGATATATTGATGCTCTTGATGTAGCCGGATTCAGCTATAGAAGAGTAATGTATGATTATGCCCACAAGAATTATCCTGACAAACCTGCAATGGGTACTGAAAATCTCGGTCAGTGGCATGAATGGAAAGCGGTTATCGAACGTGACTATATCCCTGGTATGTTTATATGGACAGGTGTAGATTATTTAGGAGAAGTTGGAACAAAAGGTAGAGAATGGCCACAAAGAGCTATCGGATGTGGACTGCTTGATTTGGCAGGATTTGAAAAACCTTCTTTCCATATGATGAAATCACTTTGGACTGATGCGCCATTTATTGCTATCTATTCTCAGACAGCCAACAAGTCTTCTTATGTTGAAAAGGATGGAAAGTTTACTGATAAGGATCCTAAAAAGCCTTGGACTCAACGACTTTGGGTTTGGGAGGATGTAAACAGTCATTGGAATTATACTAAAGGTGAAAAAGTTGTTGTGGAGATATATTCAAACTGCGATGAGATAGAACTATTCCAGAATGGCAAATCCTTAGGAAAACGCTTCCTGAAAGATTTTGAGGATCATATCTATAAGTGGTCGGTAGATTTTAAAGATGGAAATATAGTTGCTAAAGGTAAAAAGAACGGTAAGAAAACAACTTCTGCAATTTATACCACCAAAGAAACAAATTCAATTAAGCTATCAGTTGATAAGGTTGCAGTTGATGCTAATAATACGGATGTGATACATGTTACTGCACAATTGATTGATAGGAACGGAAGAAATATTTCTTGGGAAGAAAAGGAAATAACATTTAATATTGGTGGCAATTACAGATTATTGGGTGTGGAAAATGGCGATCATCTGAATGTTTTAAACTATAAATCAAATACAGTAAAAACCTATAAAGGAAGAGCATTGCTAGTGTTGCAGGCTACGGACAAGGCCGGCATTCTGAACATCAATGCAAATTCTGGCAGCATTAGTTCAAATGATTTAAAGGTTGAAGTTAAATGATTTAATTATAATAATTATGTTACTGAAGAATGTATTAACAATAGTGGGAGGTATAGCGTTGTTTGCCTCCTGTGTAAACCAGCCTTCTGCTACAGTGTCTACTGATGATAGTGCTTATGACCAGCGTAAAGCGGATTCTTTGGGAATACCCAAAGGAAATAAATTAAGTGCTGCGATGAAACGTGCCATGGAATGGCCGCAGCGTGACAATTCGTGGTTCTTTGAATATAAGATGATGCCTTTAAAAGGTGATTTGGCTTATGAGGAAGGTATAGTTAGACGCGACCCAAGTGCTATGATTAAGGTTGGAGACAAGTACTATGTATGGTATTCAAAAAGTTATGGTGAAACTCAGGGATTTGCCGGGGATGTTGAAAATGAAAAGGTTTTTCCATGGGACAGATGCGATATATGGTATGCCACAAGTAAGGATGGTATTACCTGGAAAGAAGAAGGTGTGGCTGTTAAAAGAGGTGAAAAAGGAGCATACGATGACAGATCGGTTTTCACTCCTGAAGTTATGCAGTGGAATGGTAAGTATTATCTTTGTTACCAGACTGTTAAATCGCCATACACAGTTAGAGTTAAGGAAAATGTTGCTATGGCATGGGCTGATTCTCCTGATGGTCCGTGGGAAAAGACTGATAAGCCGGTTCTTACCCCATCCGACAATGGCGTTTGGGAAGGAGAAGAGGATAATAGATTTAAAGTAAAAGCTAAAGGTGACTTTGACAGTCATAAAGTGCATGATCCATGTATCATACCATACAATGGTAAATTCTATCTTTATTATAAAGGTGAAAGAATGGGTGAGGAAATTACCTGGGGAGGTAGAGAAATCAAACATGGTGTAGCTATAGCCGATAATCCACTTGGTCCTTATACCAAATCAGAGTATAATCCTATAAGCAATAGTGGACACGAGATATGTGTATGGCCTTATAAAGGAGGTATAGCATCTTTGATTACAACAGACGGACCGGAAAAGAATACCTTGCAGTGGTCGCCAGACGGCATAAACTTCGAGATAATGTCCGTTATACCAGGAGCACCTCATGCTATTGGTCTGAACAGAAGTGCTGATAATGATAAGGAACCTACTGAAATATTGCGTTGGGGATTGACTCATCAATACATTACCTATAATTATCAATGCATTATGCGTTTTGAAACATGGACTAAACAGACTCATACTGCAATTGGTGAATCAACAAAGCGAAAATAATAGCTTATGAAGAGAAATATCTTGTCTGCGCTTTTGATTATGCTTGGTATTGCATATTCAAATGCGCAGCCGGGCTTCGAATCATTTTCAATGAACAACCAGCTTGTTAAAGACTTGAGCGGTTATAATTGGAAAATGAAGATGATGCGTCCTGGTGAAGGTGAAAAGCAGGGAATCCATAAAATTTTCCCTGAGGATATTGAGACATTGGTTTGGAATCCTGCTAAAGTTCCCGGCGATGTTTACACTGATTTGTGGAAAGCCGGAGCCATAGACGATCCTTATTTTGGCAGGAACTCAGTTAAAGCACAGTGGGTTCAGCACTATGAATGGTGGTATGCAGCACAGTTTTATGTTACAGAGGATGTAAAGAACAAGTATATCCGTCTTGAATTCGACGGTGTTGACTATAGCTGCGATGTCTGGCTCAACGGACATTATTTGGGAAGGCATGACGGAGCGTTCGAGAAATTCAATTTTGAAGTAACAGACTACTTAAGAATAGGTAAGGATGCGCGCCGCGGTGCTAATATGCTTACTGTCAAGCTTAATCCTCCTACTCATATCAATACAGAACTTGGCGGTTTGAAGACTCCATGGTTCGGCGACTATTGGCGAGACCTGATTCCATTCGGAATTTGGCGTCCTGTGAGACTTGTGACATCCGGTAAGGTTAGGATAGACGATGTTTATGCCCGTACCAGGATAAACAAGAACTCTAGTGCTGATGTGGATATGGAGATAATGCTTGAAAATACTTCAAGCGAACCAATGTCGATGGATATAACAGCTTCTGTGCAGGGATATAATTTTGAGTCGAAACCTATTCTGGTCAAGTTCAAACAGACAGTACCTCCCGGCAAACATATGTATAAGAAGAATTTCCATGTTGGCAAACCTGAATTGTGGTGGCCATGGGATATGGGTAAGCAGAATCTGTACATAGCCAGAGTTTCCGCTCAAAACGGAAGTGTGAGACACGATTATAAGGAGGTTAAGTTTGGTATCAGAGAGGTAACCTCGGCATGGAATCCAGGTTTTAAGAAGGGTGTTGATGTAAGTTTTCCACGTACAACAGTTATAAATGGTAAACCTGTTTTTATCCGTTCAGCATGCTGGGGAGGCACACCAAATATATTTGTGGGTCGTACAGCTCCCGGAACATACGAGAAACTTCTTGTTTTGGCCAAGGAAGCCAATTTGAATAATATCAGAATATTTGGCTGGCATAATCCTGAAATACCTGAATTTTATGAGATATGCGATTCATTAGGTCTAACGGTATGGCAGGATATGTTGCCATTGGGTTCCGGTAATATTCCAATGGAAAAATCCTATGTAGAGAAAGTATTGCAGGTAGCCAAGAGTGTAGCAATAGAACGTCGTAATCATCCATCGCTCATAATGATGGAAGGAGGCGAGGAATATTTCTTGAGAACCAGAGATGTTAAGTTTGCCAATGACTTTCTGTTGCAATTGGGTGATACCCTTCAGCATTATCTTCCATTGCCTTATGTCCCCGATTCTCCTCTAACATGTGCCGCTTCGCAAGAGGCCGGTTATAAACCTAAGGAGGCAACCCATGCATTGGCGTATTTCTATTCAATGGGCCGATGGCTGATGGAGGATTGGTACAGAAAGCAGGATTACCCTATCGTACCGGAGTTTGCCATAACCTCCGTACCCAATGTAGAGAGTCTCAAGAAATTCATTCCTGAAGCTGAGATGTGGCCTCCCGGATTGAGCTGGGGACATCATTGGGCTGATTTGGATAAGCTTAAGATGCAAAACTTCGATACATTCGGTGAAGAACGTTCCAATGGGACATTGCAGGAGTTTGTAGATGCTACTCAGGATGCTCAAGGTGTAATATTCCAGAATGGTGTAGAGTTCTTCCGACGTCAGAAACCAAGACTTAGCGGAATAGCCCTTTGTCATTGGATAACTTACTGGCCTGACATGAAGTGGGGTATTGTAGATGCCTACCAACAGCCTAAGAGATCGTACGATTTTGTTAAGAGAGCCTATCAGCCATTGCTTGTATGTCTTGATTTCACAAGGCGCAGATGGCATAATGATGAAAGCTTCAAAGGTGCAATATGGATAGTTAACGACCTTTATAAAGAATATAAGAACTCAAATGTTACTATCCGTATAAAAGACGATGTGGGTAATGTTCTTAAAGAGGCTGACTACAAGGTAAGTAAGATAGGCGAGAATTGTGCATTTAAACTCACTGATATCAGTTATAATGTTCTGTCTACAGTTAAGAAGATGTTCCATGTTGAACTCACACTGACAGACAAGGGCGGTAAAGAAATCTCAACAAATAAATATTTCTTCTTGATTGGCGATCAGGCTGAAGCTACTAAACAGTTTAATGAAATGAATAAAAAGATGTCCAAGTCATTGCACAAATATACTAACGGAAATTATTACCGATATTATCCTGCCATGATTCAGACAGATGGACAGAATTATAATAGTGAAATTGAAGTTCCTGTAGCCAAAGGTTTTGGAAAAGCTAAATAGTTAAATGTTTTAAATTATAAAGAAATGAAAGCAAGTTATTATGAAGGAAATAAAACCTTCACTGTAAAAGAAAAGGAATTAATTGCACCTGCTAAAGGCGAAGTTAGAATTAAGGTCGCTTATTGTGGTATATGTGGAAGTGATGTTCACATCTTTCATGGTAATATGGATAGCCGTGTTTCTATCCCGCAGACTATCGGTCACGAAATGTCAGGAGTAATTGATGCTATAGGGGAAGGTGTAGAAGGATATAAAGTAGGTGATAAAGTAGTTGTTCGCCCTCTCGATAATCGTCTTGAAGATGCTTCTGATAAAGGTTGGAGCCATATCTGTAAAAAACTTAAATTTATTGGTATTGATAGCGAAGGTGCGTTGCAGCAGTATTGGAACATTATGGCGTTCACTTTACACAAACTTCCGGATGATATCGACCTGAAACTTGCAGCCTTAATTGAACCTTTGGCTGTAGCTTGTCATGATGTTCGTCGTAGCGGATTGAAAGCCGGTGAAGTTGCCGTAGTTTTAGGGGGTGGTCCAATCGGAGCTTTGGTGGCAATGGTAGCAAAAACAACAGGTGCAAAGATTGTTGTTTCTGAAGTTAATCCTGTAAGAATAAAGCTTCTTAAAGAGATGGGATTTGATGTAATCAGTCCAGCTGAACAAGACCTGTTGGAATATGTCAAGAAAATAAGCAACGGTTCTTTGGCTGATGTCGTCTTTGAGGTTGCCGGTGTTCAGAGTACGGTTAACGCTATGACAGAAATTGCCGGTTTGCGTGCCCGTATAGTAGGTGTTGCTATACATGCTCAACCAAGACCTGTAGACTTGAAGATGATGTTCTGGCGTGAACTTACATTCATGGGAGCTCGTGTTTATGAATATGAAGATTATGAAAAAGCTATTGATTTGGTTAATCAGAAAGTTCTTCCGTTGGAAAACATCATCTCTAATGTTCAGCCTTTGACAAATATACAGTCATTATTCGAAGAAATCGTAAGCAATCCTAGTGGAATGAAATATTTGGTAGACTGCCAAGGGTAAATAATAAATTAACAAGTGACAAATTACATTATTAATGATTTTAAACTAAATAATAATATGGACTTTTTAAATAAATTCAGTTTGAAGGGCAAGACAGCTCTTGTAACAGGTTGTAAAAGAGGAATAGGTAAAGGTATGGCAGTAGCTTTGGCTGCTGCAGGTGCTGATATTATCGGTGTTAGTGCTTCATTGGAGCCAAAAGGTAGCGAAGTTGAAAAAGAAGTTAAGGCTTTGGGTCGTAACTTTAAAGGATACACTTGTGACTTTAGCGACAGAGACGCATTGTATGATTTTATCAATAAAGTTAAGGCTGATTTCCCTGTAATTGATATTTTGATTAATAATGCAGGTACTATATTGCGCAAACCGGCAGCCGAACACCCTGACGAGATGTGGGATAAGGTTATTGCTACAAATGAAACAGCTCAGTTTATTCTGACACGTGAAATCGGAAAGGATATGGTGGCAAGAGGCAATGGTAAAATTGTATTTACAGCTTCTTTGTTGACCTTCCAGGGAGGTATAAATGTACCGGGTTATGCTGCAAGTAAAGGTGCTGTTGGTCAGTTGACTATGGCTTTTGCTAATGAATGGGCTGGTAAAGGTGTAAATGTAAACGCTATTGCTCCTGGTTATATTGCTACCGACAATACAGCTGCTTTGCGTGCAGATTCAGTACGTTCTGAGCAGATTCTTACTCGTATACCTGCCGGACGTTGGGGTACTCCTGAAGATTTCGGTGGTCCGGTGGTATTCCTTTGCTCAGAAGCTTCTGCTTATATGCATGGAACAATCATGCTGGTTGACGGTGGCTGGATGGGTAGATAATATTGTTATAAATACTATTTTTTGAAATACTTATGAAGACATATCAGCAATATATTAATGGTGCGTGGGTCGCACCATTAAATGGAAAATATACTGAAGTTTATAATCCTTCGGACGACTCAGTTGTCGGAATGGTTGCAAACGGTGATGAGAAAGATGCCGATCTTGCTTTACAGGCAGCACAGGCAGCTCAGAAATCATGGGCAAAACTAACAGCCAGAAGAAGAGCCGAAATACTTTATGCCTTTATTGAAGAAATAAAGAAAAATAAGGAAGAACTTGCCAGAATGATTTCTACAGAGCAAGGAAAACTGTTCAAGGTTGCTCAGTTTGAAGTTGATGTTTGTTGTTCTTTTATTGCATATGCATGTGAATGGGCAAGAAGGATAGAAGGCGATATTGTCCCTTCAGATAATCCTAATGAACATCTTATGATTCAGAAAATTCCGCGTGGTGTGGTAGTGGCAATTACAGCATGGAATTTCCCATTGGCTTTGGCAGGCAGAAAGATAGGTCCTGCTCTTGTAGCTGGTAATACAATTGTTGTAAAACCTACTACTGAAACCCCTATTGCAACATTGATGTTGGGTGAGATGGCCAAAAAGGCTGGTGTTCCTGATGGCGTTCTCAATATTATTACCGGTTCAGGTAGAGTTATGGGTACAGCTTTGGTTGAAAATCCTATTACCAAAATGGTCACTATGACTGGTAGTACTCCGGCAGGTCAGGCCATTTACCGTTCTGCGGCTAAGAATATTATCCATGTTCAGTTGGAGTTGGGAGGAAAGGCACCTTTCATCGTATTCGATGATGCTGATATTGATGCGGCTGTTGATGCGGCACTTTCTTCTCGTTTTGATAATTGTGGTCAGGTTTGTACATGTAATGAACGCCTGTATCTTCACGAGTCGATATATGATGAATTTATGGCTAAATTCATGGAAAAAGTTAAAGCGATTAAGGTTGGCGACCCATTCGATCCAACATCTGATATGGGACCAAAGGTCAACAAGAATGAGCTTGAACACATGAAACAGCTTGTAGAAATCAGTTTGAAAGAAGGAGCGACACTGGCATGTGGAGGTAAAGTTCCTGAAGGTGAGCAATTCCAGAAAGGTAACTGGTTTGAACCTACAGTTCTTACTGATGTGAAACAAAATATGACAATCGTACACGAAGAGTCTTTCGGACCTATACTCCCTGTTCTGAAATTCTCCGACTATGATGAAGTAATCAATTATGCTAACGATTGCGAATACGGTTTGGCCGCTATGGTATTTACTAATGATCTTAACCGTGTCATGAAGTTAAATACCGATCTTGAGTTCGGAGAAATTTACGTAAACCGTCCTCATGGTGAATTGCATCAGGGATTCCACAATGGCTACAAGCTGAGTGGAGCTGCCGGTGAAGATGGCAAGTATGGTTTCGAACAGTATCTTGAGAAGAAAACATTCTATATCCGTTATAAAGAATAATAAGATGTCACATATTATTAAGTCTGTTAAAACGCAATTGTTTCAAGTACCATTGGATGAGGTACTTGCCGATGCAAAGCATGGAAATCATTTCTATTTTGAGCTAATAACAGCGACAATAAAATTAGAAGACGGAAGTGAAGGCACTGGTTATACCTATACCGGTGGTAAAGGAGGCTATTCAATCAAGGCCATGATTGACAATGACCTGATTCCTGCACTTATAGGAAAGGATGCAGACAATATAGAAGAGCTTTACGACATGATGCAATGGCATATTCATTATGTTGGTAGAGGTGGTATTGCTTCATTCGCAATTTCTGCAGTTGATATAGCTTTATGGGATTTAAGATGTAAGCATGCCGGTCAGCCATTATGGAAGATGGCTGGTGGAGCTTCAAACAAATGTAAGGCATATTGTGGAGGAATAGACCTTCTGTTCCCTTTGGACAAACTTCTGAAGAATATCGATGGCTATCTGAAAGCAGGTTTCAATGGTGTTAAAATAAAGATTGGTCGCGAAAATCCTGATGAAGATGTTGAAAGAATCAAGGCTGTAAGAGAGTTTATCGGACCTGACATTACATTTATGGTTGATGCAAATTATTCCATGACAGTAGAGCAGGCAATTGATATGGCAAACCGTATCAAGCAATACGATATAACCTGGTTTGAAGAGCCTACAATTCCTGACAACTATAAAGGCTACGCTCAAATCACTGATGCAACAGGCATGCCTCTTGCCATGGGTGAGAATCTTCACACCATACACGAGTTTGAATATGCTATGGAACAGTCCAAACTGAAATATGTTCAGCCTGATGCATCAAACTGTGGAGGTATAACAGGATGGCTTCAAGCAGCCAAACTTGCTGAAGAACACAACGTAACTGTATGTTCGCATGGAATGCAGGAACTGCATGTAAGTCTTGTATCATCACAGAGACATGCCGGTTGGATAGAAGTCCATAGTTTTCCGATAGACCGTTATACGCGTCGTCCGCTGGTAGTTCAGGATTGTATGGCTATAGCGTCAGATGAACCGGGTATTGGAGTAGAGTTCAACTGGGAAATGCTTGAACCATACAAGAAGCTTTAATATCTTCTTTTCTCAATGAGGCTATATCAAACATTATATTTGATATAACCTCATTGGTGTTATCAAAAGAATATAACTTAATAACTTTAAAACTATGATATATGAAAATACGAAAAGAGAGATTTGGCTCCGTCGAAGGAATGGAAATCACATTATATACACTTGTTAATGATAATGGTGTAGAAGTCTCTGTAATGAATTATGGAGCAACTGTTACGTCTGTCTTATTGCCTGTTGGTAATGGAAATAAAAGGAATATAGTTTGTGGTTTTGACACCCTCGAAGGCTATTTTTCCGATGAGTTTCTTTCTAATGCACCTTATTTCGGAGCTACAATTGGCCGTTATTGCGCCACCATTCAAAATGCGTCCTATGATGACGTGAAACTTTCAGCAAATGTAAACAATACCCATTGCCTTCATGGAGGTGTGCAGGGTTTTGATAAAAAAGTATGGGGTGTTATCGGATGCGATAGCTTTGAAAATGAAAGCTCTATAACATTGAAGTATTTCTCTCCCGATGGTGATCAGGGGTTCCCTGGTAATGTAACAGCGGTTGTTATCATTGCTCTTAATAATAATAACGAATTAAGTTTCAGATATGAAGCGGATACAGATAAGCGTACACCACTATCCATGACTAACCATACATATTTCAATCTTTCGGGATTTATGGAGAATGTAGAAGGCCATAATGCATATGTTGCAGCAAGTAATGTATTGCCAATGAATCCTTCAGGCAGTGTAGAAAAGAATATTATTTACATATCTGGCAGCAGCGTCGACCTTCGTAGTTCAAGGAATATAGGTCAGGTTCATAATGAGATAAATGATGGTTTTGAGCACTTCTATATGTTTGATAAGGGATTTACTGATGTTCCGGAGAAGGTTGCCGAGATTAATTGCCCTTCTAGTAATGTAAGTATGGAAGTTCTGACGACAGAAGAAGGAATGCTCCTGTATACAGCCAAATATACTTCGTCTTCATTACAAAGAAATGAAAGTGAGAAATATGGTAAGTACTGTGCCTTTTGTTGTGAGACACATAGAGTACCTAATGGTCCTAATTTAAAAGATGCAAATAAGGTTTTTACCGACAGGGGTGAGAAATTTGAGAGTCATACAATATTTAAATTTAATTTTTAACAGAATAAGATTATGATAAATGGAATATTATGGGCTGTAGGAGCCGGAATTATGTTGGGCTTGTATGCTTTGCCTGAGAAATATATTAAAGGTTATAAATATGAGAATACCTGGTTTCTGTTTTTTTTCCTGGCATTGATAGTAATGCCTTTGGTGTCTTCATTTTTATTGATAGACAATTTTTGTGATGTTCTCGCATCATTGCCTTCGAATGTACTTTATCTCATGGTACTGACATCTTTTCTTTGGGGAATGGGAGTGCAGCTATGGAGCAAGGCAATAGATTATATAGGAGTTTCATTGGGTTTCTCAATATTTATAGGTTCTGTAATATTGGTAGGTTCTATTTTGCCATTCATTGTCGACGGATTGCCTTCTGAAAATGCTTTATGGTATTTCTTTTTGTTATATAATAATAGGTCTTATAATCATTCTTATAGGAGTAGTATCAAACGGGCGTGCCGGTATACTTCGAAAAGAAAGTTCGGAACATAAAGATTCAATGGAACAACTTTCGTCTGGCAAGACTTTGCGAGGAATATTCATAGCTCTTATAGGTGGTCTTTTAGCTACAGGTTTCAGTCTGGCAAACGCTGTAGGTAATGCTCCTATTACAGAGGCTGTTGTTCCATTGAATC
>OGUM01002270.1_pt1 | contig 11540 bp, 8 predicted proteins | sample 1553631 | NCBI WGS metagenome assembly OGUM01 (sample SAMEA2580228, study PRJEB22360) | human gut metagenome | biome: human gut; feature: human-associated habitat; material: faeces | place: Denmark | collected 2008/2010 | reverse complement strand
GTCTGGGCCGTCCGGTAGTTGCACCGAACCCACCACCGTCACCGCCGCGGTGACGTAATTCATCTGCTTCGTCACCGAAGATCTCAGATACGAAAGCACCTGCTCCTACGGAAGAGGAATATGCCTTACTTACGGTAACGATCTGCTTGATCTCATAAGGAGGGATACCTGCACCGATGGCACCGTAAGCTGCCAGAGTTGATGATGATGTAACCATAGGGTAGATTCCGTGATCCGGATCCTTCAGTGAACCAAGCTGACCCTCAAGAAGGATGTTCTTGCCCTCTTTGATCGCCTCATAGAGGTATGCTGATACGTCACATACATAAGGAGCAACCATCTCCTTATACTCCATGAGTGTGTTGAATATATCGTCAGCCTTTAAGAGTGGCTTGTGATACAGGGTCTCAAGAAGAACGTTCTTCTGTACTATAACTCTCTCGATCTTCTCCTTCAGTGCTTCCTCATCAAAGAGCTCGCTTACCTGGAAACCGATCTTTGCATATTTATCTGAATAGAATGGAGCGATTCCTGACTTTGTTGATCCGAATGACTTACCTGCAAGTCTCTCCTCCTCGTATTCGTCGAAGAGAATGTGGTATGGCATAACCATCTGTGCTCTGTCAGATACAAGGATCTTAGGCATTGGTACATTTCTGTCTGTGATGGACTTTATCTCCTTGAAAAGAAGAGGGATGTTAAGTGCAACACCATTTCCAATGATATTTACAGTGTGCTGTGAGAACACGCCGGATGGAAGAAGGTGCATTGCAAATCTTCCATAATTGTTGATAATTGTATGTCCAGCGTTGCTTCCGCCCTGGAAACGGATTACAATGTCAGACTCCTGTGCTAACATATCAGTAATTTTACCTTTGCCCTCGTCGCCCCAATTGGCGCCTACAATTGCTCTTGCCATATCAGTTACCTTACCTTTCTTATACGTTAATCTCTGCTGTCATACCAAGGTCTTCCTTGTTCTTAGCAAGGATTGGATTTATTACTTCTGCGAGGAAATCCTCTACCTGCTCCTTAGAACGTCCTGTGTAACGCTCTGGATTCATGCACTGCTGCAGCTGTTCTTTTGTCAGGTGGAATGTATCATCTGCTGCAATCAAATCAAGCAGGTTGTTGTCAAGACCGTTTACCTTGACATTACGTCCAGCCTCCATGGACAGCTGGCGGATCTTCTCATGCAGCTCCTGACGGTCTCCGCCTTCCTTTACTGCATCCATCATGATATTCTCTGTTGCCATAAATGGAAGCTCTGCCATCAGATGCTTGTGAATTACCTTCTCATAAACAACCATTCCGTCTACGATATTCAGATAAAGATCAAGAATACCGTCAACTGCCAAAAAGCCCTCTGGAATACTAATTCTCTTGTTTGCAGAATCATCAAGAGTTCTTTCAAACCACTGAGTTGCCGCTGTAAATGCAGGATTAAGGCTGTCAATCATAACATAGCGTGAAAGTGCTGTAATTCTTTCGCATCTCATAGGATTTCTCTTGTATGCCATTGCTGATGAGCCTATCTGCTTTGACTCTCTCGGTTCTTCCATTTCCTTAAAGCTCTGCAAAATTCTCATATCGTTTGAGAACTTGCTTGCAGACTGTGCAATTCCGCTGAGAACGCTTAAAATCTGAGCGTCAACCTTTCTTGAATATGTCTGTCCTGATACTGGAACACACGCCTCAAAGCCCATCTTTGTGGCAATCTTCTTATCTATCTGACGAATCTTATCCTGATCTCCATTGAATAATTCAAGGAATGAAGCCTGTGTACCTGTTGTTCCCTTACAGCCTAAAAGCTTCATTGTTGATAATACATAGTCAAGATCTTCTAAATCCATAACTAATTCATTAAGCCATAATGTCGCTCTCTTTCCAACTGTTGTTGGCTGTGCTGGCTGAAAATGTGTGAAAGCAAGTGTAGGCTGTGCTTTATATTTGTCAGCAAACTTAGAAAGTTCGTTAATAACATTAACAAGCTTCTTACGAACAAGCTTTAAGCCCTCTGTCATAATTATGATATCTGTATTATCACCAACATAACAAGATGTAGCACCAAGATGAATTATTCCCTTAGCCTTAGGACACTGAAGACCGTAAGCATATACATGTGACATAACATCGTGACGTACTTCCTTCTCACGCTTCTTCGCATCTTCATAGTTAATGTCATCCTGATGAGCCTTAAGTTCATCAATCTGCTCCTGTGTGATTGGAAGTCCTAATTCTGCCTCTGTTTCAGCTAATGCAATCCATAACTTTCTCCATGTCTTAAACTTCATATCTGGAGAGAAAATGTACTGCATCTCTTTGCTTGCGTATCTTTCTGCAAGTGGTGTCTGATATCTGTCGTTCATTCCTGCAATCCGCCTTTCTTAAATTGTCATAATTCTTATAATTGTAGCCGGCTATTATTAACCATCAATACAGCATATATAGAATATACTGAACACTACTTATTAGATTGTACCATATATATTCTATTCATTCAATATGATGTCAGTCCTCTTTTATTTTTCCATTTTCAACATTTGGCTTGATAAAATTGTTATACGCATAATCCCACAAAGTCTCTGAACCATCTTTAGTATTCTCATTTCTTTTAAGTATCTGATTTAAGTGGACACATTTTTCTTCCCAGCTTCTTCCACCAGAAGCATTATTAAGCATTACAGGCTGTATATTATCAAGTGTCCTTGCAAACTTTGCCTCAGGTGTCTTTCTTTCCTCGAATTCGTCCCAAAGCCCTCTCATATATTCAGCCTGGTCGCTTGGAAGAAGCCCGAATATTCTGTCTGCAGCAGTTAATTCTCTCTGTCTCTGTGTCTTCTTGCCATCCTCATCATATGCGTAAGTATCACCAGCATCAATCTCTACTATATCGTGTATAAGAAGCATTGTCATAGTCTTTAACACATCAATCTTTTCATTAGAATACTCGCTTAACAGCACCGCCATAATTGCCATATGCCACGCGTGTTCAGCATCATTTTCTTTCCTTGAAGCATCTGCAAGATATGTCTGTCTTCCTATAAGTTTCTCTTTATCAATCTCCTCTATAAATTTTATCTGTTTAATTAATCTGTCCTTATTATTATTCTCTTGATTATTATTCTGTTTATCATCTTGATTATTATTAGTCTTGTAATTATTATCCTGACTGCTATTCTTCATTAATTATTCTCCCCGATATTAATATTTAAAAAAACGTGCAAAGCACATTCCCATAGTAAGTATGGTCGTTTGTGACAAACCATATCATTGCACGAATATACATCATCGGCATATAGTGCTTTTGCGTAACAACGAATTCTACCGTAATTCCCTATTACACAAAAAGGGAGGGCTTTACCCTCCCAATCCGGTTATTTTAACCCATCTCGCCACGAATATCTATTTCTGGTGGTTCAATTGGATAATTACCTGTAAAGCAGGCATCGCAGAAGCCTGTCTGATTACATATCATTTCACTTAATTTATCTGTTTCAAGATAGCCAAGAGAATCTGCTTCTATGTACTTGCAGATTTCATCAACTGTTCTTCCTGATGCTACAAGCTGATCCTCTGATGGTATATCAGTACCAAAATAGCAAGGATGAAGGAATGCTGGAGAACTTATTCTTACATGTACCTCCTTAGCTCCTGCCTGTCTTAAAAGATTAACAATTCTGCGGCTTGTTGTTCCTCTTACAATAGAATCATCTATCATAACCACTCTCTTGCCTGCAACTTCCTCTTTTAACACGTTAAGTTTAACCTTAACACTCGACTCTCTCTGCTCCTGCTTTGGCTTAATAAATGTTCTTCCAACATAATTATTCTTTATAAAAGCATTACCATAAGGAATACCTGACTCCATAGAATAACCAAGTGCTGCTGGATTTCCTGATTCCGGAACACCTACAACTAAGTCTGCTTCTACTGGATGTGTCTTTGCAAGTATACGACCAGCATTAACTCTTGATTCATATACTCCCATACCATCTATCCTGCTGTCAGGTCTTGCAAAATATATATATTCAAATATACACCTTGCTGTATTCTTCTGACAGAGTGATGTATCTGACTGTATCCCATCTTTAGTTATTGTAACTATCTCTCCTGGTAATACATCTCTTATAAACTCAGCACCTACTGTATCAAGTGCACAAGTCTCCGATGATAAGAAATATGTATTGTCTCTCTTTCCTATACAAAGAGGCTTGAAACCAAATGGATCTCTTGCTCCGATAAGCTTTCTAGGACTCATCACTATAAGCGAGTATGCACCCTTAATCTTCTTCATAGCATTTTTAACAGCTTCTTCTACCGTAGGTGTATTAAGTCTTTCTCTCGCTATTAAATACGCAATAACTTCTGAATCAATTGTAGTCTGGAATATAGCACCTGTATATGAAAGTTCTTCCCTTAATTCAACCGCATTAAGAAGGTTACCATTATGTGCCATTCCAAGTGTACCCTTAACATAATTTAATACAAGTGGCTGTGCATTTTCTCTTGTAGAACTTCCTGCTGTAGAATAACGGACGTGTCCAACACCGATGTTACCCTTTAACTTCTCTAAATTCTCAGAATTAAACACTTCATTCACAAGTCCCATATCCTTGTGGGAAAGGACCTTTCCCTTAGGGCCTTCTGTATCACTCACAGCGATACCACAACTTTCCTGTCCTCTGTGCTGTAATGCAAACAAGCCATAATATATCGTTGACGCAACATCTCCGCAATCAAAGTCATATGCGCCAAACACTCCACATTCTTCGTGAAGCTTTCTGTCATCAATATAACTGTCGTTCATATATACCTCTGTCTTAGTATTCGTATTAGCAATGTAATCAAATTAGAAATCTTCACCTGTAAGAAGCTTATATGCCTCTTTGTACTTTTCTACTGTCTTGTTAATGATATCATCTGGAAGAAGATAATCACTATCAGGGTTAGCAAGAAGCCAGTTTCTAACGAACTGCTTATCGTAAGATGGCTGTCCCTGTCCTTTCTTGTATCCTTCTAATGGCCAGAAACGTGAGCTGTCTGGTGTAAGCATTTCATCACCGATTACAACTTCGCCATTCTCATCAAGACCAAATTCAAACTTAGTATCAGCAATAATAATTCCCTTGCTTAAAGCATATTCTGCGCACTTCTTATAAAGTGCTATTGTAGCATCCTTAATCTTAGTTGCATATTCAAGACCCTTGCCTGGGAACTTCTTCTCTAATACCTCAATACTCTGCTCAAATGAGATATTCTCATCATGGTCACCGACCTCAGCCTTAGTACTTGGTGTATAGATTGGCTCAGGAAGCTTCTCTGACTCTTCAAGGCCTTCTGGAAGCTTAATTCCACAGACTGTACCATTCTTCTGATAGCTTGCCCAGCCGCTTCCTGTTATATATCCTCTAACGATGCACTCGATTGGAAGCATAGTTAACTTCTTGCACATCATACTTCTTCTTGCATACTTTTCATTCTGGAAGAATTCCGGCATATCATTAACATCAACAGATATCATATGATTAGGAATAACATCCTTAGTATAATCAAACCAGAATTTAGACATCTGAGTAAGAATTGCACCCTTATCTGTGACCTTATTCTTTAAAATGTGGTCAAATGCTGATATACGATCTGTTGCCGCTATAACAAGCTTATCTCCTATATCATACACTTCTCTTACTTTGCCTTCATAAAGTAACTTAAACTTTTCCATGATCGCATCCATCCTTTTAAATTATAGTAATAGTGAATTTAATTATACACTCAACAACTAAAAATTATATAACAGTACACTACCAAAATCAATAGACAATACTTGCATATTATTCTTAAAAATTGTATTATTATAGAAAATCTTTATACAATATGTTTTATTTATTCAACTTTTTTATGTATTCAGATTATTATTATACGCAATTGTAGATGGAGGATTGTACTATGAATGATGGAATTGAAAAAAGACGCTATAACCGCCACAAGGCGAATTTAACATTAAATGTGTCTAAGCTTTTTAAGCAGGATTACATCAATATTAGAAATCTCGACTCACCTATAAATATAACTGATATATCAAAAGGTGGAATCGGCTTTCGCTCAAAAAGCATTTTACCTTTAGATTTCTATTTTGATGCTGTGTTACAGTTAGATGATGAAAAAGACCCAATAAACTGTGTTGTCAAAATCATCCGCTGTCAGCCAGTAGATAACTCAGACCTCTACGCATACGGCTGTGAATTCGTAGGAATGTCACCCGTCACAGGTGACACTGTAGACAACTACAGCTCACACACCGAGCCCCCACAAGCCTAATAACCCAAATGAAATAATTCACACTAAACAGTGGAATAACCCACACAGAATAACCCCAAACATATAAATCCAAATATATATTTTAGTATATTTTCATCAAAAAAGAGAGGCGGTACACCCCTCTCTTTCTGTTTATCTGTCTATCTCCAAATACATTTAACAAAATATGTTCACCCCTCCAGCCCCGCAACATCGCAGTCCGCCAACACACAGATTGGAGAAACCGGCGGAAGCATAAAAAGACGATGTGGAGCCGCCGGCACTTAAGCGCTGTCCTTTGGCGCTTTAGTACCGCTGCGAGCGACACTCAGTGCAAACGTGTCTTTGTTGCTTCCGCCGATTTCTCCAATCGTCCGTCCGCCGCACTCTGCACCTTGCCGCTTCCCACATCGTCTTTATTAAACATATTCCTAAAATCTACAGCAGCTCTTTTAAAAGCTTATTAACCATTCCCGGATTAGCCTTACCCTGCATAGCCTTCATAGTCTGACCTACAAGGAATCCGATAGCCTTCTCCTTACCTGCTCTATAATCAGCTACCGACTGTGGATTATCAGCTATAACCTTCTCAACTGTTGCCTTAAGTGCACCTTCGTCATTAACCTGCTTAAGTCCATTTTCCTCAATATACTTATCTGGATCAATATCCTCGTCAAATATCTTCTCGAATATTTCCTTAGCAACATTACTGTTTATAGAGCCCTCATCTGCAAGTTCAATAATTCTTGCAAGACTCTTAGGTGAGAATGTGATATCCTCAGGATCCATATTCTTTTCCTTTAAAATACGCATAGTCTCTGTAATAAGCCAGTTAGATACTTTCTTTGGCTTATTGCATAAAGCTGTTGTTTCTTCAAATATATCAGCAAGCTTCTTAGAATCAGTAATCATATTGATATCATAATCAGGAATTCCAAATTCTTCCTTATAACGAAGCATTTTCTCATCCTTAAACTCAGGCTGTGCTTCCTTAATAGTATCAAGCCATTCTTCGCTTATGTGGATTGGTACAAGGTCTGGGTCTGGGAAATATCTGTAATCCTGTGCATCCTCTTTAGAACGCATAGCATAAGAATATTCCTTATCATCATTCCATCTTCTTGTTTCCTGAACAACCTGTCCACCAGCTTCAATTATATCTATCTGTCTGGCTGTCTCAGCCTCAATAGCTCTCTGGATAGCTGAAAATGAGTTAAGATTCTTAGTTTCTGTTCTTGTACCGAATTCAGTGCTGCCTTTTTCTCTTACAGAAAGATTGACATCAGCTCTCATAGAACCTTCCTGTAACTTGCAGTCAGATGCTCCAAGATACTGTATAGTATTTCTTAACTTAGTAAGATAAGCAATAACCTCTTCTGCATTTCTCATATCTGGCTCAGATACGATTTCTATAAGAGGCACACCTGAACGGTTATAGTCAACATAGGATACATCCTCCCACTCATCGTGTATAAGCTTACCTGCATCCTCTTCCATATGAATCTCGTGAATTCTTATAGACTTCTCTGTTCCATCTTCAAGCTTTACATCTACATGTCCATCACGGCATATAGGCAGATAAAGCTGTGATATCTGATAATTCTGTGGATTATCAGGATAGAAATAATTCTTTCTATCAAACTTGCAGTCTCTTGTTATAGAGCAGTTAGTTGCAAGACCAACCGCCATAGCATACTCTACTACCTTCTTGTTAAGAACTGGAAGAGAGCCTGGCATACCTGTACAAACAGGGCATGTGTGTGTATTAGGTGCTCCACCAAATGCTGTTGAGCAGCCACAGAATATCTTAGTCTTTGTAGCAAGCTCAACGTGAACTTCAAGACCAATAACTACTTCATAATCTTTCATTGCCTGACCTCCTCCTTATTCAAATCTTCCTCGTGCCTGCTCATATGAGTATGCAGCACGTATTATATTATTTTCCTTAAAGCAGTCACCTATAAGCTGTACACCTATTGGAAGCCCCTTAGAGTCCTTTCCACAAGGTACACTTATTCCTGGAAGACCTGCAAGGTTAACTGATATTGTATATATATCGCCAAGATACATCTTGATAGGGTCTGCTAAAGATGAGCCTATCTTAGGTGCAGTTGTTGGTGCAACAGGTCCAAGTATTACATCATACTTTGCAAATGCTTCATCAAAGGCTTTCTTAATAAGAGCCTTTACTCTTAATGCTTTTAAATAGTAGGCATCATAATAACCTGAGCTGAGTACGAATGAACCAAGCATTATTCTTCTCTTAACCTCTGCTCCAAAGCCCTCTGAACGTGTCTTCTTGTACATATTGTGAAGACCTTCATACTCACTTGTCCTGTAACCATACTTAACGCCATCGAATCTTTCAAGGTTAGAGCTTGCCTCAGCGGCAGCTATTGTATAGTAGGTAGGTATAGCATACTCTACAAGGCTTAAGTCGAATTCTTCAACTATGGCACCCTTTTCTTCAAGCACCTTAGCTGCCGACATAACAGCTTCCTTAACCTCAGGATCAAGTCCATCGCCAAAGTAGTCTCTTGGAATACCTATCTTAAGTCCCTTAACATCATCTACTAAAGCCTTTGTAAATGCTGTATCTTCTCTCTTTACTGATGTAGAATCCTTATCATCCTTTGCTGCTATTACCTCCATAATAGTAGCACAGTCTGTTACATCCTTACATAATGGACCTATCTGATCAAGTGATGAACCATAAGCTATAAGTCCATATCTTGAAACAGTACCATAAGTAGGCTTCATACCTACAACACCACAGTAAGATGCCGGCTGTCTTATAGAACCACCTGTATCTGAACCAAGTGCCGCAAAGCACTCATTTGCTGCAACTGCTGCAGCCGAACCACCTGATGAACCACCAGGAACGTGTTCTGTATTTCTTGGATTCTTAGTTGCTCCGAATGCACTTGTTTCTGTTGTTGAGCCCATAGCGAACTCATCCATATTAGTCTTACCGATAATAACTGCACCAGCCTCCTGAAGTCTTATAACTGCTTCAGAAGAAAATGTTGGAACAAAGTTACCAAGTATTTTAGAAGAACATGTTGTAAGCATGCCTTCTGTACACATATTATCTTTAATAGCAAAAGGTACACCAGCTAAAGGTCCTGTAAGCTTTCCAGCCTTGATATCCTCGTCAGCCTTAGCTGCTGCCTGTAATGCTTTTTCCTTGTCAAATGTCACATAGCAGTTAAGCTTGTCTTCAGACTTTTCAATCTGAGCAACAACAGCCTGCATAGCTTCTACCGCTGTCACTTCACCTGCCTTAATCTTTGCAGCAAGTTCAACGGCTGTACAATCTAATAAACTCATAGCATTTCCCTTTCTTATTCAACAGTCTTTGGAACTATAAATCCATATTCGTTAGCTTCTGGTGCATTGGCAAGTGTAGCCTTGCTTCCATCGCCGTTAGTAACAACATCTTCCCTCATAACATTATTAACAGGGAATACGTGTGACATAGGTTCAACGCCTGTTGTATCAAGCTCGCCAAGCTTATCTATATAATCAAGCATACTTGCCATATCCTTCTTGGCATCCTCTTTTTCCGACTCAGAAAGCTCAAGCTTAGCAAGAATACCTACATATTCGATAGTTTCATCACTAATCACATTAGCCATAACATATCATCCTTTCTATTATGTCAGACAGGTTTGCGCCCTCACGCGCAAATCCTGTATGGAAAAATCTTTGTTTTGTTTTTATTAGTGGATTTTTTCCATTAGTCCCTGACCTTAATATGAACCTCTCTTAACTGCTGTTCTGTTACCTCATTAGGTGCTCCACACATAAGATCCTGTGCTGTACCACTCATTGGGAATGGAATAACCTCACGGATATTCTCTTCATTTCTAAGAAGCATAATCATACGGTCAACACCTGGTGCCATACCTGCATGTGGTGGTGCACCGAACTGGAATGCGTTGTAAAGTGCTCCAAACTTAGCCTTAAGTACTTCTTCATCATATCCGGCAATTTCAAATGCCTTAACCATAATCTGCATATCATGGTTACGCACAGCACCTGATGATAATTCAACACCATTACATACGATATCATACTGATAAGCAAGAATATCAAGTGGATCCATAGTATTAAGTGCTTCAAGACCACCCTGTGGCATAGAGAATGGATTGTGTGTGAAACCAATCTTCTTAGTTTCTGGGTCTCTTTCAAACATAGGGAAGTCATTTACATAACAGAATCTGTATGCATTTTTCTCTATTAAATCAAGACGTGTGCCAAGTTCGTTACGAATCTGTCCTGCAAAGAATGCAGCCTTATCTTCCTTATCAGCGATAAAGAAAATAGTATCTCCTGCCTGAAGTCCTGCAAGTTCCCTGATTTCGCCTTTAAGTTCTTCTGGAATGAACTTATCAATTGGTCCCTTATATGAAAGGTCTTCAAGAACCTCAAGGTAACCAAGTCCACCCATACCAATTCCTGTAGCGAACTTAAGAAGCTTCTCGTGCTGGCCCTTTGAAAGCTTAGCGTGAACATTGATAGCTCTTACAGTCTTATTCTGGAATGGCTTGAATGTACATTTATTGAAGAAATCGGACAAATCTATAATTCTAAGTGGGTTTCTAAGGTCTGGCTTATCTGAACCGAATTCAAGCATAGCCTGCTTGTAGCTTATAATTGGATAAGGAGCCTGTGTTACAACTGAACCCTCTGGTGCAAACTTTGCAAATGTCTCTGTAAGCACTTCTTCACCAACTGCAAATACTTCTTCCTGAGTAGCAAAGCTCATCTCGAAGTCAAGCTGATAGAATTCTCCTGGTGAACGGTCAGCTCTTGCATCTTCATCTCTGAAGCAAGGAGCTATCTGGAAATACTTATCAAAACCAGATACCATAAGAAGCTGCTTGTACTGCTGTGGTGCCTGTGGAAGTGCATAGAACTTGCCCTTATATTTTCTTGATGGAACGATATAATCTCTTGCGCCTTCTGGTGATGAAGCACAAAGAATAGGTGTCTGGATTTCAAGGAAGCCCATATCTGTCATCTTCTGACGAAGGAATGAGATAACCTTTGAACGGAATACCATATTATCCTTAACCTTAGGGTTTCTTAAGTCTAAGTATCTGTACTTAAGTCTTACATCCTCTCTTACTTCCTTAGATGTCTGAATTTCAAATGGAACCTGCTGGTAAACCTGTCCTAATACTGTAATCTTCTTAGCTTCAAGTTCAATAGTTCCTGATGGAATTTTAGGATTGTAA
>OGUM01002265.1_pt1 | contig 11573 bp, 10 predicted proteins | sample 1553631 | NCBI WGS metagenome assembly OGUM01 (sample SAMEA2580228, study PRJEB22360) | human gut metagenome | biome: human gut; feature: human-associated habitat; material: faeces | place: Denmark | collected 2008/2010 | reverse complement strand
GAGTTTCGCTTCTCGCTGCTGTGCCCGGCGGAGACGTTCTTCCCCAACGCCGGGGACGAGCAGGTGCTGCTGCAGGGCGTGGTCGATGCGTGGTTCGAAACAAAGGACGGCCTCGTCATCGTGGACTATAAGACCGACCGCATCCGCCCCGAGGGCGTGCCGGCGCGCACGGCGTACTATGCCGCGCAGCTGCGCGCCTACGCCGGGGCCATGGCGCGCATCACCGGGCGGCCGGTCTGCCGCCGCGTGCTGTATTTCCTGCACTGCGGCCGGATCAGCGACGTGCCGGGCCCGGATGCGTAAAAAAATGCGAAAACCGCTTGCAATTTTGTCACCGGTATGCTAGAATTCAGGTTGCGTTTTGTAACCACGGACCAGCCCGTGCTCAAGACAGCCTATTATGAGGTGAATGACTATGAAAGCCGGTATCCATCCGAATTACCAGCCGACCACGATCCGCTGCGCCTGCGGCGCCGTGTATGAGACCCGCTCCACGAAGCAGAACATCTCCATCGAGATCTGCTCCAAGTGCCACCCGTTCTACACCGGCAAGCAGAAGCTCGTCGATACCGGCGGACGCGTTGATCGCTTCAAGAAGCGTTTCAACATGACAGAGGACAAGAAATAATCATCCTATGAGAGATAATGAGCTGCCTTTTCGGCGGCTCATTTTTCTATCCTCAAAATGCGTCGTGTGTTGCGCTATCCAAGCATTGTTAACAATATATTTCTCAAAAAGACTTGTAATAATTGCTCGGCGGCGTTATAATATTTGTAATCATTTTGTAATATTTTTAAGGGGGCGAAGCAATGTCGGGAAAGAAAAAGGGCAATATTGCCAATCCTGATTTGCACAGCTCAGAGTCGCCCGCAAAGGACGGGAACGAGCTTAAAAACAGAATAAATGAAACTGCAAAGTATTCGGAGCTTTTTGAGAAGATAGATGTCGACAGCGATTATGACGATATTCTCGCAACATATGAGAAAACTCTCGACAAGCGCACCAGAGCCGCGATGAAAAAAGCGGGCGGTGTCGCTGACGAAGAAGAGTCCGTTGACGAAAACGTGATGATAGAGGCGGACGAAATAGTTTCGGATGCCGATTCTGCGGCGCAGCCCGAAGTGCAGGAAACTGCCGAAGACAAGCCCGCGAAAAAGAAAGAAAAGGCTCATAAGGGCGATGCCGGAGCCGTACTTTATTCTTATATCGCGGCGCTCGGACTCGCAACCGGCACAACTTTTAAAAAGATGCTCGCGAAGCCTAAGAAGCTCGGCAGAAATATCGTCGGCTTTTTCAGATATGTCTTCCGTTTTCTCTGGCTTGGATTCAAGAAGTTTATCCACATTATTTCTCATACATTCGTTGAGCAGGTCAAGGACTTCAGGCGCGATGTGCGCTCGGCTATGAATTATCTCAGGCAGAGCCGCCATAAGCCGAAAACACTGTTCCCGATACTCGGACACTATGTGAAGAAGGCTTTCACCACCCATACGCAGATGTTCAAGACCATAGCGAACTTCGCTCTGCCCGTTGCCGCAGTGCTCGCTTTTGTGCTGACCGTCAACTATTGGAGCAGTGTCACGTTCGCGCTCAAGGTCAGCTACGACAACAAGGAGCTCGGCTATATCTCCGACGAGTCGGTGTATAACGAGGCTCAGAGCGCCGCAAAGGCGAGAATGACGACTACAAAGACGGATTCTTCCGCCAAACTTGATGATCCGACATATGAGCTTTCACTTGTCAGCGTCAACAAGCTTGTCGATTCTTCGATACTCTGCGACAGAATAATCGAAAATTCCGAGAGCAATGTCACAAACGCCTGCGGAATTTATATCGACGACGAATTTATCTGCTCCGTCAAGAACGAGACGGATGCAGCGAGCGTGTTCAATGCTATTCTCGAAAAGCACAAGGTTACCGACAGCAACAGCTTTGTCGATTTTGTCGAGAAGGTCGAGTATGTCCAGGGACTTTATCCTGACGACCCGAAGACCATGTGGGACGCATCGAAGCTCAAAAAGCAGCTTGAGCAGACTAAGCAGGCGAAAAAGACCTACACCGTCAAGGACGGCGATACGATATACGGCATAGCGGTCGCGAACGGGCTGACCGAAAAGCAGCTCATGGCGCTCAACCCCGATATGGGCGAGTATATTCATACAGGCGATCAGATAGTGGTCTCGAACGAGGTCAACTATGTCCGCGTCAAGGTCATGAGAACCGAGACAAGAACGGTCGAGGTCGATTACGACACCGAAAAGACCAATGACGCTTCGATGTTCAAGGGTACTACCCGCGTCACCCGAAAGGGCGAAAAGGGCGAAGATACGATAACCGAGCTTGTAACATATATCGACGGTCAGCGCGTCACTTCGCAGGAGGTTTCACGCGTCAGGACTAAAGAGCCCGTGACCGAAAAGAAGCTTATCGGCACGAAGTCGACCCGCGTCAGCGGCGGATATAATGTCAAGGTTTCCGGACGCGGCTTTGTATGGCCTGCACCCGCATGTACATTCGTCAGCTCGCCTTACGGCTGGAGAACCCTGCGCGGTTACAGAGATTTCCACACCGGTGTCGACCTCACTCTTCCCGGCGGCGGTTCGACCGGAGCGGTCATAGTCGCATCACTCGACGGTACAGTCGAGAGCGTGCGCCGAAGCAATTCCGGCTACGGACACTGCGTCGTCATCAACCACGGCGGCGGAGTCAAGACGAGATACGCTCACTGCCTCGCAGGCTCTATATCTGTCAGCGTCGGACAGCATGTCAGCGCAGGACAGGCGATAGCGCGAGTCGGCAGAACCGGCAACGCGACAGGTCCGCATCTTCACTTCGAGATAATCATAAACGGCAGCACAGTAAACCCGCTGCCCTATATCAGATAAAATTTTCCCCGCACCGAAAGGCGCGGGGATTTTTTATAAGACGAATCCTGCCCATGGTTTTTCGTGGGCAGATTTTTTTTGCTGTGCGCTGTATTTGCATCTGCCGTGAAGTTTAACGAATGCCCGTCGATGAATAAAAAAACGGCTCCCCATCAGGAGAGCCGTATAAATATGAGTTTTTGTCATTGAGCCTCGGCAGTAGTTATGGTTTTCGCTATCTCAACCACACTGTCAAAATCGGTTTCAAAATAGATCATGTACTGGGTCAAATCATCAAGATATGTTATAGATGAAAAATCATTTTGCTCTACTACATAAACCGTTAAGCCGTTTACCGACAGCTCCTCGGTTCTGCTTTTTTCGGTAGTGTTGAGAAAGTCGATCGGTGCAATGATCTCTTTTGAGCAATATTTGGTTATAGCCGCTCGACCGGATATCTCGTTTGTACGATAACCCATGTTCACACTCGTCAGATATTTAACACCGTCTTCTCCTATGATTTCTGCTGTTATTTTATTGTAGACACAGTCGTTAGAGAAAAGCGTTGCCGGCAGTTTTAAATCGGTAATATCATAATTTTCCAGTTTCCCGGCAATTTTCGTCCCCGGTACACTGTCCTCATCTTCTTTCGGCTTGTCGAAATGAACTCTTATGTGGTCTTCATAAAAAGAAAATGCATTGCTTTTGGCTTTCTCGTCCGTTGCGATGCCCGCGACTCCCATGGCGACAAGCAGCAGCGCCGCCGTCGCGGCTATTATCAATATCTTTTTCGCCTTGCCGCCGAAGCGGTGCTTTTTCGGCTTTTTCGTATCCGGCTCAGTCTTTTCATCTTTGCCGTTGTTGCTCTCGGCTTTGTTGATATAGTATAGGCAATATTCAATCAGATCCGGATCCATCTCGGATTCGTCTTTTTGCAGTTCTTCTTCGATTATATTTTCAAGCTCTTCAACCGTGAGCTCAAGTGAATCGTCATTCAGAATTTTCATGAATTCACTGTTCGTCATGTTAATTTCCTCCTTGCATATGTAGTGTGCGAATTTCAAAAAGTTAAATTTTCTGTTTCTCTATCTCTTCGTTTGAGAGAAGTACTATCTTTTTTCGCACCCTGAAAAGTTTTTGCTTGACATTCGTCTCGGAAATGCCGCGTTTTTCGGCGATATCTTTTATCTTCATGTGCTTCACATAAAAATCCTTGACCAGCGACTGCTCGTCGGCGTTGAGACGATTTAATACACTGTCCTTCATGTCGGTCACAAGCTCGTCGGAAATGTCGGAAAAATCGTGTATATCAAGTGAAGAAAATTCCATTACGGTTTCATAGCGTATGATTTTATTTATGTGTTCAGATTCTCTTTTTCTGTTTTTGTATTCGTTTTTTATCTTGTTGTTTGCAACAGAGGTGAGCCACGCCTTGGGGTTATGGATCTCCGTCCCGGCGCGCTTGGCTTCGAGCAGCGCCATGAAAACATCCTGGACGCAGTCCTCAACATAGTCGGGCGAGTCTTTCAACTGAAATCTGCAAAAACTCTTTATGTATTCTCGGTAAAGATGCCAGAGCCGCTTGCATTCTTCTGTGATTTCATCTTTCTCCAAAATATCCAATTTCAAATCATCCCCCATATATTTTCTCGGTGTCAGCCCTGCTGCACATAGAGCGGAGCGTCGTGGGTTTATTATACTATAGATAGGCTGATTGGGCAATAAACATGGAGGATTTTGTCGGTAAAGTGGTGATAAATGGGGAGTTGTCTATCACTTGAGCCATAGCAAAGTGAAATCGCATTACCCAACTGTTTTTTATAATCGGGCTTTCAATAGCCGCGGCGCAATGTTTGAAGTCTGACTGGAAAATGCGAGGGAACGGCTTGCGAAGCAAGACGCACAAGCCCGCACTCGTTCAAGCTCCGGCGCGGCTATTGGAAGCTTGATTATAAAGACAAGTCGGCAGTCTACTTCTACTTTGTAAAAATTCGTGCTAATCAAATCAACAAATCCAAGTTTATCAAACCGATAAACTTGGCACGTCTATACACCTTGCGACAACAAAAAACGACCTATGAGCCATAGATCGTTTTTATATTCTACAAGCACCCCGCTAAAAATCAATGGGGAAATTATTCATCAAACAGACCGTCCATAAGTTCGAGAGCTGCTTTGCGGCGGCGTTCTTCTTCCTCGCGGTCGAGCACGAACGAACCGTCCGGCAGGCGGCGCAGGACACTGCCCTCGCCCGCTCCGTCGGGGAGCAGAGCGCGGCTGATATTGACCATTGTTTCGCCGTCTTTTTCGCAGACTGCGTAGTTTCCTTCGATACGGTCGATGGCGTAATATTCCATTATTCCGCCTCCTTTTTTACTTCTCAGCGGTCTTGTTATCTGGGAAAGCCGTTGAAAGATGCTCGCCGTCCGAGCCGACAACTATCGTGCCTTTTATATCCGTGCGCTCATATGGAATATTGTATTTCTCAAGCTTTTCTATAGTCTCCTTGTGCGGGTGACCGTAGTCGTTATCCTTGCCGCAGGAGATGAGCGCGAGCGACGGAGACACGACCTTGAGGAACTCCTCGCTCGTCGATGTGCTGCTGCCGTGGTGACCGAGCTTCAGAACATCGGCTTTGATATCCGCGCCGTTTGCAAGTATCTGTTTCTCGCTCTTTGCCTCCGCATCGCCCGTGAAGAGGAACGAATTCTTGCCGTAGACAACCTTCATCACAACGGAGGCGTTGTTTAGATCCTCAGGCGTGCCGACGGGTCCGACTATAGTTATCTTTGCGTCGCCGAGGGTATAGGTATCGCCGACTTTTGCGGAGATGACTTTGGCGCCGGACGCTTTAATAGCCTTTATGAGCTTTTGATATATCGAAGTTGTGGGGACAAGGGAGTTCGGGAGCTTCGGCATGATAATATTATCGACCTTTATCCCCTCGATGACCTTGGGCATACTGCCGATATGGTCGGAATGGGGGTGGGTGGCGACTATGTAATCGAGCTTTTCGACGGAGTTCGCCTTGAGATAATCGAGTATCGTCTGATCGTTGCCGCGCTCGCCCGCATCTATCAGCATGGCGTGGTCGCCGCTCTTGACTAAGATGCTGTCGCCCTGACCGACATCTATAACATGGACGGTGAACGGCTGGTCGAGTGCGTCGCCGCTCTGTATCGTCTGCTCATTGCCCGAGAGCAGCTCGCCCCATGTGGGGATATCGAACGGGAGATTCATATAGGGCGCGAAGGTTATCAGCAGCGCGACGGCTATCACGACTGCGGTGACGATTATCTTCGTGCGCTTGTTCTGTGCGGCGAAGCCGCCTTTTCTCTGATTTGCCATAATTTCCTCCGATCAGGTCTCGTCGTCTGCGGGAGCATCCGACAGGGCACATTTTTCCATCCACTGCTGTTTGGTTATAAGCACCTGACGGGGCTTGCTGCCCTCGAACGGTCCGATAATACCCTTGCTCTCGAGTTCGTCCATGAGCCTTGCGGCGCGGGCATAACCGAGCTTCAATTTGCGCTGGAGAAGAGTTGTTGAAGCCATTTTGGCATCGAGCACGACCTCGACGGCGTTCGGGAACATCTCATCGCCCGGCTCTTCGCCGTCATCGCCGCCTGCGGCGCTGTTCTTCTTTGTTGAACCCGCTATTGCCGCCTGCCTGTTTATCTCGTCCATAATGCCCTCATCGTACTCCGCCTCGGCGTTATGCTTGATGAAGTCGGCAACATTCTCGACCTCTTCGTCGGAGATGAAGCAGCCCTGGATACGGGTCGGCTTGTTTGCGCCGATGGGGCTGAAGAGCATATCGCCGTTGCCGATAAGCTTCTCCGCGCCGGACATATCGAGTATCGTTCTCGAATCGACCGACGAAGAAACGGAGAGCGCGATACGGCTGGGGATATTCGCTTTGATAATACCTGTGATAACATCGACGGAAGGGCGCTGAGTCGCTATGACAAGATGCATACCTGCGGCACGCGCTTTCTGAGCGAGGCGGCATATCGCATCCTCGACTTCATTCGGCGCGACCATCATAAGATCGGCAAGCTCATCGATGAAAATGACTATCTGATGCATCGGGCGCAGTGACTTGTCGCGCTCGGCTAACTTGTTATATCCTCTTATATCGCGGACATTCTTCTCGGAGAGTATCTTATATCTGTTCTCCATCTCGTTGACCGCCCATGTCAGAGCGCCCGAAGCCTTGCGCGGATCGGACACGACGGGCACGGCAAGATGCGCGATGCCGTTATAGACCGTGAACTCGACCTGCTTGGGGTCGATCATAAGAAGCTTCACTTCGTCGGGGGTCGCGTTATAGAGAATGCTGACTATCATTGTGTTCAGGCACACGGATTTACCGGAACCCGTAGTACCCGCTATGAGCAGATGCGGCATCTTCGCGAGATCTGCGCAGACGGCGTTGCCCGCAATATCCTTGCCGAGGACAACATTGAGCTTGCTCTGGGCGTTCTTGAACTGCGGAGTTTCGATTATCTCGCGCATATAGACCATCGAACGCAGCTTGTTGGGCACCTCGATGCCTATCGCCGCCTTGTTCGGAATAGGCGCTTCGATTCTTATTCCCGACGCGGCAAGACGCAGGGCGATATCATCCGCAAGGTTTGTTATCTTATTTATTCTGACGCCCGCGTCCGGCTGAAGCTCATATCTCGTGACGGACGGACCGCGGCTTATCTCAGTTATCTTTGCGTGGACATTGAAGCTTTCGAGCGTGTCGAGCAGCTTCTGCGCGTTGGATTTGAGCTCATCGGAGAAGTTGTCGTTGCCGTCATGGATGGGCTCTTTGAGGCAGGTTATCGGCGGCTTGCGATAGGTCGGCTGACTCTCGATAACAGGCTCTTCCTCGTCCTCATCCGGCACGTCGGGCACGGGATCGGGCTCTTTGACGGGCGGGAGCTCCGGCTCTTTCTTCTTCGGCTTCTCCGGCTCGGCGGGCTTCTTGCTTATATCGAGCATTTCGAGCTCGTCTTTCGCGCTCTCGGTCGGCAGAGGCGGCACGCAGGCGGGTCTGCCGTCCACAACGGCGGCGGCTTTTGACACGCCCTCGGCTATCTTCGCGGTCGCCGACGCAGCGTTGACGCGGTTGACTATATCATCGATGCCGACATCGGTCTGAACCGGCTTGCGCGGGAACACGGTGGGCTCGGGTCCTTCATCGGCGGCGGATTTTTTGCGGCTCTTTGCAGTTGCTGCAGGCGTATCAGTCGGCAGAGGCGGCACGGGGAACGGACGGGGGCTGACATAGGGCTCCTCCGCTTTTTTCTCCCTACGCTTGTCTCTCGACGGCGCTCTCTCCTGCTCATCTCTGACGCGCTGAGCTCCGCGCTCAAGGCGTTCGTTGGTATCCTCGCTCATGCGCTTTATGGGCTTGGCGATAGATGTACCGAGGCGGGACAGGGTAAGTCCCGTGAGGAACATTATGCTGACTATCAGCAGGATAATATTTATTATCGCCGCGCCTACCTTGCCTGCCATTTTGGCAAGCAGTCCGCCGACGAGCGCACCGAGCGCGCCTGCACTCGGGAATGTGTCATAATCCCTCCACGCGGTCTTTATCTGATCGCCGAGGGTCATGAGCGAAAAGTATTCCGACGGGTTCGAGAAAATATGTATCGCCGAGCACAGCAGCAATATTGATATCCCGACGCCGATAAGATTCGACGATATCGAGCCGAACGTCTTGTTCATGGCGAGCATGACCGAGACATAAATGAGCATGACGGGCCAGATATATGTACACGTGCCGAACACGCCGAACATAAAATTATGCACGGCGCGCCACGCGCTCTCGCCCTCGATAAACGCCATAGCTATGAGCAGAGCCGCGACAGCCATGAGCGCGATAGCCGCTTTCTGGCGGCGCGAGGACTGCTGCTCGGGAGTCTGCTCGACAGGCTCTTTTGCAGCCGCAGACTTTGAAGCCGGGGCTTTTTTGGGCGTTGTAGTTGTTGTTTTTTTCTTCTTAGCGGCCGTTGACTTTGCCGCAGTCTTTTTCGCAGCCATTAAGGCCCTCCTTAGAAATTTGAACGAACTTATCTGATCTTTTCAACTATGCCGGCGATGATAACAACAACGCCGAGGACAAGGCAGTAGTAACCGAAAATTTTGAACTTATCAATCTTGACGAGCCACTCGAGAGCCTTTATCGCGGCAAAGCCGACGATGGCGGCGGTGACAACGCCTATAATAACGGGCAGGATATCTATCTGCTCGCCGAGGGCTACGGCGTCCTTTATCTCCATGACATTGGCGGCAAGGATAGCCGGTATGCCGAGGATAAACGAATAGCGAACCATATACTCTTTTGAAACGCCGCAAATCATACCGGTCGAGATGGTCGAGCCGGAGCGCGAGATGCCGGGGAATCCGGCGGCGAAAGCCTGAGCCACGCCGACGGCAAGTGCGGATTTCGCGCCTATCTGGGGACGAGCTTTGACCTTCTTTGCGCGCCATGAGCCGACGAGCAGGAGTGCCGCGGTGAAGAGGAAGCAGACTCCCTCGACCAATATATCATTGTCATCGGCAAGACCGCCGAGAACATCCATGATGCGTCTGTCGCCGCCGACGGGAATGAGCAGGAACAGCAGAGGCACGCAGGAGATAACGAACATGAAGAGCATACGCCTGTTCTCGTTCATCTCGCTCCACTTAAACTTGCCGGTGAAGATATCTTTTATAGTGCTGAAAAATTCAACGATGAGACCCCATATGGTCTTGTAATAAACGACGAACACGGCTATCAGGGTGCCCATATGTAACAGCACCGTGAACAGAAGCGAGCTTGTGCCGCCGACATTGCCGAAGAAGTGCTGAAAGACCGAGAGATGCCCGCTCGATGAGATGGGCAGGAATTCGGTCACGCCCTGCAGAAAGCCGAGCAATATTGCCTTGAGTATTTCCATGATTATATTACCCCTTTTCCATTTTTCCGGCGGAATATAAAGTGCCGGGCGAATAACACGGTTTCAGATATTCAAACGGATCGGTCGTCACAAGTCTTTCAACGACCTCGCCTTTTTCTGTCCTTGAACACATCACGCAGCCAAACGGAGTCTGATGCTCGCAGACATCTGCGGGCGGCTGCATAAAAATCTCGGCGGGAGAAACAACTGTGTAGAGCATCACCCGTTCTCCCCTTTCTTTTCACTCTGCTCCTCGATCATATCGCAGAGCTTATCGAGGGCATCGGAGAGAGAGCCGAGAGAATCTATAAGCCCCTCTTTGACCGCCGCCTCGCCGTCGAGCACGGTGCCGACATCCATAACGAGCTGACCGGTTGCGAGCATAAGCGAACGGAAGCGGTCGGCGGAGATGCGCGAATTATCGGCGACGAATCTGACTATACGCTCCTGCATCTGCTCAAAATAGGACATAGTCTGCGGCACGCCCAGGACAAGTCCCGTCATTCTGACCGGGTGGACAGTCATGGTGGCGCTCGGTGCGATAAACGAATACGCGCTCGAAGCCGCGAGCGGCACACCTATCGAATGTCCGCCGCCGAGGACGAGGGACACGGTCGGCGTTTTCATTCCGGCTATAAGCTCCGCTATCGCGAGTCCGGCTTCGATATCGCCGCCGACGGTGTTGAGGATTATGAGCAAGCCTTCGATATCGCGGCTCTCTTCTATCGCGACAAGCTGCGGAATGACATGCTCGTATTTTGTGGTTTTGTTCTGCGCCGGCAGGACATAGTGACCCTCGATCTGACCGATAACAGTCAGGCAGTGGATATAATGCCCGCGCTTGTCGACGGTTATGGAGCCTGTTTCGACTATCTGGCGAAGCTCCCTGTCCGTGCTGTCGGACGAATCTCCGTCCTCCTCGCTGACGTTCGGGGTCGGAGCGACGGGCTCCAATATGCTGTCTTTTTGTTCTTCGTGCTTTTTTCTGTTCATCGAATTCACTCCCGACAAACAGTATGCCCGAATAACTTTTGATAATTCAGCCATAGCACAGCGCACTGCGGCAGATTACATTTAATTATACCACGCAGAAAGCTTTCGGGCAACATAAAAATCGTCATATATCAATTTCCCCTATAAAATGTAATATATACAGGTATATATTTGGCGCGGCGCACCTTGACAAAATCCGCGGATTGCAATAAAATTTAAAGGTAATTTTATTTTTATACGGAGGGATACAAGTGGGCAGCACTATTGCACAAAAGCTTATAAAAAGCCACCTGCTCAGCGGCGACATGACCGTTGGCAGCGAGATCGGTCTGAGGATCGATCAGACTCTCACTCAGGACGCCACAGGCACCATGGCATACCTTGAATTCGAGGCTATGGGAGTCGAGAGAGTAAAGACCGAGCTTTCGGTCGCATACATTGACCACAACACTTTGCAGACCGGCTTTGAAAACGCGGACGATCACAGATTCATCAGGAGCGCCGCGAAAAAGAGAGGACTGCTTTTTTCACGCCCCGGCAACGGCATCTGCCATCAGGTGCATCTGGAGCGCTTCGGCATCCCCGGCAAGACGCTCATCGGCTCGGACAGCCACACCCCGACCGGCGGCGGCATCGGCATGCTGGCCTTCGGCGCGGGGGGCATGGACGTCGCGGTCGCCATGGGCGGCGGCGCGTACTACATCACCATGCCGAAGATGTTCAAGGTCAACCTCACCGGCACGCTGCGGCCCTACGTCACGGCCAAGGACATCAGCC
>OGUM01002256.1_pt1 | contig 11595 bp, 8 predicted proteins | sample 1553631 | NCBI WGS metagenome assembly OGUM01 (sample SAMEA2580228, study PRJEB22360) | human gut metagenome | biome: human gut; feature: human-associated habitat; material: faeces | place: Denmark | collected 2008/2010 | reverse complement strand
GAACCAGTCCGGAAAGGACAGACCATCGGGAAAAATGGTCTGGGGCTGGCAAAACAGAAACATATCACTTGTGTTTTTTGGCAAAAATGATGCGGATTGCAGATTCTCCCCGATGCTGTGTCCGCATTTTTTGTTTTTCCTGTAAAAAGACAAATACAGATGAAAAAATCGAAATTCGCTCAATATTTAACATTTTATGAGTTGTTCAAAATTGATTCATATTGTGCTGTAGCAATCAAATGGGAATCGTGGTATAATGAAAGGAGAAATGCAGAGAAAACAAGTCTTGATTGTTCGCAATTGGGACGAGTAGGGAGGGAATGACCATGCAAAGCGTCAACCCGCTGGATGAGGCTGCGTTTACGGAACTCTATGTGCAGCATGTTGACGCTGTTTATCGCATTTGCTACAGCTTTTTAAAAAATCGTACCGATGCTGAAGATGCTGTTCAGGAAGCATTTTCCCGAATTGCATCTAAACCAGAAACATTTTTTCTCTCAGCCATAACAAAATGATTGCATATACAGATGTTATAATCAGAAATGTTTCAGTAGATATGTTCAGAAACTGTGTAATGAATGCTCCAGAAGAGCTTCCAGAATATGACGAGAATATTCCGCTGCTTGAGGATATAATTGTAGGTTCTCTGCAAAAACAACGATTGATGGATTTTATTGTTGGTCTTCCGCAGCTTCAGCGTGACATTATGGAACTCCGTATTTCATTCGGAATGTCAAATTCTGAAATAGCCAATCAACTTAAAATAAGTGAAAATGTTGTTAGGCAAAGATTATATCAGTCTAGGAAAGCAATTACCGAATTTCTGAAAAAGGAGAATAGAAATGAATCAATTTGACCTTGGTAGTATATTAGATGAACTCCATGAAAAAGAATTCTCAGAATTTTGCAATGTTCCTATGCATCATTTTTCTATAAGGCATCGCAAGGCAATGAAGAAATTATTCAATTCTGGATGTAGCTTGAAGTACAAACCTGTGCGCCTTACAAGACGAACCGCGCTAGTTATTGCAGTAATGATCTTCCTGGCGTTAATCACTGCCGGTCTGATGGTGTATCGGATAGCGGGCTTTAGAGGAAATGTTCACAACGATAATATTCATATGTTTGCTTCAGATGTAACTGGAAGTCCAGATATTATTGAGCAAGAATACTCGCTGGGATATGTTCCTGATGGCTATGAATTAGTAAAGCATATTGGAAATATCGGTGACAATTTTCTAATGCGAGAATTCAGTAATAGCGACTCTGATTCTTACATAATTTTTTACCAATATACTAAAGCACATTTCAATTCTCATTTTGACAATGCAAAAAGGCAAATTGAACGCGTAACAATAAACGGCTGCGACGGTTTTTGGTGGACATCTCAAAATAAGGATTCTGTATTAAACAAAATTGTCTGGGTAAATGATGATTATATATTCTCCATTTCTGGCAACTTGAATAAAGAAGCAGTAGAAGAATTAGCTAATAGTACCAAACTTACAAAAAATTAAAATCTTATCATAACAAAAGACTGCCAAAAAAGATGTTATAATTGAAATCCAAAATAGAAAGGAGGGTCAAAAATGAAAAAAGAAGTTATTACGGCTTTTTTTGCAGCTTCAATATTAACCTTTTCTGCAATGAATTATACTTCATTTGCTGCCGAATCTTTATCATATGCACAAACGGTAAAGCCCCGATACTCAATTGAAGCAAACACATATACAGATTTAAGTATAAACGGCGGCAAAGCTTCGTGTTATTCATTTGTAGAAGCGGAAAAAGTTCAGAAAATAGTTGGAAAACAAACACTTCAAAAGCAGGGATTTTTGTGGACGTGGAGTACTGTAAGCGGTGCAACTTGGACTGATAAAGACAGTTCAAATCATTTGTCAATGTTGCATACTAAATCAGGGTTGTCAAGCGGAACTTATCGCATTGAAACAGTTTTCACGCTTACCGCAAACGATGGAAAGACTGAAACTATTACGGTTTACAGTGAAGAAGTGGCAATCTAATCAATTGTCATGAAAAGAACAGTATGTAATCAACACACTTTTAAGGAGGACATATTATGGACACCAATACTATAAAAAATGAACTTGAAGCCAAGGCTTATGTGTCGTCTTTAAGAAATCATAATTACTCGCTCTAGGAGGTTACTTGATATGAAAAGAAATCTGATCATTATTGCAGTTCTATTTGGAAGCCTTGTTTTATGCTCTTGTACAAACAGCGCTCAAGTGAACAGCAACATCAGTTCTGGTTCATCTACAGATGAAAACTCATCAATAGCGGAATCCTATACAGTGACTGAAAATGGGATATATGATCGAGCAAAGCTGTCGGAGTTTGAATATACCCCCTTGGCGGAATTTGATACGGATTTCTTGAAAGAGAGCGGCTGCGATCAGATTGGCGATTGCTATAAGCGCGCTCAATCATTGGCATTATGGCTGGGTTATGGAATAAGCGATTTCCCGACTCCCAACGGTACTGGCGCATCGACTGAATCGGCAAGCATTGATGTATCAGAATCGGGAGGTGAATTCTACCGTTATTATTTTACCGGAATAAGTTATGACAGCTTTTATAAAGCACTGCTTGATGTATTTACCCAGGAAAAAGCAGATGAATTGATATCTGATGCAGCAAGCAGAATATACTCTTACGATGGTGCTCTGTGGATCGGAGCTGTCAGCGGCGGGGGTGATACATCAGTAGTGAAAACTGAATATCAAGTGACAGACAAAACTGATGATCGAATCGTTCTGAAACGTACAACTTGGCATGTCAATATTGGTGAAGAACCGATTTATGATTCAGCCAAAGATGATGAGTATGAAAAGGAATATGCCGATTACAGTTTTGTTAAAACAGAACAAGGCTGGCGCGCCGACAGTATGCCATTACGGTAATTTGAATTATCGTTTGGGGTAAATGAGCCATCAAGAAATGAAACTCTCTCAAAAGTTGACCTTATTGCAGGTGAGCTTTATGGGAGAGTTTCTTTTATTTGCATTATTTGTCGAATTATCGGTCGTCCTCTGTTCCGTTCGGTATGTTCAACATCCGAGGGACGATAGGGTGCGTCAAGATGGTGCAGGGCAGACAGCTTCCGCTGGATATTCACGCCGGTTCCGAGCTTTCCGGTCGAGCCGATAATGATTTTTATTTCGGCATTATTCACCTTTTCGAACATGGCAAGGCGCTGTTTATCGTTGGCGGCGTCATGCACGAAAGCAATTTCATTTTCGGTGAATTCGCCCGACCTCACCAGCCTTTCCCGAAGCGCCTGATATACCGAGAATGCGTCCTTTTTCGGCGTATTCGTGTCGCAGAAAACCGCCTGCGCCGTGCCGGGATTCGCCTTGTTTATCTCGATTATTTTTTCAGCACAGAGGGCAACCTTTCCGCCGTCATATTCCTCGGTTTCCGGGTCGATAATGCGGGCGTCCAGCGCGACTTTGGTCATGTAGGTGCAGACGGCGAGCATATTATCCTCGTCCGGCTGTACCATTTTTGCTTCGATCCTGCGTGCGCGCTCGATTCCCTCATCGGTCTGCAATTCCTGCTCCGGGGACTTTTCGCAGATTATCATTTCCGGCTTTCCGTTCTGGATCGCCGGAAGTTTAAGGTTCATATCCGCAGTTTTGGCGATATCGAACACCTCGCCGAACAGATTGCAAAGCTCGTTCAGATTGACGAAATTAGAAAATCTCGTCCGCGGACGGAATCCGTCGCCGCTGGGCTTGACCTCGATAGACTGGGTAATCACGCCGAAAACGGAAGCCCAGTTGTCAAAGTAGCCGATATTCATATCGTCCAGCGTCTGCTTCTGGAGGAGGTACTGCCACACAAACAGTTCAGTTATGGAGTTGCTGATTGGCGTTCCAGTGGCGAAAACCACACCGCCGCCGTTATGAAGCTCCTGCAAATAGCGGCACTTCATCTCCATGTCGAAAGCTTTCTGTGAATTTGCATTCGCGTTCACTCCGGCGACGTTGTTCATCTTGGAGAAAACGGCGAGGTTCTTGTAGTTATGCGCTTCGTCCACAAAAAGAAAATCACACCCGAGTTCCTCGAATGTGATGAAATCGTCTTTCTTGAATGCGGCGCGCATTTTCTCGATTTTCTTCTCGATCTGCTTGCGCTGGCGCTCCAGAGCCTTGACGGTGAAACGCTCGCCCTTATCGGCTTTCGCCGCCTGTATCGCATTGGAGATTTCGGTCAGCTTCTCATCATACATCGCCTCCTGACGTTCAAGGGACAGCGGCATTTTTTCAAACTGCGACTGCGGAATAACAATCGCGTCGAAATTCCCGACGGATATCTTTGAGAGAAACCGCCGCCGCTGTGATTTTTCCATATCTTTTGACGTGGCTACAAGTATTTTTGCTTCCGGGAAGAACCGCTGTAATTCCTCGCCGAACTGCGCCACGACTGCATTCGGCACGACATACATCGGTTTGGTGCAGGCTCCTATGGATTTAAGGTACATTCCCGCCGCGCCCATTGCCCCCGTCTTTCCTGCGCCGACTTCGTGAGCCATCATGCAGGTTCCGGTGGCGGCAATTCGCGCGATAACGTTTTTCTGGTGAGGGCGCAGGGTAAGGTTCGGATTCATGCCGGGAATGGTGATATAATCGCCGTTGTAAGTTCTCGGCTTGATATTATTGAACAGCGCATTGAAGCGGTCCTCGATGATTTGAATGCGGTCTTTATCCGCCATTACCCAGTCATGGAAAGCCTGCTCGATTTTGTCCTGGCATTCACGCGCGAGAATGGTTTCTTTTGCATTGAACACCTTTTCTTTTCTGCCGTCCGGAAGCTCCCGGTAATCATTCACGACAGCGCGCTTCTGGTTCAGCAGAAGCTCCGTCAGCTCGTATGCGTTGAGCCGTTTCGTGCCGTATGTTTCCGTGGAAAGCACGTCCGACATTCCGCTTGAATTGGTAACTTTCCATTGGTTCATCTCAGGCGAATAATTAACGGTTATCTCCTTCGAATAGCCGTGCATATTCGGGCGGTGCCTCTGCCACTCCGGCGTCTGGAACGTTTCGTACACGAAGTTCTGGAACATCTCCTGCTCGATGTAGATAGTTCCCACGCGGAAGCCGATATCTTCGATTCCTATTCTCGGCGGCTGATTGTCCAGAAGTGCGGCAACATTGCGCTCATAATCCGGGTCGGTTTTAGCGGCTTCCTGAGCCAGTGCCAGCTTACTGCGGACGTGTCCGGAGAGGTATTCCTCTGCGGTTTCCCAGCCGGAATATCTGCCGCCGGTGTTCTTTGCCGGATTGCAGTAAATATGCTCGCCAAGCTCCGAAATTACCGCGTCCTTGTCCTTTCCGCAGAGCTGAGAAATGTAATCCAGGTCTACCGTCTGCTTCAGATTTATCGAGAGGTGGAGCGCTTCAAGTGCTGTATCAACGTGCGCCGGAACGCGGTCAACGTTTATCGTCCGCTGAGTGAAGATATCCGCTTTGGTAAACCGCTGTTTCCCGTCCGGGAGTTCCTCGACATTTTCGATAGAGGTCAGCCGCGGCGCGCGGATATCGTCTGCAAATGCGCTGATATTTATGCGCCCGTTTAGGTGTCCGTATTTCTTTACAAAGCCATCGTAAGCGTTATTTAAGCGGCTTTGAAGCATTTTCAGCTCATCGTCGGAACACCCTTTCTTCTGCGCGGCGGTCACTTCGTTCAGCCGGTCGAGTATGCCGCACATGGCTTTTATGCGCGGCTCGGAACTGCCCGTAAATGGCACTGCACTGCGGTTTTCCGCATAGTACAGCGAACCTCCGCTGACGTAATATGTGTACGGAGTCACGCCGTCCGGGATATCTCCGTATTCTTCTTTCGGTAATTCATCGTCTATGGTCGGCTCGGTGGAGAAATGCCCGTCAAGTCTGCCAATGGCTTCGGAAAGCCGTTCGGCGGTGTTACCGTCAGACTTTATCGTGCGCGTATTTCCAAATCTTCCCGAAACGATTTCCGGAGTTCCGAGCACCATTTCCGTGTTCTGTCGGAAGTACCTGTTTTCCTGAAATACGCTTGCTTCGCCGTAAACTCGCTCGGAACGCACCCAGTCCAGATTTCGGTCATTCTCATGCTCAAATCCGAGCTTCTGAAAGAAAAGAATATCCGTGACTGTCTGCGTTCCGGCTGTGCGGAATGCGTCCTCCGGAAGCCTTACGCCTCCGACGAAATCCGCTTTTCCGGACAGTTCACGACGGAACGAATCATCGTACTTGTCCATAGTTCCGGCGGAGGTGATAAGCGCCATAATTCCGCCGGGCTTCAGCTTGTCGATGGATTTCGCGAAGAAATAATCGTGGATAAGATATTCGTCGTATTCCGGGTCGTAGGGCTTGAAATCCCCGAACGGCACGTTTCCGACAATTACATCAAATGTGCCGTTTTCGAACTTTGTACGCTCAAATCCACGGTTCTGTATTTTCGCTTCGGGGTAGAGTTCCTTTGCGATACGGGCGGTCAGGCTGTCGAGTTCAACACCGTACAAACGGCTGTTCTCCGCCATTTCCGCCGGGAGATTCCCGAAGAAATTCCCTGTTCCCATTGCCGGGTCGAGTATCTCGCCGCCGGTAAATCCCATGTTTTCAAGCGCCGTGTAAATGCTCTTTATTATGTACGGCTCAGTGTAAAATGCGGTGAGCGTACTTTCGCGGGCGGCAGAATATTCCTTTTCCGTGAGCAGGTCTTTCAGCTCTGCGTATTCACGGCTCCAGTTCTCTTTAGTGCTGTCGAATGCGTCTGCAATGCCGCCCCAGCCGCTGTAATGAGCAAGTATGTCCTGCTCCTCGGCGGTTGCATGGCGGTGTTCTGATTCGATTTGTTTCAGCGTTTTTATGGCTGTTACATTGGCGGTGTATTTTGCTTTCGGGCCGGTGGGGTATGCGAAATTTTCGGGGAAGTGGTAGTTTTCCGGCGGTGTAGGTTTCTGTGCCGCATAAGCTCGGTCTGCTGTTTCAATTTTTGGTGCGACACCGTGTCGCACTTCCGGTTCATTTTCTTCGACTGCGACACCGTGTCGCACCTCAAGCCCTTTTTCCTCATCAGAAAGGGAAATCAAATCATCAAAGGATAGGAACTTGAGCGCAAGCTCGTTCATCTCGTCCAGAGAATTATACTGCTCCTCACGGGCGATATTGCCGCCGTACTCTGTCGTTATGCGGTACTGGACAAGGTCGGCGTAAACGCTGATTACCGCGCTGTTTTCTTCGTCGGTGGTGTATGCGAGGTCAACGTGCGACGGGTCCTCTATTTCAGCCGCACTGCCGAATTCCTGCTCAAAATAGTCCTTGATGTACGCGGCGGCGCGGTTCAGCGATTCGTCCGGAAGCTTGTCCACTGGCGGTTCTTCCATCGTGAACTCATTATCGCCGAAAAGCGTAAACTGCTCGGCAGGCTGTTCCGGTGTGGTAATTACGGTCGGCTTGCCGGAATTCAGCCTGCTGTGCTGTTCCTGATTATATAAATACCCGAAAACCTCCGATGCGATTTTGTCAACAGAATCGGACGTCAGCGGTTCGCCGGAAGCAAAAAATTTTGTGATTTCCTCCTCTGGAAACCCAAGCGCCGGATTGTGTCCGGTGTGCGTGGAAATCTCGCTTATCAGCTCGGAAACGGAATCCCGACACATCGCACGGAACAGACCGTATCCGGAATCGACAGGGAGATTTTTTCCTGCTTCCGCGGCTTCATTCCAGTCGTTGAACTTCCACGGAATATCTATCGAACTGCGGTCGATTTTCTGGTATGATTCCTTGATGTGCGGCTTCGTGCGGACGCATTCCGCCGCATAAACAGCGAACATATCGGCATTCAGCCTGATTGGAAGATCCAGACCGCAGGCGGCGATTTCCTTACGAATGTAGTCCAGACGGTCATTGTACAGACAGTGCGGATATTCGTAGTGAATCGCGAACCGCTGTGCGTCAAAAAGCGTCATTCGGCGGCGCATTTCTATGTCGGATTCGGTAATGTACTTCCCGCTGTTCACAGCGCTGCGGACGGCTTCGGCGACTTTCTTCCAGTTGAACCGAATGACCTGCCTATTGCTGAGAACCAGCTCGATTCCTTTGCCGTCGTGGTTGCTGAAGCTTACTGGGTCGTCATTCCGGGAACTGCCGCCGATCCCGTATTCATTTTTCAGGAATTTCGCGAGTTCGTCTTTGTTTGGGGAGTTCTCGGAAACGTACTCACTTATGCGGAATTTTCCGTTAGAAAAGCCGCTTCCGCGGATAATTTCATCTTCAAGGAGCTTCTTCGCGTAATCGCTGTCCGGGCTTATTTCCTCCGGAATATCCGTAAAAACAGAAATGGTATCTGATTCGTCGTCAGATACCATTTCGTCTAGTTCTTCGTCATCAGGCTCATCGAGATTTTCTGAATCTCCGTCAGATTCGCCCGGCTCCGGACTTCCGCCGCCAGCCAAGATACGCTCGTCCGCAGGGATTCCCACGCGGCTTCCTGCGCCGCCATGTCTATCTCCGTCCGCTGGCTCACGCTCTCGGAGTAATCCCGGCTGAGGAAGGTTTTCGCCAGCAGGGAGCGCGCCGTGCTGTTCCGGGCTTTCTCCGCTTTCTTCCCGATCTCTTTCCATATCCGGAGGTACAGCCCGCTGATGTTCACCATATCCAGCGCCGTCGGGTCGAGTTCGTTCATCAGGTCCACCGCTTTGCGCTCCAGCGGAGTCATCTGCGCCCTGCCGTAATTCGTGAATTTCGGGTGGAACAGTCCGTTCTGATCTTCCTCGAACGGGATATCGTAGATGTCTTCCGCATATTCCAGCTTCATAACGCTCATATTCTTTCCTCCTTATGATTCCGTCTATCTCGCGCAGTACTGCCTGTGCGAGAGCCGTTGCGGCATTTCCGATTTCAACGATCGAAAGGTCGGAATTTATCTTTGTTACGTCCGAGAAATCGCCGTCGCTTAGAATGCCGCACCTTGTCATGCAAATAAACTCCGCGCTTGCCCGAATGAACGCTGCCGTTCTGGGGTCATTCGAGATGGTATTATTTAATTTGCTGTTATAATTATATACTGTATCTATATTTTTGTCAAGGCTTTTCTGCAAATAATCTTCAAAAGAAACAGCATTTTCTGCGTTCTCGGAATTGAATTTACCGACGATCCCGTCAGCCATTCGCTCGGATAGCTTCCACTTGGAATTGTACGCCTTTCCGTAAGTCTGGCGCACATCGAAAAGGTACATGAGCTGTGTGTCCGTGCGGATTCTGAAAACCGCTGTGGAATGCTCGCCGCGCCTTATGTACCGCCCGATATTGTTCCACTGGTCGATGGTTCCGCACATTTCCGCTTTCGGGTTCTGGAGCGTAAGGAGCATTGCCTCGCAGAAATTGAGCCTCCAGAAGCCGGAGGTCATTCTGAGCGTCTGCTCCCATACCTCCGGACTGCGGAGCTGGGGAATCCGGTGGTCGTATATCTGGGCGATTTCGTTGAATCTGCTCATGGGTACCTCCGTATAATGAAAAATGGAGCAATCTTCCGACTGCTCCATGGGTGTTATTTAATTGTGGCTTACAAATTAATGTGTCTGACCGATAAACGGGAATTTGGCGGGGACGCCCGCCAGCGATTCCGCCTTTTGTTGCGTGGATATTCGGCGAAGGTAGTACAACGGCGGGATTAAAATGTGCCAGATAAATGGGAATTGTTTATAATGAAGTTAAAATTAATAATCTATTAGAGCTGTTTGATAACTGTCAAAATGAAAGTATTTAATGCAAGATTCAGTCTATTTTGTTTTCCGCATTATAAAGAAGTTAGTTGGTGATTTGCGTTAGTCTTTGTCAACTTTACCTTCAACAAGTTTCCCTAGCTCGTCTTTCCAATTGTCGCTCATCATTGCGTTTGCATAAGGAGTAAAGTTCGGGTCTTCATTATGTTCAACGGTATGCTTTATAACCAATTGCTGAATAAACGACCAAATCAACACAACAAGTATTATCCCTAAGGCAAAATAAAAACACGGGTTTATCCATATTCCTACGATGCCTAATACCACAGCAGCTAAAATTAGTATGAATTTCCTCACGATATTTAATAAAAAACCGACCCAAAACAATTGTTGATTATATTTTTTCATTATTTCACCTCTTCATATTCCGATTTGTAGGGCTGACAAAATACCCTACTATATAAGTATACCACACACCAAAAGAAAAATCAACCATCAATTTCAGAATCCCTAAGAGCAGTACTTTCTCACCGCCGCTGAAACGACCTCTGAAATCTCCTCCGCAGTTTTGCCGCCGAGGTACTCCAAAATAATCTCAGCCGGAACAGCCACCATGACCGGCGGCTTCGGCTTGAGTATTTCCAAGACGATCTCCTCGGTAAGCGAATCAACGCCGGAAATCTCACGGATTTTCCCAGAGGTGAGCTTCATTTCGGGGTGCTGTTTCAGAACATCAAGCAGAACTGCACAATCCTTGATTCCGCACAGAATTTCCGCGTCAGCGATACTGACCGCACCGCTGTCCAGCATGAGCAGAAATTCCTGTTCCAGAGAGTTCAGCCGCCCGAATAATTCCGCCTGTTCCGATGTAATTCCGAGTTCCTTTTCAGCACGTTCGCCCAGTACCGCCGACACCCTTATCTTCTCCGAGAGAGTGAGCTCCGGAAAACGCTGACGGTTAGTTTCCACGATTATCCGCTTGGCGTATTCGTCCGTTGTGAGTTTTCCGTCGCCTATCCGGCAGGGAACTTTCACCCATAAAAGCTGTTCCGCGGCAGTCCGGCGGCGGTTTCCGGACAGTATCTCATACTCGCCGTTCCCGGCGGAGCGCACCAGAAGCGGCTCAGTTATGCCCATTCGCGCAATTGACGAGCTGAGTTCCGACAGGTCGCCGCCGTCCGTGAAAATCGGAGAACGCAGGGGAAGCAGTCTGTCCAGCTCGATGTTGTAGGACTTATCCTCCGGGAAGCACTTTGCGATAATGTCCTCGATGGTTTCTGTTTCCGGCAGTTCCGGTTCTTCTTCGTTGGAAACCGCAGCAAATCCGTCGTCAGGCATTTCGGAAGGTTCATCGTCCTCAATGGGAATGTAGATAGCTTCCGGCTGGAATTCCGGTTCGGCTGGCTTCGGGGCAGGACGGATCTCCGTGCTTTCCTCGGATTCCCGTTGAGCCTGCGCGAATGCTTTCATCTTTTCAATGTTCATGCTGTCCTCCGGATTATAAAAGTTTGGAGCGTATCGCGGGTTTAGCCCGTTGTTACGCAGATTAGGGGCGCATTTTACTGCGCCCCGGAGGTAATGTATGTGAACCCTGTGGCAGGGAGGGTTGTATAGAAAAGCGGAGATCTTTCGGTCTCCGCTTGGTTTTATTCGGTTGTGGAGGCAATCCTGTCAGCAAATAGCTCTTTCACTTCTTCAAGAGGGAGTTCTGAAAAATACGCTATCTTTTCTAAGGCAACACCGCACAAAGTCCACAAATTAGAAATTAAGCACGATTAGTAAACAAACCGGTTGCATAGCAAAACAAAAAATGGTATAATAAAAGTATGAATAAGCAGATAAGTTTATCGAACCTGGAGGAC